>Ga0228535_1002344_pt1 | contig 18905 bp, 15 predicted proteins | sample SJ1metagenome_FD_168457 | JGI IMG/M metagenome (GOLD analysis project Ga0228535, IMG submission 168457) | Enriched culture of PCE-dechlorinating microbial communities from Ithaca, New York, USA - SJ1 | ecosystem: Engineered > Modeled > Simulated communities (microbial... > Unclassified | place... | reverse complement strand
CATTGTCGAGCTCCTTTGCCCAGTCCTCTTTTTTGCCGGCAAGGGCCTTGCGGAGTGCGGCGACATCGGCGCGCTGCGCATCGATCTGCTCGTCGTTCTCCTGTACGTTTGTCAGAAGCCGGTCGGCGAGGTCCGCGGGGACGCCCTTGTCCCGGGCCGCGCCGAGGAGCTCGCGGGCGTACTCGTTCTGCTTGTCCGCGGTGAGGCGCATCCCGTAGCCGAACTCGGCGGCGTCTTCGAAGAGGCTGTTGGACCATGCCGGGCCGCGGCCGTCGGCGCGCTTGGCGTAGGGCGTGGTCGGCAGGTTGCCGCCGTAGATCGAGGAACAGCCGGTCGCGTTCGCCATCACGGCGCGGTCGCCGAAGAGTTGGCTGACAAGTTTGACATAGGGGGTCTCGCCGCAGCCTGCGCATGCGCCGGAGAACTCGAAGAGAGGGCGCTTCATCGCGATGCCCTTCGGAATGGAAAGGTTGAGCACCTTGTTGTCGGTTTCAGGAAGAGAGAGGAAGAAGTCCCAGTTCTCTTTTTCGGTCTCGCGAAGCTCGATCTGCGGCCCGAAGTTGATGGCCTTTCTGCCGGGGTTGGCCTTGTCGATCGCCGGGCAGATGTTGATGCATGCGCCGCAGCCTGTGCAGTCTTCGGGGGCGATCTGCACCGTGACCTTGAGGCCGGCGAGCTCCTTGCCCTTGCCGTCGGCGCTCTTGAATGTCGCCGGCGCCTTGGCGAGCAGGGCCGGATCGTAGGCTTTCATGCGGATGACTGCGTGAGGACAGACCATGGTGCAGTTGCCGCACTGGATACAGACCGTAGGCTCCCAGACCGGGATCTTTTCGGCGATATTGCGCTTCTCGTACTGCGTGGTGGCGGTGGGGAAGGTTCCGTCGAGAGGAATCTTTGAGACAGGCAGTCTCTCTCCGCGCTGGGCGATCAGTTCGCCGAGCGTTTCGCGCACGAAGGCCGGCGCAGTCTCGGGCACTGGAGGAAGCATGTGCTTTTCGCTCGTGGCCTTGCCAATCTTGACTTCCTGGGTGGCATTGAGGGCCAGATCGATGGCGTTGATGTTCTTCTGGACGATGTCCGCGCCTTTGCGCATGTATGTTTTCTTGGTGTATTTCTTGATGAGACCTACAGCCTCTTCTTCGGGCAGGACGCCGGAAATCTTGAAGAAGGCAGTCTGCATGATGGTGTTGATGCGCGAGCCCATGCCTGCCCTGTCGGCGATGCTCATCGCGTCGATGACATAGAATTGGAGTTTCTTGTCGATGATCTGCTTCTGCACTTCGACCGGCAGGTTGTCCCAGACTTCTTCAGCGGAGAAGGGGCTATTGAGGAGGAACGTGCCGCCATCCTTGAGGTTAGAGAGCATGTCGATCCTCTCGAGGAAGCTGAACTTGTGGCATGCGAGGAAGTCGGCCTTTCCGATGAGGTAGGATTTTCTGATCAGCTTCGGGCCGAAGCGGAGATGGCTGATGGTGTAGGTGCCGGCTTTCTTGGAATCGTAGACGAAGTATCCCTGGGCGGAGTTGTCGGTGTCGTCGCCGATGATCTTGATCGAGTTCTTGTTGGCGCCGACCGTGCCGTCGGAACCGAGTCCATAGAACAGACACTGCACGATGCCGTCGCCCGGCAGGTGGAAGTGCTCGTCGAAGGGGAGACTCGTGAAGCTGACATCGTCGTTGATGCCGACGGTGAAGTGATTCTTCGGCTCTGCGGCTTTGAGATTGTCGAACACTGCCTTGACCATCGCCGGCGTGAACTCGTAGGAACCAAGGCCGTAGCGGCCGCCGACCACTCTCGGCCAGCCCTTGAAGGGCGCCGTGCCGTTGCCCATCGCTTCGCCGATGGCGGTGCGCACGTCTTCGTAGAGCGGCTCGCCGATGGCGCCGGGCTCCTTGGTTCTGTCGAGTACGGCGATCGACTTGACTGTCGCGGGAATTGCCTTCATGAAGTGCCGTACGGAGAAGGGGCGGAAGAGATGGACTTTTACGACACCGACTTTCTCGCCCTGCTTGGCGAGGTATTGGGCGGTTTCCTCGGCCGTGTCGGCCGCTGACCCCATGAGAATGACGATGCGGTCGGCGTCGGGGGCGCCTGCATAATCGAAGAGCTTGTAGCTGCGGCCAGTGAGCTCGGCAAACTGTCGTATCGTCTCTTCGACGATGCCGGGGACCGCTTCGTAGAGCTTGTTGGTGGCTTCGCGGCCCTGGAAGTACACATCGGGGTTCTGGCTGGTGCCGCGGATTTCGGGATGTTCGGGATTGAGCCCGCGCGCGCGGTGCTCGCGGACCTTGTCTTCGGGGATCATTGCCCGCATGACATCGTAGGAGAGCTCCTCGATCTTGGCGACTTCGTGCGAAGTCCGGAAACCATCGAAGAAGTGGAGAAATGGAACGCGCGCCTTGAGGGTCGCCGCGTGGGCGATGAGCGCAAAGTCCATGACTTCCTGAACGTTGTTGGAGGAGAGGATCGCCCAGCCGGTCTGTCGGGTAGCCATCACGTCCTGGTGATCGCCGAAAATCGAGAGCGCGTGCGTCGCAACCGCTCGGGCCGCGATGTGGAACACGGTGGAGACCGCTTCACCGGCGATCTTGTACATATTCGGGATCATGAGTAGGAGGCCCTGCGACGCGGTGAAGGTCGTGGAGAGCGCACCGGTCGTGAGCGCGCCGTGGACCGCGCCCGCTGCGCCGGCTTCCGACTGCATTTCGACTACCTGAGGTACGGTCCCCCAGATATTTTTTCTTCCCATCGAAGAGAATTCGTCGGCAAGCTCTCCCATGGGCGAAGAGGGCGTAATGGGATAGATCGCGATAACATCAGAACATGCGTGCGCGACGTGAGCCGCGGCGGCATTACCGTCGATCATTACCATTTTCTTGTTATTCATTGTGGCGTTCCTCTGGGAAATAAGATTGTTGAGAGCGGCCCTGGAATGAGGCCGCAGTAATCCTACAACCATTTGCCAGATATTTCAATAGCGATGCGAAAGGGCCGGGACATGTTCGATTTTTATGCATTCCCGGCCGGTTCCGCGCGGTGCTGCACGATTCTGCGCCGCGACATTATTCGAGCACTGCGCCACTCATGCCCGACGTGACGACTCTCCGGTACCGGCTGAGGAAAGGGCTGTCGACAGCCTGCACATATGGTTTCCACGCGGCGCGGCGGCGGGCGAGTTCGGCTTCATCCACCAGGAGATCGATTTTTTTGCCGGGGATATCGATGTGGATCGGGTCGCCTTCCCGCACGAGGGCGATGGGTCCGCCCGCCGCCGCTTCGGGCGAGATGTGGCCGATCGACGCGCCGCGCGATGCGCCGGAGAATCTGCCGTCGGTGATGAGCGCGACGGTCTTGTCCATGCCCATGCCGGCCAGTGCCGACGTCGGGCTGAGCATCTCGCGCATGCCCGGGCCGCCCTTGGGGCCTTCGTAGCGGATCACAAGGACGTCGCCCTCGACGATCTTCCGCGCCTGGATGGCCGCGAAGGCCTCTTCTTCGCTGTCGAAGACTCTTGCGGGGCCCGTGTGCACGAGCATCTCGGGCGCCACGGCCGACTGCTTCACGACTGCGCCGTCGGGGGCGAGGGAGCCGCGGAGAACCGCGAGTCCGCCCGTCGCGTGGTAGGGCCTGTCCAGCGGCCTGACGACCTCGTCGTCCACGACGCGCGCGCCTGCGATGTTCTCCCCCTGTGTCGCGCCGGTGACCGTGAGGCAGTTCTCGTGGAGCAATCCTCCGCGCGCGAGACGGGCCATCACGGCCTGCACGCCGCCAGCCCGGTACAGGTCCTGGATGTGGTGGGATCCTCCCGGCGACATGCTGCAGATGTGCGGCACCTTTCCGCCCAGTTCGTTGAAGAGCTCGAGGTCGAGGCTCAGACCCGCGGCCCAGGCGATGGCGGGGAGGTGGAGGGCGGTGTTCGTGGACCCTCCCAGGGCGAGGTCGACGGCCACGGCGTTCTCGAAGGCCTCGCGGGTGAGGATGTCGCGCGGCTTTATGCCCTTCTCGATGAGGGCCATCACCGCCCTTCCCGCGTCCTTCGCGAGCCTCTCCCGCTCGGCGTGCACGGCCGGAATGGTCCCGTTGCCGGGCAGGCCCAGCCCGAGCGCTTCCATCATGCAGTTCATCGTGTTGGCGGTGAACATGCCCGCGCATGAGCCGCAGCCGGGGCATGCCGCATTCTCGACTTCCAGGAGGTCGGCGTCGCTCGCCTTCCCAGCGATGTGCTTGCCCACGGTCTCAAAGACGGTGTTGAGGTCGATTTCTCTTCCATGCAGCGTTCCCGTGAGCATCGGCCCACCCGATATGACGACGGAGGGGATGTTCAGCCTGGCCGCGGCCATCGCCATGCCGGGGATGATCTTGTCGCAGTTCGTCACGAGCACGAGGGCATCGAAGGCATGTGCCTGCGCCATCACTTCGATCGAGTCCATGATGAGCTCGCGCGACGGCAGGGAGAATTTCATGCCGAGGTGGTTCATGGCGATGCCGTCGCATACGCCGATGGTCGGAAACTCGATGGGCAGCCCCCCCGCGGCGTAGATGCCGGCCTTCACCGCTTCGGTGATCCGTCTGAGGTGGACGTGGCCCGGAATGATCTGGTTGTACGCGTTGGCGACGCCGACCCATGGCCGCTCGATTTCCCAGTCGCAGTATCCGGCGGCCTTGAGCAGTGACCTGTGCGGCGCCCTCTCGGGTCCCGTTTTTGCTCTATCGCTTCTCATAGTTCACCTCTCGATGGCCCGGACGACGGCTTCGCCCATGGCGCGCGTACCGAGCACGATCTCTCCGGCCGCTCCCGTGGCGATATCGACGCAGCGGCGGCCGGCCGCCAGGACCGAAGAGACCGCCCGCTCGATCAGCGCCGCTTCGGCGCCGCGCCCCAGGCCGTAGGATAAGAGCATCGCAGCCGAAAGGATGGTGGCGAGAGGGTTGGCCTGGTCTTTGCCCGCGAGGTCGGGGGCCGAACCGTGGATCGGCTCGAAGATGCCGGGGCCGGCGTCGCCGATGCTTGCGCTCGGCAGCATCCCGATGGAACCCGTGATCATACTGGCCTCGTCGGACAGAATGTCGCCGAACATGTTGCTCGTCGCGATGACATCGAACTGACCGGGATTGCGGACAAGCTGCATGGCGCAGTTGTCGACATACATGAAGCTCGTCTCGACGTCGGGATGGCGGGCGGCGAACTCTTGGGCTGTCTGCCGCCAGAGCCGGCTCGACTCGAGCACATTCGCCTTATCGACGACGCACAGTTTTCTTTTTCTCGATCTGGCCGCGCGGTAGGCGACGTCGAGCAGTCGCTCGATTTCAGCCTTCGTGTAGCGCTCGGTGTCCCATGCGGCTCCGCCGTCGGGGCTCCGGCCGCGCTCGCCGAAATAGATGCCGCCCGTGAGTTCCCTCACGATGAGCAGGTCCAGCCCTCCGGATACGATTTCGGGCTTCAGGGGGCAGGCATCCGCGAGTTCGGGGAATATCCTGGCGGGCCTCAGATTGGCGTAGGCGCCCATGGCGGCGCGCAGGCCGAGAAGACCAGCTTCGGGGCGCAGGTTGCCGGGGAGGCCGTCCCAGCGCGGGCCGCCGACCGCGCCGAGAAGGACCGCGTCGGCGGAACGGCAGGCCACCAGGGTCGACTCAGGCAGCGGCAAGCCCGTGGCGTCGATGGCCGCGCCGCCCATAGGCGACGCTACAAACTCGACGGTGAAGCCCGAGACCTCCGCGACGGTCTGGAGCACTTTTACCGCTTCGGCGACGACGTCCGGGCCTATGCCGTCCCCGGGAATGGTTGCGATTGTATACTTCATCTCAGTCTCCTTCCTGTCTGACACCGGTACAGGCGCCGGAGTTCAGCAGTTTTTTCCTGGTGTAGGGTATGAGGCCCCCCACGGCCATGATATCCCGCACGAATGGAGGGAAGGGCGCTGCCCGATACTGCCTGCCCCGGGTCAGGTTGCGGACTTCACCCGACTCGAAGTCCACGCTGAGCATGTCGCCGCTCTGAGTCTCCGCAGCGGCCTGCGGACATTCGAGTATCGCGAGGCCGATGTTGATGGCGTTGCGGTAGAAGATGCGCGCAAAGCTGCCCGCGATGACGCATGCGACACCCGAGGCCTTTATCGCGATGGGGGCGTGCTCCCGCGACGAGCCGCAGCCGAAATTCTCGCCGGCGACGATGATGTCGCCCTGTAAAACTCCCGCAGCAAAGCCGGGGTCGATATCCTCCATGCAGTGCGCGGCGAGCTCCGCCGGATCGCTTGTCGTCAGGTAGCGTGCGGGCACGATGACGTCGGTGTCCACGTTATCCCCGTATTTCCAGACTCTACATCCTTGTTTCATGGTCCCTTCCTTTACGCTTTCGCAGTTGTTTCGAAGTAGCCGCGCGGGGGAGCTGGGGCGATCTCGCCGGGATCGACGATGCAGCCCGCGAGGGCGCACACGGCGGCGGTCGCCGGGCTGGCCAGATACACCTCGGAGCCGGGGTGGCCCATGCGGCCCACGAAGTTTCTGTTGGTCGTGGCCACCGCGCGCTCGCCGTCGGCGAGTATGCCCATGTGACCGCCGAGACAGGGCCCGCAGGTCGGCGTCGACACCACGGCGCCGGCCTCTATGAAGGCATCGACGAGGCCCTCGCGGACAGCCTGCCTGTAGATCTGCTGGGTGGCGGGGATGACGATGCAGCGGATACCGGGAGCGACCGACCGGCCCTTCAGGAGAAAGGCGGCCGCGCGAAGGTCTTCGATGCGTCCGTTGGTGCAGGAGCCGATGACGACTTGGTCGATCGGCGTTCTCTCCGCGCCGGCCGCCGGCCGCGCATTGGAGGGCAGATGGGGAAAGGCGATCTGCGGTCTGATCGAAGTCAGGTCGACAACGATCGTCCGTTCGTATTCGGCGTCAGAGTCGGCCGCATATTCCCTGTAGCCCCTAGCTGAGACCGATGCGGCCCAGGCGCGCGTCCTCGCGTCGACCGCGAAAATTCCATTCTTTGCGCCGGCCTCTATGGCCATATTGGCGATCGTGAAGCGTTCATCCATCGAGAGCGTCGCGACGCCCGGCCCGTCGAATTCCATGGACCGGTACAGGGCACCGTCGACTCCGATCGCGCCGATGACGGACAGGATCAGGTCCTTGCCGCAGGCCCATCCACCCAGCGCTCCGTTCAGGACGAAGCGTATAGCCCCGGGCACCTTGAACCACGCGGTTCCCGCAGCCATGGCGGCCGCCATATCGGTGGAGCCGATGCCGGTGGAAAAGGCGCCGACCGCCCCGTAGGTGCAGGTGTGCGAATCGGCCCCTATGACGAGCTCCCCGGGCAGCACGAGTCCTTGCTCGGGGAGGAGAGCGTGCTCGATGCCCATGCGGCCGATCTCAAAATAGTGCTCGATCTCGCGGTTTCTGGCGAAGTCGCGCATAATCTTGCACTGCTCGGCCGATTTGATGTCTTTGTTTGGCGCGAAGTGGTCCGGCACGAGGGCGATCCGCCGCCGGTCGAAGACCTCCGCGACACCGATCTTCTCGAATTCTCTGATCGCGACGGGGGCCGTCACATCGTTGCCCAGAACGAGGTCGACCTGCGCCTCGATGAGCTGGCCCGCTTCCACGGAGGCCAGGCTGGCGTGGTCCGCAAGGATCTTCTGAGTCATCGTCATTGGCATTGGGCGCTCCTTTCTGTTTCGGCAAGGGCGCGAGAGGTGCCCCGCCCGTTCGCCGTGTCTTCCGGCGGCCTTGTTTCGGCGGCCGCTGCTCCGACCGCCGGCCCGCGGTCGGCCACGCCGGCACGCGCACCGTCGCCGATTACGGCGTTGATCGCGTCGAGGTAGGCCCGGACGCTTGCCTCGACGATGTCGGTGGAGACTCCACGGCCGTTGTACATTCGATCGGCCAGCCGTATCCTGACCCGAGCCTCGCCCTGGGCATCCTTGCCGCCCGTCACGGAATCGAGAGAGAAATCTTCGAGGACCGGTTTCACGTCGACAATCTTGTCGATGGCATTGAAGGACGCATCGATGGGACCGTCGCCGATCGCCACCTGCTCGCATGTCTGCCCAGCGGCGGACACGAGACATACCGCGCTCGTCGACGCAATCGTGCTGCCCGAGTTGATGATGAAGCGCTCCATCCGCCACGCGGCCGGCCGCTCAGGGACCGCGCCCCGTGCCAGGGCCTCGAGATCGCGGTCGGTCACCACTTTCTTCTTGTCGGCCAAGGCCTTGAAAGCCTCGAAGAGGCGCGCTTCACGATCCGCGTCCAGATGGAAGCCGAGCTCTTTCAGGCGCTCGTCGAAGGCGTGTCGGCCCGAATGTTTGCCGAGCACTATCTTGTTTCGGGGCAGCCCGATCGACTCGGGCGTCATGATCTCGTAGGTCTCGCGGTTCGCGAGGACGCCGTGCTGGTGGATGCCGGACTCATGGGCGAAGGCGTTCTCGCCGACGATGGCCTTGTTGGCCTGAACGCGGGAGCCGGTGACCGTCGAGACGAGGCGCGAGGCTGCGTAGATCCTGGTGGTATCGACGTTGCAGCGCAGGTCCGTGCCGCAGACGGAGCGAAAGTAGTCTGCCCGCGTGCGCATGGCCATCACTATCTCTTCGATGGCCGCGTTGCCGGCGCGTTCGCCGATGCCGTTTATTGTACACTCCACCTGGTCCGCGCCGGCCTCGATGGCCGCCAGGCTGTTGGCGACGGCAAACCCGAGGTCGTCATGGCAATGCACCGACAGAACGGCTCCATCGATGTTGGGTGTGCCTGCGCGGATGGAGCGGATCAGCGAACCGAACTCGCCGGGCATGGCATACCCGACGGTATCCGGCACATTCACCGTCGACGCGCCCGCCTCGATGACGGCGGTAAGCATTCTGCAGAGGAACGCAGGGTCGGAGCGCGACGCGTCTTCTGCCGAGAATTCGACATCGGGGCAGCGTTTTTTCGCGTACCTGACCATGGCGGCGGCCTTTGCGATGACCTCGTCCGGTTTCATGCGCAGTTTGTATTTCATATGGATGGGGGACGTGGCGATGAAGACATGGATGCGCGGCCTTTCCGCGCCGCGCAGGGCATCCCACGAAGCGTCGATGTCGAGTTCGACCGCACGCGACAGGCTTGCGATAATCGGCCCGCGCACGGTGCGCGCGATCTCCTGTACCGAAGCGAAATCTCCGGGACTGGCGATCGCGAAACCAGCCTCGATGATATCCACACCGAGCGATTCGAGAACCCTGGCGACCTCGAGCTTTTCCACCTGGTTCATGCTGCAGCCCGGTGCCTGTTCTCCATCGCGAAGTGTCGTATCGAAAATACGGATGATACGGGGAATACTCATCCTTCCTTCTCCTTCCTTGTATCGAATTTGGTCGTGCGCGGAGGACTTATGCCTGTAAGCGTCGCGATGCGGGGGCGGCCTTTGGATTCAGGCTCTCTCCGCGCGGCCGTCAGACAACGGAAGAGCCAGGAAGGCCCAGGGTAAGCAGGAGGATGGAAATGATAATGACGATGGAAATGGAGACTATGCGAGAAGTGGCAAAGGCAGAGACGGCGCGCCGGGCCATCTCGCTGTTCGGACCGATGGGCCGAATGGAGAGGCTTGAATCCCTGACAGGAAGCGCGGCGGACGTCATGGGAGTATCTAGCATGCGTCGGTTGTCGATGTCAAGCTGCTATCGGTAGAATCATATAAAAAATGCGCCAGTCTGCGCTTGACCGACCGGCCCTGCGCGAGCATCATGCAAGCATGAGACTTCTTGTGCTCGCTGCCGGCATAGGCTCGCGGTTCGGCGGCGTAAAACAGGTCGTGGGCGTAGGACCGCATGGCGAAACGCTGCTGGAGTACTCGCTCTTCGACGCACTCCGCTCGGGGTTCGACCACATTGTCTTTCTGATCCGTCCGGAGATCGAGGAGGATTTCAGGACAAACATCCTTGCGCGGCTTCCCGCTTCGGTTCCTTATTCGTTCGCGTATCAGACATCGGGGTCTCTGCTGGGCGGAGAGGCGCGCGCCAGGTTCGGGAAAAGCGGGCGCACGAAACCCTGGGGCACGGGGCACGCGCTCCTCTGCGCCCGGGAGCAGCTCGAGCATGCGGGTCCTTTTGCGGTGGCCAATGCGGATGACTTCTATGGCCTTTTGGGATTCAAAAAGGTCGGCGCATGGCTCTCCTCGAATCCCGGCGAGTTCTGTTTTCCGGGATATCGGCTCGACGATGTCGTGCCGGAGCGCGGTCCGGTCTCGCGGGCGATATGCAGCATCGATGCGCAGGGCTATCTCGAAGAGATTGTGGAACATAAGAGCGTGTGGCGCGAGGATGGTCATCTTCTTTCCCGGCGGGAGGAAGGAGTCGTCGAGCTGTCGCCCGAGGCGGTGGTTTCGATGAACCTCTGGGGATTCAATACCTCGATATTCGACTGCGCCGATCGCCTGTGGAAAGATTTTCTCTCCGACCCCGCCAATTTCGAGTCCAGGGAATTTTTCCTGCCGGAGATTGTAGAGTCCATGATGAGGGAGAAGACCATAAAGGCGAAGATGCTCCCTGCGAGCGCTCAGAGTTTCGGCCTCACAAACCCGGGTGACCTCCGAGAGACCAGGCGCCGGATTTCGGGTCTCGTCCTGCAGGGAGCATATCCGTCGCCCCTCTGGGAGAGAGCATGAACCCTGAAGAAAAAGACATATCTGCGGAGTCTCCGAAGTGGCCGTCCGGGCGTTTCCCGGCCCTGTGGGATTTCAGACACAGCGAATTCTCCGGGCTCTTTGAGAAGGCCGAGTTCCCCTGGGACCTGCTTAAATTGCTGGATACGTACCTGAACTCGAAGCTCGAGGCCCTGTCCGGGCCCAAAATCCGCTCGCCCGTCCCGGCTGGCGTCCACATCGAAGGCGATGTGTTTATCGATGAGGGCTGCACAGTCGAGGAGGGCTCCTATATCCGCGGCCCGGCATGGATCGGCAGAGGCTGCGAGATACGGAGCGGCTGCTATATCCGCGGAGGAGTGCTCGCGGGCGAGGGGGCCGTGCTTGGGCACTCGAGCGAATTCAAGCACTGTATACTGCTCGGGCTCGCGCAGGCGCCCCATTTCAATTACGTGGGCGATTCGGTCATGGGCCGTCACGCCCACATCGGCGCGGGGGTCATCCTCTCGAATTTCAGGCTCGACGGAAAAGCCGTGCCGGTGCGGGCCTTGGGCTCGAAGGACAGAATCGACTCGGGCCTGCCCAAATTCGGGGCGCTGATCGGCGACGGATGCGAGATCGGCTGCAATACGGTACTCAACCCCGGCACGATTCTGGGGGAGGGCAGCGTCGTGATGCCTCTGTCCCTGGTGTCGGGGACCTGGCCGCGCGGGAGCCGCATCGAAAATCAGGCCATGCGGCGCCCGAGCTGAAAGGATATTAGATATTATGGCGCCCGCCGGCCGGTTCCAAATGGCCGGTCGCCATGGCCGGCGCCCTACTGCAGTGCGCGCACCGCGCACGAGAACAGCGTCTCCAGCCCCTGCACCGTCGGCTCCGCGTGGAACTCGGGCCGCCACTCCAGATATGCGAGCGTGTCCGAAACCGAAAAACACGATGCGATCCGCGCCCCCCGGTACTGTGCCACCGCGAACAGGGCTGCGGCCTCCATCTCCACGACGAGCGCCCCCTGCTCCCGAAAATGCCGCACTTCGAGCGGCGTCTCGCGGTAGATCGTATCGGTGGTCCAGGTCGGCCCCTTTGCGTACGACAGCCCGGCGTCCCCGAGCGCGACTTCGAGCCGGCCCGTGAGCCCCGGATCCGGACGGACAGGGATATTCTCCTCGATGTAGTGGTGTGATGTGCCTTCATCGCGAAAAGCCCCGTCGCATACCACAAGTGATCCGGGAGGCAGGTCTTCGCTCAGTGAGCCGGCCAGCCCCATCGAGACAAATTCCCCTACACCCCACGCGATGAGCTCTTCGAGCATCACCGCTGCAGCCGGCGCACCGACGCCGAAATCCGCGGCGATCGCGATGGACCGTGTGCTGCCCGGCAGGTCGACATAGTGGATGAATCGGCCGAAGTAGCCTTTCGCGCGCTCGCAGGGGTATGTCTGGAGCACATGCTCGGAGAGGCTCTTCTGATAGCTCAGGATGACGGCGTCGGGCGCCGGCCTGTGCGAAACGGCGATGCCGATTCGCCCGAGGTAGGCCAGAAAATCCGCAGGCCGGAACAGGGCCTCACTGTCGATTTTCTTCGGCACATTGGGTATGGGCATTCGGACTCCTTCTTCTAGTGTGCTATTTTCTCCTTAAAGCCGGGGCATTGTACAGCCGTGCCGACTGCGCCCATATGCCGCACTGCATTTTATTCGTCTAAATGCGTTTCTTTTGGTGGACAAAGATCTGAAAACACCGCTACAATACCTCCGGAGTCAAAGATGCACGGTACCCACAGAATAGTCGCTAAAAGCCAGCTTTCGGAAGAAGTGTTCCGCATAGAAGTAGAGGCGCCCCTCGTCGCCCGGGAACGAAAGGCGGGACAGTTTGTCATCGTGATGTACGATGAGGATTTCTCTGAGCGCATTCCGCTCACCATTGCAGATGCGGACCCCGTCCGCGGTACGGTGACGCTCATATTTCAGACTGTCGGGGCGAGCACGCACAGGCTTGCGCTCAAAAATCCCGGAGACTCCATTGTCCTTCTGGGCCCTCTGGGGAACCCGACCCACATAGAGCGCTTCGGGTGGGCAGTCTGCGTCGGCGGCGGCATAGGGCTCGCGCCGCTGCATCCCATCGCGAAGGCCCTCAAAGAAGCCGGGAACAGGGTGACGGTCATATCGGGCGCGCGCACGAAGGACCTCCTCATCATGCAGGATGAACTCGGGGCGATCGCCGATGAGCACATCGTCGTGACCGATGACGGCTCCTTCGGGAGAAAGGCGCTGGTGACCGAGCCCCTGGGCGAGCTGTGCAGAAGGTCTCCCCCGCCCGACATCGCGGTGACGATCGGCCCGCCCGTCATGATGAAGTTCTGCGCGGAGACCACCCGACTCTACGGCATAAAGACGCTCGCCTCTCTCAACACGATCATGATCGATGGCACGGGCATGTGCGGCGGCTGCCGCGTCTCGATCGGCGGCAAGACAAAGTTCGTGTGCGTGGACGGTCCGGAATTCGATGCGCATCTCGTCGATTGGGATGGGATGCTGATGCGTCTCGGCACGTACAGAGAGATCGAAAAAGAGGCCCACGACCGCTGCCATCTGGAGATGCAGATAGAAAAGCTCGGGGCACAGGGGAACGGCGCCCGCGTACCGGAAAAGGAGTCTGCAAAATGAGCCACAAGGAAGAATGCGCCATGGACAATGCGGAAATGGAACTTGCCCGGCTTCGCTCGGCCCCGATCACCCCCAAAGTGAGAATGCAGATACCTCCGCAGGACATGCCGGTCCAGGACCCGTTGGAGCGGCGCCACAATATGGACGAGGTTGCCCTGGGCTATTCTCCTGCCCAGGCGATGCTCGAAGCGCAGCGCTGTCTCCAGTGCAAGAATGCCCCGTGCGTCACAGGCTGCCCCGTGCGCATCGATATTCCCGGATTTATCGGCAAAATCAGAGACGGCGATTTTCTGGGCGCAGGCAACATCATAAGGAAGACAAATCTGCTGCCTTCGATCTGCGGCCGGGTCTGCCCCCAGGAGACGCAGTGTCAGGCGCCCTGCACCGTGGGCAAGGCCCTGCACAGCGTGGGGAAGGCGGTCCAGATAGGCAGGCTGGAGCGTTTTGTCGCCGACTATGAGCGGACCCACGCTGCGGTCGAAGCGCCGAAAGTCGCGTCTCCGACCGGCAAAAAAGTGGCGGTTGTGGGTGCGGGGCCGGCGGGGCTCACCTGCGCCGCCGATGTGCGCCGCGAAGGCCACGAGGTCACTGTGTTTGAAGCCTTCCACAAGTCGGGCGGCGTCATGGTCTATGGCATTCCGGAATTCAGGCTTCCCAAAATCCTCGTGCAGTCCGAGGCCGAGGTGCTTGAATCGATGGGCGTCGACTTCGAGCTCAATTTTTTGGTGGGCCGCACGCGGCCGCTGCTCTCTCTTCTGCGCGAGGATGGCTACGATGCCGTCTTCATCGGTACGGGGGCGGGTCTGCCCAAATTCATGGATATACCCGGCGAGAACTTTGTGGGGGTCTTCAGCGCGAATGAATATCTGACGCGGGCGAATCTCCTCAAGGCATATATGAGGGGGAAGGCGGGCACGCCGATCTACTCCTCCCGCCGCGTGGCGGTGCTGGGCGGCGGCAACGTGGCGATGGACTCCGCGCGCATGGCGCTCAGGCTTGGGGCCGAGGAGGTCCGGGTTCTCTATCGCCGGACTCGCGAAGAGATGCCCGCCCGCGCCGAAGAAGTGGAACACGCCATCGAAGAGGGCATCATCTTCGATTTTCTCAAGAGTCCGACCCGCGTGCTCAGCGACGACAAGGGAAGGGTCGCGGCACTCGAAATTCTGTCCTACGAACTCGGAGATCCGGACGACTCCGGACGCCGGCGGCCGGTTCCCGTCCGCGGGAGCGAAGAGGTCGTGCCCTTCGATACCGTGATCGTGGCCATCGGCAACGAATCGAACCCGCTTATCTCCCAGACGACGCCACAGTTGCAAGTTGACCGGCACGGACATATTATTGTCGATGAGCGACAGAAGACGAGCATCGACCGCATATACGCAGGCGGCGATATCGTGCTGGGCTCGGCGACGGTGATCCTTGCGATGGGCGAGGGCAGACAGGCCGCGCAGGCGATCAACGAAATTCTACAATAATTGCAGGGAGGCGGGCAGAGTGTCACGGGGCAGACAACATCCCCTTTTGGCAAAGGTCTTTGTAGTGCTTTTTGTGCTTGGATGGACAGCGGGCAGTCTTCATTCGGCCTGGGCAGAAGATAGTTACAGGGCCGCACTTTCGCTTTTCTGGGATGGACGCCGGCTCGAAGCGGCCGAGACGCGCCAGACAGAGAGCCAGCTCGCCTTCCAGCGCTCCCTCGCCATGACAGAGCGCCTTCTCGCCGCCGACGCCGTCAACGCGGACCTCCAGACGCTCAAGACTTGGAACCTTTTCCGTCTCCATCGCTACACGGACACCGTCGTGTATGCCCAATCCGTGCTCAACACGAGGCAGGACTACCGCATCATCGAGACAATGGCCGAAGCCCTCTATTTCCTTGGCAAGAACGAAGAGGCGCTTGCCGCATTCAGCCGCTATTTCACCCTTTCGCCCGACAGCGACGACCGTCGTTCGAGCGCATATTATTATGTGGGGGAAGTGTATTACAGAATAAAAAAGTACGAGCATGCGGACATCGCGTTTTCCACGGCTGTCGCGCTCGAAAAGAATATGTACTACTGGTGGTACCGGCTCGGACTCGTCAAGGAAATACTGGGCCAGTATCGGCGGGCCTATGAGGCGTTCAACGCCTCGCTCGCCCTCAGATCGAACTTTCAGCCCGCACTCGACGCCAAAGAGAGGGTCAGGGCCAAATCCTCGCTCTAGTTTATCACTCTAGCTTATTAAGGAAGCGATTCTTGTCGCACGCGACGATTGCTTTACCGAAAAAACCTTCGACTTTAAGGAATGGCCATGTACAAAGCAGTGATTTTCGACTTCGGCAACGTGCTCTGCGGCGTCGAGAGAGGGAATTTTGTGCGCAAGGCGGCCCGTCATGCGAGGGCCATGGACGCCGAGGCGCTTCTGAACGCGCTCTGGGGGACGGAGCTCGAGTACGAGTTTGAGACCGGAAAATTCGATTCGCACGAATATTTCAGGCGCGTGCAGGCCCTCGCGGATCTCGATCCCGCCTATTCCTATGAGCAGTTCGTCGAGGATTACAAGAGCATCATCGTGCCGAACCCCGACGGGGAGCGCGGGCTCGGGACTGCGGCCGGTCTCGGCGTGCGCATGTTCGTGCTCTCGAATACCTCGTTCCTGCATGCGTCCGTGATCTTCGACAATGAGGTACTGGGGACATATCCGGAGCTCTACATGCTGTCCTATAAGCTCGGAGTGATGAAGCCCGATCTGCGCATCTGGAAAAGGCTTCTCGAATATACCCGCCTCGAGCCGTCCGACTGTCTCTATGTCGACGACATCGAGGAGTACTGCGAAGCTGCGCGCAGTCTTGGGATGAGCGCCTTCTGTTATGATTTTCGCGTGCACGACCTCTCCCAGGAGTTGAAAAATATGCTACAATAGCAGACGTACGTGTAACGCAAAGGCCGGCGGGCAATAAAATGTACAGAAGACTCCGCCGGAACAGGAGGTTCTATGAAACGAGTTGTGGTCGTGATCGCATGTCTGCTCATTGCCGTGTCTGCATGGGCCGCAGGCCGACGTCATCTGGAGCATCGGCGGCGAACAGCTTGAGGCGGAGAGCGCCATTCTCGCCCCGTATACCCCGAAGGAATGGAACAAGATCAACACCGTCTACAAAGTCGGCACGAACTGGCTTCCCTACACCGGCATCATGAATGTGTTCGTCGTCAACACCAAGATGCTCACGCCCGACAAGTACCCCAAGACCTGGACCGACCTCACGGATGCACGCTTCAAAAAGCTCATCTCGTCGGCCCGCGCGGACAAATCGGGCTCGTCCTATATGCAGCTCTGCAATGTCGTCTCGATCTACGGCGACAAGGGCTGGGACATCTACAAGGGGATCATGAAGAACATGGTCATCTCCGCCTCGTCCGGCGGAGTGCCCAAGTTCGTCAATGACGGCGAGCAGGCTGTCGGCCTCACGCTCGAAGACAATGCGTTCAGGTATGTCGCGGGCGGCGGCCCGGTGGCAATCGTGTATCCGGCGGACGGCACGGTCGCCGCCCCGGATGGCATTGCGCTCCTCAAGGGCGCCCCGAATCTCGAAAACGGGAAGATTTTCATCGACTGGTGCCTCTCCAAGCCGGTTCAGGAATATCTCGTCGACGCGATGGCCAGACGCCCCGTCCGGACCGACTGCAAGGATCCGAAAGGCCTCGCCCCGCTCTCGACAATCAAGACGATTCCCTACGATTTCGGCTGGGCGGCGAAGAACAAGACTGTATTCATCGCCAAGTTCACCGATATCGCGATGGATCTCGGCCTGTAATTCGATGATGCTGTAATATGAAGGCCGTCGGCGCGCTCTGTCGGCGGCCTTTTCAGTCTCTGAGGGGTGCACCACACAGGGTTTGATCGAGCATTGATAATGCCCCGGCAATCCACTACAATTTTATACATGATTTGGAGGGGAAAGCATGGCTGCAATACAGATTGTCGGTGTGGAAAAATTTTTTGGAGACGTACGGGCGCTCTCGGGCATCAATCTCGAGATTGAGAAAGGTGAATTCTTCACCCTGTTGGGGCCTTCCGGCTGTGGCAAGACGACGCTCCTGAGAACCATCGCCGGCTTTTATCATCAGGACAAGGGCGATGTGTACATCGACGGCGAGCTCATCAACAATGTGCCGGCCTATCAGCGCAATACCGGAATGGTCTTCCAGAACTACGCCGTGTTTCCCCACATGACCGTATTCGACAACGTCGCGTACGGCCTCCGCGTGCGAAAACTTCCGAAAGAAGAAATCTCACGTAAAGTTTCGGCTGCGCTGAAAAGCGTCCACCTTGAAGGCTATGAGCAACGCACCCCCGACAAGCTCTCGGGCGGCCAGCAGCAGCGCGTCGGACTCGCGCGCGCCATGGCCATCCAGCCCCGTGTCCTGCTTTTCGATGAACCGCTCTCGAACCTCGACGCCAAACTGCGCATCGAGATGCGCGAAGAAATACGGACTGTGCAGAAATCGCTCGGCATCACGTCGATCTACGTTACCCACGACCAGGAAGAGGCTCTCGTCATCTCCGATCGCATCGCCGTCATGAACCAGGGTGTCATCCAGCAGATTGGCAAACCATGGGAAATCTACACCAATCCCCAGAATACGTTCGTCGCCTATTTTGTGGGCAAAATCAACATGCTCACCATGCGTCTCGGCGAAGGCGCCGAACAGGGGCTGCGCCGTGCGACGCTCGGCAATCTTTCCTTCCTTGTTCCCGCCAAAGGAACCGAGGATATTCATGAGGCGATCATCGCTTTCCGTCCGGAAGATGTCATCGAAGCAGCGCAGCAGGACTGTCAGAATAAGGTCTCCGGCACACTGGAGAGCGTGAGCTTTATGGGCTCGGTCGCCCGCTTCGAACTCGATGTGGAGGGTCAGGAGATAACGATTGACCGTCACAGACCGCGGGAGGCCGATATGCCTCAGAAAGGAGAGACAGTGTCGTTCGCGGTGCCGGCGCATTCCATGCTGCTTTTCGATCCGAAAACGGCGTGCAGAATCGGCAAAGGAGTCCAGCGATGAGCGCCGGCGTGAGCACTTCGAAACTTCGCGGCCCCCGGGCCGACATATGGACACTTGTCATTTTTGCGGGCTTTGCGATCGTCGTGGTATTTCTGATCTATCCTCTGTTCGACATTTTTCGCTACAGCTTTCTCGACAAAGTGACAGCGACCTTCTCGATGTCGAACTGGAAGGCCTTTTTCTCCAGGGCCTATTATCTGCGCGCATTTTGGCATTCGATCCTCATAGCGCTTCTGACCACCTTGTTCTCCATGGTGCTGGGCATTCCGCTCGCCTTTTTCACGACGCGCTATCGCATCAGGGGCACGAACCTCCTCAACACCCTCGCTGTGCTGGCGCTGCTCTCGCCTACATTCATCGGCGCCTATTCATGGATCACGATGCTTGGGCGCAACGGATTTCTGCGCCTCCTGTTCCAGTCGATCGGCATCAATCTGCCGCCGATCTACGGAGCCTTCGGCATCGTGCTTGCGGACTCGCTCCAGTACTATCCTTTTATATCGCTCATGACGGCGGGCGCGCTCATGACCATCGACCGCTCGCTCGAAGAGGCATCCGAGAACCTCGGCGCGCGCTCGTTGAAGACATTCTTCAG
>Ga0228535_1002343_pt1 | contig 18922 bp, 15 predicted proteins | sample SJ1metagenome_FD_168457 | JGI IMG/M metagenome (GOLD analysis project Ga0228535, IMG submission 168457) | Enriched culture of PCE-dechlorinating microbial communities from Ithaca, New York, USA - SJ1 | ecosystem: Engineered > Modeled > Simulated communities (microbial... > Unclassified | place... | reverse complement strand
TGAAAAAATTTAATATATACCAAATGTTTTTTATTGTTAAATATTTAATTATCAATTATATATATGTTTTTATTTATGTTATAACTCCTATTTCAACTCAAGAATTTACAATAGAAATCATTGCGAATAATCATATTAGTTCATTGGTTATTAAAAAAACCAACTTGCAGAGGTAACATTTGTGCTCGAAAGCACGGTACGGTAAGCCTTTAAAGTTTTGCGGCCTTGATTTTTATTTTCATGCGTTTGGAAATAAAGCCATTTTCATATAATTTTGCACATTCTTTTAAAGCTCTTCAAGACAAATTTTTAATTGATTTAAATGAAAAAATTTAAACGTACGCTGGTTACTTCGGCTTTGCCTTATGCCAATGGCCCGGTACATATCGGCCATTTGGCAGGTGTATATGTTCCGGCTGATATTTATGTAAGGTATCTCCGTTTGAAAGGAGAAGAAGTGATTTTTATTGGCGGTTCCGATGAACATGGTGTTCCCATTACCATACAGGCAAAAAAAGAAGGCATTTCTCCGCAGGAAATTGTGGATCGTTACCATTTTCTGATTAAAAAATCATTTGAAGATTTTGGAATTTCTTTCGATATTTATTCTCGTACCACTTCAAAAATTCATCATGAATTGGCTTCGGATATTTTTAAAACCATTGCTAATAAAGGTGGTTTCATAGAAAAAACGAGTGAACAGTATTACGATGAAGAAGCCGGTCAATTTCTTGCCGACCGATATATTGTTGGAAAATGTCCGCATTGCGGAAACGAAAATGCTTACGGTGATCAGTGTGAAGCTTGTGGTTCCTCGCTCAATCCTACTGATTTGATTAATCCCCGCTCAGCAATTACCGGAAATATTCCTGTGCTGCGTGAAACAAAACACTGGTATTTGCCTCTCGATCAGCATGAAGAATGGCTTCGGCATTGGATTCTGGAAGAGCACAAAGAATGGAAACCAAATGTTTACGGACAATGCAAAAGTTGGCTGGATATGGGCTTACAACCGCGTGCCGTAAGTCGCGATTTGGATTGGGGTATTCCCGTTCCACTCGAAGGGGCCGAAGGAAAAGTACTATATGTATGGTTTGACGCTCCCATTGGTTATATTTCCAACACCAAAGAACTTTTGCCTGAAAGCTGGGAAAAATGGTGGAAAAGTGAAGATACCCGATTAATTCATTTTATTGGAAAAGACAATATCGTTTTTCATTGTATTATTTTCCCAACAATTTTAAAACTCGAAGGAACTTATATTTTACCGGATAATGTACCGGCCAACGAATTTTTAAACCTTGAAGGCGACAAAATTTCAACTTCACGCAATTGGGCAGTTTGGTTGAACGAATATCTGGAAGATTTTCCCGATAAACAGGATACTTTGCGTTATGTGCTGACTGCGAACGCTCCCGAAACGAAAGACAACGACTTCACATGGAAAGACTTTCAGGCTCGAAACAACAATGAATTGGTAGCTATTTATGGTAATTTTGTGAATCGAACTCTTGTGTTGACACAAAATTATTTTGATGGAAAAGTTCCGGTTCGAAATGAATTGCAAGAAATTGATTTACAGACAATTAATGAACTCTCTGATATAAAGGGAAATGTCGAAAAATTGCTCGATAATTTCAAATTTCGCGATGCACAAAAAGAAGCCATGAATCTTGCCCGGCTTGGTAATAAATATCTGGCTGACACAGAACCCTGGAAAATTGTAAAAACAGATAAGGATAGAGTTGCTACTATTTTGAATTTGAGTTTGCAGATTGCAGCCAATCTTTCCATCGTCTTTGAACCGTTTTTGCCATTCAGTTCGGAAAAATTAAGGGATTTGTTGAATTTGGAAACTTTCGACTGGAATAATTTGGGCAGCATTGAGTTACTGAAACCTCAGCTTCAATTGAAAAAGCCGGTGCTTCTTTTTGACAAAATTGAAGACAGTGCTATCGAATATCAGGTTCAGAAACTGCTAAATACAAAGAAAAAGAACGAACTTTCGGCGTTTAAACCTAAAGACGTAAAATCCAACATTTCGTACGAAAACTTTGAAAAACTCGATATTCGCGTCGGCACAGTGTTGGCTTGTCAAAAAGTTCCGAAAGCCGACAAACTGCTACAGTTCAAGATTGATGATGGTTTGGGCGGTCGTACTATCGTTTCCGGAATCGCTCAGTATTATCCTGAACCTGAAAAGTTAATTGGACAGCAAGTTTGCTTTATTGCCAACCTTGAACCACGAAAATTAAAAGGAATTGTCAGCGAAGGAATGCTTCTCTCGGCCGAAGATGCTGATGGCAGAATAACTTTGATCCAACCTCAAACAACAGTAGTGAATGGGGCAGAAGTGAAATGACCAGTTTCAAGTTTCGAGTTCCGAGTTTGGAGTCCTGATTATGGATTATTTAATTGATAATTACTAGTTTGTAGTTTTTTTAGCGATGTTTCATGAAATGTCTTCGTCAAAAAAAATTTGTAATCCTTTGGTGTTTTAATAGCGGATTTAAAATTCGCAAATAATCCTGTCGGATTGCAAATCCGACAGGACAATTCATTTTTTGTTAATGAACGTCCATTTTTCTTATAGTGAGGTTTGGGGCAAAACCTCGTAAATATCATTTGATATAAAGTACATTTCAATCGAGGCTATTTTTTGTTTTTTTTGCAGAGTTGAAAGTTTTTCTTTGAATTTTTTGAAAATATGAATTTATCCGATCAACTTATCAGCTGGTATCAGGTTCATAAACGTGATTTGCCCTGGCGAAACATTTCTGATCCTTATCGAATATGGATTTCCGAAATCATCCTGCAGCAAACGCGTGTCAATCAGGGATTGGATTATTATTTACGGTTTGTCGAACGATTCCCGGATGTTGAAACGTTGGCTGCCGCTGAAGAAGACGAAGTCTTGAAATACTGGCAAGGTTTGGGTTATTATTCGCGTGCCCGCAATTTGCATCACGCTGCGCGACAAATCATGCAGGATTTTGGCGGCGTTTTTCCAACCACTTATTCGGAAGTTATGCAATTAAAAGGTGTTGGAGCTTATACCGCAGCGGCTGTTTGTTCTTTTGCCTTCAATCTTCCGTATGCTGTGGTGGATGGAAATGTTTATCGCGTTCTTTCACGCCTTTTTGCTATCGAAACGTCTATCGACAGCCATTCGGGTAAAAAAGAATTTGATACTCTTGCTCAGCAATTGATGGAAAATTCTGTTCCTTCTCTTCACAATCAGGCCATTATGGAATTTGGTGCATTGCAGTGTGTGCCCGTTTCTCCCGATTGTTCGGTTTGTCCTCTACGGGTTTATTGCAAAGCTTATGAGATGAAAATGGTAGAGCGGTTGCCGGTAAAATCTAAAAAAACACCTATCAAACAACGATTTTTTAATTATCTGGTTATCAATTATAACCATCATATTTTTTTGCAGAAAAGAACAGCGGACGATATTTGGAAAAATTTGTACGAATTTCCGTTGATCGAAACAGACCATTTGTTGCAGGTTCAGGAATTGCTTGAAAATGAGTTTTTTTGCCAGTTGTTTCAGGGACTGGAACAAGTAAAAATTATAAACATTTCAAAACCTGTTCATCACCTTTTGACGCATCGGCGCATTTCGGCTCAGTTCATTACTTTACAGATTGCCGAAAAAAATGAGGCATTAAATCAATTTATCGAAATTCCAAACGTGGAAATTGGCGATTATGCTGTTTCGCGGCTGGTGGAAATGTATTTGAAAAAAGAAATTTGATTTTCCCGCCTAAACCGGATTCCTCCTGTTAATTTGCTCTATTTTCAGTTTTGCTTTCTCAATTTCCTTTTTTAAGCGGTTAATATCTTTTTTTACTATCCATAAATGATAAGTTTCCTTAATGGCTTTTTTATCGTTGTTCTGAAGAAAGTAGCTGAAATTCTTTTTTCCGTGTAGGATAACTTTCAGATTTTCATTCATATATTGCGAAATAAATTCTGAAACCCCATTTTCAGCTTCGTTTTTGAAAGTTACAATTTCCCAACGTCCGGTTTCATCCGAAAAGCTCAAATAAGAAGCACTGGTAATGTCGATGGTGTCGGTATGTGCAAAAACTTCGCCGTTGGATATTTCAACCGAAGTATGCTCAATTTTTGGTCCCATATACTGACTCACCAAATAATAATCGGCATTTTCATCTACATATGCTTTCAAATAAGTACGAGCTGCATTTGCTTCAGTCGATTGGGTTTTGTAAACGTAATTTCCAATGTCCTGATATTTTTCGTTTTTTTCCAACCGAAAATTTAGCAGCAGTGAATCGGCTTCCTTCTGTTTAAAAGGCAAAATACTGTCGCAATATGCTATTGTTCTTTTGCATTCTCTGCGTGTAATAGTATCCTGAAAAGCTTCGGCTATTCGTCTTTTGGCAACCAAACGCGGAAAATTTGCGTGAAAACTGTCGATGGCAATTTTTGCAGCATTTAATTCATTTTGCTGAATGAGTTGTTGGATTTTCTGAAGTTGGTTATCGGCTTCTTTTTCTTGCTTCCCCCTGCTATTGCATGCTACCAGAAAAATTATCGACAAGAAAAATACTGTTGAGAGTTGAATAGATTTCATCAGAATATAATTTATTTTTTAAAGGTCTGATGAAACCCACATGTCTGAATATTATATTCATTCGTGTTTATGTATGCAATACATGTGGGTTTCATAATGTTATTGGAAAATTCAATTGAAAATACAAAACATACAAATGTATAAAACAAATTGTACATAAAAAAGAAGGTGTATACTTTTTAATGTTATCAAAGTTAAAATATCGGTATCTAAAAGGTAATTTACTGCCTTCCATTAATGTTTAAGAACGAAAGGGTTGACAATGAGGACATGGTTTGTATTCCTAACAGAGTTTATTTTGCATCGGGTAATAGTTTACAATGCTGCATTTGGAATAAATTATTCCGAAAGCATATCTTTAATCCTTAGAATGTACAATAAATAACTTTTTGTTGGAGAATTGTGAACTGAATTTAATGATATTCATAAGATTTTTAAATGTTGATTTACTCAAATATATTCAGGACAAGGCAACCCCAAGAGCTTGACTTATATGTCCTGTTTTACAGATATATAAAACAAATGTCTCAATTTTTGTCATGTACTAAAATAAAAATTTTAAAAACTATTTTCCGAGAATATACTGATTTCCGAGAATATACTGAGATTTTCCTCCGAATACAATGAGCCGGTGATACTCACTTCCAAAAGCCCTGAATGGAAATTAGCCATTCCCAATGAACTTTTCAACGAAAAAGCTCCCTGTCGCATTGTTTTGCATCTGGCAGGTGAATATCCGAAAGATAATACCGAAAAAATATTTTTTGTGGAAAATCAATTGACAATCAAATATTTAACAAAATATCAAACAAAAATAAAAAAATTAATTCAACAATAATAGCATTAATTTAGATACAATTTTTGCTCATTTCGAGAATAGTATTTAGTTTTGTAAAATATTGCAAAAACATACTGAAAATGAGTTTAAACGACCAACTGCATAAACAGCGTTCTTTATTTCCCGAAGAATGTTTGTTGAAGGAAATTGCCAATCAACCACGATTGTCCATTGGAATTCCCAAAGAAAATGCCGCCATCGAAACACGGCTGGCACTTACTCCCGAAGGCGTTGCCATTGTTACGGAAGAAGGTCATAGCGTTTATGTGGAGCGAGGTGCAGGCGAACCCATGTCCTACTCCGATCTACAATACAGCGAAGCAGGAGCTTTTCTGGTCGATTCGCCACAAGATGCTTTCAGTGCTGATATCGTCATAAAAATTACACCACCCACATTGGATGAAATAAATTGCATGAATGATCATGCATCCATATTTTCCATGCTGCAACTTAGTAATTTATCTACCGAAAGCATTAAGGCAATGATGAGCAAAAAGCTCAATGCAATTGCTTATGAACTGATTCGCGACGAACAAAAGGGATTTCCGGTGGTCAGTTCAATTTCGGAAATTGAAGGAAACACAGCCATCACACTTATAGCCGAACTAATGAGCAACCAACATGGGGGAAAAGGTTTGTTGCTGGGAAGTGTTGCCGGCATCAGTCCTCCGGAAGTGGTTATTTTGGGGGCAAGCATCACCGGTACCGTTGCTGCACGAACAGCTTTGGCACTTGGGGCACAAGTCAAAATTTTTGACCACGATATCAATAAACTGCGAACCATCCAACATCATTTGGGACAACAGGTTTTTACTTCTGTCATTCATCCGGCAGTACTTTTCAAAGCTCTTGCAACAGCTGATGCGGTAATAGGAAATTTGAGATATATCAATGGTTCCGAAAGATTTATGGTTTCGGAAGATTTGGTAAAAACGATGAAACGTGGAGCAATTATTGTTGACTTAAGCATGGATCAGGGCGGATGTTTTGAAACTTCCGAATGTCGTACCCTGCAGAATCCGATTTACGAGAAGCATGGCGTCATTCATTATTGCGTTCCCAATATTTCTGCCCGAGTGGCCCGAACATCCTCTATGGCGCTCAGCAATATTCTGTCTCCCATTTTGTTGAAAATTGGTCGCTCCGGCTGTATCAATGCTGCCATAGCAGAAAGTTCAGGATTTCGTCATGGCGTTTATGTTTATAAGGGATTCCTTGTAAACAGGTTAATTGGCGACTACTACAACATAAAATCGAATGACATAAATTTACTGTTGGCAGGTTATTAGAATAAAATATGATTATCCGCAATGATTTCTATTGTAAAATCTTGGCTTGAAATAGGAATTATAGCTTACATTAGCAATAAGCAATCTGTCGAAGATAACTTTACCGAAATAACGTCGGTTAAATTTGTAATAGAACTCATTGAGGTAGTATTGTAAATAATCTTTCGTATGTTAATGGTGTACATTCAAGAGCAACCATTTAACATTGCCAAAAACAATGTGCATCCGATGTAATATTTTTTTCGGGTCTTCTTTCTATATAACCTGTGCATGATGTGATTTGACATGTTCTGTCAACTTGCTGTAACGAATAGCATCATCGGTGGTCAAATTCAACCATTGGATGTATCTGTTCTTTGACAGTGTTTAAAATGTTATCAGCATTTAAATCATCGATAAACAACATTTTCAGGTGATGCACACGTTTGGGCTTTTTGCCCTGTTTGGGGTTTTCCACGAAAGAACTTTCGCTCATAACCACGACTTTGGATTGTCTTTGGCTTCCTATTCCCCGCTTGAGAAGTTTATACTTTTCTGCTTCCGGAATTAAGGTAGGGATAAAAGCATTGTCGAATTCTAACTCATCTCTCAATGAGTACAGTTTATCGCGTTTGCCCACCACATCTCGTAATTTGCAGATCATCCCCCAAATGGGTTGATAACGTTTATGTCCCCCAATTGTCCTGGCAGTTCTGATGCAGAGAACGATTTTTTCGTGCTTGTAAGCAGAAGCTTAGCAATCTATTGGTACATAAATGGCGCCGATGGTTTAAATTGCTTGAACATGTTTGTGAGTATTTACTAATGTCTATCTTTACTTCTTAGTCCCAATTGCTTCTTCAGCCCATTTCTTTTCAATCTCTTTATACCATTTTTGCATTACGTAGAAGGCTTTCTTGCGTTCTCCTTTGTCAGAAACCAATCCCTTACGATTGAAGTCATCCTGTATTCCAGGAAGGTGACGTCTCGGTGAACGGAAATCCTTCAAAATCCAGGGAGTAGTACCTGCAAGCCCATCAATACGCTTCAACATATCAACACTTTTTTCGTACAATTTTTCGAGGTATTCTTCCGTAAACATATCAGTATCGCTGCCATGATGACCATATTTTGCTTCACCACCGAATTCGCTGATAAATATAGGTTTTTTGATAGCGAAAGACCAATTAACACGATCACATTTGTCCCAGTTTCCATCGTACCAACCCACATACTGATTGAAACTAATCAGGTCGAGCACTTCACCCAGGGGATCGTGAACGGTCATCTGATTGGGGGCAATCTCTTCTTTCTCCATCGCTGCTGCTACCAATCTGGTATTGTCGAGTTCCCTTGTTTTGTTGGCAAGCCGGGTCAGGAAAGTAAGACGCGAATCGCTGATTGGTGTTTCATTGGCGATAGACCAAATGATAACATTTGCGCGGTTCTTATCACGTGTAATCATGTCCGACAACTGAGCTTCCGCATTTGCATAAGTTTCCTTATTATCCCACTGAATAGTCCAGTAAACAGGGATTTCACTCCACACAAGTATACCCATTTTTTCTGCCATACGGATCATGTTTTCGTTATGTGGGTAGTGTGCCAGTCGCACAAAGTTACAGCCAAGTTCTTTTGCCCAGTTAAGAAGGGTAAGCGCATGGTCTTCACTAAATGCACGACCACTGCAATAAGCTGTTTCTTCATGCACACATATACCGCGACAGAAAATTTTTTTCCCGTTTAACAAGATATCAGTACCTCTGGTTTCGATGGTCCTGAAGCCAATCTGATCCCTGATTATGTCCGACCCACTCTTGATTTCGACCTGATATAACTTAGGATTCTCAGGTTCCCACAAGGTAATTTTCTTAACAGGAATATCAAATGCAGCATAACCGGTTTCATTGACCAGGACGGTTTTATTTATTGACAACTCGGGGATAATGATCTGAACCTGGTCATTTTTATTGAATCCATCCAGTTGAACCCAACCTTTAATCAGTTTCGAGTTAGTTTTATCAAGCTGAACCATATAATCACGGATAAAGCTTGCCGGAACCGACACCAGCGACACTTGCCTTGTTATTCCGCCATAATTCCACCAATCGGCATTGACAGTCGGCACAGCATCCAGTTTACGCCGGTTATCAACTTTGACAACTAACGAGTTATTTCCTGGTTTCAACTTACCAGTGACTTCAATATTGAAAGGTGTAAACCCACCTACATGTGTTCCGAGTAATGTTCCGTTCAAATAGACCTTTGCTTCATAATTCACAGCACCGAAATACAGGAACTGACGTTTACCGTCCTCCGGCCCAAAGCTGAATAATTTACGATACCAAACGGTTCCTTCATAATAATAGAGTTCCGGTCGCTGGGTATTCCAGTCGCCGGGTACAGCGAGAATTTTGTCATCATTAAAATCGTATTCCTGCAAACGCGTTCTGTCATTGTATTGCTGATCGGCGAAATAACCCTTTTTTAATGGCTGAAGTCGGTAATTATAATAACCGTTTTCGAATGGATCAACGATAGTTCTCCATGATCCGCCTAGCGAAATACTACTACGATTTCCAATGTTAATAATTTGGGGGGAAAGACCCTCGTTTTGGGCACGCAACCCTATCGTCATCCACACTAAACAACCTGCAATTAAAACCTTATAATTCATAACAACTATTTTAAAAAATTAATTTTATCCTTTGCTCTTTATGATTTCCTCAAAAAAAATCGAGGAACAATACATTTTCGGTTCTAACACCCTTTCTTCCACATCGGGTTTCTCATAAGTAAATGTATTACCTTTCTCTTCACACAATATACCCTGAATTGGTTTACTTAGTTCTTTGACAAGCGCTATCCATCTACGAACATCGAAAAAACGGTGCTTTTCGAAAGGCAAGTCAATGTACTTTTCATTTCTGATACAGGATTATTCACATCCCGAAGTGTAAGCACGCTGTTTAATTATTTTTTTTGCAGGATACACAGCCTCCACAACTTCAAACATAAGTTTTGAATCTAGACTGTAGGCTTCATACATGGCTTCAGCATAATTCAACAACACCTCTGCAATACCGTCATATCTAGTAAAGCCTCCTACGAAAGTTAGGGCTTATCCCATGTCCACGAATGGAATTATAGCCGGATTTTATAAGGTTATGTTAGGTATAATTCATATCGATCTACTGGCCAAGAAAATACGAACAACTTGTCAGGATAAGTGCACCCACCGGTAATCAAGATATTTTTAAATCTGATATTCATAATTTGTAATGTGTCAAGTTCCACTCCACAAGGTTGTTTATAAAAACTTGGTTTTTCAAAGCATGTCAAAGGTATAATTTTAATTTTAAATTCACAATGATTGTGTTTAAAAACTTTAGACTCCATTTCAAACCATTTTGAACTGCTCGAAAAGGATTTTTTACGTTTATTTGATTTCTCACCACCATGTTTTCTGTAAAGTATACAGTAGAGAAAAAAGCCATCAGAAAGTCATTCATTTCCTCCTTTTTTGTGTAATTCTCTTTAAGAATAGTTTCATTTTAATGATTATGTTTGCTATGTGGATGCAATCGGGTACGGTGGATCATGAAGTAGAAGTGTAAATATCAATTGAGCAATTAAGCCTTTGTCAAACTTGCAATTAGCCATAAAGCTGTATTCGTCGCAATGAAGAGTTACCCTTGCAACTGTTTTGAATGCACCAGGCGAGCTTTTCAAAACAAACCACTTGAACCTACTGAGGATGAAAATAAACAGGATAATAAACTTTATTCGGGCTAAGTTTAAACTTTTATCAAAGTGTTCAACCAAAACTGAGGTTAAATCACTACTTTTGTACGGGACATTGAACTTATTTTTTCATTATAACCGATTGTTAGTTCGTTATAAAGATACAAAATTTCAAAGTCTTTACCAAAAAAATAACCATTATTTTTTTGATTATCAAATAATTATATCGTTATATAATTATTTGTCATGTACTAAAAAATTATTTATATTTGCATAAAATAGGATGCAAGTTTATGGCCGACGAAAAGAGTATTCAAGAACAAGAAAGAGAAGAAGAAAGAATGATTCAACAGGAATTTGAGGGCTTGCTCGAAGACTACCGAAATTCCAATCATCGGCAGAAAGTCGAAATCATTACAAAAGCCTTTAATTTTGCTAAAACTGCTCATAAAGGCATGAAACGACGTTCCGGCGAGCCATACATCATGCATCCGCTCGCTGTGGCACGGATTGTGGTTAAAGAAATAGGCTTGGGCTCAACTTCCATTTGTGCCGCTTTGTTGCACGATGTTGTTGAAGATACCGAATATACTGTTGATGATATTCGCCATCATTTTGGTGACAAAATTGCGCAAATTGTGGAAGGACTTACCAAAATTTCCGGGGGCGTTTTTGCCGAAAAAGCTTCTGAACAAGCCGAAAATTTCAGAAAACTTCTTCTCACCATGTCGGACGATATTCGCGTCATCCTGATTAAAATTGCCGACAGACTGCACAATATGCGCACTTTGGGATCGCTTCCTCCGGCCAAACAATACAAAATTTCGGGCGAAACTCAATACATTTATGCTCCACTCGCCCACAGACTTGGCCTTTTTCGCATTAAAACCGAACTCGAAAATCTCAGTTTCAAATACGAACATCCAGATATTTACAAATCCATCGAAAACAAGCTATTGATGGACGAAGAAGCGAGAAATGCTTTCTATAAGGAATTTTCTGCTCCTATCAGGGAAAAATTGACTGAAATGGGATATGAATTTACCCTGAAAGAACGTGTAAAATCAGTCTATTCCATTTGGCACAAAATGTCAACCCGCAATATCCCTTTCGAAGAAGTATATGATATTCTGGCACTCCGCATTATTTTCAAGCCCAAAGAAGGTATGCCTGAAAAAGATCAGTGCTGGATGATTTATTCCGCCATTACTGCACTTTATAAACCCCATCCCGAGCGCATCAGAGACTGGCTGAGTACACCCAAAGCCAACGGATATGAAGCACTTCACGTAACGGTAATGGGGCCAAACGGTCGGTGGGTGGAAGTACAAATTCGTACGGAAAGAATGAATGAAATTGCCGAAAAAGGGTTGGCTGCCCACTGGAAATACAAACTGGGAGAAAACAATGAATCTGAATTGGACAATTGGCTGAAAACCATTAAAGAAGTACTTGAACACCCGGATACGGATGCCATAAATTTTCTCGAAACTTTCAAATTAACCTTATTTGCATCCGAAATTTTTGTTTTTACACCAAAAGGAGAAATCAAAACCATTGCTCAGGGAGCAACCGCTCTCGACTTCGCCTTCATGATTCATTCCGATTTGGGCATGCACTGCATTGGAGCCAAAGTGAATCACAAACTTGTGCCCTTGAACCACCGTTTGCAGAGCGGCGATCAGGTTGAAATCCTAACTTCGCAGAAACAAACTCCTAAGGAAGAATGGTTGAATTACGTTACTACAGCCAAAGCGAGAAGCAAAATTCTCGAACTCCTGAAAAAAGAAGAAAAAAACATTGCTGCGGAAGGTCAAAAAATGATAGAAAATGCGTTGGCCGAAATAAACCTGCCCGCCAGCAACGAAAATATCATGAAAATTCTTCAGCACTATAACCTTACCCAACGAAATGAACTTTATGTTCAGGCAGGTAAAGGAGCTCTAAACCTTGACGATATTAAAAAAGTTATCTTTAAGCCAAGAACGCAAAATGTTTTCTCTAAATATTTAAAAATTCCCTTTATCGGAAGCTCTTCTTCCGACAACAAGGAAATTATTATCCCCACTCAGGGAATAGACAGAAAGGCTACCCTGAAACTGACCGAAGAAAACACGGGAAAAATATTCAAACTGGCAGAATGCTGTCATCCCATTCCTGGCGATGATGTATTGGGTTATCTCGACGAAAACGGCATTATCTATATTCACAAACGACAATGTCCGGTGGCATTGAAATTAAAAAGTAACTTTGGCGAAAGAATTCTTTCTGCCGAATGGGCCACACATAAAATTCTATCTTTCGAAGAAACTATTGAAATAAAAGGAATTGACCGCAAAGGAATTCTGATCGAAATTTTAAAAGTAATTTCTGAAGCTTACAGCGTCAACATCAGCAAAATAAATATCGAAACGGAAAGTGGAATTTTTATCGGTAAATTTCAAGTGTTGGTACACGACACCGAAGAACTCAACAACATGTGCGAAAATCTGACCAAAATACCCGAAGTACAGTCTGTTCGACGAATCGAACAAACCAACCTGCAAACACCTGAACAAAAAACGCCATAAAAACGCTCAATATTCGAGCAGGCAAACAGGCGCTCCAATTTTTATCCGTATTTTTGTATCCATCAGTTTCCCGTTTTCCCTGTCCCTTTTAAAAACCACAATTTCGTCGGAATACTGATTGCCAACCAACAAAAAATGACCGTCTTTGGTAATTGCAAAATTGCGCGGTCCTTTGCCCTGAGTTGAATTTTGCTCAACAAATTCCAACAAACCGTTTTTGAGTATTTTAAAACAGGTAATATTGTTGGCTTCTCCACGATTGGTGGCATACAGAAACTTTCCATCGGGAGAAATATGAATGTCGGCCGCTCCGTTTTTCAATTTTTTATTCGTTGCTACAGAATTTTCGCCATAAAACAACAATTTTCCTTTATTAAATCCGATAATGGAAATCGTTCCATCCAATTCGTGAAGCAAATAGACAAATTTTCCGTCTTTGGAGAAAGTCAAATGTCGAGGTCCACTACCCGGCTTAACTTTTAAACTGTCATGAGGTAGAAGACAATTCTCTGATCTGTTGGGAACATAACGAAAAGAATGTATCAAATCGGTTCCCAAATCGTTGATCAATAAAAAATGTCCGTTTGGTGAAAATATCGTTTGATGTACATGAGAACTTGTCTGACGCATGGAATCAATGCTGTGTCCATTGAACTGAATTTTTTGAACCGTTTCACCTATCGAACCATCCGAGTTTCTCTTAAAAACGCAAGCATTGCCACTTGAATAATTGGCTGTGATAACATGTTGTTTTGAAGCAGTAATAAAACAGGGATCCGAGCCATTTGCTTCCACACGGTTAATAAAAAACAGTTTGCCTGAAGTGGCATCAAAACGAAAAGATGCGATTTTACTCTCAGTACCCGACTCATTGACGGAATAAACAAAATTCTTGTCGGGCGAAAATGTCAAAAAACTTGGATTATCCACATTAGTTGCAGCAAGTTGAATCTTACAAACTCCACTTTCAGCATCAAAACTTAAAGAATAAATTCCTTCGCTCACAGTATTCTGCGTATAAGTTCCAACCAAAAAACGATATATTTTTCCTTCTCCCGACTGAAAAAGGAACAACAAACACAAAACCAATAAAAATGACTTTTTCATTATGAATATTTATAAATCAGTATATTGTTAATCAACATGTTATATAAATCTGTTTGAAAGCTCTAAACGTTTCTTTCTTGACTGAAAAATCTATTTTTCTCTTTTTTTCTGTATGGGATTTTTCACTTTTTCCTGATTTTTTGAAATATAATCTTTCCAGCCGGAATAAACTTTCTGAGATTCGGGTTTTCCCAACTGTAAAAAATGACAGTAGGCTGCTGCTAAGCCATCGGTAGCATCCAACTGAGGAAACATGTTTTCCTGAGGAATATGCAAAAACCTGCGCAACATATCGGCAACCTGTTCTTTTGAAGCATTTCCGTTGCCCGTTATAGCCATCTTTATTTTCAACGGTGCATATTCCGTAATGGGAATATCACGATACAGAGCTGCCGACATGGCTACGCCCTGCGCCCTTCCAAGTTTCAGCATCGACTGCACATTTTTCCCGAAAAAAGGAGCTTCTATGGCCATGCAGGCTGGATGAAATTCATCTATGAGCGACAATGTTCGAGCAAAAATACGTTGTAATTTTACATAATGATTGGCATACTTTTTTAAATCCAGAATTCCCATAGCCATTAATTCGGGTTGATGAGCCCTGATATTCAGCACTCCATATCCCATAATGGTAGTTCCCGGATCAATACCCAATATAATCTGGTCATTTATCATCACTAATCAATTCGAGCATGGTTGAAAAGAAAAGAACATGGTTTCCAAAGTTAGCTGAACATAATTTTGCAAAATCTTCTCCGTATTGCCTCATCCAATCGTTTAAAGCATTTTTATCGGAAATTTTAAACTGAACCGAATAGGAAGTTTCTTTCACGCTTTCACCGGAAAGCACTTTGGCAATTTGAGGCTCCGAGAAACCCGCAGTGCTCATCATAAATGGAATCAATGATTCTTGAACCCAATTTATCCACTGAGGATAAAATTCGTTTTCAACCAAATAAGTTGTATTAAAAATCAGCATTTGTAATTTTTTATGGAATAATTTGAACAAAAGTAAGCATAATTTGAAAAAGTTCTTTAACTTTGCAGTGAAAAAATATACATTTTGGGGGTTTAGCTCATTTGGCTAGAGCGCGACACTGGCAGTGTCGAGGTAACCGGTTCGACTCCGGTAATCTCCACTCGAAAAGCTTATCTTTGGTAAGCTTTTTTTATTTTTCCTCCTTTCCATCCATTGAAAAAAGAAATATTTATCACTTTTTTACCTTTTGCTTATTTTTTTTTACCTTTTGCAGACCAATGTCGTCAATTACTAAATACATTTGCATAAAAAGGAATTCCTTAAAAAAATCAATGGTGGAAAACTGAATAATTGCTTGATTTCAATATCTATTATTAAAATATTACAAAGTAAACAATTGAATATCAATAGATATACTTTAGTTTTTATTCTCCTTATTTTTAAAAAAACACGATTCCCTGCATTATATATTATCTTTATTATTGAACAAAAAAATTGTAAAATTAAATTAAACCATTATTATTACTATTAAAACTCAGCTTATGAAAAAGTTAACTATTCTCCTTATTTGTGTATGGGCTATGATGCTCGCTTTCACATTTTCTTCCAGTGCCCAAACCGTTTTTGCGCTTCAAAATGGAAGCAGAACCCAGTTTTATACTACTTTGTCCAGTGCCATCAGTAACATTCAGGATGGAGATACACTCTATTTGCCGGGGAAACCGTTAGATGGAGATTATACTTTTGCAAAAAAGGTTACCATTATCGGTGCCGGCTATGACCCCGACAGTGCTGCGGCCACGGGAATAACAAAAATTACCGGCAGAGTCTATTTTGCCAAAAACAGCAAAGGATCTTCCATGACCGGTATTCGCACGGAAGGGCGTGTTTACGTGCGTGATTCCTTGATTACCATTACGCGAAGTAATCTGGAATCGCTTGAAATTCAAAACGGCAGTAATCCGATTGGATTTGTATATGTGGGCGATTGTATTATTCGAAATAACATTGAAGGAGCAAATGATGTGGTTACCAATGTATTGATAGAACGCTGCATTCTCAACGGAAATTTGGGAGGTGGAAACAAAACCAATAATTTAGTGATAAAAAATTGTGTTTTAACGTATAATGGTAATTATTTTTTATATAGTATCAGCAACATTATATATCAAAATTCGATAATTTTAAACACCAATAACTATATGTTTACAGCTGGTAGTTCTTCTCTTACGTTTACTAACAATTTATTTGTACGTCCTGCCTTTTCTAATAATACTTATGTTATGACGGGAAATATATTTGGGGTGCCTGAAAGTGATATATTTGTAGATTCAGCAAATGGGAACTATCATATCAAACCGACCTGCACACAGGCACTGACACTGGCTACCGATGGAAAGGAAGTGGGAATTTATGGCACGGACAATCCATTCCTGGTTCCAACGTTTGCGCCACGATTTATTTCCATTAACAATGCCGAAAGTACCGTCAATGGAAAGCTATCGGTAAAAATGACCGTAGAGGCACGAAACAGATAAGGACAGCAATGCAAAGTTCAGAAATTATCCGACATTATTATTCGTTTGAAAATCAATCTATTAAAATGATTTTTCAAAACAAATCACAAAATGAAAAATACAATAAGAATTACAGCAATACTTGTCGTGTTTCTTACCATTTCACCTCCTTTTTTTTCACAAAATTCAATCAAATCGGTCGAATTTTGGACGGATGGCAACGGTGAAAATCGCAATCGTCAGCCAATTTCCTCTTCAAATACTTTTATTTGGCAAGATGAAATCAATTTGGCTGCACTTGTGGATGGATTGCATACTTTCAACATGCGCATTCAGGACAGCAAAGGAGTTTGGTCGCAAGTTGAAACCCTATTTTTCCTCAAGCAAACCAATGCTGCCGGACAGGGCGTATTGAAAAAAATTGCCGCTCTTGAATATTGGATGAATGGAAATTCTGCCAACAGAACACAGCGAGTTTTGAACGGACAAACTTCTTTCACTTGGGAAGAGTTGATTGATGTTGCCGGTATTCCCGATGGTGCCAACACGTTCAATGCCCGTTTCAAGGACGAATATGGTGTTTGGTCGCCCATTGAAACCCGATTTTTTCTCAAGCAAACCAATGCTGCCGGACAGGGCGTTTTGAAAAAAATTGTCGCTCTTGAATATTGGATGAATGGAAATTCTGCCAACAGAACACAGCGAACCTTGAACGGGCAAACCTCTTTCACTTGGGAAGAGTTGATTGATGTTGCCGGGATTCCCGATGGTGCCAACACGTTCAATGCCCGTTTCAAGGACGAGTACGGCGTTTGGTCGCCCATTGAAACCCGATTTTTTCTCAAGCAAACCAATGCTGCGGGACAGGGCGTTTTGAAAAATATTGCTGCTCTTGAATATTGGATGAATGGAAATTCTGCCAACAGAACACAGCGAACCTTGAACGGACAAACCTCTTTCACTTGGGAAGAGTTGATTGATGTTGCCGGAATTCCCGATGGCGTCAACACGTTCAATGCCCATTTCAAGGATGAGTATGGTGTTTGGTCGCCCATTGAAACCCGATTTTTTGTCAAACAATCAGCAATTTCGGGTGAAGGAAACAAGAAATTAACAACTCTTGAATATTGGATGGACGCAAACTCGACAAACAGAATAAGCAAAACATTCACTCCAAGTAATCCATATCTATGGGAAGAGCTTATTCCTACAGATGACGTACCCAACGGTTTGCATACTTTCAACGTTCGCTGGAAAGACGACAAAGGAATATGGACGATGGTGCATACTCAGTTCTTCTTTAAAGATGAGAAAAAATTTGCCCAAATTGGAGAAAATAAAATTGTCGGCTACCGGCTTTGGTTTTCGGAAGAACCCGATTATTTTGAAAATATTCCGGTAATAGCAATGGAGAATGTTGTTGCAATAAACGATTCGGTACCACTTACCTATTTACCAAAAGGAAGGCATCAAATTGCCTATCAACTCAAAGATGCTCGCGGCGTATGGTCGCCGGTGATAACCGACAGTATCGACAAGCCGGATCATGCCCTTTTCAGTTTTGTTGCCGATAAACTCGAAATCATACAGGGAGAAACCATCAAATTTACTCCGTCGACCAAGCTTTTTATCGACAGCATTGTCTGGAGTTTTGGCGATGGAATGACCGAAGTAAATTTTGAACCGGAACACAAATACGATTCGATTGGAAAATTCGATGTTATGGCTACAGTTTGGCATAAGGGAACAAACGAAGGCATTCCTTACGAAGAAATCAAATACATTACGGTTACTTCTACCGGTTTGCTTTCTCCTGAAGTTTATTCATTAAAAATGTATCCAATTCCTGCTAAAAATTATCTGACAATCGAATGTCCTTCTTTGCCAATGAAATCCGTCCAAATCATTTCATTGAACGGAAAAGTAATGAAAGAGTTTTTGACTGAAAATTCTGAAAAAGCAGTATTGCCTATTGGGAATCTACAAGCGGGAACTTACATTATCGTAGTAAAAACCGATAAAGGTTGGCTGTCCGGAAAAATAGTCAAAGAATAAAATTTAGTTTAGTACATGACAAAAAAATTGTAGAAAAAATTTTCAGATATTTAATAACGGGGCTTTGCCCCAAACCCCACTTACTTTTTTGTCTTGAAACAAAAAAGTAAGCAAAAAAAATCAAGACTGTGTCCACTTCACTCGAAAAACTTACGCTCGAAAAGCTGAAATCGCCCAAACTCATTCCGACGAAATACGTCGGAACTCAAACAAGGACGATTTTTAAACGCTTTTCTCACTTGTT
>Ga0228535_1002342_pt1 | contig 18928 bp, 14 predicted proteins | sample SJ1metagenome_FD_168457 | JGI IMG/M metagenome (GOLD analysis project Ga0228535, IMG submission 168457) | Enriched culture of PCE-dechlorinating microbial communities from Ithaca, New York, USA - SJ1 | ecosystem: Engineered > Modeled > Simulated communities (microbial... > Unclassified | place... | reverse complement strand
GCGGCCGGCACCGTTGAGGAGTGCGACCGGCTTCTGGAGATGATCAATACGATGCTCATGATCTCCCGCGCCGAGGCGGGCGTCGAGAGGCCCGTCCGGGAACCGATCGACCTGGCCGCCCTCCTGAAGGAGGCCTGCGAGCTCTTCGGGTCGGCGGCCGAGGACAAGGGGCTGACCCTGACCTGCAGCGTCCCCGGACGGTGCGACCTCGCGGGAGACACCCGGATGATCCAGCGGATGATCGCAAACCTCATCGACAATGCGATCAAATACACCGACCCGGGCGGAAAGATTGAGATCTCGCTGACCGAAGGGGCGGATGGGAGCAGGCTCATCCGGGTGAAGGATTCGGGGACCGGAATTAAAGCCGGGGAGCTTCCCCGGATCTTCGAGCGCTTCTACCGGGGTGACCGGAGCCGCTCCACGGCCGGGACGGGCCTGGGCCTCAGCCTTGCCAGGGCCATCGCCCGGTCCCACGGCGGGGAAGTCGCGGTGGACAGCCGCCCCGGTGAGGGCAGCACCTTCACCGTCACCCTCCCACGAACAGCCCCGTGGAACCCTGCCCGCCCTGTTCTCCGGTCCAGTCACCCCTGAGCGGCCTGGATCAAGTTTTTCCGCTTTTATGGCCACAAATACATGTAACCATTCAATATCAAATAGCTATAATATTATTTCCGCCCAAGAGACGACCATTTTGCTTGACGGGGGGTACCTGTCCGTCCTATAAGAGAACCTCGCCCAACAAGGAGGTGCGTATGGCATCCTTGGACCTGGGGGGCAGGACGGCCCTGGTTCTGACCGTCTTTCTGTTCCTCCTTATCCACACACTTCCCCTACAGGCTGAAGAACTTACAGCGAAACCGGAGGAGTGGGGCAGCAAAAAGATTGCGGCCCCGAAAAGTGGAAGGGGCGTGATAGGTGTGGCCACCTACTACGCCAACAAGTACAATGGGAGAAGGACCTCATCAGGGGAACGTTACCGGCCGAACAAGATGACGGCCGCCCACCCGACCCTCCCCTTGGGGACTCGGGTCAGGGTCGTGAACCTGACCAATCAGAGAGAGGTGGAGGTCCGGATCAATGACCGCTGTCGCCCCAGAAGTTTCCCCCTAATCGATGTTTCCCGGGAGGCGGCGGAGAGACTTGGCTTCATCAAAAGGGGGGTCATCCCCGTCGAGGTGGTGACCATCGAAGAAGACAACATCTGATCCATCTGGAGTAACTGTACCAAAGCAACTGTTCCAAAATAAAATTGGGCGAATAGAGGGAAGGCCGGTCCGAATGGACCGGCCTTTCTTCGTTCCGGTTTTTTTTACTTAACCTGGTGTGCAAAAGGTGTTATAAGTAGCCGTCTTTTTGCAGCGGACCACTGGGACTGGCAAGCGGATGCCGTGTGGCGCGAGGTAAACTGAAGTTGAACACCAAATTTATCAATGCATTCCTACGTGCCACCGTCCATGTCCTGCAGACCATGGCCCTCGTCGAGCCGAAGGCGAGCCGTCCCTACGAAAAGACCAACAATATTGCCGTGGGAGACGTCTCCGGCGTCGTCGGGATGACCGGTTCGGCCACCGGATCGCTTGCCCTGAGCTTCAGCGAGAAGTGCATCATCCGGATCGTCTCCAACATGCTGGGAGAGGTGCACAAGGGGATCAACAAGGAGATTGAGGACGCGGTCGGAGAGATCACCAACATGATCTCCGGCGATGCCCGCCGGATGCTGCAGGCGGAAGGCTATACGATCGAGGCGGCGATCCCCACCGTCGTCTCGGGCAAGAATCATAAGGTCACCCATGTTCTGGGCGGCCCCAGCATCATCATCCCCTTCGAGGTCGAGGGGATGACCTTTGTCGTGGACGTCTGTCTGTCCGATTGAAGCCCCTGGACGACCCCTGCCCTATACAAATTTGTCCCTTTTTCACCCATCCGGAACGGTATCGTTCCATTTGAGAAGAGCCTCAAAGCCGGAATTTAAACAATTTTCCATTATATACGAATAGTTAAATTCTTACCCTTTCTTGGCAGGATTATTGCGAGAATTAAAAACAAGAGGGCCCATTCCGGGCCCGATCCGGAAACCCAAAACAGGAAAGGAGGCAGGACGATGGGAACGAGGTCCCCGATGAGATGTGGAACGACCGATGCATTTAACCCAGCCCTTATTAGCAACGGCGGAACCTTGGACCAGCGCTGCGGATCTGCCCCTGCCTGCCTCCGTCCCTCCCATACGGAGCCGCTCTTCGACGGAGAGGCGACCCGTTCGATGGAGGAGCGCTACGGGATCCGGGAAGAGGGAATGTTCTAAAACATCCCCGAGAGTCGCCCTTTTCGGGCCGCCCCAACGCCGTCCCAGAGCGGCGCGGGCGGCCTTTTTCATGGGTCACCGAGACTACATGACCAAAAGGTAATCTTCCGGTCATCCTCCCGTCAGGTTCCATCCCTATACTGGGACCAAAGGCCGAAGAAACCGGCCCTTAATTTCCACAAGGAGGATCGATCATGAATACCAATCGAACCATAAAGATCGTTTTGTCGGTGCTGCTGATCGTCGCCGTCCTGGGCATCGGGTACGGCTTGTCGGCCACCGCCTCGTCGGATGCAAAGGCCGCGCAGGCAGTCGTTCCGACGGCACCCCAGATACAACAGATGGTCCCGGCCACCTTCAGCGACCTGGCCGAGAAGGTCCGTCCCGGCGTCGTAAACATCCAGGTCGTCAAGAAGGTCCAGGGCGCCGATTTCCGAGGCTTCCAGGGGAACCCCTTCGGGGATTTCTTCGGCCCCTTCGGGATGAATCCGCCCGAGAGGCGCCAGGAGGGCGTCGGCTCCGGTTTCATCATAAACCGCGAGGGGTACATCCTGACCAACAACCACGTCGTCGACGGGGCCGATCAGATAAAGGTGAAGCTCGCCGGGGGCAACGAGTTGGCCGGACGGATCGTCGGCCGTGACCCCAAGACCGACCTGGCCCTTATCAAGGTCGAGGCGTCCTCGGCCCTCCAGCCCCTCACCCTGGGCGATTCGGACGCCCTTAAGGTGGGCAGCTGGGTGGTGGCCGTGGGCAGCCCCTTCGGACTGGAACAGACGGTGACCGCAGGGATCGTCAGCGCCAAGGGCCGGGTCATCGGCTCGGGGCCCTACGACAACTTCATCCAGACCGATGCCTCGATCAATCCCGGCAACAGCGGTGGCCCCCTGATCAACCTGCAGGGGCAGGTGGTCGGTATCAACACGGCGATCATCGCCTCCGGGCAAGGCATCGGCTTCGCGATTCCTATCAACATGGCCAAGGAGATCGCCCCTCAGCTCCAGAAATACGGCCACGTGACCCGGGGTCTGCTGGGCGTTGCCATCCAAGACGTGACGCCGGAGCTGGCCAAGGCCTTCGGTCTGAAGGAGAAGAAGGGAGCCCTGGTCGCCTCTGTCAATCCCGGCGGGCCAGCCGAAAAGGCGGGGATCGAAGCGGGTGACCTGATCGTGGCGTTCGACGGCAAGCCGGTCGCCGACTCGAAGGAACTGCCCCGGATCGTCGCCGCGACACCGGTGGGCAAGACCGTCACGGTGACGCTCCTTAGGGACGGCAAGACACTCGACCGTCAGGTGAAGGTGGGAGAGATGGAGGAGAAGGCCGTTGAAACGGCCAAGGCCGCACCGGCCCACAAGACCCTGGGGATTGGGGTCCAGGACCTCACGCCCCAAATCGCCCGGGAACTGGGCATCAAGGGGACGGCCGGGGTCGTCGTGACCCAGGTCGAGCCGGGGAGCGCCGCGGCCGATGCCATGCTCCAGGCCGGAGACGTGATCCGGGAGGTCAACCGCAAACCGGTCAGAAATGTGGAGGAGTTCATGCGGAAGCTTGAACAGACCAAGGGGCAAGAGAGCATCCTGCTGCTCATCCAGAGGGGGACCGGGAGCCTCTTTGTCGCAGTAACACCCCGGTAACACAAATATCCGGGCCATGCCGACGAAATGATAGCCCGCCTGGCCCGGATGAAGCGGCATCTCAATCATCCAACCCGGGATCCCGCCCCCCAAGCCGGAGCCTAACGGCACCCCCCGCCGGTGAGGGGGCGGGATCCCTTTTAGGCCGGAACCCCGCCACTTCCGTTTTACTATTCAGTTATCTGTGGGAAATCGTATCCCCATAGCGGGCATTGGAAATTTTTCGGGGCCCTCCGCCCCGCAGCGGATTCGGGAAATGGAGGGTCGAAAATGTCCAGCACCTGGAAGGGCGACGATTTTCATACGCCCCTCTCACTTCGGGGCGTCGATGCCGAAATACCGGACGGCGTTGTGGAAGCAGATGTCCTGGACTATCCGGCCTAGGGTATCGACCTCCTCGAAGATCTCCCCGCCCTCCACGTCGGTCCCCAGGAGGTTGCACAGAAGCCTCCGGAAGTATTCGTGCCGCGGATAGGAGAGGAAACTCCTCGAATCGGTGACCATCCCGACGAAGCGGCTGAGCAAACCCACGTTCGACAAGGCGTTGAGCTGCGCCGTCATCCCCTCCTTCTGATCCAGGAACCACCAGGCCGGACCGAACTGCATCTTGGCTGCCATGCTGCCGTCCTGGAAATTGCCGGTCATCGTGGCGAGGACCTCGTTGTCTTTGGGGTTGACGTTGAAGAGGATCACCTTGGGGAGGCGGTCCGCGGCATCCAGACGGTTCAGAAACTTGGCCAGCGGGGCCGCGATGGCACAATCACCCATCGAATCGTACCCCGTATCGGGTCCCAGTTTGGCGGCCATCCGGGTATTGACGTTCCTCAGGGCCCCGAAATGGAGTTGGTGAGCCCACCCCTTCTCGGCATCCATGGCAGCCAGTTCGAACATCAGGGCCGATTTGAACTTGCGGATCTCTCCCTCATCGAGGCCTGTGCCGCTCCGGATCTTCTCGAAGATGCCCCCCACTTCCCCGTCCGTGTAATCCTCCACATAGGCCGTCTCCAAGCCGTGGTCCGAGATCCGGCAACCCGCCTCGTGGAAGAAATCGTGGCGTTTTCTCAGGGCCTCAAGGTAGGTATGGTAATTCCAGATTTCGACCTCCGCGGCCTTCTCCAGCCGGAGGACCCAGGTATTGAAGGACTCGGCCGACTCCACCGCCATGGCCCGGTCAGGCCGGAAGGCGGGCAGAACCTTCACCTCGAAGCCATCCTCCCGGAGCTTCCGGTGGTACTGCAAATCGTCCGCCGGATCGTCGGTCGTGCAGAGAACCTTGACGTTCATCCTCCGGATGAGATTCCGGACGGCGAAGGCCTCGGTGCGGAGCATCTCGCTGCACCGCTCGTAGACCGTTTTTGCGGTTGCTTCGTTCAGGAGGGTGTCGCGGACACCGAAGTAGCGGTCCAACTCCAGGTAGCTCCACTGGTATAGGGGATTCCGCACGGTCCTGGGCAGAGTCTCGGCCCAGGCCAGGAACTTCTCCCAGTCCGAGGCGTTGCCGGTGATGAACCGCTCATTCACCCCGTTGGCCCGCATGGCCCGCCACTTGTAATGGTCCCCGGCGAGCCAGATCTGTGTCAGGTTGTCGAACCTCCGGTCCTCGGCGATATCCCTCGGCGGGATATGGCAGTGGTAATCGAAAATCCCCATTTCCTCGGCGTATCCGTGGTAGAGCCTCCTGGCTGTTTCGTTGCGGAGCAGAAAGTCGTCATGGATCATTGCAGTCATTGGTCCCTCCTCTCCCATTGGCTCGTCCCGAGCGTCAGACAGTGACAAAATACCTCTTGAACCTGGAAAAGCGGGGGATGCCGTCCTCGATGACAGGCGCCACCTCCCCCTGGATCAGGGGCCGGGCGTACTGGAGAAATGCCTCCGTGACGAAGAAGCCGTCCGGGCTGATCCATTCCCGGGGAAAGGCCTTCTCCCCGTTGGCTACCAGGGAAAGGTCCACCAGATCGTAGTCGCAACGATAAGGGGAATCGGACAGTCTCCTGAGGGCCACCATTTTCCCTGAGACGCCGTCGGCGGCGCATTCGACGGCCCTCTTCCCCACCCCGTAGGCCTCCCGGGAATCGGTGAGGGAGGCAAGGTGGATTCCGTTACGCTGCATCGTAGAGGGGATGGCGAAGCGTGACTTGACCTTGACCTCCCGTTCGATCAGGTTCTTGATGAAATTCGCCGCGCCGCCCAACTGGGTGTGACCGAAGGAGTCCTTGGCAAATTCGCCCTTCTGTTCGGAGATGTAGGTTCCGTCGGCCCGCCGGGTCCCCTCCGAGACGACCACGACAGCATAGCCGATCTTCGAAAGAAAATGGCGGAGGCGCGCCTTGAAAGCCTCCGGGTCGAACGGGACCTCGGGCAGGAGGATGATGTGCGGAGCGTCGAGCTCGTCCCGCTTGGCCAGGGCCGTCCCGGCGGCGATCCAGCCGGCGTTGCGGCCCATCGCCTCGATGACGTTGACCGTGTCGGCCGTGTAGAGGGCCTCGGTGTCCCTGCCCGCCTCCAAGGTCATGGTGGCCAGGTACTTGACGACGCTCCCGTAGCCGGGACAGTGGTCCGTATAGGCCAGATCGTTGTCGATGGTCTTGGGGACGCCGATGACCCGGATCCCGTAGCCCTCCCTCTGGGCGAGCCGGTTGACCCTATCGGCCGTGTCCTGGGAGTCGTTTCCCCCGATATAGAAGAAATAGCGGATGTTGTACTTCTTGAAGACGGTCAGGATCTTCCCGTAATCGGCCTCGCTCTTGACCTTGTACCGGCAGGAGCCCAAGGCCGCCGAAGGCGTCGTCCTGAGGCCCTCGACGATAGCGGGATCTTCCTTTCGGATGTCGAAGATCCGCTCGTTCAGGATCCCCAGAATCCCGTTGTGGGCCCCGTAGATTCCCTCGATCTCGGGATGGCGCATCGCCTCTTGGATGACGCCGCAGGCGCTCGCGTTGATGACCGCCGTCGGACCGCCGCTCTGTGCAACGATACTGTTCCCCTTCATTTTCCCCCCATCGGGACAGGAGTTTCCCGTCCTGTAAGGCGTGGCCGCCTCCTCGGCGCCCCGTTACCGGATGTACCGGGTCAGGGTATCGAGGTTCAGGTCCCGGGTGGCCATCAGGAACTCCACGGCCCGTTCCTTGGTATAGCCCGAGTGGATCACCTTGTCCACAGCCAGAGCCGCCGCCAGCGGATCGTCCTTCCCCGGGAAGAGGATATTCCTCCCCACCAGGGCCCCCCGGACATTCGCCCCGGCCCTCATCCCCTCGGCGAATTCGCCGATCGCCCCCGTGGGATCCCCCTTCGATTCTCCGCCCAGCATCAGGAGGGGGAGCGTCGTCGCCTTTACGATCCGGCCGTAGTTCTCGCCATAGGGAATCTTGAGCCAGAGGTTTCGGGTGGAATCCCCCATGGCCGAGGCCACTCCGATGATCTTGACCATTTCGGGGACAGTCTTCTGCATCTTGTAGCCCTCGGAGAGGACATAAAGGGGTTCCAGAAAAATGGGGATCTCATGACGGTTGAGCTCGTTGATCGCCTCGGCACAGGCCAGCATGGTCCTGCCGGCCTCGCGGCTGGTCACGTCCAGCCGGAACATCATCTTGGCGGCATCCATGTTCAGGAGCCGGATACTCTCCACGGAAAAGCAGGTGAAGGTGTCGTCCATCTCGAAGAGGGCGCCGGAGAGCCCGCCCCGGTTCATGGAGCCCATCATGACCTTCTCGTCCAGGAACGAGGGGCCGCCGCCTTTCTTGACCAGGTGATTGACGATCAAGAGATCCTCGATGATGTCCGTGGTCGCCATGATCCCGTCTACCGCCGGGTCGGTCACGACCCTCAGGACCCGGCCGAGGTACTCTTGCCGGTCCCCCATGGCAATCGGATCGTCCTCGGATTTGGTGATCATCCGGCCCGGATGATCGGCAGCCAGGATCACGAGTTTCCCGTCCTTGGTGAGTTTCTTTCTCCTCTTCCTGGACTTGGCCTCCGCCAGGATGATGCCGGGATCGGCCACTCGGACCTCGGTCACTGAGTCGAAGAGGCCCCTGGGAAGGAATCGGTTCAGATCGAAATGATAACCGCCGACCTCATAACCCGCCATATCGCACCTCCTGACCGCTTAAAGAGTTGATATATCAGGGAATACTCTAAAGAGGTAACGCCGAAGGGTCCTTTTGTCAATCGAAATCTTCCGGAAGGATCGGCCCCGTCGTGTCTGGTCCCGCCCTTGTGGACCCCGGCACGACGGAGCGACGAGGCGTCAAATGACCTGGCTGATGTGCATGGCCTTGAAGCGGCCCTTGCCTGCCTTGGCGGCCTTGTTCAGTTGGATCAGGCAGCCGGGGCAGCCGGTCACCACGACCTTGGCGCCGCTCTCCTCGATGTTTCGGCGCTTCTTCCCGAGGATCTTGGCTGCGACAGCGGGATAGTCCATGTGGAAGGACCCCGCCCCCCCGCAGCAGGTGTCGGGGTCCCGCATCTCGACGAACCGCCCGGTGGCCCTGAGGAGGTCGCGCGGCTCGGACCGGATCCCCTGCCCCCGCACCAGATGGCAGGGGTCGTGGTAGGTGAGCAGGGCATCCACCTTGAGGCGCGGCCGGTAGCCGACCTTCACGAGGTATTCCGTCAGGTCCATGACCTTGCGGCTGAAGGCCGTTGCCCGGTCCCGCCACAGGGGATCGTCGGCGAACCAGGCCGCCATATGTTTGAGGGTCCCGCCGCAACTGGCGCAGTCGCTCACCACGATGTCGGCGTCGTCGTAGAGGGCAATGTTTTTTCTGGCGAGGGCGAGGAAATCGCCGCGGAGGCCGTGGGCCAGATGGGGGAGGCCGCAGCAGAGGTTGTCCTTGAGGACCGGCCGGGTCGTTCCCCTCAGGATTTCAAGCGTCTCGGAGGCGGCCTCCGGAAACATCATCCGCATCCCGCATCCGTGAAAGTAGGCCACCCGGCTTGAGGCCCTCACGTCGATGTCGGTCCGGGGGGCCGGCTGGCCAAGGGCCGCCGGCCCGGCAAAGGCAGCCAGGAAATGGGCCCGGGTGTACTCGTCCGGCGCCATGCCGTAGGGGAAGACCCTGTTGAGGCCGAACTTTCGACAGAGGGCGAGCGACTGGGCCGCCAGCTTCACCAGGGCGTTGTTCTTCAGGAAGCCGCCCACGGCGCGGTACTTGGCGTTCATGCCTCCGGTCTTCTCCCAGAGGTACTGGCGCACGTCCACCATGGCCTCGTCGGTCTGGACCTTGCTCGGGCAGTTGTCGACACAGGCCCGGCAGAGAAGACAGAAGTTGACGGCCTTGAGAACATCCGGTCCGGGTTCGATGACGCCATCGGCCAGGGCCCGGGTAATCGCGTTCTTTCCCCGGGCGCTCGAGGCCTCCACGTCCCTCGCCCCGAAGAGGGGACAGACCGTCAGGCAGGAGCCGCAGCGGTCGCAGGGGGCCACGGCCTTTCTCGCGCTCCGGAGCAGGGGTTCGTTCAGGTTCTCATGCATGGTTCAGATTTCCTTCAGGACCCTCACCAGATCTTGCCGGGATTCAGGATTCCCTTCGGATCGAGGGCTTTCTTCACGGCGATGAGGGTCTTGATGCCGGCATCGCCCAGTGCCTGGGTGATGTAGGGCTGTTTGGTGATGCCGATACCGTGCTCGCCGGAGAGGGTCCCTCCGACGGCCAGGGCGGCCGCAAAGATCTCGTCGACGGCCCCGTGGACCCGCTTCTCCTGCTCCGGGTTGCCCAGGTCGCAGAGGATCGACGGGTGGATGTTGCCGTCGCCGGCATGGCCGTACACGGCGATGGGAAGGCCGTATTTCTCGGAGATGACCCGGATGCGTCGCACCACCTCGGGGAAGGCGTCGCGCGGGACCGAGATGTCCTCGCCCAGCCGGGTGGGCGCCAGGGACGCCACCGCCGAGCTCAGGCCGCGCCGGGCGGCCCAAAGTTCGTCCGATTCCTGCTGTGATTGGGCCACGCGGAAGGCGAGCGCCCCGCACCCCTCGGCCACGGCCTGGATCTGCCTGGCCTGCGAGGCCAGGGCCTCGTCGCTCTCCCCGTCAATCTCCATGATCAGGCAGGCCTGCGCCGTGGGATCAAGGGACGTCCCACGGTATTTTGCCACGGCCTCCAGGGAGAAGCGGTCCATGATCTCGGCGGCCGCCGGGACGATCGCCGCCTGCAGCATCCGGTGGACCGTCGTGCAGCCCTCCTCGAGGGAACCGAACATCACCTGGAGGGTTCCGCGCTTCTTCGGCATCGGGATGAGCCGGAGCAGAGCCTGCGTGATGATACCGAGCGTCCCCTCCGACCCCGTGAAGAGGCTCTTGAGATCGTAGCCGGTAACGTTCTTGAGCGCCTTGCCGCCGGTCTTCAGGATCGTCCCGTCCGCAAGGACCACCTCAAGGCCCATGACGTAATTGGATGTCACCCCGTACTTGACGGCCCGCATGCCGCCGGCGTTCTCGGCCACGTTGCCGCCGATCGTCGAGAACTTCCAGCTCGCCGGATCGGGCGGAAAGAAGAGTCCCTTGGCGGCGCAATGGTTGTACAGGTCGATCGTACGGACCCCTGCTTCAGCCGTGACCATCATGTTTCCCTCGTCGAGCTCGACGATCCGGGTCATCCGGTCCAGACAGAGGGAGATCCCTCCCCTTAGGGGGATGCTGCCGCCGGTCCGCCCGCTCGCCGCCCCACGCGGTGTGACGGGAATCTCATGCTCCGAGGCCAGTGCCATCACCGAGGACACCTCCCGGGCAGTCAGCGGTCGGACGACCAGGTCCGGTTTGTTTTCGGGCCGCAGGGGGACGTAGGACGAATCATAGGAATAGCCGAAACGGTCCAGGTCGGAATCCAGGGCGTTCTCCGGCCCCACGATGGAACGGATTTGATGCTTGATCTTGTCGGTAATCATCCCCATCTCCTCCGGCAGATATGGTTCCGGCGCGAACAACGTCAGCCGCCTGGTCATCATGCAAGAGGGCAGTATAGGAGAACTGGGCGATCGTGTCAACCGAAGAGGCCGGTCGGTGGTGAAGCATTTGGGGACTGGGTCACCCCTCAGAGGAAACGGCCGAAGAGGCCAATCACCCGCTCCAGGACACGGCTCACCCATCCCCGCCCTTCGTGGGCATCCAGGGTGACCTGCCGGGCCGCCCGAAGGTCCTTCGAGAGCATCCGTCTGACCTGGACGCCGAATCGGGCGTCCATCACGATGCTGTTGATCTCGAAGTTGCGGTGAAAGCTGCGCTGATCGAGGTTTGCCGAGCCGAGGATCGTCCGGGTGCCGTCGACCAGCATCACCTTGGCGTGGAGGATCTCTCCCGCCAACTCCCAGATCTCGATCCCCCTCTTAAGCAACGGCGTGTAATAGCTGCGTCCCAGAAACTGGACCAGCGGCACGTCGCTCCGGGCCGGGAGCAGGAGCCGGACCTTGACCCCGCGGCGTGCGGCCCGCATGAGTGAGCGGACCAGGCGCAGACCGGGAACGAAATAAGGGGTTGCGATGAGGATCTCCTCCGATGCGGCGGCAATGTGGAACAGAAAGGCACTGCGGATGTAGGAACCCCGCTGCTGGGGACCGCCGCTGACGATGACGACCCCGGCCCGACCGCGTCTGGCGAGAAAGGGGTCCGGGGCCATACCGGCGGGGACTGAGGGGACCTCGCCCCGCTCCATCCGCCAGGTCTGGCAGAAGCTGCGCACAAGATCCTCCACAGCATCCCCGGAGATGCTGAAACCGAAGTCGCGGAAGCGCCCCGTTCCCTGCAGGAGCCCCGAATACTCATCCCCGATGTTGCAGCCCCCCAGAAAGGCCATGGCCCCGTCGATCACGACCATCTTGCGATGGTCGCGTCGATCGAACCAGTACAAACCGCGCCGGACGGAGGGGACGTTGAAGGGAGTGACCTCGATTCCCTGTCGGGCCATGTCCTCGAAGAAGGCCGACGGGGTTTCCAGTGAACCGATGGCATCATAGATAAGCCAAACGTGCACACCGCGCTGGACGGCCGAGACCAACGCTTCGGCCAGGGCCCGGCCGGTACGGTCGTCCCGGATCAGGTAGTATTCCACCAGGATGGAGCCCCGCGCCCGGCGGATCGCCGCGTGCAGGGCTCGGAAGAAGCCCCGTCCCCGAGGGAAGAGCAGGACCCGGCAGTCCCCATACTCGAGCGGCAGGGGCGAGGATCCCAACCGGCCCAGCAGCCGCATCATCCGCGGGAACCGTTTTTTACCCTTGAAGGGCCCTTCAGCGGCCATCTCGGCTCCGGCTCATCCTCCCCCCAATCCCCGCCACGGGATCAGCATCGACCATGCCGGATCGAGGCGGGACCCCGGGGGGGCAAACGGCGTCACGGGTCCGGGCAGACCTTCTCCAGCCGATTGGTGCCGTGGGGCTTGGTCGCCAGATGGGTGTTCTCGACGAGCGTGATCAGGGTTTCGATGTTGATCTTGCCGTCCCAGAGGGCCATGCTTTGACTCACCGTCACCGGGAGGATCTGATCGCCGCACTGGAACTCCTTTCCCCGGACGGCGTTCCGGATCCGCTCGCAGACGATCATCCCGGTTCTGTTGTCGACCCCCGGCAGGATCACCAGGAACCGGTCGCTCCCCAGACGGCCTAAGGAATCGGTGCGGCGCAGACTGCCGCTGATCGTGCGGACACAGTCCTGGAGGACATAATCGCCGGCCTGGCGGCCATAGCGCTCGTTGATCTGCTTGAGGTGGTCGACATCCACCAGAACCACGCAGAGGGGTTTCTTCTCCCGGGTGGATCGGTAGAAGGCCAGGTCCAGGTCGTCTAAAATGGCATTGCGGCTCAGGGCGCCGGTCAGGGAGTCCAGGCGCGACATGAACAGGAGCTTCTTGTTCGCGGCCCGCAGGGCCCCATGCAGCTCGATGATCCGCTTGCCCGTATGGAGGCGAGCCTGCAACTCCTTTGTATCGAAAGGTTTGGTGATGTACTCGTCCGCCCCCGCATCGATGCCGGTAACGAGATCCTCCTTGTCGCTCCGGCCGGTCAGCATGATGACGTAGGTGTACCGATCCCCGCTCCTTTCGAACTCCCGCAGGCGGCGGCACACCTCCAACCCGTCCAGCCCCGGCATCCCCCAGTCCATAATGGCCATCTGCGGCCCGTTTTCCTGCTGGACGATCTTCCAGGCCTCCAGACCATCGGAGACGGTGACGATGTCGTAGCCCCACTTGAACAGCAGCGTCTTCAGGAGCCTGCTGTTGATGGGATCGTCTTCTGCGATTAAGACCTTCATTCTCTTCGGCCGCGAATTTTCCCGCGGCCCTCTCCTTTCAATCCTTCCGCCCTAGGGAAAGCCCCTCCCCCGGGTCCGCGGACACAGGAACGGACTTTCGCGAAGGCGAGCATACGAAGAGCCCCCGGGCCTGTCAAGAAGATTTTTCAGACTGTCCAGCCCTTTCCCGCAGGGTCAGGAATCGAGGATCAGCCGGACCTTCTGGGAGAGGGCCCGGAGTGAAAAGGGTTTCTGGATGAAGTTGCCCCCCTCCTCCAGGATTCCGTGGTGAGCGATGACATTGCCCGCATACCCCGACATGAACAGGACCTTGATCTCGGGACGCTGGGGCTTGATCAACTCATACAGTTCCATGCCGCTCATGTTGGGCATGATGACGTCAGTCAGGAGCAGGTGTACAGGACCCGGGTGTTCCTTCACCGTCCTGACGCCGTGGTCGACGTCCTCTGCTGCGAGGACCCGGTAGCCGATGCTCGTCAGCATGTCGGCCGTAGTCCTGCGGACCGTTTCATCGTCCTCGACCAGGAGGACCACCTCCTCGCCGCGCGGAACCTCGTCCTTTACGGCAGACGGCTCTCTGTACGGCGACTTCCCTTCCACCACCCTCGGGAAAAAGATCTTGAAGGTGCTTCCCCGGCCCGCTTCGGAATAGACGGAAATGTTCCCCCCATGCTGTTTGACGATACCGTATGCCGTTGAGAGCCCCAGCCCCATTCCCTTTCCCAGTTCCTTGGTGGTGAAAAAGGGGTCAAAGATATGCTCCAGGGTCTTCTCATCCATCCCCCGCCCGGTGTCGCTAACGGAGAGCAACACATACCGGCCAGGCGTAATCTCCACATGATGGGATGCGTAGGTCTCGTCCAGGTCGATATCGCCCACCTCAATGGCCAGGGAGCCGCCCTCGGGCATGGCCTCCTGGGCATTGATTGACAGGTTCAGCAGGGTCTGCTCGATCTGCCCGCGGTCGGCCCATATCGGACTCACTGACGGCTCGATCCGGACGGTGATCCGGATATCCTCCCGGATGGTGCGGCGCAGGACCTCTTCAAATTGACGGACGACATCGTCCAGTCGCACGACCTTCAAATCGAGCACCTGCTTGCGGCTGAAGGCGAGCAGCCGTTGGGTCAGATCCCGGGCTTTTTCCGCAGACTGCCTGATATGCTTGAGTTTCCGGAGATTCGGATGTCCCTCGGGCAGGCCGATCGCCAGCAGGTCGATATACCCGAGGATCGGGGTCAGCAGGTTGTTGAAATCATGGGCGACACCGCCGGCCAGAAGACCGACGGTTTCCATCTTCTGCGAGTGGAGGAGCTGTTCCCTGAGGGCCGACTGTTCCTCCTGTGCCCGTTTGCGTTCGGAAACGTCGATGAGGATCCCCTGATAACCGGTTACACGCCCCTCCCGGTCACGAAGCACCAGGGTGCAGTCATCGACCCACAGGACGTCTCCCCCTTTGGCTACGATCCGGTATTCCTGCCGGAATGTGCTGATTCCCCGATCTGTGTAATCCCGGACCTCCGAAGCGACCCGATCCAAGTCCTCGGGATGGACCATCGAGGCGAAGAGCACCTCACCGGAGAGGAGTTCCTCAGGTGTGTAACCGAACTGCTTCACGTTGCTCGACACGAAAGAAACCGGCCAGCCTTCCCCGGTCCCCCAACGGAAGAGGACTGCCGGGCTGTTTTCCACCACGATGTTGGCCTGCTTCAGCGCCTCCTCAACCTTCCGCCTGCGGATGATGGTCAGGCCAAAGAACAGGGCCATGACGCTCAGAAGGGAGACCACCAGCAATGTGGTCCAGACGTACCTCTTGTATCTCTCGAACAGGGAGTCGGGCCTGTTGATGATCACGGCCCTCCTGGGGAGTTTCGAGGCCGGGATATCGAACCGCCTGAGCTGACGGTGGTCGAACATATACTGGTTGGCCTCCAGGGCAGTGACGACGGGCATCCCGTCGGCGATCTGACCGCCCAAGATCCGCAGCGCCAGTCTCGCAGCCATCCTACCCTGCCGATACCCGCTGACCAGTTTGCCCCCCACGATCCCGTATCCCAGATAGACGTCCCAGAGGGAATAGATGGGAACGGGACTGTGGCGGCTGACCCACTGGGTCGACTCGCCGTACATGAGTTCCCGCCCCATTTCGTCGGTGATCAGGCCGTTGAGGAAGACGATCGTTCCCCTCTCCAGGCCTTCCAGCCTCGTTTGCAATTCGGAAACGGGCAGGTCGTCCCAGAAGGTGACCGGGATATCGGGACGCCTGGTCAGGGCCGCGGCGAAACTGTCCCGATTGGCCTTGTCCGCCGCCACGCGGGTTCGGCCGATGACAATGATCCTGTCGGTCTCGGGGTGAAGACGGCGGGCCAGGTCCACCGTGTCGAGAACCGAGACATCCTCGACCACACCGGTGATTCCCCGATGCCTGGAGAGGATGGCCGGATCGAAATTGTTGACGCCGCAAAAGACGATGGGAACGCCGGCGAAGGATCGTTCGCGCTGCTCCAGGACGAAATCGAAGGCGGCATTGTCCGAAACGATCAGAAGATCCGGGGTGTCTCGCTTGAACTTCGAGATCACCAGTTCCCGAATCCGACGCGCTTGCTGAACGTCCACCGATCTGCGGGCGTCGAGATACTCGGCACCCATCTGGACATCGATCCGTCCTTGGGCAAACCCGTCCCGGATCCCGTTCATGATGGAATCGGTCCAACTCAAGCCGGAATGGTAGGAATGGATGATGAGGACCTCAGGGATGGTTTCGGCGGCCTTTGCCCCAAGGGGCAGTACCGCCAGGAGGATCGGCAGGCCGATCTTGAGCAATCCCATGAGGGAGGAACGCATGTCCATAATGGCGACCGAAACGATAAGCGCGAAAGTCCATCCGCACAAAGCCGTCCAGCATGGCCTGCCGTCGCCTTTGCTCTGGAGCATCCTGCCGGAAATCGATCCGAAGTCGGCACTCCTTGAACCCTTATAACATCAGGATAAACAAAGGAATCCACACTGTCAAGAAACCTTTTTGGCTTCCCCCTCTTCAGGAAAAACAAAATAGGCGGTAAAGAAAAAGCGGCTCCCGACCCCCAACTGGCTCTCCACCCATATACGGCCTTGCATCATCTGGACGATCCGTTGCGAGATGGCCAGACCGAGCCCCGTTCCACCGTACTTGCGGGTGGCGGATGGGTCGACCTGGGTAAAGAATTCGAAGATGAGTTCCTGTTTTTCGGCGGAAATTCCGATCCCCGTATCCTGGACCGCAAAGCACAGCCCGACCCTATCCTCCATTTTTTCCTCTAGGGAGACCTGGACCGCCACCTCGCCGTGTTCGGTAAATTTCACGGCATTCCCGACCAGATTCAGCAGCACCTGCTTCAAGCGTCCCGGGTCTCCCCGGAGGACGTCAGGCACATCGGAATCGATGTGCGACAGAAGGGACAGCCCCTTGTCGCGGGCCTGCTTCTCCAGCGGCCTGACCACCGCGGACACCGCATCCTTCAGGGAGAAATCGATGGCCTCCAGGTTCAGTTTCCCGGACTCGATCCGGGAGAAATCGAGGACGTCGTTGATGATCCTGAGCAATCCCTCCGCCGCCGTCTTCACGGTGCAAAGATATTCGGTCTGCTCCGCATCCAGCCGCGTATCCAGGGCCAAGTCGGTCATCCCGATGATCGCGTTCATGGGGGTACGGATCTCATGGCTCATGTTGGCCAGAAAGACGCTTTTGGCCCGATTCGCTGCCTCCGCGGCCTCCTTCGCCTGGCGCAGTTCCTCATTCCGACTCCACATGTTGCGCCGCAGGCTGGAAATGTAGGCCCCCATCCCGGCGAACCAGGAGACGACCGCGGCCGTTACGACCCATTGCAACACCTCGAGACGCAGATCGATCAAGGAGGAATGGAAGGCCTTCAAGAGAGCGATGACCGCGGCGTGGCAGGCCACGATGAAAAAGGCAATGCCGAAGATCTGCCTGCTGTGGAGATGGAAGGTCCCGAAGAGGAAGGAAACCAGGTAGAAGAGCAGGAAGACGGCACGCAGGTCGCGGGCCGAGTAGACCATGAGGCTGATGACCAGGATGGAAGTGACGATCTGCGGCAACGTCAGGCTGGGGTCCGCAAAGCGGAGGTTCCAGCCCGTGCGGAAAAGGATGTAGAAGAACGCGATGAGAAAGAGGGTGGCCGCGGCGGACAGAAGAAAAGGGGTACGGTCGAGGATCCCCTGCCACTGGCAGAGCGCCGCCAGCAGCAGTACCATCAAGGCGCTCCCGGCCGCCATCCAGAAGCGCCGCATCCTCACCGCCTGTGCCTTATTCACCTCGGGGTTGAAGGGGACGTCTTTCAAAGGTGACCGCCTCAATCGTAATCAAGGGCATGTCATCACGTCTCGATCGAGTCCGAGTGAGGTTTCTGAGGGATGGACCCGACCCCTTATCTGATTTAAGGATAAAGAATAGGGCCTTGGCCTGTCAAGGGGATATTCTCCTCAAGTCATGGCAGACATGGAAAAATCAGGTCCGGCGGCGACAGCATGGGCAGGGCTTGCGGCCCTCCGGCGATGGGGCCCTGACTGTCCCAGCATCGCCGGTTCAGCTTTTCGGCATCCCTCCGGCTCGGGTAGGCCTCAAAGAGGGGGTCCTGCAGCTTCATGCGGATATCCTTTCCTTCTTCCGGTTGAGGTAGATATCGTGGCGGAGTCCCGACTCTTTTCAGGCCATAACCCAGGAGAAGGAGGGTCTCTTTCAGGGCATCCCGATCGCTGCCGGGGAAGAAAAGATCCAGATCCTGCATGACCCTGATGGCCGGATGCTCGTAAATCTCCAGGAAGAGGGACAGGGCGCCCTTGAGAAGGACCCCTTCCAGGCCCCGGTCCGCCAGCCTCTCGGAGAGCCTGTCCAGCTCCTGCCGGTAGAGGTGGGTCCGGATCTGGTTGGCCCGGAAGGATTCGTGGAGGAGTTTCCCGATCCGAGAGGGAACGGCGTCGAGCCGATCGAGGCCTTTGAGCCGGTAATAGAGCAGGGGGGCCAGATGAGCGGCGGACAGCAGGCCGAAGAGGGCTTCCCAATCCACCTCGCCAATGAGGAGCTGATCGAGGCAGGCCCGGGCCCGCGCAGGGTCTGCCTCGGGAACCAGGACTGAGGCAAGGAGGCGGTCAATGGCCCTGAGGGTTTCCGGAGCGCTTCTCCGCCAGGACGGCGCAGAGCCGGGCCTTGAGCCTGTGTTCAACGCTCCCCGGGATGTAGGTTCGGACGATCTCAAAATACCTCCCGGCTTCCTGGAACCTCGAGAGTCTGAAGTGGCAGACGGCTAGGGCTTCGTAGGCGTAGGCGTCAAAAATCCGTTCCTCGTAAGCAATCGACCGGTCGTAGTCCTTCGCCTTCCCCCAGCGGATCAGCCGTTCGAAACAGGGGATGGCCTCCTCAAACCGGCCGCGGGTCATCCGCTCCCTACCTTGAAGCCATGCGAGGTCCGGACTCGCCGGAAACATGGACAGCGCCTCCTCCAGCAGGGCCCCCGCATCCCGACACTCGTCGAGCGTCCGTTGGATAAGCGCCACGTGGGAGAGACTGTCCAGAAGGCTGAAGCTCCCCTTCCCCCTGAGGCGCCGGACGTTCTCATCCCAGAGGCTCTGCGCCTCCGACTTCCTTCCCGATTCGTAGTAACAGTGGGCCAGGTGCTGGCGGTGCCAGATCTGATCTGGATCCCGCTGCAACTCCTGGAGGAGCAGCGGGATGTTGCGGAGGTGCTTGGA
>Ga0228535_1002341_pt1 | contig 18929 bp, 19 predicted proteins | sample SJ1metagenome_FD_168457 | JGI IMG/M metagenome (GOLD analysis project Ga0228535, IMG submission 168457) | Enriched culture of PCE-dechlorinating microbial communities from Ithaca, New York, USA - SJ1 | ecosystem: Engineered > Modeled > Simulated communities (microbial... > Unclassified | place... | reverse complement strand
TGTAGTCCTGCCCGAACACCTTGAGGTTGGCGTCGGGGTTGAGTTCCCGGACGTACTCCTCCGACACGGAGAGCATGCCGCCCGTACCGCAGGCAGGGTCGTAGAGGGTCCTGACGATGCCCTTGGTAGTAAGGATGTCGCTGTCGGGCAAGAAGAGGAGGTCCACCATGAGGCGAATGACCTCGCGGGGGGTGAAGTGATCACCGGCCTCCTCGTTCGATGCCTCGTTGAACCTCCGGATGAGTTCCTCGAAGATGTAGCCCATCTCGAGGTTCGATACGACATTCGGGTGGAGGTCGATGTCACAGAACTTCGATACGACGAGGTAAAGGCGGTCTGCCTTCTCCAACCTCGCGATATGCTCCTCGAAACCGAAGTTCTCGATGATCTCCCGGGCCCGGGTAGAGAAGCCCTTGATGTAGTTGATGAGGTTGGCGGCAATGTTGGCGGGATCGCCCTTGAGCTTGTCAAAGGTGAAGAGGCTCGTGTTGTAGAAGGGCATGCCGGTGGCGCGACAGAGAATAGGTCCTATGTCCTTTACCTTGCCCCCTGAGAGCCTTTCCTGCTCCTTCAAGACCTTGTCCTTCGTGGGCTCCAGGACGCAATCGAGGCGCCTCAGGACGGTCAAAGGCAGCATGACGTCCTTGTACTGGTTCGGGCGGTATGGTCCGCGAAGGAGATCCGCGACGGACCAGATGAAGCTGGTTTTCTCGTTGAAATTATTCATTTAGCAGGCTCCGCGTGTGGTGGTTCGTTGATACTGGAAGTTGCAGGATACTTGGTGACGATTCGAGGTGCAGAGGGAGCCTGTTCATAATGCAGGTAGGCCGTTACGGTGCTGCAGTACCTCATCAGGAATCCCCCTGTCAACCCCTTGTGAAGGCTCCGATGCTTACCGTACGTTGAAATTACTGGAGAGCTTCACCGATATCGTACAAAATTCGATCAGAAATATCACGTTTATTATAGATGATGGGGGGTGACAAGGGGGTGGCATTGATGAACATTCCTTCAAGGACGGACTTGGCGCCTTTGAGCTATCTTCCCGTTTCCGTCCTTTTTCGGATTCCCCATCGAAAGGTTCTGTCTCGACCTCCCGGTCGTACCCAAAAAACAGCGCCTTTCGATAGTCTTAGCTCATAGTTCCACGACTTGAAGCCTTTTGGTCTCGGGTCCAGTGATGCCGGCAGATACGAAGACATCTCCTTGTTTTCGCTCCAGTTGTCTTCGACCACGTTATAATACGTCCATCCCAACCCGACGTCGCATAGCTGCCAGAAACACCCGTCCTCTGTCTCGAATATCAGAATTATCCTGCCATCCGGCAACGTGACATTCCAAGTCCGGACCACACGCTCCTGTTTCTTCAATCTTCTTTGTGAGGGAAGTGGCTCCATGGGCTCGTCTGATCCCTTACTCTCCTCTAACATTCTTTCTACGTCCTCATCCGATGTCCCGAGGTCCCTTCTCTTCTGAGCAAACCGTCGGGAACACGTTTCATCCAGTTCATGGAACCTTGCTGACATCCCGTCCAGCTCTTCTATCATCTGTTCCAGACCGGGAACCGTGAACATGAGATACGACCGTTCAAACCAGAAATGGTGAGCTAAAAAGTTTCTTACCTTCACAGCTTCCTGCAGTTTCTCAAACAGCTCATCCGGGACAAGAGGCGGTTTGAGCTGGTCGACAACGGCCCCCAATGTTAGAGAAAACGCAAAAGCTAGTCTTTCTTCAACTCGGGGGCGCGTCATGCCTTCCGGGCTTGGCAGTGCGGACAGGGCCAGGAAATTACAGGGCTCTCTATGCAGACATTCGCTGTGATAGTAAGCCAGTCCGAAGCGGGCGTAGACCTCTCTTATCAAATCTGAAAGAACATCCTGCTCTTCTTGCTTCTGCAAGCTCACCTTTCTAAATCGCTACCGGGCTGAAACCAGGCATTAGTTTGCGCATTGCCTGCTCAACAATCTCTTTGAAGCTTTCGGTTTCCTTGAAACAATTGTCATCATACTCATTTCGAACAACGGTCACTTCCATATCGCCTCTGCCTTGTCCGTCTCCACAGCAAAGTCAAGCGCGACCTCCTCCTCAGCCTGTCTCAGGTACATTCCGGTACGACGTCTTTCGGATCCGCCCCATCGGGAAGCATCTCTGGAGCGATGGCACCTGGGGCGAACGCATTGAAGTCTTCGCGCGCCGCTTTATCCCATGGCGGATGTCTGCGGCTTGAGTTCCTTCTCGCGCTGTTCGCGCAAAGCGTTATTTCTAGCTCCTAGTTCAGAGCGGTATTTGTCGATCTTGATTATGTCTTCCTCGATTTCTTTTGGATCAGGGCGGTTCACCGTCAATTCTTTGGACCTGTCATGACCAAGCATCCATTCTGAGCACTTTCCCATGCCGGAGTCTATCTTTCTGTAATCGTCTGTCTCCACGGTCACGGACTTGAGCCGCTGCGTCTGGATTTCCTTGCCGTGGCGTCTTATCGTGTTGTAGAGCAATGACTCTTCGACCAAGGCTTCCCATGTTTCCCTGAGGAGGGCATAGAGTGTCGCAGCTTTTTTGTTGTATTCAGGCAGATTTGTCTCATGAAGGGTTTTGACACGGTCCAATTCCTCCCTGAGATACTTAATCCTTTCTTTAATCAGCATGGCATGCCAAGGGCGGGCTGCCGTGCATATACCGACCGTGCCCGAGAGCCTGCATACAGTTTGCGGGTTGAAGCACACTTTGCCGTCAGTCTCTGCTGCATTTGATTCGAGGTCAAGGAGAAAGGCAATGTCATGGGTGAAGACTATGACCTGCCTGCTTTTAGCTTCCTCAACGAGGCGCTTTGCGATTTTTTCTCGGTAGATGTGGTCGAGTGAGCATACGGGATCATCCAGAACTATGGGGCATTCGTGATTTCCCACCTTTAGCTCGGCGAGGAATCCTGCAACTGCGACGACACAATGCTCCCCCTCGCTTAGAATATCAGACAGGTTCGTCTTTGGAGCCACCTGGATTCCCTTCAACTCCATCCTATGTTTCGTTTCTCCCTCCGTCCCGGAAGCCTTGAGGCTTAGGTCGAGGTGTGTTGCGCCCAGGTATTTCAGCTCATCCTTCAACCCCCTTAACAATTCAGGCGTAAGGGCTTCGGTTATTATCTTCTTTCCTTTTTTTGTGACTGACGCGAAATCCGTCTCAGACATACACTCTTCGTATTTATGGGCTAACTTCAGCTCAGCCGCGTATTCAAGCACCTTCTTTTGGCGGCTTGAGAACAGTTTTCTGGCTTCCAACTCTGCTTTCTGATTTTTCTTCTGCTCGTATTCATCGGGCTTTGCCGCTTTCTCTATCTCTTTTGCCTCTTCCTCCAATTTCAATGCGAGATCCCTGAGGCCCTGCTCGGGGCTTGGCTTTGCCGACTGGAGCTCTGCGTCTGTTTTCTTCGCCTTTGCGGCCTGAATGATTTCGTTTCTGCGGGCCTCCATCCCCGGGAAGTATGCCTCAACCTCGCCGACAAGACAGGCTTCCTTCTCGCGGTATTCGTCCATTATGTCTTTGTAGGTTTCAGCCGCAGGAAATTTCAGGGCTTCCAGTTTTTTTACCGCTCCCTCCAGCGCGGCTACAGCATTATCCACATCCTTTTTTGTTGCCTTCTCCATAAAATCCTTGAACCTTAACATCCTGGTCCTGGCATCATTCTCTAACTTCTGCATGCAAAGAACGCAAAGGCTTCCTTCCTCTACTAGCGGAAATTCTTTCCCAAGATAAGCCACCTGTGTGGAATAATCTCTGGCAGCATTATAGAGGTTCTGCCAGACCTTCTCTCCAGCACCGGGAAGCGGTTCGCCGGACAAGTCCTTTTGCGACGCTATTGCAAGGGCTTTTTCGGCGTCCACCAATCTCACTATCTTCTGCCTTACGTCTTCGGCCTTATCTTCCGAAATGTCAGTATCAATTCCCTTGACCGTGTCTGCAAGGGTAATGATGCGGTCTTTTAGGTTCCGAAACCTTTGCGCCTGCTTTTCAGGGGAATCAGCCTCTATCTTTGCAATCTGGGTCTTGAGACTTACCAGGGTCTTTTCGTCCTCCTCTTCCCATTTAGAGGCTGCCTTTATGGCATCGTCCTTCATTTCATGCGTCAGTTCCGATAGGAACCTCCCGGTGTTGGTTGAAGCGGGGATGTCGTCATATTCCAATTTCCCAGGTTTTGGCTTTTCGGCTTCGAGCGTCTTCCGCAGTTCCTTGTACAGGCCCACCATTTCCTCGAACACAGTTGTCCCGTAAGGAAGGTAGGTGGTTTCGTTATTCTCGTCCACGATTACGCGGGCGCACTTGGAGTCGAAGACGCAGATATTCGAGAGGACGTTCGGCTCAGCCTTCTCTCCGTCCTTCCACGTTATGTCATCGTCCTCGCCTTTTATGAAATACTTGATACAGGCCTGGGCTGGTCCTTCCCTTTTTTTCTCGAAAACGTTCGGCAGGAGCTTCTCCTTTGTGTCCCTCGCATTGCATGCTTTCTTAAGTACACGGGCGTATCCGGACTTTCCGGAACCATTTTCACCGTAGATAACCGTCAATCCGCTATGCCCAAATGGTAGGCCAGAGCCGTCCGGTATTGCATTTACGTTCTTGAGGTCATGCAAGTCTTTCAGGATTACCTTCTCCGTGGTCTGCGGAGAACCGGAGATATCCCCTTTCTTCAAAACCTTGGGTTTCGGAGCAGGATGGGCATCATCCTTGATGCCATGTCTTTCCTTTATCATCCTTAGGAGTTCGTCTTTATCTCCTTCGCTTAACCCGTCCTGTAGAAGCAGTCTGCGTACCGCATCGCTCTGCCAGTCGTGAAGGTCTTCTTCCGCCCATTCTACTATTGAATCAAGAGCTGACATGATTCCCCCTGCATTTCTGTCTCCGATTCTGATGTCACCACATCACCTGGCTCCATCATCGCATATACGGGACACACGATGCTCGTCAAAACCCACATCTATGCGCCTTGACCGCTGATGATACCCCCGTCCCGTTGAGCTAAAGGCCCTGATGTATGGATTGTCTGTAGATTTAACCCACCCTGTTATAGGCAATTGTCTATCACACCCGCCCGATTTGCAAGGCAATTTGAACTGCTACGATATCTCGGGCTTCGGGTTTTTTCAGGAGAAGGTGTCCTGTTTCACCTAACGCGGGCGTTACCCGGAGTCGGGTTTTTCGGTGATCGGGAGCACGCAATTGTTAGATGCCGTCATTTATTTTCACGCCCCCAGTTCGACGACGATGAAGACTGCATTTAGCGCTATCTGCAACAAGTCTGACGCTCTCCCCTGTAAAGCAGGATAACTACGAATGCTATGCGCTGCTGCGTTTCTCAGCAAACGAGCAACGGACAGGGAGATCTGTACCGGGGTATGGTCAGCAACGGAGTAAGATAGGAATTCTGAAATGGCGCTGTTGGGGTCAGTTTCAAAACGCTTCCTCGCTAAATCAATCCGCTTGTCGTTGGCTCCGGCCGGACACTCCGTCATGCCAAGATTGTGTGCTTTAGAAAAATCCTCGATCAGCGCATACAACATCTTGTCGTTTCCATAATACCCCTTCAACAACTCTTCAAGCACGGTATATAGATTCAAAACAGCGTCCAATTGAAAAAGAATAGAAAAGGAACTGCCATCAAAGCCCTGCGTGACATTAAGATAGTGTTTGAATTTCCAGAGCGAGTATACGAAGAAAAACGTGGTCTCCCTCAAGGCCTTCTGCTCCAAGAACTTGCTTTTGAAACGCGTTCGGTCCAAAGCCATATTACATGTCCGATTATAGTCGGATATACGATCATCGAGAAATATGGATAGGGTGTTAACCAAGGATTTCCAATATTGCTCCTGCTTTTCGTGTTCCAAAGTGACAAAACACCAGGCGGGTAATTTTTCTGCCGATACCTCACCGCAAGATTCACCGAACATATCCTCATTAAGCGCTTCGTGAATGAGAATAAAACCCATATCGATGTTGCCGTTAAGGATAGCTGTGCCTCCCCAAAAATAGAACGGAGTTCCTTTGTGAATGCGACCCCCAGTCGCTTTTTCCCATTTTCTTGCAATGGTCACCACTTTATTCCACATATCCATGGCGGCAGTCAGATTGCCGATAAGACAGAATTGACGCCATTGCGGCGTGAAGTATTCGAAAAACGTCGCGTGGGCGCTGAAGTTAGAAACACTCTGGTCAAAATAATCGAAGGCAATTTTCTCAAAAGCATCCCAGTCTGGCGAACCGAACAGTCGCTGAACGGCGCCGTTAATGTCAGGCGCTGAACTCATACTCTCTTCCTCTCTTCATGTCTTATTTCCCTTGCATCCAACGATGAACTCGCCTGCGCGGCGGACGGGAAATTGGCTACCCGAAAGCCTTCTCGGATATGCCCGATATTCTTCCGCGTCAGGTACAGCGCCGGGTTGGGCAGTTTACTAATCGCGCTTCTTCTTTCTTATAAATCCGACTATTAGGGCTATGATCCCACCTACTACCGCCCCCGCCAATGCCTTCCCCGCTATCCTTCCCCAATCGATTCCTGTCACAACTGCAGGCAGGCTGTCAGACCATTTGGGTTTATAAATGAGGGCGGGGTCTGGTGTCATCGACGTTGCTATTGCCCGCAGAATCTGCTCATATCGGGAATAGATATTCTTTGCACAATACCCATTCACTTGAATGAAGCCTTTCTCAGTGGGAATCATCCCACAAATACCTGTCACCGGGCCAACGTCTCGTACATTGAATTCCATACGCATCCAGATCATCCTGTTTTGGCGATCGTAAATCATCTTTCCGGCTTGCGCTCCTGACATGATAGTGCTAAGTCTATCCTTTTGGTCATCGAGAGTCTTCTGCAGGGAAACCCCTTCAAGTTTCTCTAACTGACTCTCAGGAATACGGCCGATGTTCTTCACTTGTATCAGCACATAAGGGTACTCGAACCAATTCTTCCCGCTCTCCAGCTGAAAACCGCAATCGTAGTGTTGCGCCGGTGCGTTGGGGGCCAACTCCGCCACTGTTTTTTCGTATGAATCGATGGCACCCCTTGGAATCTCGACCCATCCGTCAGGAAGCGAGATCGAAAAACCGTTCTTCTGGACTCTCTCTTCGCCGTAAGCCGGTGAAGAGATTGCCACTATTGCGATTAACAGCAACGACATCATGTGCCTTGCAATGTTCACAGGCCCTCCTTTGCTATGCCAAACGGTTAATATGCTGCGACGTAGCAAGCTTGCTAATGGTCATCGTAAATCCATCACCTGAAAAGACGTGCAAATCGTTCCCTGAAGTACATTTTCCGTTCTTGGTCGGTATCACCCTCCGCACCCCGGCACTTGAAGGCGGCGTGAGCGTCCCATCCGAGAGGCCATTTCTTAAAGACCATACTATGACAACATGGACAAAGCACTCTCCCGTGGACCACCTCGAGCACTGTTAAGTCCTCGGCGTTAATGATCACGCCATCCTTGTTAAACTTCGCAGGCATTTTCATCTCCTCCATCTTTTCAAAGCGTGAACCGGACCCAATAGACCCCTGATATCACCACGTCGCCTGCTCCATCGTCGCGTATATGGGACGCACGATGCTCGTCAGGACGTACGCCTGGTGTGCCTTGACGGCCTCCTGGAACTTGAACCAGTGGCTTTCCCTGTAGTTGTCCTTCCATATCCACCGTGTCTCCGTCCCTGGCACCGTGTCCCCTCCGCCGGAGGTGTCCGCGGTCGTGAAGCCCACGGCATCCTTAAACCAAGCGTCCTTGTCGTACTTCGTGAACTCTCCTCCGATAAGGGCCTTATAGTTCCCGACACGCTGAGTCTTCGTGCTCGTACCGTCCCCTATGGCATTGCCGAGGTCGACAAGCAGAGAGCTTCTCGCATCATCGTCAACGGAGCGGCCCCGGTAGAGGTCGAAGAGACACCCCGCGGCATCGAGGAAGCGTGGCTTGTTATCGATGGAGGCGTGGCTCGGCACGAGACGTTTGTCCTTCCACAGCTCGTTGGGTACGTCCGGACTGTGTTTGGCATCCGCGTGTCCCACGCTGGGGATGAGCTTCTCCAGGAGTCCCGCCATGTTGTTGAAGCCGTCATCAGCCCCCACAAAGTTCTGGTGAGCGAACGTGTCAGCGAAGGTATGGGTCGCTATCCCGATGCGGTAGAGGTCCTGATGGCCGAGGGCCTCGGTGAGGACCTTCTGGGCGCTCAAGCTGTTGGGAATGGTGTTCATTAGGTGGAGCTTCCCGTCTGCGCGCCTCGCTGAATCCCCCGCTATCTCGGCGAGGGATCCGGGAAGGAAGTGGAACACGGGGTATATGCGCATGAGCTCCCTCTGGGGCTTGAGGATGTTGACGGTCTGGCTGATGTAACACTCGTAGGCGTCGGGAGTGTCCTGGCTGATATAGAGGTGCTCCGTGTTGTCATCGGTGTACTGGGAGGAGTAAGCGATGATGGAGCAGTCATCGGGGCTGAAGCCGGCCCTCCTTGCGATGATGTAGGTCATGTAGTAGTGGAATTCTATGTCCATGGTGGTCTCCTTGGTTTTTGTTACAGCAACTATACCGTAATCCCTTTCCTATTGCCAGAGACCGGCGGCCTTGGTGGTCTCTATGCTGTCCTGCAGTTCCTTATCCAAGCTCGAGAGAAAGTCGAGCCCGGTGCTCTCCTCAACGTCCCTGATGGCGACGACGTACAGGGGCAGGTCCTCCGTCTCAAGGGCCTTATTCGGCATGATGAAAGCTATCGCTTCCTGTCTGTTCGGGTCATAGACGATCTTGTACAGGCGGGAGGGGACCGCGACCTTGTTCTTCCCGATCGTCTTCGTGGTGGCGCCATCATATATGGGACCGGTATAGATGAAGAGTTCTCCTCTGTTTATCGCCCAGGCGCGGACGAGTTCCTCGAGGGCCTTCCAGATCCCCTGGTTCATTCCCTTTCCCACCTGGGGAACCATGTTCGAGAGATAGAAACACTCGATCATCGCCTGCTTGTCCCAGTGCATGTCGGCGGCCGGCGCCATGTGACCGCGGTCGTAACCGCTTTTCCGGTAGTCAGAAAGCCCTGCACGCCTTCCCTTCTTCAAGCCGGGATCCAGGCGGAATGACCCCGCTTCCCGTGGCACCACCGTGCTTGTGGCCTTTTCCGCGGTGAGGCGCTCGGCGATCCAGATGGGTGTCTTACGGACGGGATCATGGGCAAGGAGGTGACCGGTACGGCAGAGAATGTCTCCATCATGGCCAGGAACGCCAAGCTGGGCGTATTCCGCACAGTCCTCGAGGGGACCGGCGAGGGCAAGAGAGGAAAGGGAAAGGAAGATGGAAAGGACAAGAAAGACGGGGCGTAGCCTGAAACGCATGGAGGCCTCCTAATACGAACGGGACTGCCGATGCGTCTATGAAATTGTGAAATTACTGGCCCCTGTATTGATCATATTGTCTGGATAACGTAAAATATCTTTCGCACAATTGAGCCATGGCAACCTCCAAAATCTGGTAATGTTAAGCACCACCAAAACAATAACCGGAAGGAGGAAAGACCATGGCCCAGAGACAGTCTACCACAAGCGAGGGTACGATAATCCAGATTAATGAGAAGCAGATAAAGGATCACCTGGGAGAGATCGTCAGGGGAACGGTCCAGGAGACCCTCAATGCCCTTCTCGACGAAGAGGCATCCCGCCTGTGCAACGCGCGCAGATATGAACGCACAGAGGAGCGTAAATCCACAAGGGCGGGCCACTACACCCGCACCCTTCAGACGAAGGCCGGCGAGGTCGATCTGAAGATGCCCAAGCTGAGGGTCCTGCCTTTCGAGACGGCGATCATAGAGCGCTACCGCAGGAGAGAGTCCTCCGTGGAAGAAGCGCTTGTCGAGATGTACCTTGCCGGCGTGTCGGTAAGACGTGTCGAGGACATCACCGAGGCCCTCTGGGGAAGCAGGGTGAGCCCCGGCACCATCAGCAACCTCAACGCCAGGATATACACGACCATCGAGGACTGGAGACAAAGGCCCATTGAAGGCGAGCACCCCTATGTCTATCTTGACGGCATAGCCTTGAAGCGCAGCTGGGCAGGAGAGGTGAGGAACGTATCGGTCCTTGTCGCCGTCGGGGTCAACCGTGAGGGCTACCGGGAGATCCTGGGAGTGGCAGAGGGTGCCCGTGAAGACAAGGAGAGCTGGACCTCCTTCCTGAGGTATCTCAAGGACAGGGGGTTGAAAGGGGTCGGGCTCTTCGTCTCCGACAAGTGCATCGGCCTCGTCGAGAGCCTGGGACTCTTCTATCCCGATGCCCTGTGGCAACGGTGCGTCGTCCATTTCTACCGGAACGTCTTCACTGTTGTTCCCAAGGGGAAGATAAAGGAGGTGGTTGCCATGCTCACGGCAATCCACGCCCAGGAGGACAGGAAGGAGGCGCAGAAGAAGGCGGCGACGGTGGTGAAGAAACTCCAGACGATGAAACTCGGGAGGGCGGCGGAGACGGTTAGCGAAGGGATCGACGAGACATTGAGCTACTACGGCTTCCCCCGCGAGCACTGGAGGAAGATAAGGACGAACAATCCCCTTGAACGGATCATGAAGGAGATCAGGCGCCGCACGCGGGTCGTCGGGTCCTTCCCTGACGGCAAGTCGGCGCTCATGCTCGTTGCTGCCCGACTGCGTCACATAGCAGGGACGAAATGGGGGATGAGCCAGTACATGAAGATGGACCGTCTTGAAGAGGCGGCCGTTGAAAGCTTCGAGGCATAACCGGACCGATGAGGTTGCCATGGAAAGAGCGAAAGATTCTTGACACTATCTCCCCTGACGATCTCTCCCAGGTGATCCTTTATCTGCTTCTCATTAATCTGGATTATCGTACCCTCGCTTGTGGTAGACTGTCTCTGGGCCATGGTCTTTCCTCCTTCCGGTTATTGTTTTGGTGGTGCTTAACATTACCAGATTTTGGAGGTTGCCATGGCTCAATTGTGCGAAAGATATTTTACGTTATCGCAGAAATGGTACTTTGATGGGTGGCGGAACCTGCTTTTCTAACTGCCTAAACCAAGACTCCATTTGTTCAAGACATCTTGCGAATAGTTCATCCATGGTTTAGAAACCTAACGTTCGGTATAAGCTGGAGTGACCCACAGGGGACAAAATCCGCTTCATGCTGTTGTTAGCACTATGCATTTTCTTTCCCAACGATCCTGATAAGATTGTCCTGATTAATCTTCTCTTCGGGCCACCACTGGTCTGGAGGAAATTCCTTAAAATTCGCTTTACAGTAATTCCATCCTTCGTAAGTCAAAACGTACTGACCATCTTCCGTTTCATTCAATAAGCCTTCCCCAATCAATTTTCCGCCGGCTTCCCTAAATGGCCGATATTCTGAAAACTCATCGAAAAGTTTGAATGTAAAAAAGGCGGCTAGGTCGGGCCATTTATTCACCTGTTTCGTCCACAAGGTATTCAAGATTTTGTATTCCATAAGGCTCCGCCTATGAGGCTGTCCTTCATTACGCTCAACTTGCTCACGAGTAATATGTCCTGAAGTATAGGCCAAGAAATTTGACTCATCGGTAAAATCTGAGGGGCCGAATAGTTTGGTGCTATGAATAGCTACAAGACGGTAAAATGCACACAGGATTGCCAGAGGGAAAAGGACAATGAACCATATCAGTATCCTTCGGTCATCTGCCTGAAGAGACGAACTCGTGCAGACATATCCTGCTATTCCATAGACAAAAACAAAGGCCAACGATAGAACGCCTAGTGGATTACGTGACAGCTTTACCGCAATGTCTCCAAAGTTCTTCATCAAAGTTTATTGCTCCATCTGCTAACACAAGTTAGGCCAGAGGCGGGCGCCTTTTTCCGCCAATTGGCTTCAACACTCGGTCAGCCGTCTATAGTTTCCATCTGTTCTCGGTGTGTCTGTACTATGAAGATTGCCAGTGTCGACGCAGCACCAACGGCGAGCCGAGCATGACGGGGGGAAAGACCTCTGTGGCTTGCATCCTTCCCGTGGCCGGTACCGTATGCGTTGCGCAGTTCAGCTATCCCCTGAGTGATAGATGCTAGATTCCCGAGAACGCGACGCACCGTATTGGTGGCCTTGTCGGGTATGCTTTCCGGGATCAGCCTCAGTTCACGAGACGCGCGCTTGACCAACTGAGACAAGTCCCACTTCTCGTCTGCTTCCTTGCCTCGTTCCTGTAACACTGTCCTGCAACAGGTCTCTATCAGTTCCTTCGCCGTTCCTATGGCTAAAGCCGGATCGTCAAAGACTGACGTCTCCATTCTGGTGATCTGTTGCATTACGTAATCTGAGTCCAAAACTCGAAACTGCTCTTTGATAGTATCCATTACCTGCGATTCAGACACATCGGTTTGTCTTGCCGCGAACACGGGACGCCCGGACAAGCGCATCTTCTCGACAAGCTCGTAACCGTCTTGGCGAAGGAGTTCATTGAAAGCCTGTCGAAGGCGTTGAACTTCCTCAATATCAGACCGTACGACGGGATGAAGCGTTTCACAAAGGAAGCGGAGGAACACCTCATCATCTCCATGAAGAATTCTGAAGCGAGAATCGTAGAAGACCCAGTCCGGTTCCCAGTCACTGTTCATGACTTGATGTTTATGAATGTCCTCGTATGCCGTGGTGTAACGATGGTCGTGGGAGGGGAGTGAGTTGAGGTCGAAAAGGCGACTGAGGAAATCTGGTTCCTCCAAACGACCTGACCATCGTACACGTTCAACAACCATAGCATCTATGATGTCACGGCGCGTTGGCTCTGAGATTCTATTCATCGCAGTTCATTTCCATGCTCTTTCTTTGCGGCTAACGATTAATCTATTGCATGCAATAATTCCCGAAATATTAGTATTAACAGGGCATATTGTCAACAATATGCGATGGATTACCAGCTCAATGTTGCATATCGGGGTAAATTCCACAAATTCCCTTTTCGGGAAGCTCTCCCAGGTGGTTGCCGGTTCTTGGGATTTGAGCTCGCTTTCATCCCCTACCCTCTTACCACAAACGGCCTCAAATGCAGATACTGAGTCGTGTGGTGTATCTTCATGTGACAGCTCCTGCAGACCTGGATGGTTATCTCTGGATCGTAGCATACGTGGTGAGGGATCGGCTCCACGTCTCTCCCTGGAACGTCGCATACGACGCATTTCTCGGGGGTTGTTTCATCATGAATATCCCGGCACCTTTCGCTGCAGAATATCTCATCGCTCTGTATATCCTTCCCGCAGTGAAGACAATAACCGTCACCCCCGTCTATCCATATAATGTGCCCGTATCCATGCCCGGAGGCCATCGATGTAGCGCATTCCTCGGTGGTATCCCATATGTCGTTGTCGGACAGCCTGCAATCGCAACCATCCATGGAGAGTTGCTCGAATTCCCTTGCTATGATTCTCCGCCTCTTCCACATGGGGGTTTGTTCATTGAAGTTCCAGTAGAACAATGGGGACAAATCCTCCCATATCGGGATCTCGGCTGTGCCTCTCATGTCGGCGAACAGGACACCCTCCGGCATCTTCTTGAAAAACAGGTTGGGTTTATTCGAAGACTCGACGTAGCCGTTAAGCTTCAGGATCTGCCCCTTTATAAGGAGCCTCTGGTAAACCTTCTCGTATATGATGTTGCCGAACTTGTCCTTGTTGATCATAGTCCTGATCGGATACGGCCTGAAGTGTTAATACCCTATTTCCATTTGAGAGTACGTATAAGATCCCTATAGTGGTCCCACTGCCCTGTAAGAAACTGGAAACGCCCTGCAACGATGCCGGGAGCGATATCAAGGTCCCTCGCCATCCGGAGGATCTCCTCCCTTGACCGAATGGCACGAATATGCCTATCGTACCCGGCCGGGATGAGGAAATCAGAGGCAAATTCGTTCGCGCGAACCTCGCGTGGATCGTCTTTGCTGCCGTCGTTAATGAGAAGATCCTTCTTGCTGTCGTTCAGCACATGTCCAGCCTCATGAAAGAACGAGAACCAGAACTTGTCCTCCCCCTTACCGCGCAGGGAAAGCAGTATCATTGCCTTCTGTGGGGTGATCCACTTCGTGGCCCCGTTCCAGGGAACCTTCTTCATCTCTCGGACAAGGGACACTGCCACACCCGCCTCAGCACAAAGCTTCCTCATCGCCGGTTCGAATTTCTCGGGGCTTTCTTTCGTGAGGCTGCGGATCTTCTTCAATGCCTTAAGGAAAGACACCCTGTCGAACGCCTTGCACGCCTTCTCGTGTGCCTGGATCTCCCCTTGGCGAATCCAGGCTGAAGCTGAGCCAGGCTGCGATTCGAAACACTGGGACCGCCTGGCAGCGATTGCGGGTATCTCCCATATCTCACGCCATGCATCCACGCTTCCGACGGCATAGAAGGCCAGAGTCTCCCGCAACAACACCACCTTGTCATCCGTCGCGGATAGAACGCCCCGGTCCTGCAGCTCCTTCACGGGGATCGTTTTTAGCCAGTCGAGATCCTTTTGCAGGCGCCGGGCTTCTTCCACTTTCGCCTTCTGCTCCTGGTACTGGGCCTCGAGATTGTTCCAGAAGCTCGCGGGTGTACCGGTGGCCAGCTCGAAACGATTTGCGCTCTCATAGCTGATCGGCTGCTCTCCCTTGAAGATCCGGTTGAGAGATTGTACGGTCAGCCCCGTCCTGATCGCGAACTCCTTCTGTGTCATCTCCAGGGATTGCATTACCTCCCGGAGTGTCTGCCCCGGAGGAACTGCATAATCAGGTCGATACTCGTATCTCTTCTTCGCCTTCATTTTCCACCTCGATGGGTGTTTCTTATCTCAGTGATCTCGATCTCTCTCACCTTCGTTGTGTCAATCCCGCCATCATCGCAATGAGGGATGGGATCGTCTGCCGGAATGAACAACAAACGGTATGGATGGTTCAAGTCCACGGAAAACGTACCCGCATCCTTTCCGGACGACAACTGGTGACAATGTGCTGGCGGTAGATGAGAAATATCGGATAAGACCTCTGCAGCCCTGAGCTCCATCAACCTCTGCCGGAGCTTCTCGGCCTGCTTCGCACCAAGCTGCCTGATCATTTCCCGCTCCTGGGAACCTATTTTTTCAAGCTGCCTTGTCCTAAAGTATATGATCACGAAACCCACCTGTCAAGTGAAATAGTTAACATGCTATGTTAATGCTTTTCATCACCCTGAAATCAAACAGCGTCTAACGCATTAGTAGAGGATGCTGACAGTACCCGAGCAATATCTTGTCATATTTGCTGCCCAAAGGAAAGGTACAATATTCGTCCTTCCCCGTACATTCCCCTTGACAACCCCGCTGGGTCTGCTAGACTTGTAACTGTATATAACAGTTTTACGACTATATTAAACTGTTACACGATATCATGAAACTGTTTCTTAGATACAGGAGGTCCACGTGATAATCAGCATCGCAAATCCCAAGGGCGGCGTCGGGAAAACAACCCTCACGGTCAACCTGGCGACCACCCTCATCTCGAAATACCCGGATACCCGCATCCTCGAGCTCGACCTTCAGAGATCCTCCTCCCTGTGGGCCGGGTACAGGGCTCAGGCTGGCATTACCCCGGTAATACCCGTATCCACCGTGAACTCCATCAAACAGATCACGGAGGTGACCTCCTCTTACAAGGGTAACTTTAAATCCTTTCTCGTGGTTGACTGCGGGGGAATTGACAGTGACTATAATCGTTCCGCCATGTCAGTGTCGGACCTGGTGCTTGTTCCGGTGCGCCCCTCACAGGTCGAAGTCTTTGCGCTGTCAAGGACATCATCTGTGCTGAAGGCTGTAGGCAAGATAGGACACGTGGTCAACTGCGGCGCATTCCCTGCATCAGTCTCCAAGGTCAACGACCTCATGGAATTCATCCGAACCGCTGACGGTTATAAACTGTTAAATACTGTTGTCAGGTTCAGGGCAGATTACCAGGACGCTTACGCAGAAGGAAAATCCGTTATCGAATATTCCAAGGGTTCCCGTGCGGCCGGTGAGATATTGGCCCTCACCAACGAACTCAGGAGACTCTTAAAGAGGAGAGCAAATGGCTAAACTGAAGGCTGCTGATAGCATAAAGGGGGTTGATGCTCACGCCACGGAAAGTCAAGGCATCCACACCAAGAACCCGGGCGGGCGTCCGAAGAAGCCTGTGGAGGAAAGACTCGTAAAGGTGACCATCTACATGACACCCGAGGAAAAATCCCGCCTCGATGCCAGGGCGAGGAAGCTGGGGGTCTCGGTCTCGGCGCTCATCAAGATGAAGATAGCGGAGGAAGGGGAACGATCATGAACATCCTCTTAGCCGCACACCAGGGGGACATCGACACTGTCCGCCAGCTGCTTTCCGCCGGCGAGGACGTGAACGCACGGGATGAGGATGGACTTACACCGCTTCACCTTGCATCACTATGCAACCACCTGGACATCGTCCGCCTTCTCCTGGAAGCTGGCGCGGACGTGAACGCCAGGGATAACAACGGGATGACCCCCCTCCACAGCGGTTGCCTCCACGGAGATCCGGCTCTCCTCCGCCTCCTGGTTGAGAACGGGGCCAACCCTGACGTGAAGGACTCGGACGGCATCACGCCCCTGCACGTGATGATCATGGTGGTGAAGGACAACGATCAACGAAAGGAATTGTACGAGCTGTTCCAAAAACACACTGGAAAGGAAATATCATGAAAGGGCAACGTATAGGATATATTTGAGTGTCGAGCCTGAATCAGAACACAGACCGTCAGCTGGACGGGATCCGACTGGACCGGACCTTTACGGACAAAATCCGCTCTGGCGAGACGCTTCGGGATCTCCCGGGAAAGCGTTTACCGTTACTTGGCAATCTGATATCCTTGGAGAGATGATGAAGAGGAGACCTATGAATGAATCGTCCGCCACCTCGAAGCAGGGCAAAGTCCCGTCGGTGGAGGAATTCGATCCGCTGCGCGACGCGCTCTATGAATTTGCCACGATGAGCATCGAGGACCGAGAGAAGCTTGCGGCCGAGTCCGTGAGAAAAGCGATCGCCGAGACCCACGCCGCAGGGCTGCCAACCTGCCACGCCAGCGACAGAGAAGGGTATAGGGTGTGTTACCTTTTCCCTGACGGGCATAAGGAATACTTCAACACCTTAGAGGAGGGGGACGCGATCCTGGAGAGACACGGTCTGAAGCGCTGACCGGTTCCTTCCAGAATCTTTCGCGGAGAACAAGAGAATGACCAGATCAGGAAGCAAAGAAAATCTCATTGACGTCAATGACCTCGAGGGCATGTGCGACCGGTTGAGCCGGGCCGTGGACTCTCTTGATGTCAGGGCGGCCCGACGCATCCTTGACCTTGCCGATGAGGCAGGCACCGGACAGGTCCGGTCCTTCTTCTTCGACGACATGTTCAACAGGCTGCGTCAGGCCATCGAAGCATGCGATTCGGAGGGTGTCCGCTGTCACCTCCAGTTCATGAAGGACATCGACAACCTGCGCAAGGCAGAGACGGACATTGAGGTCGTCAAGGAGAAGCTCAGGGAACTGAACCCCTATCTCCAGGAGACTTACAATGTCACCGTCCTCGGCGTGTTCAAAGCGTGCCCCGAGGAAGGGTCCGGCGAGGAGGATGATTGGTGGTTGCTGCTGGACGTCAAAGAACCCCTGAGTGATGTCGGATTCACCGGGATCGAGAACTATCTCAGCGACGCCCTGGGCATACGGGTCATCCTCAAGGAAGGCCACGAGAAGTATGTGGGTGAGCACATCGTGGACCAGGTGGAGTTCCTGTGAGCCCGATGGACAGCACACATTCAGTTGCAGGAAAATCTTCTCAGGAAGGACATAAACCCGGTCGACGAGGCAACAGGATATCTCAGTTTCTACCGTCTGGCGATGGAGGATGAAACAATCACGGTAAGAGAGCTTATAACGAATTTGGTTCAGCTTGAAAGGGACCCTGAAAGGCTAAAGGGGGATGCTACAGGCAACTTGCCTGCACTTTGCAGAATCTCAGGAAAATCAACAACTTATCTGCGGCGATTGGAGTGCATATTGACCCTGCCTGAGAACGCCATCGAAGCGGTGAGGAATAGCAAGTTGAACAAGACCGCCCCGTGGTTTCGAATCCTATCCCCATGAATCCCGCAAGCACCTGCCTAGCGCCCTTCTACATATCATCTATCATGTAGTAAGAAACGCCCTTCAAAACCCGAATGCAGCGTGGGTTTATATGGCGGAGAAACACCTGCAGCTTCAATGTGGTAGGAGACAAACGCCCTTCAAAACCCGAAAGGCCGCCCACCGGAACCCGAAGAACCGCCCTTCAAAACCCGAAGAAGTTTTCCACATTGCCGGGATGGGAAAATAGCCAATAATTTCCACATAGTACTTAAAAAAACGCCCTTCAAAACCCGAACGGAACCCCGCCCTTCAAAACCCGAATGATCACGACGGCGCAGTAACGGTGCTAAAAATGCCAATAGTTTCAAAATGATACGTCGAAACCGCCCTTCAAAACCCGAACGTAGCGGCGCATCCTATCTAGGATATTGCTAATAATCTCGCATGGATAGATCAACACGGTGACTCAACACCCGGATTCGTTGTGCCTACGATAATGCCCGGAATACCTGGAAATAAGGGGAAATGTGGCAATATTGCGTGCCGTCTTGCGGTACCTTTCCATTAGTAATATCCAAAACTTGACTGCAAAACGCCCTTCAAAACCCGAACGAATGTTAGGAAATAGTGCTTCGGAAGCTTTATTGACACTTTAATCCCCGCCCGGCTGCTTGCTGCTTGACTTTGCCTCTTCTCTGAGCTACAATGTAGCTCAACAGGAGGTAACACCAACATGGCTGCCAATGCAGTTGTCCGCGCAAGAATTGATGAGCATCTGAAGACCGAAGCCGAGACAGTGCTTGCTTCAATCGGTCTTA
>Ga0228535_1002340_pt1 | contig 18935 bp, 24 predicted proteins | sample SJ1metagenome_FD_168457 | JGI IMG/M metagenome (GOLD analysis project Ga0228535, IMG submission 168457) | Enriched culture of PCE-dechlorinating microbial communities from Ithaca, New York, USA - SJ1 | ecosystem: Engineered > Modeled > Simulated communities (microbial... > Unclassified | place... | reverse complement strand
AAAGTCGGCTTCAATTGTCATAGTCGCGGAACCAAGGGCCGGCAGTAATGAGGAAAGAAAAACCAGGGCGGCAGGCGTCCTGGCGGGAATAGAAGCTGAAGGATTGGCTGTCAGCGAGATTTGGCCCAACCTGGGCGCCGAGACAGCCAGGCTGACGGACTGGCGCAATAAAGTGGCTGTAGCCGTGACAGATGCAGGGGGGACTGTTTTCGATGCTGTCTGGCAGTTGGGAGGAGAACTGACAACTGCCACCGTCGCCCGGACATTAAAGATGAAAGGGATGGAACCTGCCCGAAAAGGGGTGGAGCGGGCGCTGGAAATGGCAAAAGGCAGACCCCTTACGATTGTGGCCGCCAGCAGCAATGCCTTAGAAGACGTACTGGCAGTGCATTGCCTGGCCCAAATGCTTATACGGTAGATAATTTGGCGCCATTATGGACTAGTAGTTATATTTCTCCCGGACCCTTCATAACATTACTTAAAGGGAGGAGGGGAAGTATGACGAAAATCAAGCAAAAAATAATCCAGCACCTCTATGGGAGCTGGTGGGTATACCTTTTTGTCTGTGTCTGTTTTGTTGCGGGAATCATTTTCGGGTCACTCGGCGTAAACATTCTTGACGAAAAACAGATCTCTTCTCTCACAGCTTTCCTGGACCGTGGTTTCTCACAGTTTGATGACAGCCTTGATCTTGCTTTGACAACAAGACAGGCGGTAGTAAAGAACTTTTATAACCTCGGCAAGATTTTTGCCTTAGGCCTTACCGTGATTGGATTCCCCCTCATCCTGGCGATTGTGTTTACCCGCGGTTTTGCACTGGGTTTTACCGTGGCTTTTTTAATAAAGGAGAAAACCTTGCAGGGCTGGCTTCTTGCTCTCCTGGTGGTCCTTCCCCCCAATCTCCTGTCATTGCCGGCTTATATCCTGAGTGCTGTTACGGCAATAAATTTTTCATTATACCTGATCAGGGGCAGAGACAGCGTACGGGGTGTGCCCATAACCCAGTATTTTATGGGTTATCTGCTGGTAATGCTGGGGCTCGCTGTTCTTATGCTCGGGGCTGCCCTGATTGAAGGATATATTTCTCCGCTGGCAATCAGGCTGCTGAATTGATGATTTGGAAAATCAGATAAAAGATTTTTAGAGGGGATGGTCACTGTAAGCGCTATCATAAAGTATTTATTAGTTATATCCGGTTCTATTTGCGTTGTTTTAGGGGTTGTTGGAATATTTGTCCCCTTGCTGCCCACTACTCCTTTTCTTTTGCTGGCGGCGGCTTGCTATGTAAAAAGTTCGGACAAGGCCTATCTCTGGCTGATAAACCACAGGTGGTTTGGACAATATGTTAAGAATTACCGTGAGGGGAAGGGAATTACCCGGAAAACAAAAATCGCCACAATAATCATCCTATGGGCGACAATAGGTTATTCTGCACTTATTGCGTTTTCAGATATAAAAATCAAATTAATGCTGCTTGTGATAGCGTGCGGCGTTACTTATCATGTGGTAAGCCTAAAAGAATCGAAATGAACCAGGGGTCGAATTAATAAGGCCTACAATACGCGCAGGGGCCTTGGCATATGCTCCAGAATTGACATAAGTTCAGGTGATTTATTCCTGGTGGTGTGAAAACCCAGCAAGCCTTGGGAGGGGTCGAGCTGGACGGGAAGAGCGGTATGGCAGTGGGTTTCCACCACTTTCAGGACGAAATTGATATCTTCCGGACTGGTTTGCACGAGGATAAGCATTTCATCTTCGTGCTGCGGTTTTATTGAGGCCATTTTATTGCTGCCATGGTAGGTCTTACTCATCTTTATCCCCCCGTACTAATAAAATTAACCTATGCAGACAATAATAGCAATAGAGGTTCATAAGAAGAAAGGGGGGCAGGAAGTGAAAAAGGAAAAGCAGGACTTAAAAGGAGACGCTCCGGTCGGCGATACATTCGTTCCTACGGAAATGGGTTCCGCCCGTTTCGCATCTTTGGACACGGAAGGAAGCGCCTACAAATATGAGACAGGACCCACGGAGCTTAAACAGGGTTTTCCGGGTCCGCCTTGGGGAGTGGAGCCCAGCATGCGCTTTGTCTGTGACGAAGTGGGAATTGATGTTGACCGGTTCATTCACAGGCTGGAAGGTAATAAGTCCGATGCTGAAATGGCCGCGGAATTTGGGGTTAGCGAAGGGACAATCAGAAATCTGAAAGACCGTTTTTATAAAGTAGAAGCCATTCACGGGAACTACGGGCAAGACTAATAAGTTAATAAACCGGTGCCAGGCACCTGTTTATTAACTTATTGATAATTGCGACAATTAGGGGGAATAAGGTGTGAGGCAGAGAGTATGTTCTTTTTGATTCACACCTTTTTAATTTACGCTATTTTATTTACACTACCTGGGCCGGCGGGGTCTGTTCCTTAGCCTTGCGTTCTACCCGGATAGCCGGTTCCGGGCAAACCGTTTCACAGATGCCGCAGACAATGCAGCCTTCCATTCGTGTTTTCACCGCGGGCGTGCCCATAAAACCAAGTTCTTCCGACCAGTAGATTACACTGACGGGGCATTTTTCGATACATAGCCCGCAGCCTTTGCATAAATCGGGAAAGACAGTCCATGTTCCCCGGTTGTTTTCCTGGGTCGTAGATTTCCAGTTCCTATCCCCCATGAAGGGTCCCTCCTTGTATTCGCAAGATAACCTCAATATACATATAGGTTGGCCTAAAAGTGCGGGGGTTATAAGTGATGACCGACCGGGATATAAAAATAATACGCAAAAGAGAGCATGGACAGATATTCTAAGCTAATCAGGTACATCATATATAACTAAAAAGGAGGGGAGAGGCTTATGTTCATTATTACTGTTACCAGGTGGAGAAGGAAGCTGGTAGCGCTCCTGGTGATTATTGCCCTTTTTGTCGGTCTGGGATTGGGTATCAGCTGGTTCCTGAGTCCGGAGGATTCAGCTACAACAGCGCCGACGGATCAAAACCTTCAGAATGACGTTATGAACCAGCCTGTCAAAGTACAGGGACAGCCGTCCGGCAGCCAGCAAGGGGAGCCGCCGGCCGACTCCAAAAGTAAGTAGCTCCCAAAAAGCAGCCCGGAAAGAGGAAAAATGTGCTCTTTTGTGGAAATCATAAGTATATTTCCACAAAGGAGGCGCTTATTACTTGGACGAGCATCTAAGACGGTTCCTTGAGTACTTGTTGGTTGAAAAAGGACTTTCTTCCAATACCTTGAGCGCCTACAGGCGTGATCTTCAAAAGTTTTTTAACTACATGAGCACTAAGAATCAGAAATTGATCGAGAATATAAACAAAGACTTTTTGGCGGCATATCTTTTTCACCTGCGAAAGGGAAAAGATTCCCCGGCTACAATTGCCAGGCAGGTTGCTTCACTTAGAGGTCTTTTCCGTTTTTTATGTATGGAAAATATCCTGGAGAGCGACCCTTCCATCCACCTGGAAACTCCGAAGATTCCCAAAAAACTGCCCCGCATCCTGTCTGTCGAGGAGGTCGATACCCTCCTGCAGGCGATTCCCGGCTCCGATCCCGCCCTGATGAGGGACCAGGCCATGCTTGAAATGATGTATGCTACGGGTATGCGGGTTTCCGAGCTGGTTGGCTTGAATCTGAAACAGGTTGACCTTACTATGAATTTTGTCCGCTGTACCGGAAAAGGAGATAAGGAACGCATCATTCCCCTGGGTTCGCTGGCTGTCAGGTCAACAAGGGACTATCTGGAATATGCGCGGCCCAAGCTGCTGAAGGACTCGAGGGTGACAGCCTTTTTTGTGAACTCCCGGGGAAAACGCCTCACCAGGCAGGGGTTTTGGAAAATCATCAAAAAACATGCCCGGATGAAGAAGATCAGGCAGGAAATAACGCCGCATACTCTGAGGCATTCGTTTGCCACACATCTTCTTTCCAACGGGGCGGACCTGCGCTCCGTGCAGGAACTGCTGGGACATGCCGATGTTGCCACGACCCAGATCTATACGCATCTTACCAAAAGCAAACTTAAGGAAGTATATGATAAAACGCACCCAAGGGCATGAACGGAGGGAGTATTATGGGAAAAGTCATGTTGATAATTATGGACAGTGTGGGAATAGGAGCGCTGCCCGATGCGGCAGATTACGGGGATGACGGCAGCAATACGTTGGGCCATATTGCGGAGGCTGTGGGCGTCCTGCATCTACCGAATTTAGCCAGGCTTGGACTGGGGAGAATAGTCCAGGCTGCAGGAATAGAGTCTCCGGGCCCTGTTTTGGGAGCATATGGGAGCATGGCTGAACTCTCCAGAGGTAAAGACACGACTACCGGGCACTGGGAAATTGCCGGGATTATAACCCAAGACCCACTGCCAACTTTTCCTCATGGTTTTCCTCCCGAGTTCATTCATGTCTTCGAGGAGAAAATCAAACTCAGGGTGTTGGGAAACAAGGTGGCTTCCGGGACTGAGATTATTGAGGAACTGGGAAGGGAACATCTTGATACCGGTTTCCCCATCGTTTATACATCAGCCGACAGCGTCTTTCAGATAGCAGCCCACGAGGAAGTGATACCGCCGCAAGAACTATACGGTATTTGCCGGACGGCAAGGGATTTGCTCACCGGAAAGTGGGCTGTGGGCAGGGTTATTGCCCGTCCTTTTGCCGGAAAACCGGGGAGCTTTTTCAGGACGGCCAACAGGCACGACTTTTCTCTGGCGCCTCCTGGAAAAACAGTGCTGGATGCCTTAAAAGAAAAAGGGGAAGAGGTCATCGGCGTGGGCAAAATCAGCGATATTTTTGCCGGCCGCGGCCTAACCGGGAGCCTGACTGCTAAAAGTAATGAGGAGGGTGTGGACAAGACCATCGAGGCGTGGCGAACAATGAAGAGCGGCCTTATCTTCACCAATTTGGTGGACTTTGACCAGTCTTTCGGTCACCGCAACGATCCGCAGGGATATGCCCAAAAGCTTGAAGAGTTTGACCGGAGAATTCCCGAACTGATGGAGCTCGTTGACAGCGGGGGCTGGCTTTTTATCACGGCCGACCACGGTAATGACCCCACTACTCCCAGTACCGACCACAGCCGTGAATATGTACCGCTGCTTGTTTACGGAAACAGGGTAATAGCCGGCAAGGATCTGGGAACACGCAGAAGTTTTGCCGATATCGCAGCAACCCTGGGCGATATTTTTAACTTGAAGTATCAATCCGAGGGAGAAAGTTTTCTGCCCGCGATGAAAATTTAGACCAGAGGAAACTGGGATTATATTCCGATGTTAAGTAAGGAGCGGTGATGAATGAGGACCGTTGATCTCATTATCAAAAAACGGAGCGGGGAAGCATTGTCAAAAGAGGAAATAGAATTCCTTATAAGTAACTATGTGAAGGGTGGTATCCCCGATTATCAGATGGCCGCCTTTTTAATGGCTGTATATTTTCAGGGGATGTCGCCTCTGGAAACAGCCTGGCTCACTGAAGTTATGGCCGGTTCCGGTGATATGGTCGACCTTTCGCCTGTTCCGGGGATTAAGGTGGATAAACACAGTACCGGCGGGGTCGCGGACACCACGACCCTGGTCCTTGTGCCACTGGTGGCGGCAGCCGGTGTAATGGTCGCTAAAATGTCGGGCCGCGGCCTGGGACATACGGGAGGTACTATCGATAAACTGGAGAGCATACCCGGTTTTTGCACCAGTCTGGACAGAGAGCATTTTCTGCGCCAGGTCAGGGAGATTGGTTTGGCAGTAGTCGGACAGAGCGGCAACCTGGTCCCGGCCGATAAGAAACTTTATGCCCTGCGTGACGTTACCGCGACTGTTGACTCTATTCCCCTGATTGCCAGCAGTATCATGAGCAAAAAGATTGCGGCAGGGGCCGACGCTATAGTTCTTGATGTCAAGACCGGCAGCGGCGCCTTTATGAAAAAGAAGGAGGATGCTATTTTACTAGCCAAAGCCATGGTGGATATCGGACGGCAAATGGGACGGAAAACTGCTGCTGTTATATCGGATATGAATGAGCCGTTGGGATTGGCAATCGGCAATTCCCTGGAGGTTGAGGAAGCTATCGGGGTATTGCAGGGCCGGGTCCGGGGCAGGCTGCGGGATCTTTGTGTGGTCCTGGGGTCGCACATGCTGTACCTGACCGGCAGGACCAAAACTGTTGAAGAAGCTGCGGCAATGCTGGACGGGCTCCTTGAGTCGAAAGCGGCGTTGAATAAGTTCGGGGACTTGATTAAGGCTCAGGGTGGAAACAGGGCCGTTCTTGAAAACACCTCGCTTTTACCGCAAGCCCGCTATCAACAGGTGATAACCAGCCCGCAGGAAGGCTACCTTGTCATCCATGACGCCCGGCTGCTGGGGCTGGCGGCGATGGCCCTGGGAGCGGGGAGAGAAACCAAGGACTCGATTATAGACTTGTCCGTTGGCCTTAAACTGCACGCCAGGACCGGCGATAAACTGGAAAAAGGCCAGCCGCTCCTGACCTTTTTCTACAACGATAAAAGCAGAACAGCGCAAGCTGAAAACCTGGCACAACAGGCTGTTAAGATTTGTCAACAGCCACCCAAAGTGCGTCCGCTGGTCTACGAAAAATTATTTTAAACGCGCATTTTCCTGAAACAACTTTATAACCGGTATTATCACAAAACCAATCAGCAGGTAAACCAGGCTGGCACCGACCAGCAGCAGCAAAAACGCTCCTATCAGCTTTTCCAAGATACCACCTCCTTATTGACTGTTAGTTTTTCCCTTATTGCACGGACTATGTAAAACGTTACATAGTTAATCGGAAAGAAGGGGAAAAATAAAGCTAACAAGTAGGGAGGTGGTTTAGTTAATATGCAAAAGAAAAAGATAAAGTGTTTACTGATCGTATCAATAATTTTAGCCCTTGTCATGAATTTATCAGGCCCGGCCTTGGGAGTAGAACTTCCTCTTAAAGCTGAATCGGCTATATTGCTCGATGCCCACTCCGGCAAGATTCTATTCGAAAAAGACCCGCACAAGATAATGTATCCTGCCAGTATGACAAAACTGATGACACTTATAATAGCCGTGGAAGCGATCAGAGAGAGTAAGGTGAACCTGACTGACGTTGTGACGGCAAGTGAAAACGCCGCATCATACGGGGGTTCTCAGATTTTTCTCGCACCGGGGGAGGAGCTGACATTAGAAGAACTGCTCCTGGGAATTGCTCTTGCTTCAGGCAATGATGCCAGTGTGGCCGTAGCGGAGTATATTGCCGGCACCCATGAAGAATTTGTGAATTTAATGAACCAAAAAGCTGCCGAATTGGGTCTTAAAAATACTCATTTCGTAAACTGCAACGGGCTTCATGACCCCAATCATTACTCCACTGCATACGATTTTGCGCAAATTGGGCTGTATGCCTTGCGGTATCCGGAAATCAGGGAGATGTGTTCCGTGAAGCATTACCGCATCCGTGAGAACACTAAAAACCCGTTTCAGTATGACAATAAAAACAAATTATTGTGGTATTATCCCGGTACCGACGGCTTTAAAACAGGATGGACGGTTGATGCCAAATACTGCTTTACCGGAACCTGTGAACGCAACGGCCTCCGGTTCGTTTCAGCAGTGATGGGCGTCCCCGTGATGAGCGGGCACTTTGCCGATACCCAGGTCCTGTATAACTGGGGATACTCCCAGTATATATTTAAAGAGTTTTTCAAGGAAAACGAAGTAATTGGTGAAATTAAAGTGGGTAAAGGCGCTGTCGACACTGTCAAAGTTATTCCCGAAAAGAAAGTGGGAGTTACTGTTCCCAAGGGAAAAGATAAAGGTATAACCACCGTCTTGCAGTTCCAGCCGGCCATCAATGCGCCGATTAAAGCAGGCGAGGTTTTGGGTCATATTTCAGTGGTGCAGGATGAGCAGGTGTTGACAAGGACAAACCTGTTGGCCAAAGAAAACGTCGAGAAAGGTTCCTGGTGGCGTCAATTCAAAAAAGTAATTCACTCAACTGTAACAAAATAACTGTAACAAAATACCTGTAACAAAATACCTGTAATAAAATACCTGTAACAAAATAAGGTCGGAAAACCGGCCTTATTATTTTTTTGCATTAATTACCAAAATTTAGCAGGAATTAAACGCAAGTCATAGAATATTAATTTAAAATTGGGTTTTAAGGAGGACAAGACCATATGTCATTTATCCTACACAGCAAAAACAGGACGCTGACCGTCAAGGTTATGGGAGAATTGGACCTGGCGACAGCGAATAATTTTCGTGAGACGACAGACCGGGCCATAGATGAAATAATGGGCCTTAATCTGATTATTGACCTTGCTAAGGTTACCTTTATTGACAGTTCGGGTTTGGGCGTAATATTAGGAAGGTTCCGTAAAATAAGGGCCAAAGGCGGGCAGATGATCCTGGTGGGATTAAGCGCGAATATTAAGCGAATCCTGGAACTGTCGGGCATCTTGTCTTTTATTCCTGTTTGCAGTTCCGAAGCGGATGCATGGAAACAAATAGAAAAAAAGTCATTTAAGGGGGCATAAAAATGGATAAAATAGTAAAAAATAAAATAATATTACATTTCATGAGCAGAGGGGAGAATGTGGCCTTGTCCAGGGTGACCATTGCAGCCCTGGCTTCTCAACTGGAGCTGACCCTCAATGACCTTGAAGAAATCAAGGTCGCCACGTCCGAAGCTGTTTCCAATGCCATTATCCATGGCTACCAGAACAGTCCTGACGGAATGGTTAAACTGACGGGCATCCTGTATGATGACGAGCTGGTTATCGAAGTGGCAGATGAAGGTATCGGGATTGAGGATATCCAGCAGGCGCTTCAGCCGGCCTTTTCTACAGATCCTGAACGGATGGGCCTGGGTTTTGTCTTTATGCAGTCTTTCATGGACGAGGTGAAGGTGGATTCCCGGGTTAGCCACGGTACAACAGTTACCATGCGAAAACGAATCGGCTCTGCCGGGGCTAAAAATAAGGCCGTATCGTAAGAGGGAGATTATGAATGTTAGATTATCGGAAATGAATTTACCCCGTTTTCCATTATTAAGCGATGAAGAGATGACAAACTTGCTGATCAGCGCTCAAAAAGGGGACCTGGAAGCACGGGAGAGGTTGATCAACTGCAACCTGCGCCTTGTCTTTAATTTGGTCCAGAGATTTGCGAACAGGGGTTATGAGCTGGAGGACCTCTTTCAGATTGGAACCATCGGATTGATAAAAGCAATTGATAAATTTAACCTGTCTTTCAATGTTAAATTTTCTACCTATGCAGTCCCGATGATAATCGGGGAAATCAGGCGGTTCTTGCGTGACGACAGCCCCGTTAAGGTCAGTCGTTCCTTAAAAGAAAATGCTTACAAAATAAATAAGACTCGTGATACATTAACCAAAGAACTGGGAAGGGATCCTACTTTGCAGGAGATAAGCGATGCTCTCGGACTGTCCTTAGAAGACATTATTACCAGCCTGGAAGCAGTCCAGATGCCGGCCTCGATCCATGAAACCCTGTACCAGGATGACGGCGACCCTATCTACCTGGTAGACCAGTTAAGCAATAAAGATGAGATTAATATGTTTGAACATATTGCTTTGAAAGAGGTTTTGAGCAAGCTTTCCGAGAAGGAAAGAGAAATCATAATGATGCGATTTTTCCACGATAAAACCCAGACGGAGGTAGCCAAAACAATTGGGCTTTCCCAGGTCCAGGTCTCACGCATTGAAAGGCAGGCCCTAAAAAGGTTTAAAAGTTTGCTGCAGGAAGGGAACACCCGGACCGGGTCATAAAATTTGTCTAAAGAAAAAGCAAGGAATGAGTCTCAAGAGGGCTCATTTTTTCTATGGAAAAAGTTTGCCTGTGTATAACAAGACAGGCATTGAACAATAATATTAGAAGCTCACAATATGAATGAGGGTGGTGAATCCCTTGATAGAGGAGATCATCCAAAGATACGGGCAACGGGAAAAACTTCGTGACGCCTGGGCAGAATTGAACCAGCAGGAAAAGACCAGGGTACTACAGGAAATACAGCAGGACCACCAAAAAATACTCCTGATGGAAGCCCAGGCTGATGCAAAAGAAAAGCAAAAACTCCTGGAACTGAGACAGAAAATTGAAAAACAACAGCAGCACCTGCAGCAAGTAGATATATTGATGTATAAGAAAAGGACAAAAGAGCTGGCTCCCAGACCTACTGTCTTAAAAAATATAATACTGGCATTTCTGGTCGGCGGGGCTATCTGTACTGTCGGCCAGTTAATTACCAATTTATTTACTTCAGGGGGAATGGCAGCTAAGGAAGCAGGAGCGGCCACAGCTGCTGTGCTGATATTTGCCGGGGCGTTTTTTACAGGTCTGGGAATATACGATGAACTGGGCCGGGTGGCCGGAGCGGGGTCCATCGTACCTATAACCGGCTTTGCCAATTCCATTGTATCATCGGCTATGGAATTCAAGCGGGAGGGTTTTGTGTACGGGGTGGGAGCGCGTTTATTTACGGTAGCCGGGCCGGTCATAGTTTATGGGACTTTTATTTCAATTTTTATCGGCCTGGTCTATTACTTTGTAAAGTAGGTTGTATATATGGCACAGAAAAAAATGGGAAAACAGACATGGCAGTTTGCTTCCCCTCCGGTGATTACGTCTTGGGCTTCCATTGTAGGTCCGAAAGAGGGAGAAGGCCCTTTAGGCAATTATTTTGACATGATCCTGGAAAAGAACATGGAGAAGGGGGATAAGTCCTGGGAGAAATCGGAACAAAAGCTGATGCAGCACAGTATGGAACTTGCCCTGGAAAAAGACGGGATGCAGCCGGGTGAACTTGATTTTTACCTGGCAGGCGACTTATTGAACCAGATTATCAATGCTAATTTTACTGCGCGATTTTTAGGTATCCCTTTTTTTGGGCTCTACGGGGCGTGTTCAACATTGACGGAGGGATTGGCCCTGGGCAGCGCTCTTCTTGACGGGGGGTTTGCCGACAAGGTGGGCATTTCCGCAAGCAGTCACCATGATACGGCGGAGAGGCAGCTGCGCTACCCCACGGAACTTGGAGCCCAGCGGCCCATGACCGCGCAGTGGACGGTGACAGGGGCAGGGTCCTATGTATTAAAGGCGTCAGGCGCCGGGATCAGGATTACTCAGGCCACTGTTGGAAAGATTAAGGACCTGGGCGTGGGTAATGCCAATGACATGGGAACAGCCATGGCGCCTGCAGCTTTTGATACAGTTAAAACCCATCTTGAGGACATGGGAAGGAAGACAAGTGATTATGACCTGATCGTAACAGGCGACCTGGGTGGAGTAGGACTCAATGTGTTAAAAGAAATGTTGAGGGCAGAAGGGTTTGGCGTTGACAATGTGTCAGACTGTGGGGTAATGATTTACAGGCCTGACCAGGATACCCATTCCGGAGGCAGCGGCTGCGGCTGTTCAGCAGCAGTTCTGACCTACCTGCTGCACGAGATGAAACAAAAAAAATACCGGCGCATCCTGGTGGTTGGAACAGGCGCCCTGCTAAGCCCCACCAGCGCTTTTCAGGGCGAAAGCATACCCAGTATTGCTCATGGTGTCGTCCTGGAGAATTATTGAGAGGAGTCATCACTAATGGAGAGCATTATTAAGGCTTTTTTGCTGGGAGGAATTTTGTGTGTCGTGGGGCAGCTTCTGATGGATATGACCCCTTTTAACATAACTCCGGCCCATATCCTGGTAGGATATGTGACCGTCGGAGCGGTATTGAGCGCGGCGGGGTTATACCAGCCGCTGGTCGATTGGGGTGGTGCGGGCGCAACCGTTCCTCTCTCCGGATTTGGTCATTCCCTGGCCCAGGGAGCCATTGAGGGCGTGAAAAACAAAGGGTTGTTAGGCGCGTTGGGGGGAGGGCTGGCGGCAACCTCCGTGGGGATTGCAGCCGCCGTGGTTTTCGGCCTTATAGCGGCCACGTTTTTCAACCCCAAGGGCTAATAAATAAAGCTAAATAAAGACAAAGATGTACGGTTAAACAGCCATGCAAAACCTGAAGTTAGATTATAAACAGAATAAAGGAGTAAAAAATGGGTAATACAAACAGTAATACAAACGGTAATACAAACAAAAAAAGAAGGGTAATACTAGTGACCGACGGTGACCGGGCTGCCCAAAAGGCTGTGGAAACAGCTGCCAGGAATATTGGCGGGCGCTGCATCTCCGCTTCCGGCGGCAATCCGACACCTATCAACGGCGAAAAGATAATTGAACTCATCAAACAGGCCCAACATGACCCGGTAGTGGTAATGTTTGATGACAAAGGCAGTTCTCATGAGGGCAAAGGCGAAAAAGCGCTGGAGTATGTCGCCAGACATCCGGAAATGGAAGTGATGGGTGTTTTGGCGGTCGCTTCCAATACCGAGAGCGCGCAAGGAGCCAAAGTCGACTGTGCGGTTACCAAAAACAAAGAGGTGATCAAAGGGCAGGTTGACAAGTATGGGAACACTGTTTCGGTAAACAGTATAATCAGGGGCGATACTGTCGATATTCTCGATAACCTGAAGGGAGGAGAGGTCCCTTATGTGGTAGGCGTGGGCGATATCGGGAAAATGGATGGAAATGACGACCCCGTAAAGGGCGCTGAAATCACAACAAAAGCGCTGCAGATGATTATTGCGCGGTGGGAGGGGCATAATAAGGGATAAAATACGTTGCTTTTAAACTGCTGATGGCATAGGAGGATACAGTATTGAGCTATAAAGTGGGGATACCCCGTGCGCTCCTTTATTACCAGTTTTCAACACTGTGGCGCACTTTTTTTCATTGCCTGGGCGCAGAAACCGTTGTCTCCGGGGACACCAACAAGCTGGTTTTGGACCTGGGAACAGCGAAAATCGTGGATGAGGCCTGCCTGCCTGTAAAGATTTTTTTTGGTCATGCTCTCCGGCTGGCCCGGGAAAACCTGGATTACCTTTTTGTACCCAGGATGGTCAGCATTGAAAAGAAAGCCTTTATCTGTCCTAAGACGATGGGGCTGCCCGATATGCTGGAGGCAAGCAAAACACCGCTTCCTCCCCTGATTAAACCAACTATGAATCTGGTCTCGTCACAAAGGAAAATTGATGCTTTTCTCTGGGAGACCGGGCATTTCTTTACCGCGGATATCAGAAAAATTAAGAGAGCCTGGCGGGAGGCGCTGGAACAACAGCAAAAAGAGGAGTTACAGGGCTATTACAGGCTCTGGGGCAAAAACGGATACAATCCGGATGCGGCAGCGACCCGGATTGAACGCGAAGACAAGCTGGTAATTCTCCTGTTAGGTCACAGTTACCTGCTGCAGGACAATTTTCTTAATTTAAATCTGTTGGAGAAACTAAAGAGGGCAGACTGCCATGTTATAACACCTGAACAAATCCCTTCCGAATTACAGGAGGACGAGGTCAAAGATTTACCGAAACGGTTTTTTTGGACTTACGGCAGAATATTAATGGGCTCAGCCCGCTGTTTTTCCAAAATCCCGGAAAACAAAGGAGTAATTATTCTAACATCTTTTGGTTGTGGAATTGATTCATTTGTGGATAATATGGTAATGAGATACTTACACAAGGCGGGGATACCTTACCTCAATATTATCCTGGACGAGCATACGGGTGAAGCGGGAGTTGATACCAGGATAGAAGCTTTTTTAGACATGATTCGCTGGAGGAGGCAGATGGATGAAGGTAACTTTTCCTCATATGGGCCATACATGGGTAACAATGAAAGGACTGTTGGAATTTCTGGGGCTGGATGTGATTGTACCCCCGCCAACAACTAAGAAGACCCTTAGTTTGGGGATGCAGCATGGGCCGGAGTTTGCCTGTTTGCCTTTAAAGATAAATATAGGCAACCTGATTGAGGCCAGGGAACTGGGGGCCGATACATTTATCATGGCGGGCGGGGTCGGACCATGCAGGTTCGGGCTTTATGCCCAGCTGGAGAAGGAAATACTCGAAGACCTCGGATATAAATATGAATGTTTGGTGCTCGAACCTCCGGATAAGGGCATCTGGCAGTTTATTAAACGTGTTAAAAAAGTTATCGGACCTGTTTCATGGTGGAAGGTAATACAGGGCATTCGCTTTGCCTACCATAAGACCTGCCTTGTAGACAGCCTGGAGAAGATAGTTCAGGAAATAAGGCCCCGCGAGCATGCGAAGGGAACGGCGGATAAGATATTCAATTACTCTCTGCATACTATTGACCAGGCAAAAAGTATGGCTGAACTTGAGGAAGCCTATGGTCTGGCTAAACAAAAACTCCTTCATATACCGCGGGATGAAACAAAAGAAGTACTGAAAATAGCAATTGTGGGGGAGATATATACCCTGCTGGAGCCTTTTGCCAGTCTGGAAATCGAAAAAAAGCTGGGTTACCTGGGAGCCCATGTGACAAGGTCCATTTATTTGAGCGGCTGGATAAATGAGCACCTGTTCAGGGGGCTTTTTGCCCCCAGGCATAACAGGGAATTCGTTGCGTGCGCCGCGCCTTATCTCAATCACTTTGTGGGTGGGCATGGGCAGGAATCAATCGGCGCGGGAGTGGCTTTTTCACGGCAAGGGTACGAGGGTGTTGTTCAAATAGCGCCTTTTACCTGTATGCCGGAAATTGTTGCTCACACCATTTTTTCCAGGGTCAGCGAGGATAATGACATTCCTGTGATGACGGTTTATGTGGATGAGCAGTCGGGGCAGGAAGGGATCAACACTCGTCTGGAAGCTTATATTGACCTGCTCTGTCAGAAAAGAAAAGCTCATGCTGTATAACTCAAACCAATGACAGTCATTGAGAAAACAGGGTTATTTTGTTAAGAAAACAGGACTGCTTAGAAACGAACGTTCTTAAGCAGTTTTTTTGTGCAGTTTTTCATGTATATGTAATTTTATTATGTAAAAGATAAGAAATAAACAAACCACCGCCTGAAGCAAGAAGGAGCTTAAATGGAGCAATACATAGATGAACGACTAAGTAATTATATGGAAGATACACGGGAAATAAATGAAGTCCTGTCACGCCCGATTACTTCCCCGGAAACGGAACCGTCAGCTCGCGGGCCTCAGGAATCCTTTGTCGAGGACCTGCGGTTCAATACGGTACTGCTCAGGCGCATCATAAAAAGTCCCGGTTTAAAGGTTGAAATCTTCAAACTGGGGAAGCTTAGCTCGACAGATGTCGCTCTTATTTATCTGGAGGACATTACCGATGAGAAACTGGTGACGGAAGTGAGAAAAAGGCTGAGCAGAATTGATATCGATGCTGTCTTTGAAAGCGGCTGCATTGAAGAACTGATCGAAGATAATCCCTGGAGCCCTTTTCCCACGATCAATCACACCGGGAGACCTGACAGGGCGGCAGCCATGCTGTTGGAGGGACGGGTCGCTGTTCTCGTAGACGGTACGCCTGTTGCCCTGACTATGCCCAATCTTTTTATCGAATACCTCCAGGGTCCGGGCGATTATTATGAACGGTATATATTTGCCACGGCAGTACGGGTTATCCGGCTCATAGCCATGATAACCGCGCTGATCCTGCCTTCTTTATATGTGGCCGTGCTAAGCTTTCACCAGGAACTGCTGCCAACTCCATTATTCCTTAATATTGCGGCGCAAAGAGATATGCTCCCGTTTCCTATATTTTTGGAGGTTTTAGGTGCAGAGCTTAGTTATGAAGTGCTGAGGGAGGCAGGTAACCGCTTGCCGCGGCCCGTTGGATCTGTCGTAAGTACTGTGGCGGCACTTTTACTGGGCAGTCTGGCAGTGTGGGCCGGGTTATTTTCCGCAATTACTCCGCTAGTGATAGTATTTGCCGGGTTAGCCTTTTTTCTGGTGGCCGATAGCGCCGGTTTGACCCTGCGCTTGCTAAGGTTTGTTTTATTGATGCTGTCCGGCGCCCTGGGTCTGCTGGGTCTGTTAAGCGGGCTAACATTTATAGCAATATATATGTGTACCCTTCGTTCCTTCGGAGTCCCATACCTTGCACCGTTTGCCCCGTTTATAGGCAGTGACCTGGATGATGCAATCTTCCGGGCGCCCTGGTGGGCGCTGTTTTCCCGTCCCAGACTGCTCATGCGCGAAAACAGGAAAAGACAGGGCAGGGGGATGAAACCGAATGTCCGGTAAAGGTTATTTCCAAATTTCCAAAGACGGTTTGAAAAGAAAATTTTGTAGGTGGTATTAAAAATGCTGGAAAAAGGTAAAATCAGCAGCCTGCAGGCTGTTCTCCTGATGATAAGCTTAATTATGCCTACGGCCGTTCTCACCGTGCCCTCGCTTGTAGTAGGACCGGCCGGACAGGACGCCTGGTTGTCGATCATAGTCGCTGCCCTGGCGGGACTGCTGATTGCCTGGCTGGCTGTAAACCTGAGCCTCCGTTTTCCGGGGAAGACCCTGTTTGAATATATGGAGCAAATCCTGGGTACATTTGCGGGAAAGCTGGCAGGCGTTCTATATATATGGTGGTTTTTACACACTAACGCCCTGGTAATCAGGGAGTTTGGCGGTTTTCTGGTGGCCGCCGTGATGCCGGATACCCCTCTGGTAGTATTTCACATCATGGTGGTAGCTGTCGCAGCCTATGCTGTGCGCGGGGGACTGGAGGTGCTGAGCAGGGCCAACCAGTTATTGATCCCGCTCACTGTACTGCTGGCCCTGGTTTTTATCCTGTCAGTACCGCTGATGGATTTTGCCAGGCTGCAGCCTGTCCTGGAGGCCGGTCTGCCTGAGATTTTAAAAGGAGCGGCTGTACCTGCCAGCTGGCTCGGAGAAATAGTTATCATTGCAATGATCCTTCCCTATCTCAATAAGCCCGGGCAGTCCTACAGGGTAGCTATCGCGTCTGTCCTGGCTGTAAGCTTCTTTATGGCCATGAGCATACTGGAAGCACTGCTAATTTTTGGTCCGAATGTAACAATGTCCTGGCTTTTTGCCACTTTTAACGCCATCCGCTTAATCTCCATTGCCAATTCGGTGGAACGCCTGGAGCTAATCATTGTCATGTCCTGGGTGCTGGGAGGGTTCTTTAAAGTCGGGGTGTTTTACTACGCAGCCGTGCTGGGCAGCGCCCAATGGCTGAAGCTGACGGACTACAGGCCTCTGGTACTGCCGGTGGGCATTATCCTGGTGGCTTTGTCAGTGCTGATCCATGATAACAACGTTGAACTAGTGTCATTTCTATCCACGACCTGGCCTCCCTATGCCATTACGATTGAGGCGGGTATACCGCTTTTATTACTGCTTATTACGCTGGTCAGGAGAATAGGAGTGAGGAAAACTGTATAAGAAATTAATCGTTCTTGTTCTTTTACCGGTACTGATCCTTAGCAGCGGCCTTTTCGGAGGATGCTGGAGCCAAAAAGAAACCACAGAACTGGCCATAGCGCTTGGGACGGGAGTCGACTGGACCGAGGAAGGACTGTTCAGGCTTACGCTGCAAATAGCCAGGCCTCCGGGATTTTCTACAAATGAAGAGGAAAGCGGAGTAAACGGCGAGGCCAGCTGGGTAGTTTCCGCGGAAGGGAAAACCATTCTCGACGCCGAGAAACGCCTGGCGAAGATACTGTCACGGGAAATTTTCTGGGACAGCTCCGTAATCCTGGTCCTGGGTGAAGAGATGGCGAAAAAGGGAACAAGGATGGCGACAAATTATTTTCAGCGCAACAGAGGCCCCCGGGAAAACATGTGCATGGTCGTTACAAAAGGAGAAGCAAGTAAGCTTTTGGAGATTCCTTCTGTCCTGGAGAAGACGTCAGCTCAAGCTATTTGCAGAATGATCAATGCAGAGCCGGGATACACTGTGCAGCTCTGGCAGCTAGCTGAAATGCTGGCCAGCAAGGGCATACAGCCGATCATGACCTGGATGGAAGAAAAAAGTGATGCGCCAACCCCGGAAGTGGAGCCGGTTTCTCCCGTACAAGAACGATTGAAAATAGCGGGTTTTGGAGTTTTTAAAGACGACAGGCTCATCGGGTGGCTGGATGATTACGAGGGCGCGGGTCTGCTCTGGCTCAAGGGTGAAAGGTTAATGGAAGCAATTACCGTAACAGACCCCACTGAGTCTGATAAGAACGTATCAATCGCAGTCCTGCGCGGAAGCAGGAAAATCATTCCGCAATACGACGGTAAAAACCTGTGTTTTACGGTGAAGGTGACGGCTGAAGGAGGTATAATTGAACAGCAGGGCATACACAATCTGGCCCAACCTCACTTGATAAAGGTCCTGGAAAAGAAAATGTCAGAGGAAATAAAAAAAGGGATACTCACTACATTAAACAAAGCCCAGGGTGAGCTGGGACTGGACATTTTTGGCTTTGGGCAGGCTTTCCACCGCAAATATAAAGAATACTGGCCAAAACTGCAAGACAACTGGGATAACACATTTGCACAGGCAAAAATAGATATTGAGGTTGAAACGCATATCCTTGATACCGGTCTTCAAGGCAGGAGGGCCAGTACTTCCAGGGATTAAGAAACGTTTAAAAAAGCTAAAATACGGGGGTAAAAATATGATTGCCTTGTTACTGGTATTTTTGTTCATTGCTGTTGTCCTCTTGGAGGCGCCGGTCCTGGTCAGGAAAAAAATGTGGCGCGAATTTACGGCCTTTTCGCTTTATCTCCTGCTTGCAATGGCCTTAAGCTTTCCGCTTGTACTGGGTGTAAGAATACCTAAACCGGGCAGGTTTATTGAGATGGTTTTTGCGCCTCTGTCGGAACTGTTAAGATGAAACCGTTGGTCAATTGAAAAAGTAATTTCCACATCAGGTACTTGCAGAGGTAGAATTTACTTTTTCAAATAAGGTAAGAAAGAGGTTTATATAAGAAGGATAACTTAGTGTAAAATAATTGTAGGAAAAAAATATAAAGAGACTTCTCTTCTTTGGTAAAATGAAAGTCGACCAAAACCAACAAACTACCAAGGAAGGTGAAGTCCCTTGAATAGTATT
>Ga0228535_1002339_pt1 | contig 18937 bp, 18 predicted proteins | sample SJ1metagenome_FD_168457 | JGI IMG/M metagenome (GOLD analysis project Ga0228535, IMG submission 168457) | Enriched culture of PCE-dechlorinating microbial communities from Ithaca, New York, USA - SJ1 | ecosystem: Engineered > Modeled > Simulated communities (microbial... > Unclassified | place... | reverse complement strand
TTGCTCTCCTCTAGCAGCACAAACAATTTGACCTTGGTTCTCCGCACGTCCGGCTTCGTGGCCGGACTCTTATGGGGGCGTAACGTAATTGCCAACCCATGACGCTGTCAAGACGCGAACGCCGTGTTCGGGCATTCGCATCGCTGATGCAGGGATGGGTTTTATTGATGGCGCCCTGGGCGCGACGCGATCGTCAGCACCGACGTTACCCAAAAACATTCCCGCTGAAAAAACCTCCGTTGCGGAAATTCAAAATGTAATATGCTTCTGCTTGAATTCAGGATTACCGCTGCGGCGCCGATCCGGATTCGTACAACAACAGAAGACAACAAAAAGAAGCGAGCCTCGCGCCTCTTGCGGAACCGGAATCCATTTGAACTGAGTCCCTCAGGAGGATAGTCGTGCCCACAAGAATCATGCGTTCCGCCTTCGACAGGGGCTTCACGCTGCTCGAACTGCTGGTCGTGCTGGTGATCCTCGGTCTGCTCGCCGGGTACGTCGCACCCAAGTATTTCTCGCAGGTCGGCAAGTCCGAGGTGAAGACGGCGCGGGCGCAGATCGACGCGCTGGAAAAGGCGCTGGATCAGTATCGGATCGATACCGGCCGCTACCCGAGCACGGAACAGGGGCTGGCGGCGCTCAACGCCAAACCTGCGGACGAGCCGCGCTGGGACGGCCCCTATCTGAGAAAAGCGGTGCCGAACGACCCCTGGGGCAAACCCTATCAGTACCGCATGCCGGGCGAACACGGCGAAATCGATCTGTTCTCGTTCGGCCGCGACGGCCAGCCGGGCGGCACGGGCGAGAACGCCGACGTCGCCAACTGGTAGATGCGTTACCGGGTCAAAGCCTTGCGGCCGGGAAGCGGCATTGCGGCCTGGACCGTCGAGGCGCTGGACGAAGCGGAAGCGGCCGCGCGTGCGCGCGGCGAGGGCGCGCAAGTGCTGTCCGTCGTCGCCGAGCGCGGACGCTGGCTGGCGGCGCGGCGCGCGCGCTTTCCGCTGCTGCTCTTCACGCAGGAGCTGATCGCGCTGCTCGACGCCGGCCTCGCGCTGACCGAGGCGCTGGAGACGCTGGCGGAAAAGGAGCACCGCGCCGAATCGCGCCAGTTGATCGAACGCCTGCTCGACGCGATGCGCGAGGGCAAGCCCTTTTCCGCCGCGCTCGCGGCGCAGGGCGCGACCTTTCCCGCGCTGTACGCGGCGACGGTGCGCGCGGCGGAAAGCACGGGCGATCTGTCGCCGGCGCTGGCCCGCTTCGTCGCCTACCAGAACCAGATCGACGCGGTGAAGAAGAAAGTGCTGTCGGCATCGATCTATCCGCTGCTGCTGATCGGCGTGGGCACGCTGGTGATCGGCTTTCTGCTCGGCTACGTGGTGCCGCGCTTCGCCTCGGTCTACGCCGACGCGGGACGCGACCTGCCGTGGATGTCGCGCATGCTGCTGGCCTGGGGCGAAGCCGTCGCGGCGCACGGCGTCTGGATCGCGCTTGGGGCGGGCGCGCTGATCGCCGCGCTGCTGACCGCGCTCACCCGGCCCGAGGCGCGCGCCACCCTGACCCGGCTGGCCTGGCGCACGCCCGCCGTCGGCCGGCATCTGCGCACCTTCGAGCTCGCGCGCTTCTACCGCAGCCTCGGCATGCTGCTGACCGGCGGTATTCCCGTCGTGCCCGCGCTCGGCATGGTGGCCGAACTGCTGTCGACGCATCTGCGCGGCGGCGCGGCGACCGCAACCGAAGCCCTGCGGCGCGGCGAGTCGATCTCGGCCGCCTTCGCGCAGGGCGCGCTGACCACGCCGGTCGCGGCGCGGCTGCTGCGCGTGGGCGAGAAGAGCGGCCGCATGGGCGAGATGATGGAGCGCATCGCGGTCTTCCACGACGAGGAAATGGCGCGCTGGGTGGACTGGTTCACGCGCCTGTTCGAGCCGCTCCTGATGGTGTTCATCGGGCTCACCATCGGGCTCATCGTGGTGTTGCTCTACATGCCGATCTTCGAGCTCGCGGGGTCGATCCAGTGAACGCTGCGTCGCCCGTCTTCGCGCCCGAGGGGCTGGCAAACCTGCGCCGCGAGGCCCGCGCAGCCGGCCAGGCGCTGCTGCCGCGGCTGCAGGAACAGTTCGGCCTGGACGCCGACGCGGCGCTGGTCGCGCTGGCCGCGCACGTCCGCCTGCCGGCGTTCGACATGGCCGCGCTGAACGCGCTGTCGCCGGACTTCGCCCGCCTGGGCTTCGGCGAGGCCTCGCGGCGGCATTGCCTCGCGGCGCGCGACGCGGACGGCCGCATCTGGCTGCTGCTCGCCGACCCCTGGGACACCGCCAGCCGCGCCTACACCGCGCACGTGCTCGGCGCGCCCTTCGACATCGGACTCGCACACCCAGCCGATCTCGCCGCCCTGCTCGCGCGCCACGAGGAAGGCCTGCGCGCGATGGAAGGCGTGGGCGGCGACGGCGCGCAGCGCGCGCAGGATTCGGGCGCGGAGACCCTCTCTTTCGCCAGCATCGCCGAGGACGCGAGCCCGGTGGTGCGGCTGGTGCGCTCGACGCTCTACGACGCCCTGAAGGCCGGCGCCTCGGACATCCATCTGGAAACCGACGCACGCGGCCTCACGGTCAAATACCGCATCGACGGCGTGCTCTCGCACGTGGCGCAGGTCGCCGGCAGCGAGACGGCGGAGCAGGCGATCTCCCGTATCAAGGTGATGTCCGAGCTCGACATCGCCGAACGCCGCGTGCCGCAGGACGGCCGCTTCAAGGTCGCCATGCAGGGCCGCGAGGTCGACGTGCGCGTGTCGGTCATGCCCAGCGTGTTCGGCGAGGACGCGGTGCTGCGCATCCTCGACCGGCAGGCGCTGACGGCGGAACTCTCCGGCCTCACGCTCGAAGGCCTGGGCTACGCCGGCGCGACGCTGGCGCGGGTGCGCAAGCTCGCCGCCGAGCCCTACGGCATGCTGCTCGTCACCGGCCCCACCGGCTCGGGCAAGACGACCACGCTCTACGCCGCGCTGACCGAGATCAACACCGGCCGCGACAAGATCATCACGATCGAGGACCCGGTCGAATACCAGCTCGCCGGCGTGCTGCAGATTCCGGTCAACGAGAAGAAGGGCCTGACCTTCGCGCGCGGCCTGCGCTCCATCCTGCGCCACGACCCGGACAAGATCATGGTCGGCGAAATCCGCGACGCCGACACCGCGCAGATCGCGGTGCAGTCCGCGCTCACCGGGCACCTCGTCTTCACGACGGTCCACGCCAACAACGTGTTCGACGTGATCGGCCGCTTCATCCACATGGGCGTCGACCCGTACAGCTTCGTCTCGGCCTTGAACGGCATCGTCGCGCAGCGGCTGGTGCGCGTGAACTGCCCGCACTGCGCCGCGCCGGCCGAGCCGTCCGACGCGCTGCTGGAACAGTCCGGCCTCACGCGCGCGGCCGTGCGCGACTACCGCTTCCGCCAGGGCGGCGGTTGCGGCCAGTGCCGGGGCAGCGGCTACAGGGGCCGGCGCGCCGTCGCCGAAATCCTGCTGCTCACCGACGAGCTGCGCGAACTGATCGTCGCCCGCGCGCCCATCGGCCAGGTCAAGGAAGCCGCCGCGCGCGGCGGCACGCGGAGCCTGCGCGAAGCCGCATTGGCGCTGGTGAAGACCGGCGACACCACGCTGGAGGAGATCAACCGTGTCACGCTGGTCGGCTGAACCGCTGCGCATCGCGCTCGCGCCGGGCGAGATCGCGCTCGCGCGCGGCGCGCGTACGCACGTGCACGAAACCGGCGCGCGCGACGCGCTCGCCCTGCTGCCCGCGCTCGACGACCTGCTCGCCGATGCCGCCTGGCGCACGCGGTCGGTCGAAGTCGTGCTGTCCCAGCATTTCGTCCGCCACGTGCTGACGCCGCCGCCGGGCAAGGCGCTGCCGCCCGACGAGGAACGCGCGCTGGTCACGGCCGGCCTGCGCGAAATCTACGGCGAGCCGGCGCAGGACTGGGCGGTGCGCGTGCACAGCCAGCCGCCGCACGCCGGCCTGCTGGGCGCGGCCATCGACGGCGCGTTCGCGCACGCACTCGATGCGCTGCTGATGCGGCGCGGCTTCCGCCGGATCGCGATCCGTCCGCTCGCCAGCCTCGCCGCCCGGCATGCGCCGCGCACCGTGAACGGCTGGTGGCTGCTCGCCGAACCCGGCTGGCTCGGCGTGTTCGGCGGCGCGGACGGCTGCTGGCGGCACGTCGCCGGTTTTCCCGTGGGCGAAGGCTGGCAGGCGACCCTGCCCGATCTGGTCGCGCGGGAGCGCGGCGCGGCGTTTGCCGAACTGCCCGCCGCAGTCTGGCTGCACGGCCTCGGCGTGGGCGCGCTCGACACGCCGCGCGACGCCGGCCTGCGCTGGCAGACCTTGCCGCACGACGCCCGCCTGCGCGGCGCGCGGGCCTGGCTGGCGCTCTGAGATGGCGCGGCTCGATTTCGATTTCCACACCGCGCCCAAGCGCCCGAAGGCATCGGGGCTGGCGCTGCTGCTCGCCGGCGCGGCCGCGCTCGCCTGGAGCGCGCACGCCTGGCAGGCGGCGCGCGACGCCGAGGCGGGGCTCGACCTGCGCATCGCCGCGCTCGAGAACGTGCGGCCTCCCGCCGCGCCCCGCCCCGTGCCCGCCGACGCCGCCGCACAGACGGCGCGCGCGCAGGTCGCATCGCAGCTCGCCTGGCGCTGGCAACCGGCCTTCGCGGCGCTGGCATCCACGCGCAACGCGCGCGTCGCGCTCGTCTCGCTCGACGCCAGCCAGGCCAAGTCGCAACTCAAGCTCGTCGCCGAGGCGCGCACGCTTGACGACGCGATCGCCTGGATCGGCCGCCTGCAGCAGCAGCCCGGCGTGCGCCGCGCGGCGCTGACGCAGCACGAGGTCCGCGCGGACAGCGCCGAGCGGCCGCTGCGTTTCGTCGTGCAGGTGGAGCTGGCCGGATGAACACGCTGGTCTGGCATCTGCGCCGCATCGGACTGCGGCTCGGCGCGACCGGGCTGATCGGGCTCGCCTGCGCCGCCCTCGCGCTGTTGCTGTACACGACCGGTACGCGGCCGCACGAAGCCCGCATCGCCGCGCAGCAGACGCGGCTCGACGCCCTGCAACGGCGCGCGCAGGCGCCCGGGCGCCCGCAGCCGCAAGCCGCGGTCGCCGCCGATCCGCTCGACGCGCTGCCGCCCGCCGGCGAGGCCGCGCGCCAGATCGGCACGCTCGAACGCCTGGCCCGCGCGCACGGCATCGACCTGCCGCGCGGCCAGTACGGCGCGAGCGCGCAGGCCCATACCGCCTTGCAGCACTGGACGCTCGTGCTGCCGGTCGAGACGACTTATCCCGCGCTGCACGCCTGGCTCGCCGACGCGCTGGCGCGCATGCCGAATCTCGCGCTGGACGAATTCAAGCTCAAGCGCGAGCGCATCGAATCGCGCACCGTGCAGGCGGAAGTGCGGCTGAGCCTCTACCTGGAGACGGCGCCATGACCGCAGCGCGGCGGCGTACGCTCCTGTTCGTCCTGCTGGCCGGCGCGGTCGGCTGGTCGGCCTGGCTCGCGTTTCAGGACGAGCCCGCCGGCGAGGCCGAACTGGTCGAGCCGGTACAGCGCACGCGCGTCGCCGAAGCCGCGTCCGCATCGCCCGCGGCTGCGCGCCCCGCCCCGCCGCCCGCGGCCGGGACGCGGCTCGGCCGGATGCGCGCCGACCTCTTCCCCGAGCAGACCTGGTACGTGCCGCCGCCCCCACCGCCGCCACCGCCCTACGTGCCGCCGCCTCCGCCGCAGGCGCCCGCCCTGCCCTACGCCTACATGGGCCGCTGGCTCGACGGCGGCGACACCACCTGGTACCTCACGCGCGGCAGCCAGCCGGTGAGCGTGCGCGCGGGTCAGGTGCTCGACGGCGTATGGCGGCTCGACGCGGCCTCGGCCGGCGCGCTCACCTTCACCTACCTTCCGCTGAACCAGACGCGCAGCCTGCGCACAGGAGACTGAATTGTTTCCCCATCGCTTCGCCCTCTCGTTCGCCGCCTGCGCGGCCATTCTGGCGGCCGGCTGCGCCAGCCCCGGCCTCAAGGAAGGCCGCGCCCTCATCGACGCGGGCCAGCCGGAGGCCGGCATCGCGCGCCTGCGCGCCGGCCTCGCTCAGGAACCGGACAATCTCGAACTGAAGAGCTACTACCACACCCAGCGCGAGCGGCTGGCCGGCGGCTGGCTCACGCGCGCGCAGCAGGATTTCGACGCGGGCCGCTTCGACGCCGCCGAGGCGATGCTGCTGCGCGTCCAGGCGATCCATCCCGAGAACCCCCGCGCGGCCGCGCTGCTGGCCGGCCTGGCCGACGCGCGCTCGAACGCGCGCGCGATCGAGCAGGCGAGCCGCGACCTCGCCGCCGGCCGTCCGGAGCAGGCGGAACAGGCTGCCCGCCAGGTGCTCGCGCGCGCGCCCGACCATGCCGGCGCGCAGGCCGTGCTGCGCGCGGTCCAGACCGCCCGCACGGCGGACGAGGTCGCGCCGCTTGCGCTGGGCGCGGCCTACCGCAAGCCGATCACGCTGGAACTGCGCGACGCGCCGCTGAAAAACGCCTTCGACATGATCGCGCGGCAGTCCGGCATCAATTTCGTGTTCGACAAGGACGTGCGGCTCGACGGCAAGGTCACGCTCTACGCGCGCGGCACGCCGATCGCCGACGCCGTGGACATGATCCTGCTCACCGGCCAGCTCGCGAAGAAAGTGGTCAACGCCAACACCCTGCTGATCTACCCCGACCAGCCGCAGAAGCAGAAGCTCTACCAGGAACTGATGGTGAAGAGCTTCTACCTCGGCAACGCCGACGCCAAATCGACCCTGGCGCTGCTGCGCAGCGTGGTGAAGACGCGCGACATCTACGTCGACGAACGCCTGAATCTATTGGTGATGCGCGACACGCCCGAGGCGATCCGTCTCGCCGAGAAAGTCGTCGCGGTGCAGGACCTGGCCGAGCCGGAAGTGATGCTCGAGGTCGAGGTGCTCGAAATCAAGCGCGGCCGCCTGCTCGACCTGGGCGTGCAGTATCCCAACCAGTTCTCGCTGCTGAACACGCTGACCACCGACACCGCGACGACCACCGGCGGCGTCATCGTCAACACCACGACGACGACGCTGTCGCCGCTGCCGCTCACGGTGGACAAGCTGCGCGACATCGCCGGCCGGGACATCGCGATGAACGGCCCGCAGGTCAACGTCAGGAAGGAGGACAGCGACGTCAACCTCCTCGCCAACCCGCGCATCCGCGTGAAGAACCGCGAAAAGGCTAAGATCCACATCGGCGACAAGGTGCCGGTGATCACCTCGAACGCCACCGCCACCGGCGTCGTCTCGGAATCCGTCTCCTACCTCGACGTGGGCCTCAAGCTCGACGTCGAACCCAACGTGCTGATGCGCGACGACGTGCAGATCAGGGTCGGGCTGGAAGTCTCGAACATCGTGCGCGAGATCCGCAGCAACAGCGGCACGCTCACCTACCAGATCGGCACCCGCAACGCCGGCACCACGCTGCGCCTCAAGGACGGCGAGACCCAGGTGCTCGCCGGCCTGATCTCGGACGAGGACCGCAGCGCCGCCAGCCGCATACCCGGCCTCGGCGACCTGCCGCTGATCGGCCGGCTGTTCTCCAGCCAGCGCGACGAGCGCAACAAGACCGAGATCGTTCTGCTGATCACGCCGCGCGTGCTGCGCGGCATCCAGACCGACCGGCCCGCGCTGACCGAATTCCGCAGCGGCACCGACAACGCCGTCGGCGGCGGCCTGAGCCTGCCGATGGCGACCGCGCTGCCGAACATGCCGGGGCAGCCCGAAGCGCCGGCGGCGTCCGCGCCCGAAGTCAATCCGCCCGTCGCGCCGCCCTTCCCCGGCGCGCCCGGCCCCGATGCGCCGCCGTTCCCCACGCCGCTGCTGCCGCCCCCGCCCGGGCAGCCGATCGCGCCGGCGGAATGACCTGGCCATGCGGCGCGCACGCGGTTTCAGCCTGATCGAACTGGTGGTCACCCTGGCCATCCTGGCCCTGCTCGCCAGCGCGGCCGTGCCTTTCGGCCAACTGGTCCAGCAGCGCCAGAAGGAAACGCAGTTACGCGACGCGCTGCGGCAGATCCGCACCGCGCTGGACGCCTACCAGCAGGGCGTGAAGGAAGGCCGCATCGAAGCGCCGGCCGACGCGAGCGGCTACCCGCCCGATCTCGACGCGCTGTGGCGGGGCGTGACCGACCGCACCCGGCCGGATGCGTACAAGCTCTACTTCCTGCGCCGGCTGCCGCGCGATCCTTTCTTCCCCGACGGCGGCGCGCCCGCGGCGGAGACCTGGGGCCTGCGCAGCTACGCCAGCCCGGCCGACGCGCCCGCGCCGGGCAAGGACGTGTTCGACGTGTATTCCCTCTCGCCCGGCACCGGCCTGAACGGCGTGCCCTACCGCGAATGGTGAGCCCGCGCCGCGCCCGCCGCCGGGGCTTCACCCTGGTCGAACTGATGGTCGTGATGGCCATCGTCGCGCTGCTGCTCGCGATCGCCCTGCCGCGCTATTTCGGGCATCTGGAAAAGGCGCGCGAGACGGTGCTGCGGCAGGATCTGGCGACGATGCGCGACGCCATCGACAAATACCACGGCGACCGCGGCCGCTATCCCGACAGCCTGCAGGAACTGGCCGCCGCCCGCTATCTGCGCGCCGTGCCGGTCGATCCCCTCACCGACCGCGGCGACACCTGGCAGGTCGTGGCGCCCGAAGGCGGCGAGACCGGCGCGGTGTACGACGTGAAGAGCGGCGCGCCCGGCAAGGCGCGCGACGGCACCGCGTATGCGGACTGGTAAGCGCCGCGCGGGCGGTTTCGCCTATCTGTTCGTGCTGATGCTGATCGCGCTGGCCGGCCTGGGGCTGGCCGCCGCCGGCACGCTGTGGCGCACCGAGTCGCAGCGCGAGCGCGAAGCCGAACTGCTGTTCGTCGGTCAGCAATACCGCCAGGCCATCCAGCGCTACTACGAACTGCAGCCCGGGCAGCCGAAGCTGCCGCCGGACGTCGACGCGCTGCTCGAAGACCGGCGCACGCTGCCGCCGACGCGGCATCTGCGGCGCGCGTGGCGCGATCCTTTCGGAGGCGACCTGCAGGCGATTCCGGCGCCGGACGGCAGCGGCATCGTCGGCGTGCGCAGCGGCTCGACGCGCGCGCCGCTGAAACGCACGGGTTTTCCGCTCGAACTGGCCGGCTTCGAGAACGCCGGCAGCTACGCGGCCTGGGTCTTCGCGTTCGCGCCCGCGGGGACGTAAGCGGCGCGCGGCGCGGTCACTCCTTCGCCGCCTTCTTGTCTTTTTCCTTCTTCCGGATCGCCGCCCAGCGCTCGCGCCATTCGGCCAGCTCCTCGTCCTCGATCTCGAGCTGGATGGCCGCGGCCTCGTACGGCGTGAGCTTCCTGTCCTCCAGCCGGCGCACCAGCTTGTTGCGCGCCCGGGACAGCAGGCGCTCCAGCTCGTCCTTGCCCAGCTTCCGGGCCGTTTCCAGATAATCGTCGGTGGGCGTTCTGCTCATTGTGTCGAATCCCCGCATGGCATATGTGGATACGATGCTAAGCCGGAATCGGTTTTTCGCGCTACCTCGGAATTGTGTCCGCCGCCGCGCCGCCGTCCGGACGTGCCGCGAGCCGTTCGGCGTCGGCCCGGTCGCGCCAGGCTTCCAGCAGGTTTTCCACCTCGACGCGCCTGAGCCCGGTGAAGGGCTCCGCCTGCGCCAGCGCGTCCTGGCAGGTCTTGTCGCGGTATTTCGCCATCAGCTCGCGGCCGAGTCCGTACAACCGGCCGTTGTGATCGGCGCAGCGGCCCAGATCCTGCCGCGCGCCCGCCAGCGCCGCCTCGGTCCGCCTGCGCGCCGATTCGGCGTCCGCCAGCGTGCGCGCCGTCGCCTGGCTCTGGCGCCGGCTCTCGGCCAGCCGGGCTTCGGTGTCCGCGAGCGTCGTCCGCAAAGCCTCGATTTCGTCCTGCGCGTCCTTCAGCGCGCGTTCCGCGCGGGCGCGCGCCGCGCGCTCGCCGGTCAGGCGCCGGGCTTCGCCGCGCAGCCTGTCCCGCTCGCGTTCCAGCGCGTCCTTGTCGGCCAGCGCGGCGGCCTTTTCCTGCTCGGCCTGCGCACGCGCCTGTTCGACCTGCTGCATCTGCTGCTGCACGCGCCGCAGCATCTGTTTTTCGCGGCTTTCGCCGGCCGCCCAGGCGGGCGCAGCCAGCGTCGCGGCGATCAGGACCATCGACAGGCTTCGTTTCATTGCAGGGTCTCCACGGGCAGCCTGCCCGGCCGGGCGCCCAGTTTCAGCAGCAGGCGCGCCATGTCGAGGTCGCCCGCCGAAAACGCCCACCACAGCGGCGTGCGGAATGTGCGGTCGCCCCGTTCGAGCGGCGCGCCCGCGTGCGCGAGGGCCTCGGCGGCGGCGTACTGGCCGTTCGCGGCGGCCACCGCCAGCGGCGTCAGCCCTTCGCGGTTGAACAGCCGCCAGTCCGGCCGCGCGCGCGCCAGCCGCGCGATCACGGCGGGATGGCCCATCAGCGCGGCGGCGTGCGCGGGCGTGTCGCCGTCGTCGCTCTTGCGGTCGGGGTTGGCCCCGGCGCGCAGCAGGCGATCGACCAGCGCCGCGTTGCCGTTCTTCGCCGCCAGCCCCAGCGCGGTGTAGCCGCGGCCCTTGGCGTCGGGCGCCGCGCCGGCGTCGAGCAGTATCTGCGCGAGCGCCAGATCGTCCCGGCGCGCGGCCTCGACCAGCGGCACGTCGCGCCAGTAGTCGCCGATGTCGGGACTGGCGCCGGCCTTCAGCAGCGCGCGCACGGCCTCGACGTCGCCGCGTCGCACCGCCGCCATCAGCCGCACCTCGTCGCCGCGCTGTTCCGGCGGCGGCGCGAAATTGCCGTCGGCGCGGATCGCCGCGAAGCGTTCGGGCGGCGGCCGCAGCCGCGCCTCGCGCGGCGGGCGTTCCGACGATTCCGTGACCAGCCAGCCCAGCTCGCCGTCCTGCAGGGGCTGGGCCGGCGCCGCCAGCGGCAGCAACGCCAGCAGCGAGACGAACAACCTAGAACCTGGCATTGAGATCGAGCTGGAACACGTCGATGGACAGCGGCAGCCCCTTGATCTCGTCGGACGACATCCACTTCGCCGACAGCCAGGTGTTCTTGAAGAGCGCGTACGCGCCGCCGATGAAATAGCCCTTGTGGTTGGTGCCGCCGAGGTGGAAGTCGGAGTCGGTGAAGGCGTCGAGCACCGCGTCGCGTTCGAGGTAGCGGTAGCCGACGTAGGCCTGCCATTCGCGGTCTTCGAGCCAGGTGAAGGTGGGGTGGCCGACGGTCAGCTTGAACTGGTAGCCGTCGACCGCCTTGTCGAGCGACTGGCCGCTGCGCGCCAGGATGGCGTCGCGGTCGAAGCCGAAGTTGCGCGCCCAGTCGAGGCTGGCGATGACGTGGACGGGATAGAAGTCGGCGAAATCGGCGACCAGCGAGAGGTTGCCGATGCGGAAGTCCGAGGCCAATGCCCACAGATTGGTCGTGTTGTCGCCGTCGTTGTCGATGTTGAAGACGCTGTTCCCCTTCTGCCGGAACTGCGGCGCGCTGGGGTTGTTGAAGGTATCGTTCAGCGCCGGATTGCGGATGCCGGCGATGTGCTCGTAACGGTAGTAGGCGGCGCCGAGCTTGAAACGGGCGCGCATGCTCGGCATCCATTCCAGTCCGGCCTGCGCGCCGTAGAGCCATTTGTCGCGGCCGCGCGAGCTGAGGCTTTCCTGGATTTCCTGCAGCGGGAACACGCCGGCGGTGACGAAGGGCTTGAACGCGCGCTGCGGGTCGAGCGCGCCGGGGGCGTAGCGCACTGCCGCGCCCTCGAAATTGAGGTCGTCGTCCCACACCAGGTCGCTGGAGAAAAAGGGATTCGGCATGCGGCCGCCCCACAGCGTCAGGTCGTCCAGCGGCGTGAGCTTGAGAAAGGCGCGGTCGAGCGCCAGGCTGTATTTGTTGCCGGTGGTGCCGAGCGTCTGGTTGGTCGAAACCGGGTCCGACGTGTTGCCGGTGGCGATGCGCACGCCGGCGTCGACGCCGGGGCCGACGTTGGCGTTCAGGCCGAGGCGCAGGCGGATCCGCTCGCGATGGCGGTCTTCCATCGTGTTGTCGATGTTCTGCCCGATCAACTGAAACACGGCCTCGGGCGCGTTGCGGTCGGCGAACAGGTCGCCCTGGTAGCGCAGGCGGATGTCGCCCTCCCATTTCAGGCGGTCCAGCCATTCCGGCACGGCGTTGACGTCGCCCCAGCGTTCGAGCTTGGCCTGGGCCACGACTTCCTGCCGCACCTGTTCGCGGATTTCGCGCTTGACGGTTTCCGGCACGTAGGCGACGCGCACCACGCCCTTCTCCGGCTGCATCCCGGCCGGCGGCAGCGCCAGCCTGCCGGCGGCCTGTTGCGTCGCCTTCGCCAGCAGGGCGTCGGCGGCTTCCTGCTTCAGCACACCCTGTTCGACCAGCAACTGAATCAGATTGAGCGTGGTCTCGTGCAGCATCTCCACGCGCGCGCGGTCGTCGTCGGCCCATGCCGGGCCGATGCATGCGGCGCTCACGGCAAGCGCCAGAAGGCTTTTACGTAGTTTCATCGTTCTCTTTCAAGCGCGCGAAGTCACGCGGATTCTCACGGGCTGCGGCATGTCGGCCGGCGGCCCTTCGCGCAGCGCGCGCATGTCGCGCAGCGCGTCCTTCAACACCTCGTCGGCGCGGGCGTCGCCCGTGCTGTCCACCAGCGCGGCGCGGGTCACGCGGCCGGTTTCGTCGATCCATACCTTCACGATCACCTTGTAGTTCCTGTCCTTCAGCGCCTTCTCGCGCGCCAGGGCCTTCTGGAAGGCGTCGCTTGCCACTTCGTTCAGCAACGCGTCGTACCAGGCCCAAGGGTTACCGCGCCCGCCGCCGCCACCCGCCAGCGTGGGCGCGCCGCGCGTCCCGCCGACGTCGATGCCGCCCTCGGCGCCCTCGCCGACGTTCAGGGGCGCGGGCGCTTCCTGCGCCGGCTGCGGCTCCGGCGTCGGCTCGGGCTCGTCCAGCTTCACGTCGTCCTTCACTTCCGGCTCGGGCGGCTTCTCCTCGGGCGGCGGCGGGGGCGGCGGAGGCGGCCTCACCAGCGTGATCTGCTGCACCTTCATCTTCTGCGCCGGCCCCTTGGGCGTGAGCCAGTCCTTCAGCCACAGCGCGATCAGCACGGCGACGACCAGACCCGCGGCCACGCCGCCCCAGCGCATCCAGGCCGGCTTGCGCTTCGCCTGTTCCATGCCCTACTTCGCGGCCGGCTGGGTCACCAGGCCCATCTGCGTGATGCCTGCGTGGCCGAGCAGATCGAGCACTTCCATCACCTTGCCGTACTGCACCACGGTGTCGCCCTTGACCACGACCGGCAGGTCGGGCACGGCGGCCTTGGCGGCGGTGAGCTGGGTGCGCAGTTCGTCGAGCGTGACCGGATAGGCATCGAGATAGACCTGGCCGGTATCGCTGATGGTGATGGCCTTGGTCTTGGGCTTGGCGAGCGCCGGCTGGTCGCTGGCCTTGGGCAGGTTGACCTTGATGCCCTGCACCGAGGCCGTGGTCATGATGATGAAGATGACGAGCAGCACGTACGCCAGGTCGAGCATCGGCGTGATGTTGATCTCGTCGTAGGGTTCGTTCTCGTCGTGCGCGCTGGCCATGACGGATTTCTCAGCGGGCGTAGTTCTCGGCGAGCCGGGTCACCAGCTCGTCGACGAACACGCGCATGTCCGAGGTGATCGTCTTGATGCGCGAATTGAGATAGTTGTAGCCGAACAGCGCGGGGATCGCGACCGCCATGCCGGCGGCGGTGGCCATCAGCGCGGCCGCGATGCCGGGGGCGATGGCATTGACGTTGACGTCGCCGGTGGCCGCGATGACGGCGAAGGTGATCATCACGCCCAGCACCGTGCCCAGCAGGCCGATGAAGGGGCCGCCCGAGATCGCGATGGTGAGCAGCACCATCAGCCGCGTGAGCAGGCCCGATTCGCGCACCATGCCGGTGTCGAGGCTGGCGCGAATCGAATCGAGCGCCTGCGGCGAGAGGTTCCGCTCCTGCTCCGCCAGATGGCTGGCGTCGGTGTCTCTGAAACGGTGCGACAGCTCCTGCGCGGCGATGTGGTACAGGCGATAGAGCGAGGAATGGCGGAAGGCGTCCGCCATCTGCGTCGACTTGTCGAGCGCGCCGAGATCGGTCGACAGCGCGCGGAACTGTTCCATGAACGCCTGGTTGGCGCGGTCGACCCGATTCACGTAGATCGCCTTGGCGATCATCACCCACACGGCGATCACCAGCATCACGGCGAGCACGCCGATGGCGACCCAGCCGTCGAGCGTGAGCGCCTGGAAGAGCGTGGCCCAGATGCCGCCGCCTCCGCTCTCGGCGGCCTCGTCCTCGCCCAGCGCGACCAGCGTGCCCTCGGGGCCCTGCGCCGCGGCGACGGCGATCCAGGCGGCGGCGCGCGCCGCGCCGGCGAGCTGGATTTCGTCAATCTCGCCGCGATAGCCGTTGCCGACCGCGAGCGGCCCGGCCGGCCATGCCGCGCCTGCGGCTTCGCCCGCCGGTCTGCCGTCGACGTAGAGCCTGAGCGTGCCGCCCTCGACGACCACCGCCACGTGCTGCCAGCGGCCCTCGACCAACGGCGCGGCGCTCGTCGCGCGCGCCGCGCCGGCCTGCACGTCGAGCGTGCCGTCGGCCAATGCGGCGGAGAAACCGCCGGCCTGCATCAGCGCGCCGTCGAGCGCGGCGGGCTTCAGCCACAGCGACGTCGTCCAGCCGCCGTTCGCCGGCACCGGCGGCAATTCCAGACGCTGCCCGGCCTCGAAGCGGACGCCGCCGTTGGCGAACGAGGCGGCGACGCGGGCGCCGGTGAAGACCGTGGCGTCGCCGCCAGCCGGGCCGCTGTCGGCCGGGTTGCCGGCGGTTTCGCCGAAGTGGTAGACCGCGCTCGCGGCATCGTAGGTGGCCTTGGCATCGCCGGCCGCCGCCGCCCCGGGGTTGCCGAAATACAGCCAGGCCCGGGCGCCGGGCGCAATCCGGGGCAGCTTCACCCAAACCAGCGCGAGCTGGTTGAGGCCGTCCCATTTCTCGATGTGGAAGGGCAGCGCGGTCTTGTCGTCGTCCGCCACCACGCGCAGGTCGCTGCCGTCTTCGTTGGCGGACAGGAAATCGAAATTGCCGGTATGCAGCCGGATCAGCACCGGCGCGTCCGCCGCCTCGCCGGCCGGCGCGTTCAGCGTGACCGGCTTGCGCAGGCTCCAGTCGCCGTTCCACCAGGCGAGGCTGGCGGTGGAGAAGCAGGACAGCGACAGGGCGGCGACGACGGCGAGACTGCGCATAGGGCGTGGGAATCGGACAGGCTGAACCAAGTCCGCGATTATCCCGGCGGGGCATGACAGGGCGAGGAAGCCGGCATGGGCCGAACGGGCCATGCGCGCCGCTCGGCTCAGTCGCCGTGGCCCACCACCTCCGCCGAAATGAAGGTCGGCTTGAAGGCGTTTTTCAGTTCCTCCGCCGCGCGCGCCGCGTCCGCCAGATTCTGCGCCAGCGCCGCGGTGCTCGCGCCGGCCTCGCCGCCTGCGTTGCTCGCGCCCGAGGACGCGGCCGTCACCGCGCTGGCGTCGGCCACCGGCGTGCCGGTCGAAGTCCCCGAGACGGTGATGTTGTCCGCCCCCAGCACCACCTGCGCGGCGATGTTGAGGTTGCCGGCGCGGATGCCCGCGTCGCCGGCGTCGACCGTGCCCCTGGGGGCGACGAGGTCGACGTCGCCGGCGACGCCGCCGGCGACGAACAGCGCGCCGATCCCGCTGCCGGTCACCGCGCCCTGCTGTTCGAGCGTGATGTTGCCCTGGGCGTCCACCCGCACGATGGGCGGCGGCACGGCGGATGCGGTTTTCTTGCCCTTGCCGGCGTCGATGTCGCCTTCGCTCGACCAGAGGAGCACGTCGCCGCCGCCCACGGTCAGGATGCGCGACTGGTTCACCCGCATGTCGCCGCGCGCCGCGCCTTGCACGTCGCCCGCCCCCGCGGCGACGATGCCGAGGACGTTGCTGCCGACGTCGACGAGCGCGGCGGGCGTATTGGGCAGGCCCACGATCACGTCGCCGCCGGGCGCGAGGAAGGAGATGGCGCCGCCGTTTTCGGACTTGACGCGGCTGGCGAACAGATTGATGTCGCCGTCGTAGCGGGCGAAGCCGCCGTCGGCGTTCCTGTCTTCGATATCCGGGAACAGCCATGCCAGCGCCGCGTAGCCGCGCGAGAAATCGCCGGCGTAGGGATGGCCGAGCCGGTTCGCGTCGCGCCCCGTTTCCCGCAGCGCGGCGAACTGCCAGTCGCGCACGCGCGCGCGGCGTTCCGCCGCGCCGAGCTGGCGCACCGCATCGACGGCGGCCGGGGCGCTGGCGGCGTCGAGCGCGGCGTCGCCGACGAGCCAGCGCGCCTGCCACAGCGTCGCCTCGTCCGGATTGGCGAGCAGCGCATCCCACAAGCGGTCGAGCGCGCCGTCGTAATCGACGCCGCCGGCGCCGACGCCTGCCGCCAGATGGATGTCGGCCCCGCCCGCCGGCAGGTTGGCGTTGTCGATGTTGCCCCGGCTGACGATGCCGCCGGAGGTGCCCAGGTCGATATCCCGGCCGGCCACGATCTCGATGCGCCCCGGCCCGCCCACGCGGACCAGCGAGCGGTCGCGCCGGTCGCCGGTCGAGTCGTAGACGAAATCGCGGCCGGCCTCGATGCGGCTGATGTCGGCCGCGTCGTTGTGCTGGACGAATACGGTGAGGTTGCGGATATCGCGGCCGGCCCGGATGTCGACGACCTTGGAAACGTTCAGCACCTTGCCTTGCCCGGTCAGATTGACGCCGACGATATCGCCGGTCGCGGCAAGCAGCCTGGCCGGCGTGCGATCCGCCGCGTGCACGGGTACGGACGCATGGATATTGCCGAGCGTCGAGAACGGATCGCTCAGCAGCCCGGGAACCGTCGGGCGCGCCGTGGCGGTCTCCTGCACGGTGCCGAGCGGATTCGCCGCGTCGGGCACATAGCGCGGGTCCATGTCGCTCAGGGCGAGATTGCCGTTCAGGGCGATCGACCCGCCCGCCAGGACGTCGAGCGTGCCCGTGGGCGACGGGCTCAGGGTGAGATTGCCCGAAGCCGCCGTGCCCACGGTCACATCGCCCAGATAGGCGACCAGCGAGAGCGTCGGCGGCAGGAAAGCGCCTACGAGCGTATTCTGCGCACCCACCAGATTGCCCCCCAGCAAATCCGGAAAAGCCGTGGCGCTCAACGGCGCGCCGTCGAAACGCAGGTTGCCCGCAAGGCTTCGCGCTTCCAGCCCCGCATTCGCGCCGTAGGTCGAGAACAGCGTCGCGCGCGGATTTCTCCGGCCCTGGCCGAAAGGCGGCTGCGCCAGGTTGCCCGCGCTTTGCGGCAGCAGATGCGGATTGATGATGTTGCCGATGCTCACATCCCCGTCCGCACGCAGGCTGGCGCGCGCGTCGCCCAGCGCCACGATGGCGGCCAGGGGCGGCGTATTGGAATTGATGCGTTCGCCGCCCGCCCGGATGGCGCCGCCGGCGCGCACGTCGAGCGCGCCCCGGCCGACGTAATAACTGCCGCCCAGCACATCGCCGCCCGCCAGGATCGAGAGCGTGCCGCCGCCGGTTTCATGCACCGCCGCATCCGCCGGGTTCGTGCCCGCAACCCGGGCCTGCGTCGGCAGGCTCGCCGACAGGTCGCGCACGTCGCCGCCCGCCGCGATCGTCAGGTTGCCGCCGCCGAGCGCGCCCACGCCCTGCCTGAACTGGTCGAAACGCACCCACCAGGCAGGCTGCTGGACATACAGTCCGGTCGCGGGGTCGATGGCGCCCTGGCGGTACAGCCACTGGCTGAAGAGTTGCGCCGAGGGTTTTGCGACGACATCGCGGCCCGCGGACAGCCGCACGTCGCCGCCGTCCACGGTGTAGCTGGCGCGCAGGTTGGCGAAAGGCGCGGTAAAGCCCGCCAGCGGGTCGGCCAGCCGGCCGGCGCTGTAGATGGCCGCGCTGGCGTCGGCCAGCACGATGTCGCGTCCCGCGGCGACGTCGATGCTGCCCGTCCCGGTGCGGACGAGTTTTCCCGCCGCGAGCACGGCGTCGCCCGCATGGCCGGCGGCGAGCGGATCGGCGGCCCCGGCGTCCGCCCCCGCCACCAGCCGGTAGGACCAGGCGCGGTCGGCCAGCACCGTGGCGGGCACGGGGTTGTTCGTCGGGCAGGCGCCGCCGGTGCACGGCGTGGCGTGGCTGAAGCCGTCCGACAGGTTGGCGTTGATTTTCAGATCGCCCGCCGCGCGCAGGGTCAGCACGCCGGCCTCGCCGCCGGCGCGGCTGTCCTTCAGGTTCCAGTCCTGGGCCAGCGTCAGGTCGCCCGAGGACCGCACCTCCACGCCGGACAGCAGATGGAAACGCGGGTCGGCGTCCATGCCCAGCCGCGTCTTGATCGCGCCGTGGTTGGCCGCGTATGCCGCGTCGTCGGCGTTGATCGCGGCCAGCGTGAGCGTGCCGCCGCCGCTCGCCCCCGTGGCGTTGAGCGTGGTAATGCCGTCGTAGACCCTGACGGCTTCGAGATTGATTTCGCGCGCGCCGACGATGGCGCTGTCGAGCGCATCGACCGCCACGTCGCTGCCGTCGCGCCGGGCGCGCAGATGCACCGTGCCGCCTTCCCCGCCCGCGCCGCCGGAAACGTCCAGCGCGCCGCCGGCCGCGAGGTCGAGCGCGCCGTCGCGGCTGCCGAGTTCGATGTCGCCGCCGGCCTCGCCCGCGCCGCGCGACCGGGCCAGAAGCGCGGCGCCGGACAGCACGTTCAGATCGTCGCCGGCATGGAGCGCGATGCGCCCGCCGGTCTCGCCCGAGGCGTCGAGCGTGCCGGCCACCGTGA
>Ga0228535_1002333_pt1 | contig 18971 bp, 15 predicted proteins | sample SJ1metagenome_FD_168457 | JGI IMG/M metagenome (GOLD analysis project Ga0228535, IMG submission 168457) | Enriched culture of PCE-dechlorinating microbial communities from Ithaca, New York, USA - SJ1 | ecosystem: Engineered > Modeled > Simulated communities (microbial... > Unclassified | place... | reverse complement strand
TTGAAACGTTTACCATGTGGTTTGCCCCCTTGCGGATTTGAGGTTTTTTTGCGTTGGCAAACCAATGATATCTCAAAGACCCTGGGGGCTTTTTAATTTTTTAAAAAACTTATTTTGGACAAGAGTGTCCTGGAACATAAACTTTCCTCCCTTTTCTCTCTCAAGGCGCACCCCTTGTTCCCCGGGGCCGGGAGACATACAATGATAAAAATTTTCAAAGACCGGAGTGATTCCAGTGAAAACAGCTTCCTCCACCCTGTGCTGCGATATCCTGGTTCTCGGGGGCGGTTCCGCCGGGACGGCGGCGGCATGGGCCGCCTCATCTCCGGGAATTTCGGTCGTCCTTGCGGAAAAAGCAGGACGTCTTGGCGGAACGGCAACCAGCGGACTGGTGAGCACCCTCTGCGGATGCTACTCTTCCCTCGGGGAACGGCGGAAGATTTCCGGCGGCGCCAGGGACGCCCTCGCCGGGGAACTGAAGGCCCTCGGAGGACTGGACGAAGGGGTGAACAGGGAGAGCCACAGAAGCGACATCTGCGACCCGGAGCTTCTTTCCTGCGCCCTCGACCGGATGGTCCTCCGCAGCGGAACGGAGCTCCTCCTCTCCACCCTCGTCACGGGCGCCTCCTTCGACGGGGAAAAGCTCCGTTCCGTCGAGACGGTGAACACCGAATCCGGCAGCCGGACCATCATCCTGCCGAGGATAGCCGTCGACGCCGCAGGAAAGGCCCTTCTCGCCCCTCTCTCTCCCTCCGGCGCCGTCCTTTCCCCGGAAGGGGGGAAACTCCAGGCGGGAACTCTGGTCTTCCGCATGGACGGCGTGGACGGAGAAACGGCCTGGACCGTCACCAGGGACCGGATCGCTTCGCTCATGGCGGAGGCCCGGGCGAAGGGCGACATAACCCAGGAGCGGGGCAACGGCGTTCTTACCGTCCTTCCCTGCGGCTCGGCCGCCATCGTGAACGCCAACTGGGTGAAGGCGGACCCCGAAGTTCCGGGGGACGTCACCCGGGGGCTGACCGGGGGACGGGAAAAGGTCCTGGAAAACGCCCGGTTCTTCCGGAAATACGTTCCGGGGTTCGAGAAGGCCGTCCTGTCCTGCATCGCCCCCGCCCTCGGCGTCAGGGAAGCGTCGCGGACGGAGTGCGCCTATACCCTGACGGAAGAGGACATCATGGAGGGCAAAGCCTTTCCCGACAGCGTCTGCGTGGGCTCCTGGCCCATGGAATACCACGACCTGGAACGGAACCGCCTCGTCTACCGGTGGAGCGGAAAGGACTATACCATTCCCTACCGCGCTCTCCTCCCCAGGGGAATGGACAATGTCCTCGCGGCGGGAAGGAACATCTCCGTCACTTCCGGGGCCTATGCCTCCTCCCGGGTCATGGGCCAGTGCCTCGCCACGGGACACGCGGCCGGGACGGCAGCCCGGCTCGCCCTCCGTTCCGGCACTCCCATCCGGGAGCTGGACCGGGAGCTCCTCCGGAAGACCCTGCTGGACGAAGGAGCCATCCTCGAATGAATCAGGGCCGCCCCCGGGCGGCCCTGATTCATTCCTGTCACCGCCCCGATCCGAAGACCGAGAGAACACGGGAGGCCGCCGCACCGATGCGCTCCTTCACCGCCGGCACTGCGGCGAGGGCGGAAAAGACCACGAGGAAGGAAAGCACCAGGGTTGTCGGGCGGCCGAACAGTTCCGCAAGAATACTGTCCCCGGCGAGGGCCATGTTCACCGCCCTCCGAAGGTTCGAGTCCATCATCTCCCCCAGCACGAGGCCCAGGACCAGCGGGGCGGCCGGATACCCCCGGCTCCTCATCAGGAAACCGGCGAGGCCGAAGCAGAACATGAGCCCCACGTCGAACATGCTCGAGTTCACCGCATAGGTTCCCACAACACAGAGCACCGTCACCAGGGGCATGAGAATCCGCTTGGGGATAAGAACGATTCCCGACAGGCGGGGAACCACCGTCATGCCCAGCACGAGCATGGCGAAGCATGCGATGAAGCCCGCGGCGAGCACCACGGAGAACAGCTCCGGCGTCCGGACGAACAGAAGGGGCCCCGGCTGGAGGCCGTGGACATAGAATGCCGCCAGCATGACCGCCGTGACGGCGTCTCCGGGTACGGCCAGGGTAAGCATGGGAATGAGGGCACCGCCGATACAGGCGTTGTTGGCCGCCTCGCTGGCGATGACCCCCTCCACCGCTCCCTCGCCGAAGGGCCGGGTGGGGTTCTTCACCGACTTCCGGGCCTGGTCGTAGGCGATGATGGAGGCCACGGGCCCCCCCGCGCCGGGAAGGGCGCCGATGAAGGTGCCGATGACCGACGAGCGGAGCGACAGGGGAAGGTAGGGGATCATTTCCCGGAAGGAACACCGCATCCTTCCGGCCTGTTCTGCAATGGCGCTCATGGTCCCCCGGGCTACCTGGTCGAGTACCTCGGCAAAACCGAAAAGCCCGATCAGGGCTGCTATGAGGGGGATGCCTCCCTGCAGGTCGGTCAGCCCGAAGGAATAGCGTGCCGTGCCGGAGAAAGGGTCGATGCCCACCATGCTCAGCAGCAGGCCCAGAATTGCGCAGATGCCTCCCTTGAGGTAGTTCTTCGCCGTCAGGGTCCCGATGGTGGTAAGACCGAAAAGAGCCAGGAGAAAATAGTCCATGGCAGTGAAGGAGAGGGCAAAATCCGTCACCGGCCGGGCGACGAACATGAGCACCAGGAAACCGAACACGCTCCCGACAAAGGAATGGAACGTGGCCGCCCACAGGGCCAGGGCCGCCTCCCCCTTCCGGGCCATGGGATGGCCGTCGAGGGTGGTGACCACCGACGAGGGGGCGCCGGGGATATTGATCAGGATGGCGGACACAGCCCCCGCATAGACCCCCGACACGAACACCCCGAGAATGACGGCAAGGGCGTTTTTCACCGTCCAGGTGAAGGTTATGGAAACCAGCAGCGCCGTGGCCATGGTGACGGAAAGCCCCGGAATGGCGCCGACGAACAGCCCGGCGAAGGCTCCCGCGAAGATCAGCAGGACAAAAGCGAGGTCCACCTGGGAAATCATGGAGAGGAAGAGATCCATTTCCGCAGCCCCCTAGGGAAGAAGCACGTTCAGCCCGTGGCGGAAAAGCAGGTAGATCACCACCGGGGAAACGAGGGACAGGACTGCTGTCGCCCCGAGGCGCCGTTCCCCTACCAGCAGGCAGAACAGGGCGAGGAACACGGCGCTCGCCGGCAGAAACCCCGCCCGGGGCAACGCCAGCGCGTACAGAAGACACAGGAGAAAGGCCAGGGACGCCCGCAGAGGTGAAACAGGGGCTCCATCGTTTCGGGAAGGGCCTTCGTCACCGGCACGGATCCTGAGAACGGCCTGGCCGATAAGTGCGAAGGAAAGCAGGGCAAGCCCCCCCGAAAGGATCAGGGGGAAGAGGGCTGGTGAAAGGCTCCACTGTCCGCCGTCGTGGACGGCAAAACCCTGCAGGCCGAAAACGGCGGCCACGGCGAGAAAAAGGACCCCGTGCCGGATATTTCCGGCCCAGGGAGAGCGGGCATTCGTCATCTTTTCCTTCCTTTCATGGAACAGGGGTCCCTCCTTCCGAAGGGACCCCGAAGCGAACCTTTGACGCTACGGCCTGGGGATGCCGAACTCCTCGGGGCTCTTTTTCGCCACTCCGGCGTCCTGGAGCACCCACCCAACCACGGAAGCCCACGTGTCCCAGTAGGAGAGCATATCCTGCCCTCTCACCGAATCGAGCCCCACGTACCAGTTGTTCTCGAGGAATTCCTTCCATCTTGGATCGGCCACGGCCTTCGACGCCGCTTCCGCGATCTTCGCCGTCACGTCTTCCGGGGTCCCCTTCTTCACCATGAGGCAGTTGGGGTAATCAAGGGGCAGGAAGGATTCCATCTCCGGAATGGCCTCGGTGATGGGAGGAAGATCGGGCAGGTAGGCGCTCTTCTTCCTGTCGAAGACGGCCAGCGCCCTGAGCTTCCCGGAGGCGATATAGTCCTTCACCGTCCCGATGTTGGGGGATGTGAAATCGACCTGTCCCCCGAGTACCGCCAGCAGGGCGTTGTTGCCGCCGCCGAAGGGGGTGGCGGAAAAGTCCAGGGCACCCTTCTGCATCATCAGGAGGGCCTGCACATGGCCGCTGGCTCCGGCGCCGCTGTAGGAGAATCGCACCTTGCCGGGCCGGGCCCGGATGTCCTTCACCAGGTCCGCGAGGGTCAGGTAGGGAGATTCAGGGGCCACGGCGAGAATCTTCTCGGAATGGGACAGCAGCATAATGGGTTCGAAGTCGTGGAACGAAAGCCTGCTCACGTCCATGATGCGGAACGTGGCCGGAGTCTCCGCCGAAAAGACGATCGTATAGCCGTCGGCAGGCCTGGCGTAGGCGTATTCGGTTCCTATGGCTCCAGAAGCTCCCGGGCGGTTGAGGATCACTACGGGAACTCCCAGGTACTTTTCGAACAGGGGGGCGAAAACCCGGGCGGCCACGTCGGTCACCCCGCCCGCACCCCAGGGTACCACAAGCGTTACGCCCTTGGACGGATACCCGTCCGCAAAAGCGGCCGGCGCAAGCAGGGCAGACAGAACCAGGCAGGCAAGAACGGCACATTTCCATTGTTTCAGCATCACACCACGTCCCTTCATTGTATTCCTGTCATTCATCCGGCGAACTGCCCCCGCCCGCTCCGTTTCTTCCGCCGGAACCGCGGCGGACAGGGAAGATCCCGGCCATCCGGGGTCGGGATAATAGAGGGGATTATACCACCCCTTGACCTCTTTGCAAATGCACCTTGATAAAGGGGCAGGGTGAAAATGGAGGTGTTATTATACAAATTGGATGACGTTCTGTTGAGAGTAAATTTACAAACCTTTTACATCTTCCATATTGAAATAATGCATTCCCTGTGCCACCATTACGCCATGGTCACCCCGCTTTTTCCCCGGCGCGAAGGATTCCCGGGAAAGGGGGCGGTTTGAGTTTTCCCTGCATGGGGAGGTGGTCTTCGGCATAAGAACCGGTACCGGCTCCACCGTTTGGAAAAACAAAATCAGAAGAAGGTGAAAACCATGAGAAAAGCGTTATGGATTTCCCGGTTCCGTGTACCGATTCTGCTGGCCCTCCTCTTTCTCCTCGCCCCCCTTTCTTTCCCCGTCCACTCCGCTGAAGCGCTAGCCGCCCAGGCCGCCGATCCGGCAGCCCAGGCGGCTGGTCCGGCCCCTCAGCCCGCGCCTCGGGCTCCGGTCGCCCCAGGCACCTTCGGAGAGCCTCTCCCCTCCGAAGAAAGAGAATGGACCGTCATCGCCTATTTCGACGGCGACAACAACCTGGAGGGTTTTTCCCTCAGGGACCTGAAAGAGCTGGAGGAAGGATACCCCGGCCCGAAGGTGGAAGTCATCGTCCTGCTCGACAGGTCGAAGGAATTCAGCACCGCCATGGGCGACTGGACGGGGACCAGGGCCTTCCGGCTGAAAAAGTCCGCCCCGGGAGACGAAATCGACTCGCAGCTCCTGGCGGACTTCGGCGAGCTGAACCTCGGAGAGCCGGCGGTGCTGGAGAGTTTCATCCGTGAATCCCTCCGGGTCTTCCCCGCGAAGAAGACGGCCCTTTTCATGTGGGACCACGGTTCGGGATGGATCAACATGGCCAACGACGACGACGCCCCCGGCTCCGGCAGGGCCACCGACGAGATAACCCTCACCGAATTCCGGGACGTGCTGAAAAATGTTTCGTCCGGTCTCCCGGGAGGGAAACTGGATCTTCTCTTCTTCGACATGTGCCTCATGGGCCAGGCGGAAACCCTGGCGGCCTGCGCCCCCTTTGCTTCCTACATGGTGGGGGCCGCCCCGACGATTCCCGGCGTGGGCATGGACTACACGAAGGGACTGCCCCTCTTCGGCGCCGGCAAAACCACCGCCGACATAGCGGCCGAGCTGGTCCGCACCGGTGTGAGAGGCTTCCGGGACAACGGACGGAAGGACGGAGCGTATACGGCCTTCGATCTCTCGAAGACTGACGCTTTTCTGGCCGCCTTCGCCGCTTTTTCCCGGAAGCTGGCGGAAACGGTTCCGGCAGAGTGGGCGAACATCACCCGGACCATCTTCTACGCCCAGAACTACGGCGGCAGGGGAGACTATCTCCGGGACGACAGCGCCCTCTCGAGCATCGACCTGAGGGACTGGCTCGGACGTCTCGGAAAGACCATGGCCAATCCTCCCGTCCAGGAGATCGCGGCCCTCGGGAAAACCATCGGCGAACTGATCATCGCGTCGGAGAAGGGTCCCATGCTCGTCTTCAGCAACGGGCTTTCCATTTACGCTCCCCTGCGGGAGAACAACCTGCGGAGCGGATACTCGGAGCTTGATTTCAACGGGAAGACGGGATGGGTCTCCACCCTGACCGCCCTCTACCGGAAGCAGAAAGAGGACGGAATGACTCCCCCCAGGGTGGTTTCCATCGAGTTCGGCACGCCGAAGCTCCGCCAGGGGGTCACCGAGCCCAAGGGAGGAAAGGACTTCGATCTCGACCCGCTGACGGAGGTCATCCCCCTGTCGGCCAACCTTCCGAGGAGCAGCTACGTCAAGCTGACCATCGACGGCAAGGCCATCCTCTGGGGATATGCCGGGTTCGCCTACGCGGACAACCCCAAGGGGGAATACACCATCGTCTCCGACGCCATCCTTCTTGATGAAAAGCTCGATCCCGAGGGCGGGAAAAAACGGAGGGAAGAGGCGGCGGACATTTCCGACGCCATGACGCCGGTCTTCCAGGACGGCCGGAACGAACTGCTCTACCAGGTCGGGGGGCTCATCCACAGGGTAGCCAACGGGAAAACGAGCGTTCCCGTCACCGCCCGGTTCAGGGACGTGTCCGACCTGTTCCACTTCACCATCGACGGCACCTATTCCGATCCCTCCACAAGGGGAGAAATCCCAGTGGAACTGGTGGTGGACACCCGGACCTACGGCATCGTGGCCATGACCTCGGTGGTCTTCACGGAAAACGGCGTGGCCATCTCCGACGTGACGCCCACCCCCGAAGGAGTGTTCAAACCCTCGATCATCAAGTTCGGTCCCGACGGCAAGGTGAAGATCGTACCGGGAGAAGCCATACAGTGGGAAGAAGGCCTCGACGTCATCCTGGAAATGATCCCCGCCGGAAAAACGCTTCGGATCATCGGCCAGGCCGAGTCCATCGGCGGAGCCGGGACAAGCCTGGTGAGCCCTTCCGTCACCGTGGCGGCCAACCCGGAAATTACCCCGAGGCTTGACGAAACCCACCGCCTTGGAACGGAGAAGCTGCCCGGGAAGTATGCGGCCTTCACTGCCGTGGCCCAGCGGAACGGCCAGGGGATGATCATCGCCCCGGCCGGGAACGTGATCACCATCAGCCCGGCAGGGAAGAATCCCCATGTCTTCCCCGCGAAGGCGGAGGTCTTCGGGGAGAAACCGTCGGAATTCGCCCTCCTGTGGGAACCCCGGGGACTGCCCATCCTGACCGGATACGCGAAGGAGGAGCCGGAGGGTGAGTATCAGCCCGCGGAGCGCCGGTTCGCCGTTCTTGCCATCGAGGGAAAAAGCTGGTTCTGGACCACCTTCGACAGCTACACCATGGCGAAGACCATCATGATGCCCCTCGACGAGATCAACTTCCCTGCCGGCTACATGGACGGAAGCTGGAAAGGCGACGACGGCAGCGCTCTTGAAATCAACAGGGGTACGGGGATTTACACCACGGAAAAGGGAGCGAAAATCCAGGGAAAGACGGCCGTAAAGGACAACCTTCTCACCATCACCCCGCCGTCCGGGGCTCCGGTATATCTCTATTTCGGATTCAACCAGCTCTCGGACGCCCTGGTGGCAACCTTCACCGACAGCGGAACAGCCGTGATATACAATCGCGTTTCCGGGCAGCCCCAGGCACCCCAGCAACCTCAGGTACCGCAGCAGCAGCCGCAGGTGCCTCAACAGCCCCAGGTACCCCAAATGCCGCAGCAGCCACAGTTCCCTCAGGTGCCCCAGCCGCCGGTTCCTCCGGTTCAGTACATAAATCTCACAGGGGTATGGGGGACGATCCTGAACGGTCAGCAGGTGGTGATGCAGATCCAGGGAAATCAGTACCAGTCGTGGATGAACGGCGTTCCCTTCGAGGGCGGGGTGTTCCAGATCCAGGGGAACATGATGTACGGCCAGAACCAGACGGGGATGCCCTTCACCTATTATTTCCAGCTCGGGCCGGGAGGGCTCACCTTCACCATCACCGACGCCGCGACGGGAATGGCGGTGATGTACCAGCGCATGCAGTGACGGAACCAGCGAAACGGGGCGGGAGAATTCTCCCGCCCCGTTTTTTTCCGCTCAGTTCCATTCAGCGGGCCCCGGAGTTCAGCACGTACCTGTTCAGGATTGATTCCAGCAGCTCCTGCCGGCCGGAGGTATTCTCAACCGGGCCGTTGGCCAGGGCGTAGGCCTCCAGTTCCTCGAATACCGCCGTTCCGTCCAGGATCCGTTTCCCTATGCCGGAGGCGAAGCTCCCGTACCTCTTTTCGACGAACTCCTCGATCTCGCCGCTCTCCAGCAGGCTCGCGGCGATCCGGAGCCCCTTTGCGAAGGCGTCCATTCCCGCGATGTAGGCGAGGAAGAGGTCGTCGTCCCCGAAGGAAGGACGGCGCACATGGGCGTCGAAGTTCAGTCCGCCCGGGGCGATGCCGCCGTTTTTCAGCACCTCCACCATGGCGAGGGCGGCGGTGAAGGGGTCCGTGGGAAAATTGTCGGTGTCCCAGCCGAGGAAGAGATCTCCCTGGTTGGCGTCGATGCTCCCCAGCATGCCGCTGATCCGGGCGAGACGAAGCTCGTGCTGGAAGGTATGGCCCGCCAGGGTGGCGTGGTTTGCCTCGATGTTGATCCTGAAGTCCTTTTCGAGCCCGTACTTTCCCAGAAAAGCCAGAACCGACGCCACGTCGTAATCATACTGGTGCTTGGTGGGCTCCTTCGGCTTGGGCTCGATGAGGAACTGTCCCGAAAAGCCGGTCTTCCGCCCGTAGTCGGCGGCCATCCCCAGGAACCGGGCGAGGTTGTCCAGCTCGAGCTCCATGTTGGTATTGAGCAGCGTCTCGTATCCTTCCCTGCCGCCCCAGAAGACATACCCCTCTCCTCCGAGGTCCCTGGTAATCTCCATGGCCTTCTTCACCCGGGCGGCGGCGAAGGCGAACATGCCGGCATTGCAGGAGGTGGCCGCCCCGTGGACGTACCTCGGATGGCTGAAGAGATTGGCCGTCCCCCACAGCAGCCGGATCCCGGTCCTCTTCATGTGCTCCCGTATATGGACGGCGACCTCGTCGAGGCGGGCGTTGGTCTCGGCGAGGGTCTCTCCCTCGGGGGCGATATCGCGGTCGTGGAAGCAGAAAAATTCCAGGCCGAGCTTCTCCATGAACTCGAAGGCTCCGTCCGCCGCCATCAGGGCCCGCCTCATGGGGTCGGGCTCCCTGTCCCAGGGCCGCACGGCGGCTTCGTCGCCGAACATGTCCTTCCCCCCGGAGCAGATGGTATGCCACCACGACATGGCGAACCGGAGATGCTCCTTCATGGGCTTTCCAGCCACGATCTCGTCGGCCTGGTATTCCCTGAAGGCAAGGGGATTGCGGGAAAGGGGGCCTTCATAGCGGATCTTTCCCACGCCGGGGAAGTATTCTCCCATTGCTGATTCCTCCTTTGCGGATAAGGTGGACCCTTCAGATCACCTTTTTGATATGGTGGTTCATGGCCATGAGCGTCGCCCCTTCGAGGGCGGCGGATTCGATGCCCGGGGATGCCCTGGTGAACAGCAGTTCCGCCCCTGCAGGACCGAGGGCCCTGGCGGCCACGGCATCGCTTGCCGAGCGGATGAAGGCGGCGGGAAAAATGGAGCCCACGCCGCCCAGCATGATGAAGTCCGGGTTGAGAATGTTGGCGAGGTTCGAAAGGCCGATAGCCAGGTACTCCTTCATTTCTTCCAGGACATCCGACGCCTCTCCGTCTCCGGACGAAGAACGGTCGAGGAGGAGCCGGAATTTTTCCCGGAAATTCCGTCCCGGAAGGGATTCCTTCCGTTCCTCGTAGTTCTTCACCACCCTGTCGATGGATACGAAGGTCTCGAAGCACCCCCTGCTGCCGCAGTGGCAGAGGGGACCGGAGGCATCGATGACTATGTGCCCCAGTTCCCCGGCCGTGTTTCCCGCCCCGTGTATAATCTTGTCGCCCACGAGGAGGGCACCCCCCACTCCCTGGGAGAGGTAGACGTAGACGCCGCTGTGGAGACGGGAAATACCGGGATTGCGGAACATCACGGCAATGAGGGAGAGTTTTGCCTCGTTGGCCGCGAACACGGGAAGCTGAAGCCAGGGCAGGGTCCGCTGCAGGCTCCCGCCCAGGTTCACGTCCTTCCATCCCATGTGGGGAAGGTGTTTCAGGATGTTGCTCCCCCACTCCACCATTCCGGGAACGGAAAAGCTCAGGGCACAGAATTCCCTTGGGCCGGAAGATTCCCGGACTGCCTCCATCCGTTCGGCGAAGGCGCGGAAAAATGCATCCTGCCCCGAAGGAGTGGGAAACTCCTCGAGCACTTCGAAGGAGGCGTCCAGATATCCTGCTGCGATGCGGGTGCTCTCCACACCCACCTCCGCCGCAAGGCAGACCGCCGCGTCCCTGGAGACCCGGAGCATGATGGACTTCCTGCCCGGCTGGTCGGCGTCCCGGACGCCCTGTTCCACCACGAGCCCCTTGTCGAGAAGGGAGGTGATGATCTTGGTGACCGTGCTGGGGTCCAGCCCCGCGAGCCTGGAAAGTTCGGAGCAGCCGGGAACGGACTCCCGGGAAGACACGGTCCAGCCCCGCGAGCCTGGAAAGTTCCCTCCTGCTTACCCCGGGGTTCGTCCGGATGAGGTTGATCAGGGTCAGCCTGTTGGACAGCCCCATTTTTTCCGCATTGATGGCGCGAATCCTCATCCCCGCTTCCTCCTCTGCCCCGCAGTCTGACGCGGGGAGCGATAATTAATTTATTGAAGAAACAAATCAATTCCAGGGACAGGGGAGGGGAATGTCAATGGGAGAGGGAAGAAAAACTCACATCTGCAGGCTATGGAGAAACCGCACTCCGTATTCGGCCGGGCGTCTGAACGACACGGGGCGGCAGGAACACTGAATCCGTCCCCCGCCCCGTTCACGCAGCCTTCTCAGTACTGGATTTTTCGCGGAAGGTCCCGCGCGTGGTCAATCCACTCCTGCACCTGTTTTTCCGGCGGAAGCTGCCGGACGAGCTTTTTCTCGCCGTTCACCTCGGCCATTTTTTTGTGCAGGTTGTCCGCCCTTCTCTGGGCGAGTTCCGGAACCGTATCCACGCCGGAGGCCTCCAGGAGGTCGGCGTACTCTTCCCCCACGCCCTTCACCCGGAAGAGGTCCACGTGGTTCACCCACTCGAGGATCAGCTTCGAAGCAATCCCCGTTTTCGCGGCGAGCTCGTCCCGCCCTTTCCTCGTGCTCCCCGCTTCGAGGAGCATCTCCGTATTGCTCACACCCGCGTCCCGGAGCTTCTTTCCGTAGACTTCGCCGATGCCTTCAACTTTTTCGAGGTTCGCCATGGCCAGTCTCCCTTCCTTTCGAAAGCTGACTTCCACAACCAAAACTATAGCGCCCCTTCCCGAATAAAGTCAAGCCAATTTCCAAAAGTCAGTCTTTTTTCCACAGAGTGAGGAACCGGGCCTTCTCGTCCCCGTCGGGGCCGATGATGGAATGAATAAACGCCTTTTCCGCTCCTGACTGGTCAAGCCGGGCCGTCCGGACCCGTATGTTCCCCCGCCCCTCCGTGGGGCGGAGATATTCGGCGTCAACCCTGAGGAGGGAACAGGACAGGGCCGTCTCCTCGGGAACAGCCTCGGCGGCCCAGGAGAAGTAGACCGCGTTGTTCACGTGATTGTTCCTGTCGAGGTCCCACCGTCGCACGGAGAAGGGGCGTTCGTCCGCCCATTCCCCCGGGGAAGGCAGATCCGGAAATTCCGCCGTCACCGGCCGGCTCTCCTCCACGTAGCGGGGGGTGGCGTGGCGGTCGAGCCGAAGAGGCCGCCCCCGCTCCAGGTCGATGAGAATCCAGCTCGTTTCCGCCGAGGCCACGGGTCCTTTTTCATCGGCCACCGAAAAGGCCCGGAGGGAATGGAGGTTCCTCCGGGGTTCGTGCCAGGTCTTCACCGTGAGGGTACTTTCGTACTCAGGGTACCGCTCAACGGTAATTTTGTATCTTCGCAGCACCCAGCTCACACCTTTCGGGAGCAGATCCGACACGGTCATGGACATGCGGCGGGCGTCACGGTCCGCCATGTCCTGGAGGATGTCGAGCAGCACCGGGAGCTTCATCCGGCCGTCGGGGCCTATGCCGGCGTAGGGAATGGAATAGGGCGCTTCAAACATGGAATCATCTCTTTCCGCAGGGAATGTTATTCGACGTCTTTCAGGTTTCCGTCGTCAAGGGTATGGTACCCCGGCCAGCTCATGGTCTTCGCCACCCGCGCCTCTGGATTGAGGGTCACCCCTTCGAGCACCGCGTCCCGGAACACCGGGTACCCGGTGCGGTCCACGATGTAGCCGATGTGCTCCTTCACAAGGTTCCGGAGAATATGCCCGTCAACGTAGTCCAGGGTGTTCCGGATCACCGCGAGGACCACGTCCTCGGTGACCCTGTCGAGGAAGGGCATGGCGAGCCTCGGGTTCTTCTTTCCGGTGCGGCCCATGATGAGCAGCCGGTAGAGGCTCCCGGGACGCCGGGTCCACGCTCCGGTCGGGCAGGCGAGAACACACTCGCCGCAGTTACGGCTGTCGGAATAGAACAGGTCGAGGGAGGAGAAACAGGTGCAGGTGACGCACGAGGTGTTGCACCGGCCGCACGAGATGCACCGGCTGTCGTACTCGTCCCGGAGAGGGGATGAAAAGAGTTCCGGGGGCATCTCCTCCACGTCGGGGACCGCCACTTTTTTGGGGTTCTCCTTCACGAATTCCGGCACAAAGGCGGACGGGACACCAGAGGAGAAATCCTGTGCGAACCGCGGGTCCTTTATCTCCACTTCTACTGAGTTCTCACCGAACCGGAAGGCCGCGGCGCAGTTTTCTGTCGTACTGCTTCCCATGGAGACGCAGAAACAGTTCCCGAAAGACTCCCGGCACTCGATCATAAAGAAGTGAAGCTTTTCCCTCCTGCGACGGTAAAAGGGGTCGGGGGTGCCCCCGTTTTCGAGAAACATGGCGTCGAGACGCCGGAAGCCGTTGATGTCGCAGGCCCGGAGGAAGACGATCGTCTCCCGTTCGTCCTCCAGGGGCGGTTCTGAGAACCGGTCGCCGGTAAAGTAAAAAAGGGTCTCGTCCGGCGGGAAGACAACGGATTTCGGGGACATGGCGCTTTTCTCATCCGTCTCAAGTTCATCGAAGGCCTGCAGGGGAGCATCGGTGATGAGATCGGTTCCGAAGAACCGCCCCCTCCCCTTCAGCCGTTTCGGCCCCCATACGGCATACTTCTTTCCCAGTGAGGCAAATGCGGACGCAAAGTCTTCCCCGGAAAAAGAGAAGGAAGGCATGGTCTACGCCTTCCCTTCACTTTCCCGCCGCCTCTGGAGCGCGTCGGTGAGGGACTGGAAATGGCCGATCTCCTCGCGTATCAGCCGGTCGATATCGGCACCGTCCATTGTTGCCGCCAGAGTATCTTTCACAGCCGTATAGAAAAAGACGGAGTTCTTTTCAACAGTGATGCCCTTTTCCAGGATCCCGGGGAAGGTATCCCCTTCATCGGGTGTCACCGCTTGTGTAAAGATGCGGTCCTCCGTGAGGGCTTCCAGGAAGGCCTGACTGTCTTCGTCCGCCTTCTCCCCGGGGAACCGGGACATCCCCTCGAGAATGCTGCGGAACCGTTCCGCGTGGGTCCGTTCCATGGACGCAAGGCCGGACAGAAGTTTTTTCTCCTCTCCCCGGAACCGGGCGGCGGATTCCGAATAAAACCGCGCACCGCGCTCCTCCAGCAGAATTGCTGCGCTGAACACGTCCACGGCTGAAAGCACAATGCTCATGGCACACTCTCCTTTCCTTCGACTCACTCTTTCCTCTGGCTTTCCATTCAGGAATTCTTTTTCATTTCAGGATATTATAATGTATAGAGGCCGTTTTCTCCGCTGTGGGGCGGACGAAGGGCTGCCCGGGAAGGGTATAATGGAGAAAAATCCCCGGGAGGGAAAGCCATGAACATCGTTCTTCTCGTATGTTTTCTTTTTTTCGCCTCCCCGGCATGGGGAGAAGGACAGCCCTTTTCCGTCCACACCCTGGCGGAGGGGGAAACCCTTTCAGCCATCGCAGGCCGGTACGGCGCATCACAGAGTGACATTGCGTCGGCAAACGGACTCGCCGACGGGGAGAGACTGCCTCCCCCCGGAACGGTGATGCTCATCCCCGGATCGCCGGAGCACGTGCTCTCCACCCTCTACGAGGCGAAGCGAAGGGGTCTCGGAGCCTGGCCGCAGCCCCGCTACCCTGGTGAATTCCTTGCGCCCCTCGCTGCACCCGCTCCGGCACCGAAAAGGGCGGATCCGCAGCCTGCAGTCCCGGCGGGTCAGGGAGCAGGCATGTCTGTGCCTGACGAAACCGAACCAAAGTCAGGGTCCACCTACACGGTGAAAGCGGGCGACACGCTCTACCGCATCGGGAAGAACGCGGGGATCCCGCTGGAGGACCTGCTGAAGACCAACGGCCTGACTGTGGATTCCGTGATCCGCCCGGGGGACGTTCTCGTCCTTTCCGGGCCGGACTCACGACCCTCAAAAGGCGGAAAACAGGAGGAACAGAAAATCGAGGTCCCCGTCTCCGGCGGCGGTTTCCCTCCCTTCAGCTGGCCCCTTCGCGGCGGAACGGTGAAAGAAAAACGGATTTCCAGGGGAGCGGGGCTTTTCGAACCTGCGGCACCGGGAACTGCTGTCTTCGCCCCGGCTTCAGGGACGGTGCTCCACGGCGGATGGATGAAGGAGTACGGCAACGCCGTATTCATCCGCCACGGCGAAGAGTTCGCGACCTTCTGCGGCGGGCTCGGCATCATCTACGTGAAACCGGGGCAGTCCGTGACAGCAAAGACGCAGATCGGGCTCGTCGGCGAGGGTACGGGCCCGGGACTGACCTTCCACCTGCTCCGGAAAGGGAAAACGGTGGACCCGGCCCCCTTCCTGGGCACGTCAACAGGACCGTGACCGAAGGGGAGCAGAAAACCGCAAGAGGACAGGAAAAACACGGCAGACAAAGAGGGGGAGGCGAAACACCTCCCCCTCTTTTTTCAGCATAAACCATCGTCGTCCCTTTCAGCCTATGGACGCATCAGAAGCAGGACCGGCAGGAGCAGCAGAAGGGCGAAAGGCATGGAGCCCCCTGCAGCCGAGCATCCGCCCCCCGAGGACGAAAGAGGTGCCGGGGGGGCCGAAAAGGAGGATTCGTAGGCCCCGATGTCGACTCCCGACCCCTGGGGGCGGGACTCACCCCGCTGGTCCTGGGCGGGGCCACCGTCGGAGGTGCCTGCGTCTATGGCCGAACTGCCGGCGAGAAGGGCGCAGGTGAAGGTCCGGCCCCCGTTGTCGACAAGGTCGGCAAGCTTCGGGTCCGCCGTGATGATGGAGGTTCCTCCGGCATATCCTCCCTGCACGACGCAGAAGGACAGCACGGGCGATGCCGTGGGGTGATCGTGGATGACCCCGATGGAGGCTCCCCAGAAGATGGTGTTCTTGATTTTGGGGCTGCTGGTCCCGAGGTTTCCGATATCACCGCCGACGAGGTCCGACGTGTTTTTGTAGAAGGTGCAGTTTGTCAGCCGGGGAGAACCGTCCCGGGAGTGCATGCCCCCGCCGATCACTCCCGCCCGGTTGTTGTAGAACGTGCAGTTCACCGCCACGGCGCCGCACTCCTCGTTGCTCATGCCGCCGCCTCCGAAGTGGGCCATGTTCTGCCTGAACGTGGAGGCCTCCACCACGGGATTGCTCCCCCGGTTCTTCATTCCTCCCCCCAAGGAATAGGCCACGTTGCCGTAAAAGGTGCATCCGGCGATGGAAAGATTTCCGGATGTGTTGTACATGCCGCCGCCGTCCTCTCTGGCCGTGTTCTGAAGAAAGGTGCACCCCGTCACCACGGAGGCGCTGCCCTGGTTGAACAGTCCTCCCCCCAGCCGGGCCCAGTTCCCGAGGAAGGTGCAGTTGGCGATCCCGGGGTCACCGAAATTGATCATCCCGCCTCCGTGGGTATCCTGAAGGGCTCCTCCGTCGGCATTCCCTCCCGTGATCACAAAGCCGTCCAGGACGGCCGTCGCGTCCGTGCCGGTCTCGGCGAACACCACGTGCAAGCTGTTGTTCCAGGGGGACCCGTCGTTCTGGATCTCCCCGGAAAGATAGGTTGGGTTGGCGTTCCAGTCCCGCTCCTTCCTCAGGTTCTCGTTTCCGGCGAAGCCGCCGTACAGGGGCACCCCGTTCTTCAGGACGAACGTGGCATCCCTGTTGTTGGGGTCCGCGGTGGGCCGGTACGTCCCCTTGGCGATCCAGTATTCCGTTTCGGCAGGATGAACAAGCGCCAAAGTCTGGACGAACTCGCTCTCCCCCATGGCGTTAATCCAAGAGCCTCCGTGCTTCGTCCCGGCGCCGTTCTGGGTCACATACCGCACAGCCCCCTCCGACTGAAGAGGAGAAATCCCCGACAGCAGAAAGAGCGCAAAGGCAAGTGCGGTGATTCTCCGGATTCCCGGCATGGCCATTTCGGTCACCTCTCTTTCCCTCAGGCAGGCCCCCGGGTGCCGGGAGCGCAGATGGACTCTTCCCCGCAAATGCTTGGTTTTAAGTATATGGAAAAATCAGAACAATGCAAATCACCCTTGGGAACTGTTCTTCCCCCGCTGCTTACCGAGTCCTGACCGTGGCGAACTTGAACTTGTACTGGGTGAACTCCTGCTTCGTGGAGACTCCCGTGATCCGGGACTTCATCACCATGACCTCCCTCCCAAGCTCCGGGGAGTTTTCAATGGGCAGAACACCTCCCACCTGGCGGATGTAGACGAGCCCGTGGTCGATGACCCGGTGATCCCTGTCACGGGTGACGTATTCGCCGTACATCTTCGAACCGGCCCCCTTGACGTTCCCCGCCGCCTGTCCGCGAGGTCGTACACATTTCCTTCCGTCATATATTTCATCAGGCCGCCCGCCTTCAGCCAGAACTCCTCCACCAGGGGCTTTCGTTCGTCGTATTTGTTCTTCGGGATCTTCAGGTACTCGAGGGTATACCGCCGGGTGATGTCCAGGAGCATCTTCTGGTGTTCGAGGCACGCCGAATAGAAGCGGATCCCCTTCCGGTACCACTCCGCCTCCTCCTTCGGAGTCCCCTTCGGCTGCTTCAGAAAAGCCTCGTGGAAATCGTTCTCCTGCTTCCGGAAGGGCATGCACTGGGTCATGTAGGCATCCACATAGTCTTCCAGGAGATCATCCGTAGGATCCTCCTCCTGGAGCTTCCAGTTGAGTTCCCTCATTTTGAAGTGGCAGTACGATTCCAGCACCAGGTAGGCATAGTACTGCCGCATGTTCTTCATCACCGGCAGGGCGCCCCGGTTCCCCTGCTTTCCGAAGACGGCCTTTTCGAGGCGGGCAAGTTCGGCGGATATCTTCGTGAGTTTCGCCGTTCGCCGTTCGGCGTCCCCGTGAAGGAAATCCATGGAATTCAGGTAATGGTCCGCGCTTCCGAAGACAGGAAAGGGGTTGATCCGGATCTGGGCTCCCGGGGTGTCGGCGCCGTTCTCCCGCTCCGGGTCGCCGTATTTCTTCGCGATCTGGTACAGGATCTCCAGCTGCTCCTCCGCCAGGGGATATTTCTCCCCCTGGGTCACGTCAAGGTCGCCCACTTCCTCCAGATAATCGTCGAACAACCGGATCGAGAGATCGTCGAAACAGTCCCCCGCCGACTTCATGAGCGTCTCGGCGGCGAGAACGCTGTTGCCGTCCCGAAGATGACAGATCGTCAGCACCTGGAAGGCGGGACCGAACTCGGGATTCTCCGACAGGGCCTGGGTTGCGTAGTTCCGGGCCGCCCCGAAATCATTCCTGTCAAGGAAGGACATGGCGATGTCGGTCAGGATGACGGGGTTTCGTGGCTCCAGAGCGAGGGCGGAAAAATAGAAGAAGAGGGCGTCCTCCGGAGATACCTCCCCTATCATGCCCGCGTAATTGTTCAGGAGCAGGGGGTGGGGGTAGGCGGAGACGGCGAGCCCCGCTGCCCTGACCATACCGGCGTCCACGATATCGTAGAATGTCGCCACAGCCATGTCGTCCCCCAGGCCGAGGGCCACCGGGCTTTTTCCCCTTCGTCCGAAGCGTTGTAGCCCTCTGCTGCGGGCGGCATGGGGCGTTGCCGATCGATCCGCCGGACCCGTTTTCCGGCCTGACATCCTGCTTCCTCGCAGCGTTCCTGCCGGCCTGCATCATGGCCGCAGGCCCCAGAGCGCTCATCTTCTTCGCGAGCCCGAACCCCTTCACGGCCTCCTCGAGCTGTTCCGCGCCGAGCCCCGCATTCTTCATGGCCTCCCGGTATTCATCGATCTCCCGGAAGTCCTCCTCGCCGAGGGACATTGTATCGAGCCCAAGGGAAGCGAAAAACTCATCCGGGGCGACATTTTCCCGCCTCCCGGCACCGCTTCTTTTTCTTCCGTTCCGCTTGCGCCCAGGCGATCTCCCGCAGGAAGGCCGTTGATATGACCGATCCGCGACACGATCTCCTCCAGAAGGCTCATGCCCCCGCCGTCCGCCGAAGCCGGCAAGAAAGGCTGCCCCCACAGTACAGACACCAGAAATATGATCACCGCAAATACCTTCCGCGCATTCCCCACGCTTTTCGCCGCCTTTTACGCCGTCTGCCCGACCGTCCGGCTTTTCTTCCCCTCGCTTTGCACAG
>Ga0228535_1002332_pt1 | contig 18976 bp, 13 predicted proteins | sample SJ1metagenome_FD_168457 | JGI IMG/M metagenome (GOLD analysis project Ga0228535, IMG submission 168457) | Enriched culture of PCE-dechlorinating microbial communities from Ithaca, New York, USA - SJ1 | ecosystem: Engineered > Modeled > Simulated communities (microbial... > Unclassified | place... | reverse complement strand
TTTCTGGTCCAGCGTGAGGGGAGGGCGTCGGCGGGAATCCAGTTTGCGCCCTTGGCGAAGACTTCTCTGCCGTTCACCACGAACTTGAAGCCGCGGCCGATGCTGTCCTCTTCGGCGACGACTTTGAGTTCGCGGAAGCCTATCTTTTTGTGGATGATGTGGGGGCTCGGCGGAGGGGCGGGCGCGTTGGCCGCCAGGGATGTGCGCTCCACTTGGGACGCGGGGCCTGTCTGCCTCTCGTCGCTCACCCGGGGCACGCCATCTGTTTGCGGCGCGCCGCCCATCTGCGGCTGCGGCCCAGCGTCGGCCTGAAGTTGGGCGCCCTGCGCGCGGGGATGTGGGGAGGCGCGCTCGATACCCGGCGCGCCGCCGAGCTTGGTGCCCTGTATCTGGGGTGTGCCGTACGTCTGGAGCGCGCCTTCCACTTGCGGTGCGGAGCCTACTTGGAATTCGGCGCGCTCCGCCGTCACGTGGAGATCGTAGAGAGCGGGCTCCCCGTGGCCATGCGGCCACCACAGTTTCGGCTCTTTGACTTCCATGGCGAGCCGGATGATGCTGGTGCCCGTCTGACAGAGCTCTTCCGCATCGGCGCGCGACCCGCCGAGACAGCATGAGAGCTTCACCCCCATGGGCTCGGGCACTTCGACCTCCGCAGAGACCTCCACCGAGAAATCGGGGCCGCGGCCCGAGGCGCCGCCGAAGCTTCCGAGCGGCCGCGTGCGGGTCATCACGGAGCGGATGAAGGGGCCATCGGTGGCGATGAGTTCTATGCCGTCGTAGATGCCGCCGGTCATGAGGCAGGGGCCCCAGTCCCAGCCGGACATGCACTGGGCCTTGCGGATGAGGTTGCGATGGGGCGACGAGACGGGGTAGAGGGAGGCGGGTATGGGGTAGGGCAGCTGCCGCGCTTCGCGGATGGCCGCTTTTTCGGGGGAGCGGATGATGACGGCGATGGTATTTTCGCCTGGATGCAGATAGGGTCTGGGGTCGGCCTCGAAGCGCCTGAACATGTTTTCGCTTCTGCCGACGAGAGCCCCGTTGAGGTACACTTCGCCCACGGTGTCGATGACCTCGGCGAGGAGCCTCACGGTTTTCAGGCTGAGAAATTGCTCTGACACCGGAAAACTGCGTTCGATTTTCCAGTCTTCCCTGCCCGGCCACTGGGCCTTGAGTTCATTTTCCCCAAAGTAAGGATCGGGGAGTTCTCCTGCCTGAATAAGCGCTGAATAGATGTCTCCCGGGACCTGCATGGGGCGCACCGAGCCATCGGCAAGCCGGACGGGCTTCCACTCGCCGGCGAGATTCACTGTCTCCACGGTCTGCCTCCCCTGGGAATTGTGAAAGATTTTTCTTGACAACTCAAGATAGCGATGCTATACCATAATTGGTTGAATAAATCAACCAACTGACAGAGGGCTAGCTGATAGGACTCTACCGGCAGAGGCCAATGACAGGAGCCAACCAGCAAAAGCCAACTGTTAGAAGCAAACAGACAGGGGCCGACAGTCAATAGACTGTCAATCCTGTCAGTACAGAGAGAGCAGGAGCTGCGATGCCACAGCGTGGAGATCAGTGGGCGCGCACGGCGACGCGCATTTTTCGCACTATCTGGCACAATCCGAACATAAGCCGCGTCGATCTCGCCGACAGGCTCGGGCTCGACAAGTCGACGGTTACAAAACAGGTTGCATATCTCATCGATACGGGTCTCATCCTTGAAAAAGAAGAGGGTGAGGCATCGTCGCGGGGCGGGCGGAGGCCGATCTATCTGGCCGTCAACAGGGAATACGGGCGATTCATCGGCATAGAGCTCCAGTTGGGTTTCTACGAGGCTGTGGTCGTCGACCTGGCGGGCAACATTCTCGCGACGGTGCGCGGCGACACTCATATCACGCGCGAAAATTTCGCCGAGACGGCCGCCGGGGTTGTCGGCACGCTGCAGGGCCAATTCTGTGCCGACTCGCTGCTCCTGGGGGTCGGCGTCGGCACCGCCGGCCTCGTCGACTCCAAAAAAGGACGCATAAAGTATTCCGTGCCGCTCGGCATCGACAAATCGCTGGATTTTGCAAAGGCCATGTCGGGCAGACTGCAGGTTCCTTCCTTTATAGAGAACGACGCGAACTGCTGCGCCTGGGGCGAGCTCGCGTTCAACAGAGACGAGGAGCTCAAGGACTTTCTCTTCGCCCTCGTGGAGTGCAGAGGGGACAAGACCTCTCTGCTCAAATACGGAGGAATCGGCGTGGGCTTCGGGGTCGTCCTCGGTGGGAAGGTGCACACGGGGGCCCACGGCTACACTGGCGAATTCAGGAGCGCCTTCTGCGAAGGGCCGGGCGATCTGCAGTTCTCGCTGAGCCGGGACGAACTCGTGCAGCTTCGGTTCGACAGGAGCCTCCTCAACAGAACAGTCGATGAACTTGCGCGCAATATGGCCATGCTCATCAACACGATGGACTTTCAGCACGTCTATATCGGCGGCGACATCGAAAGCCTCGACATCGATCTTCCGGCCATTCTGAGACACCGACTGGAGGAGAACTGGATGTATCCCTCGCCCAAGGATGTACAGATTCGGTATTCGAGCCTGGGGGACAAGGCCGTCGCCTTTGGTGCTGCGGGGATGGTCTTCGAGCGCCTCATGGCGGAACGGAGCATGCCGGGGCTCGCGGCGAGGGTGACGCCGGAGACGGTCAGGGATGTCTCCTGAAAAGGCAAAAAGGCAGGAATGCCTTGCAAATAGAGTTTTTGAAGAAGGGCCGACTGCCCTTTCAAGGAGGTTCTACATGAAAAAGGGATTTCTCGTAGTCCTGGCGCTAGTCATTGCGTTCGGCAGTGTTGCGGCGCAGGAGAAGGTCACCCTGAATGTGCTCAACTATCAGCAGGCTGACCAGGCGGGATATCAGGAAGATGTGGCGATCTGGCAGAAGTTCCAGCAGCAGAATCCCGATATCACCCTCAACATGGAGGTTCTTTTCAACGAGCCGTACCATCAGAAGCTCCAGGCCTACGCCGCAGCCGGAACCTTGCCCGACGTGTTCTATGTCTGGCCGACCGCCCGCAGCGCCGTCATCCACGAGAAGAAGCTCGCCAAGGACCTCGCGCAGCTGCTCGGCCCCGACTTTTTGAAGGATTTTTCGGGCGCCGCGACCAATCCGAACAACCAGCTCGGAAAATACATGGCGATGCTCCCGCAGTCCTTCACCTACACCTCGGTGATGTACGTGAACAAGAAACTCCTCGCCGACAACGGCTTCGAGCTGCCGAAGACCTACGACGACCTCAAGAGGATGGTGCCGAGGCTCAAGGCCAAGGGCATCAATGTCGTCATGCTGCCGAACAAGGACGGCTGGCCGATGCAGTCCTGCCTCTTCTCGACCGTGCTCGGGCGCATGGCGGGCGATTCGTTCGTCGACGCGATCCTGGCGGGCAAGGCTAAATTCACCGACAAGCCCTTCATCGACTCCCTCAAAGTGATCGACAACCTCTACAAAGACGGCATCATCGCCCGCGAGGACAACCAGGTCGGCTACGGCGAGGCCCCCGGCCTCTTCGTGTCCGAGAAAGCGGCGATCTACATAGACGGCGACTGGAGAGCGGGAGCCTACATCACGGACAAGGCCTCCGGCAAGGCCCTCATTTCGCCGGCTGCCCAGAAGACTGACTTCGTGCTTCTTCCCTTCCCCGCCATCTCCGGTGAAATGAACCCAGGCGTCCTCTCGGCGATCGCCGGTACCGGCTGGGCCATCTCCGGATCCATCCCCGCCGGCTCCGCGAGGGAGAAGGCCGCAGTCAGGCTCATCAAGTATCTGTATTCGGACGAAGTCCAGGCGATCCGCTACAGCACCGGCGCGTATGTGCCCACGCGCAAGAATGTCAAGGCGAACGTCGAACCCCTCGTTGCGGCGGTCCCTGTGTTCTATGCCGACAACCCCAAGACCTGCTATGTCTTTGACGGCATGTTCGACCCCGCGGTGTACAATGTGCTGAACGATGGTCTCATCGCGATCGGTCTCGGCACTTCCACGCCTGAAAGAGTGGCGGCCGATATCCAGAGAGCGTACGAAACCTGGAAAGCTTCTCAGAAATAGTTAAAATGTAGCAGTCGGGATGTGCGGGGCCCCGTGGGTGCTTGCTCGCCGCGGGCTTTCCGCACATCCCCGCGTTTTCTAAAGAAGAGAGGGAAAGGCTGTTCTCAAAGAGGATATTACTCTCACGCGGAGCGGGTATGGCATACAACAGGGCAGGTCTTGAAGAAAAAAGGGCGTACTGGGCGATGGTGACGCCAGCCTTTGCGCTCTATCTCCTCGTCATGGCGTTTCCCATCATTCTGTCTGTGGTGCTCTCGGTGTCGAACTACTCCGGCGGCAAGATGTTCGGCGGCGAAGAGTGGGGGTTCGCCGGATTCGGCGCCTATGTGCGCGTCTTCACCGATCGATGGTTCTGGAATGCGCTCAAGAACAATCTCTACATCGTGCTGATCTCGGTGTTCGGCCAGCTGCCCCTGGGCTTTATCTTCGCATACTTCATCTACGCAAAGATTGTGAGGGCGCCGAGTTTCTGGCAGGGTGTGCTCTATGTACCGAACATCATCTCCGTGATCGTGGTGGGCCTCCTGTGGCAGACGATTTTTTCGCCGCACGGGCCGATCGCGGAGGTAGTAAACTCTATCCGCGTGGGCAATTTCCAGGCGGAGCTCAAGGGCATTTTCAATGCGGCCGGGGGATTCTCGCTCTCCGACGATGTCCTCCACAAGATTTTGGATCTGGCCGGGCCCTCCGGCCAGTCGATATTCTCGGATCCCGTACCCGAGCTGAGAGACCTTTTGTCCTCGTACCAGGGCCAGCCCATGGGCGATGTCTACACGGCGCTCTCGAATCTCTTCGTGCAGAAGTGGAGCCCTGCATTCCTCACCAAGCCGGATGTCGCGATGCTGCCCGTGCTCTTCGTGATCCTGTGGATGTACACGGGCATGTACCTCATCCTTTTTCTGGCGAATATGCAGAAGATCGATGCACAGATCGTCGAATCCGCGCGCATCGACGGGGCGAACGAGGGACAGGTCATGCGCTTCATCATCCTGCCCGCGCTCTCGGGGACGATCGTCAACTCGGCGATCCTCGCGATTTCGGGCTCTCTGTCGAGCTTCGCCCTCATCTTCGCGATGACGGGAGGAGGGCCGTCGCGGGTCACGGAGATTCTCTCCATTTACATGTACAACAACGCATTCTTGGGCAGGCCCAATTTCCCGCTCGCCAATGCGATCTCGCTCATCATGGTCCTCATCAGCTTCGCCCTGATCGTGCTGACGAAGGCGGTCGAGAAGCGCTACGGCGGGAAGGAGGACTGAGGCATGGCCGAGACGATCCGTGAATCCAAGCTGAAAAGAACCTTCTCCGCCATCGGGCGGGGGGCCGTCTATATTGTGATGGGTGTCTTCGCGCTCATGACGCTGTACCCGATTTTCTGGCTCATCATGAACTCGTTCAAGACGACGAGGGAATTTCAGGTGAGCCAGCTCGCGCTGCCGCACGCGGCGACGCTGCAGAACTACAGCGAGGCGTGGAAGATGGGCGATTTCGGCCTTCTGTTTCCGAACTCGATCATCTATACGCTCGGCGCGACGGCGGGCATCATCTTTCTTTCGCTCCTGGCGGGCTTCGCCTTCGCCAAGCTGAAATCGAAGGCGACGAAGCCGATCTACAACAGCTTCGTCATCGGGATCCTCCTCACAACGCAGACGCTGATGATCCCGCTCTTCCTCGAAGTGAACCTCCTCGGCATCTACAATACGCGGCTCGCGGTGCTCCTCGTGTACATCGGGGCGGGGCTCCCCATTGGCATTTATCTCTCGACGGAGTATATCAAGGCGATTCCCAGTGCGGTGGTCGAGTCCGCGCGCATCGACGGGGCGGGTTTTTTCAAGATCTTCCTCAAGATCATCATACCGATGAGCGTGCCCGTGGCCACGACGCTCGCGATGCTGAACATCACGAGCATCTGGAACGAGTTCGCGCTCATCAATATTCTTGTGTCCAAGACCGAACTCAAGTCTTTGCCGCTGGGCATCTACAAGTTTTCGGGTTCGCTCTCCACCGACTACGGCAAGCAGTTTGCAGCGCTGACCATAGGGATGGTGCCCATGCTTGTGTTCTACATCATTTTCCGCAAGCAGATAACGAAGGGCGTGGCGGCGGGTGCGATCAAGGGATAAGGAGCAGGGCATGAAGCGGCAGGATGGTTTCCCCGACGATTTCATCTGGGGTTGTTCGACATCGAGTTATCAGATTGAGGGCGCAGCGGCTGAGGGCGGGAAGGGTCCTTCGATATGGGATACCTTTGCGCACACGCCGGGCAAGGTGGCGGAGGGACACAGCGGAGATGTCGCCTGCGATTCCTTCCACAGGTGGAACGACGATATTTCGCTCCTTCGGGAACTGAACGCGGGGGCATACCGCTTTTCGGTCTCGTGGACGCGCATACAGCCCGAGGGCAGGGGTTCTCCGAACCAGGCTGGCCTGGATTACTACTCCAGACTTGTGGACGCCCTCGCCGAAGCTGGCATAGAGCCCTGGCTCGAGCTCTTTCACTGGGACCTCCCTCAGGCTCTCGAGGAGGCCGGCGGATGGCGTGTCCGCGACACCGCGCTGCGCTTCCAGGAGTATGCCGCGATCATGTACGGGCATATCGGAGACCGCGTGCGCCACTGGACGAGCATGAACGAGCCCTGGTGCGCGGCTTTTCTGGGGCATCTCACGGGCGAACATGCGCCGGGCATGCGGGACCGCGTGGCGGCGACCCGCGCGGCGCACCACCTTCTTCTGGCGCACGGCCTTGCGGCGCGGGCGTACCGGCAGAGCGGACTTGCGGGCGAATACGGCCTCGTGATCAATCCGTCGAAGCCGCGGCCCGCGACCCTGCGCCCCGAGGACCTCGCCGCCTCGGAGCGGGCATCGATCGAGCGCACTTCCCTGTGGCTCGATCCCGTGTTCGGCAGGGGCTACCCGCAGGGCTTCGTGGAGAGGTTCGGGGGTGACCTTCCCGTCGAAGCGGGCGACATGGACATCATCGCCGCGCCGCTCGACTTTATCGGGGTGAACTACTACAACGAGGAGGCCGTGCGCGCAGCGGCGCAGGGCCCCGACAACCCCTACGGCTTCGAGCCTGTGCCCACGTACCAGAAGAAGACAGAGATGGGCTGGGAGATCGAACCCCAGGGCCTGCGCCGCTGCCTCGAGCATATCGCCGGGAACTGGCCCTGCAGGGCCCTGTATGTGACCGAGAACGGGGCGGCCTTCCCAGATATACCCGGCTCTGACGGGATCGTCCGCGACTATGACCGCATCGAGTACCTGGAGGGCCACATCGAGGCCTGCCGCGAGGCGCTTTCGCGCGGAGTGCCGCTTAAGGGGTACTTTGTGTGGAGCCTCATGGACAATTTCGAGTGGTCCTTCGGCTATACGAAGAAATTCGGCCTCGCGGGCGTCGACCCCGCCGACCGGAAGCGGCGGCCCAAGCTCAGCTTCTACTATTACCGCGACAGGATTGCGGGCTTCTGCCCGTGAGGAGAAAAGACATGGCAGGAAACGGCGACCTCATCCCGCTTCCAGTCTCCTATGAGGAGGGGAGCGGGGCGTTTCATTTCGGAAGCGAAACTTTCATCGTCGCGCCGCCCGAACTCTTCCCGGAAGCGGAAGTGCTGGCGGGCTGGCTCTCTTCGGTCGGTGGAATAGGGAAGATCTCGGTCGCGCACTTGGGGGAAGCGGAGAGGGTGGCCGGAGAAATCGGGACCCGGCTCTCCGCAGAGGCGAGAGAGGCCGCTTCGCGGAGGATTGGCGGAGCCCGGAAGACTGCGGCTGCTGGCGCCAGCTCCCCGTTGAATGACGGGACTGGCCGCGGCGCCGCCATCCGTCTCCGCCTTCTGCCGGATACCGGCAAGGGCGCGCGCGAGGCCTACGAGCTTGAGATAGCGCCGGGCGGCATTGAGATTCGCGCGGCGGACGCTTCGGGGATAGCGCGCGGCGCGGCGAGTCTCTGGCAGCTCGCGCTTTCGCAGGGAGCGTCCATCGGCGCTGCGGTCGTGCGGGACGAGCCGCGGTTCGCGTGGCGCGGGCTCATGCTCGACTGCGCCCGAAACTTCTTCGAGCCGGCATTCATCGAAAAAATGCTCGACGCGGCTGCGCTCCACAAGCTCAATGTATTCCACTGGCATCTGACCGACGATCAGGCGTGGCGCCTCGAAATTCCTTCCAGGCCCGAGCTCACTGGGCGAGGGGCTTTCAGGCAGGACCTGCGCTACAGAATGGACCACAAGAAGGGAGGCTTCTACAGCCGGAAAGATGTCGAGCGCATCGTGAAGTATGCCGAGAAGCGCCACATCCTCGTGGTGCCGGAGATCGAGTCGCCCGGCCACAGTACGGCTCTCCTCGCCTCGCATCCGGGGTTCTCCTGCCTCGGCTCGCGGGATTCTTCGGTCCGTTTCGAGCCGGAAGACCGCTACGGCATCTTCGAGGACATAATCTGCGGCGGAAACGATCAGGTCCTGCCGTTTTTCGACGAAGTGCTCGGTGAGGTCTGCGCCATGTTCCCGGGAGCCTACGTGCACATGGGCGGCGACGAGGCGCCCAAGGGCCGCTGGCTGGACTGCCCTGTCTGTCAGAAAAAAATGAGCTCGCTGGGCATGCGGGCGGCGGGCGGCGTATACGAGCCGGAGAGTCTTCAGGCCTGGTTTATGGGAGAGCTGGCGCGGATGCTGTCCCGGCGAGGCAAAAGGATGATCGGCTGGGACGAAGTCGTCGAGGGCGGCGTACCGAAAGATACGCTCGTGATGTCCTGGCGGGGCTGCGAGAACGGCAGGCGCGCCGCCGAGCTCGGCTACGATGTCGTAATGTGCCCGCAGGAGCGGGCCTGCTACCTCGACCACAAACACCTCGATTCTCCGGAGGAGCCCGGACAGCTCGGCATCTGCACCGTACGGGACTCGTACCTGTTCGAGCCGCTGCCCGAGGGCCTGGGCGTCGGGGCGGCGAGCCACATCATCGGCGGACAGGCCAATCTGTGGAGCGAACTTCTGTACTTCGGAAGACAGGCCGAGTACATGCTCTTCCCCAGGCTCTGCGCGCTGTCGGAAGTGTTCTGGAGCCCCCGTCTGAAGCGCGACTTCGAGGATTTCAGCGCGCGTCTTCCCGCGCACAAGCGCAGACTCGATGCGCTCGACCTGCTTTACTATAAAGGAAGACTGTCTTAGACCCCGCCATACGGCGGCACACTCTCTATCCACATAAATTTGCCGATTCTCACCCTGAATTCGCTGGAAAAGGCTTGCCGAAAACATAAGTTTTCTTTACTATTTAATCATCTTATCTTTTTAGAAGGCGCAAGGAATGACAGAACACTCAGAATGCGTTGAGTTCGAGAGCGCGCTCAAGGAATGGATAGGGCAGGTCATGCGGTTCTCGATGAAAGGTTTCATCGAGTATTCCGCGGAAACCCGACTCTCCATGCCGCAGATCGCGCTGCTCATCCGTTTGAACGGCAAGAGGCGCTGCGCGGTCACCGAGCTGGGCGAAGAATTCGGGGTGAGCGGCGCGGCCGCGAGCCAGATGGTGGAAAAACTCGTCCAGATGGGCTTGTTGGAGCGTGTGGAAGACGCGAACGACCGGCGCGTACGGCTGCTTCTCCTCACCCCAAAAGGCAGAGCCATCGTGGAGCGGAACTTCGAGGCGCGCCAGGGGTGGATAAAAGGTTTCTGCAGCGCCGTCAGTCCCGAACTTGCCCATAACGCGGCCCATATCTTCAGGGAACTCATGGCGGCCGCCCAGCATTTAGAAGGAGCCGAGCGCCTTGAAACCCAACATCATCCATGGCGCGACAGAGGGCGGGCGTCCAGGATGCATCCGAGGAGAATCTAATGCGAACAGTGTTTCGTTTTCTGAAGCCATACTGGCTCAGTGTCATATTGGTCATCGCGCTTCTGTTCATTCAGGCGAACGCCGACCTCTCCCTGCCGGATTATCTCTCCAAAATCGTGAATATCGGTATTCAGCAGAACGGAATCGAGGCCGACCTGCCGCAGGTCCTGCGCGCGAGTACCTTCGAGTCGATGGGAAAAATCATGCAGATGGAGGGGGCGGGCGACAAGTTTGCGGCGCTGCAGAAAGTGTACGCACAGGTGACGCCCGGCTCCGCCGAGGTCGACTCCCTCGCGAAGAAGTGGCCGCTCGCGAAGACAGAACCCGTCATGTCGCTGAAGACCGGTGACAAGGCGGCGACGGATTCGGCGCGGGAGATTTTTCTCGCGGAGTATCCGAAACTGGTGATTTTCTCGCAGATGTCCGACTCCGCCGCCCAGAGCCCGGCGGGCGCTCCGGGGGCGACGGGACAGGGAGGAACGGCCGCCTCAGCAGCCGTTCCCGCCTCCGGCACGTCGTCTTCATCTGTCGCGCCTTCGGCCGTTTCTCAAGTGAGCCAGTCCGGCGGCGGGCAGTCCGGCGCGGCGCCGGCGGCGTCCTCAGGTCAGCCGGGCGGCGCTCAGGCTCAGTCCGGTGCCATGTCGGGTTTTGCTGCGCTCGCCTCCATGAGCCCTCAGGCGATCCTCGCTCAGGTCGACGGCCTGGACCCGCTCGCGAAATCCCAGCTCGTCGTCAGGGGACTGCAGACTGAGTTCGCCGCGCTCGGCGTCGACACGGGGGCGCTTCAGACTTCCTACATCTTGAGGATAGGCGCGCTCATGCTCCTCATCACGCTGATCTCGGTCACCGCGACGATCCTCGTCGGTTTTTTGGGCTCGAGGGTGGCCGCGGGCACGGCCCGCGACCTGAGGGGCGCGGTCTTCGCGAAGGTGGAGGATTTTTCGCTCGCGGAGTTCGACTCGTTTTCGACCGCTTCGCTGATCACCCGCTCGACCAACGACGTGACTCAGATCCAGATGATGATAATGATGGGCACGAGGATGCTCTTCTACGCGCCGATCATCGGCGTGGGGGGCGTCATCAGGGCCCTCGGCAAGGCATCCGGCATGTGGTGGATCATCGCGCTGGCCGTGGGCGTGCTTCTGGCCATCATCGGGCTCGTGTTCGCGGTCGTGGTGCCGAAGTTCCGCACCGTGCAGAAGCTCGTGGACAGACTCAACCTTGTCGTGCGCGAAAACCTCTCCGGCATGATGGTCATCCGCGCGTTCAACAGGCAGGACCACGAGGCAAAGCGCTTCGACCAGGCCAACCGCGACCTTACCGGCACGCTCCTCTACGTGACGCGCGTCATGGTCGTGCTGATGCCCCTCATGACCATCATCATGAACGTGGTCTCCGTGTCGATCATATGGGTGGGCTCGCACGAGGTGGCCGCCGGGACAATCCGCGTCGGCGACATGATGGCCTTCATGCAGTATTCCATGCAGATTTTCTTCGCCTTCCTCATGATGTCCTTCATGTTCATCATGCTGCCCAGGGCGAGCGTCTCTGCCGACCGCATCGCGCAGGTCGTCAACACCAAGGTGAGCATCCGCGACCCGAAGGATCCGTCCCGGCTCTCCGAGCCCGTGCGCGGGCAGATCGAATTCCGCAACGTGCGGTTCCGCTACCCCGGAGCGCAGGAGGATGTGCTCCACGACATCAGCTTCACTGCGGTGCCCGGGACCACGACGGCGATCATCGGCACGACGGGTTCAGGCAAGTCGACCATGGTCAGCCTCATCCCGCGCTTCTACGACGTAACGGAGGGGCAGGTGCTCCTCGACGGGATCGACATCAAGACCCTTCCGCTTGCCGAACTCCGATCCCACATCGGCTTCGTCCCGCAGAAGAGCATGCTCTTCACGGGCAGCATCGCCGAGAACATCCGGTATGGAAAAGAGGGAGCATCGGACGACGAACTCGTGGAAGCTCTCTCGGTATCGCAGATCATGAGTCTGGCGGAAGAGAGCCCCGAGAGGCTCGAACGACAGATTTCCCAGGGCGGCATGAACGTGTCGGGCGGCCAGCGCCAGAGGCTCTCGATAGCCCGTGCCCTCGTGCGCTGCGCCCCGGTGTATGTATTCGACGACAGCTTTTCCGCCCTCGACTACAAGACCGACAGGGCGATCCGGTCCGCGCTCAAGACCTACGCCAAAGACAGCGTCATCTTTCTCGTCACGCAGCGCGTCGCCCCGATCCGCCACGCCGAGCAGATCATCGTGCTCGACGACGGCCGGGTGGTCGGCATAGGCACCCACGAACGGTTGATGAACACTTGCGAGGTATACCGCGACATCGCGCTTTCGCAGCTCAAAGAGGAGGAACTCGCATGAACAAGAACGAGAAACCCGTTGCGGTGAATCAGCAGTCCCAGAATCCCATTTCCGGCGGGCCGGGCGCGGCGGACGGCCGACCTCAGGCCACACAGGCGCAGGGCAGGCGCAGGGCTGGTTTTGGTCCTCCGGGCGGCGGACCCGCCGCCCTCATGCCCGGCGAAAAGTCGAAAGATTTCAAAGGCACGATGAAGAAGCTCCTCGCATACCTGGGACCTTACCGCTGGGGACTTCTGGTGGTCATGGTGCTCGCGACGGCGGCGACGATCCTCGCGATCGTGGGGCCGAAGATACTCGGCACCGCCACCACGACACTCTTCGAGGGTGTGGTGAAGAAACTCACCCGCTCCGGCGAAATCGATTTCACGAAGATCGGCGGCATCCTCCTGACGGTGCTCGGCCTCTATGTGTCTTCGGCGATCCTTCAGTACATCCAGGGCTGGATCGTTTCGGGCATCGCGGTCAAGATCACCTATACGCTGCGCAAGGACATCATTTCAAAGATAAACCGGATGCCCTTCAGGGCTTTCGACAACACGAACCACGGCGAAATCCTCTCGCGCATGACAAACGATGTCGACACGGTGAACCAGACCTTGAGTCAGAGCCTCTCCCAGATGATCACCTCGGTGATGACCCTGATCGGCGCCCTCGTGATGATGCTCACCATAAGCTGGCAGATGACGATAGTCGCCATTTTGATGATTCCCCTCTCGGTCGGCCTTGTTAAGTTCATCGTGCAGCGTTCGCAGAAATATTTCAAAACCCAGCAGGACTATCTCGGCCACCTGAACGGGCACATCGAGGAGATTTTCGGCGCGCATACCGTGGTGAAGGCCTTCGGCGGCGAGAAAAAGGCCGTCGCGACATTCGACGAGCTCAACTCGACGCTCTATCAGTCCGCCAGGAAGAGCCAGTTTCTCTCGAGCATCATGATGCCGCTCATGAACTTTGTCGGGAACCTGGGCTACGTCGCGGTGGCGGTGAGCGGCGGCTGGCTCGCGGCGAAGAAGATGGTCACGGTCGGCGACATTCAGGCATTCCTTCAGTACGTGCGCTCCTTCACCCAGCCCATCACCCAGGTGGCGAACATTTCGAACGTGCTGCAGCAGACCGCGGCTGCGGCCGAGCGCATCTTCGATTTTCTGGCTTTCGAGGAAGAGAAGCAGGATGAGGCCGCGGGCGCGGTGTCCATGGCCGTGGAGGGCAAGGTCGAGTTCCGCCACCTGCGCTTCGGATACATCCAGGATCAGCCCGTCATCAAGGATTTCAGCGCGACCATTCTCCCCGGCCAGAAAGTCGCCATCGTCGGCCCCACGGGCGCGGGCAAGACCACGCTCGTGAAACTTCTCATGCGCTTCTATGAGCCCGAGAGCGGCGAAATACTCATCGACGGCATGCCTATCAGGGATATGCCGCGCTCGACGGTGCGGTCGTGGTTCGGCATGGTGCTGCAGGATACGTGGCTGTTCTCAGGCACCGTGAAGGACAACATCGCCTACGGCAAGCGGGACGCGCGCGAGGACGAGCTCACCGAATCCGCGAAGGCGGCTCACGTCGACCACTTTGTGCGCGCCTTCCCCGAGGGCTACGACCTCGTGCTCAACGAGGAGACGACGAACATATCCCAGGGGCAGAAGCAGCTTCTGACCATAGCCCGCGCGATGCTCGCGAAGCCGCCGATGCTCATTCTCGACGAGGCGACGAGCAACGTCGACACGCACACCGAGCTCCTCATACAGAAGGCGATGCTCGCCCTCATGCAGGGGCGGACGAGTTTCGTGATCGCGCACCGGCTCTCGACGATACGCGACGCCGACCTCATCCTCGTGATGGACCACGGCGACATCGTGGAGCAGGGCACGCACGAGGAGCTGCTCGCGAAGTGCGGCTTCTACGCCGAGCTCTACAACAGCCAGTTCGACGAGAGCGGTGAAGCTCAGGCGGCCTGTTCGTGAGGCTTTTGAGCGGGCGCGCTCCTGGGCGAGGACGCCACTCTGAAGGGGGCCGCAGCGGTCAAGGCGGCCTTTCAGTGTGGGCGCACTGGGTTGCCTTGGCGCCCACTCCTTGCCGGGCCCGCACCGGATGAAAGTTGTTGGCGAAGAGGCGCGAGGCGCCTACTCCCGCCCACCCCCGGCGGGGTACCTCACTGAAGGGGGCCCCCGCCCAGCGAGCGGCTACTATATGCATAAAAAAAGCGCGGTGCCCTGCGGTGCCGCGCTTTTCTTGTCTCGAGGCCTGGGCAATCCGGCGTGAGCCGCCAGACTGCTTCGGCTGAAGAATCAGTAACTCGATCCCGCGGCCACGGGGAACTTTCCCATGCGCTGGGAAGGCAGAGACTGGCCGGTGCCCTGCTACCGCCTCGGCAGGAGGATCGTGTGGGGGCTCACGGCGATGATACTGGCGGAGCTGAAGTGGATCGTCGGATCAGGCTCCGACCCAATACTCCGCGGGCATCACCAACCGAACCCCTATCCCCGGACCACCGTTCCCGGTTTCAGGAAGGCCCACGATTATCCTTGACAGAAATCTGAGACAGCGCGTATAATAAAAAGTAGAATAGTTATTCCACATTGTGGAATAAAAAATAAGACCACGTGAGGAGAAAACAGATGTCAGGCAAGAAGCTCTCGGGTGTCTACATTCCAATGGTGACGCCGTTCAGGGCGTCGGACGAGGAAATCGACTTCGGCGGACTGAACGATGTCACGGATTACCTTGTGAAGAACGGAATCGACGGGCTTATCCCCTGCGGCAGCACGGGCGAAATGGTCGCAATGACCGCCGACGAGCGCCGCCGCGTCAACGCCGCGGTGTGCGAAAGAGCCGCCAAACGGGTGAAAGTGTTCGCCTCGACGGGCGCCTATCGCACCAAGGAAGCCGTGGATCTCTCGAAAGCCGCCGAAAAGGACGGCGCTGACGGTGTCATGGTGGTCACGCCCTGGTACATGGCTCCGAGCGAGGACGAGCTGTACTCGCACTACGCTGCCATCCGCGAAGCTGTCAACATCCCCATCATGCTCTACCACAATCCCTACTACTCCACCTGCCTGATGAGCGACGAATTCATGGCCAAGCTTTACAACGACGGCCTCATTTACGCGGTCAAGGAGAGGCAGGCCGACGTCTACCGTCAGCAGAACCTCCGGGCGCTCACCGATGAAAATTTCGGCATTTTCTATGGCTACGACATCTGTCCGGTCGAGAGCCTTACCTGCTGGGCCGACGGCTGGGTATGCGGCACTGGCAATCTGTTCCCCAAAGAGAACAAGATGCTTTATGACCTGGCGGTCGCCGGCAAGACCCAGGAAGCGATGGACTATCAGTTCAGGAAGATTCGGCCCTACTTTCCGCTCTTCCTCGAGAAGACGGCAAGGGGCATGCCGACTCCGTGGCTCATGGTCATCAAGGAGGGACTTGCGCTGCGCGGAGTCAACGCCGGTGTCGCCCGCAAGCCGGTTCAGCCGCTGCCCGAGGATGTCAGGGCGAAACTGAAGAAGATACTCAAGGAGTACGGCTACCTCTGAGTCTGTTCCACCAGCTTCGAGCTTTGGCGCCGTTACCTACTGTCACAAGGCACGTCGTCTGACCGCGGGTAACGGCGTGGATATCGCGTAATTTTTTTTAGGAGGTATATCGTGATGAAACGGAAGTTGTTACGAATGATCGTGGCGCTGATGCTCATCAGTGCGCTTGCAGCGCCGGTGCTCGCCCAGGGGAAGACCAAGATCACGGTCTTGCGGCCCGGCGACGAAGAGAAAGTCAGGTCCTTCCTCGAGCCTGCCGTGGCCAAGTTCATGCAACTCAATCCGGACATCGAGGTGGAGACCGTCTACGAATCCTGGGGCGGATGGATCCAGAAATACCCGACCCTCTTTGTCGCCAATACCCAGCCCGACGTCATTTTCTGGTGGGATAATAAGCAGAAAGACAGCACGGCGCAGAATCGCCTCATCCCGCTGGACAAGTACGTCGACCAGGCGGTCTTCAAGTCGATCCCCGGCTCGGTCTGGGACCTGGTCTCGGTAAGCGCCGATGCCCACTACTACATTCCGTCCTCGGTCGATTCTTTCGCACTCTACTACAACAAGGACGTATTCAAGCAGGCCGGGCTCGATCCTGAAAAGCCGCCCAAGACATGGGACGAACTGCTAGCCTGCGCCAAGGCGATAAAGGAAAAAACAGGCCTTCCCGGTATCGGTGTTCCCGCCAAGACCGGAATGAATACGCTGCAGGAATTTGTTGCACAGTTCGTGGATCAGATGACAGGGACCGATTTCCTCGATGCTAGGAACAAGCCGATATTCAACAACGCGAAAGGCCTCGTGGCAATGGAGTTCCTCCAGAAGCTGTGGCCGTATACCCAGCCCTCTCCCACAGACTACGGGCGCGGCGAGCTTCGCCCGCTGCTCCGCGACGGAAAACTGGGCATGATCATCGACGGTCCGTGGGCGGTCCCGATGTTGATCGACAAGTTCGGCGAAAATCTCGACAAGAGCCCGATCGGAATCGCGCCGCCGCCGCTTGGCCCGAACGGTGAAAAGACCGATTGGGCGGGGACGAATGGCTGGGTAGCGACGCGCCAGAGCACTGCCGTCGCGAGCGGAAAGCTGATTTCCTTCCTGATGCAGCCAGAACAGCTCTATAATCACCACGTAGCGTATGGAAGCGTGCCGCTGGTGCAGGCCGAGCTGCCCATGAAGGCTTTCCAGTACAACTACTGGAAGACCTTCTATACCTTGAACACGCAGTATAAGCTTATCGGTATGATCGGCAAGTATCACCCGACGCCGGGCGCCTTCTATGACCAACTCGAGGCGATCTGGCAGGCGTTCATATTCAAGCAGATGGACGCCAAGACCGCATTGAGCCAGGCCGAACAGAAAGTCAACGATATCAACGCGCGGCAGGGCATCAAGTAATCGATCACGAAATCGAGGTGTCGTCCGCCGGACGGGGGCAGCACTCTGCCCGGCGACGCCCCAGACTCCGAGCATCTTCAAGTCGTTCGCGACCGACGGAGGGAGAATCCACGTGAACAAGCTTATTCGGCGAAGGCTAATACTTTCGTTCATTCCTCTATTTGTCATCATGTTCCTGATTTATCTCCTCCCGATAGCCAATACCGTGTTCGGGGCGTTTTGGGGCTATGTGGGCGCCGATGCCGGCCATTTTGTGGGCTTGGGAAATTTCCAGAAGATAAAATCGACCATAGTGCCGACCGTCCTGCGCACACTGGTGTGGACGTTCGGTTCGGTGCTTCCCGCGATCGTCCTCGGACTCCTTCTGGCGCTTTTGTTCCAGAAGGATTTTCGCCTGAAGAAGCTTTTCATGTCTTTCTGCCTTTTGCCTTACTCGATACCGCTCATCATCGTGGCATCGTGCTGGATGTTCGTGTACCATCCGAATTTCGGCATCGTGAATGTCTTTCTCCAAAAAATAGGGATCATCAAGGAACCCATTCAGTTCCTTTCATTCAAAAGCGCGATGGCTTCGGTCATCGTAGTTAGGGTATGGCGGGCCATGCCCTTTGCATTCATCAATTATTACGCCGCCATGTCCACGATTCCCCTGGAACAATACGAGGCCGCCGACGTGGACGGAGCGACGGAGTTCCAGAAATTCGTCTATATAACGCTTCCGAGCCTTAAATCTATTACGTCGACGACGCTGATAATCCTCACCGTTTGGACCTTCCTAGTGTTCGACATAATCTATGGCATGACCGGCGGCGGTCCCATTGACGTAACGAGCATCATCAGCATTCAGATATACCGAGAGCAGACCAATATGCGGGACTTCGGCACGGCGTCTGCCTGGTCGCTTATAGCGATGGTCATTCTCGTGCTGCTAAGCGCCCTGTATTGGCACCTATTCCCGATAGGGGACTCAAGTGAAAGAGCGTAACCGTTTCTTGGCTTCCATCGTCGCTTGGGCGCTGAGGATTCTTTTCGCGATTTTCTGTATCCTGCCGATCTATGCGACTGTCATAGTCGCCTTGACTCCGGATGCGGACATGATGCGCCCGCAGCTGACTCCGCAGTTCTGGGACTTTTCAAATTTCGTCAAGGGACTCCGCTTCATCGGCGAACGGCTCATAAACAGTTTCATCAATTCTATCGCTTCCGTCGCGCTCGCGCTGGTGATAGCGGTGCCGTGCTCGTACGTCCTGGCGCGCTACAGGTTCCGGGGGCGAAGCTTCCTGCTTTTCTGCCTGCTCGTTTCGCAGATGATGGCGGGCATCATCCTGATGCCTTCCCTCTATTCGGTATACAACAATCTTGGAATGCTGAATTCGCGGCTAGGCCTGATCCTCGTGCTTACTGGAGTCAACCTTGCCCTCGCCATATGGATACTTTTCGGCTTTTTCCAGAGCCTGCCCAAGGAAATTGAGGAAGCCGCGATGATCGACGGCGCATCGTTCCTGACTATGCTCCTCAAGATAGTCGTACCCATGAGCGGTCCGGGGATCGCAGTAAGCGCTATCTTTGTATTCATCAATACGTTCAACGAATTCGTCGTTCCTCTCTTCCTCATAACGAAGTCGCATTTGTTCACGGTCACGCTTTCGCTGTACACGCTGTTGACGGATACGACGATGAGATGGCCACTTATGGCCGCATCCTCGCTCATCGGAATGGTCTTGCCGATCGTCATATTCATTGTGTTCCAGAGGTATATAGTGCACGGTCTTAC
>Ga0228535_1002331_pt1 | contig 18976 bp, 18 predicted proteins | sample SJ1metagenome_FD_168457 | JGI IMG/M metagenome (GOLD analysis project Ga0228535, IMG submission 168457) | Enriched culture of PCE-dechlorinating microbial communities from Ithaca, New York, USA - SJ1 | ecosystem: Engineered > Modeled > Simulated communities (microbial... > Unclassified | place... | reverse complement strand
TATGACCGTTTGGAGCCTTACTGCGTATTTATGCTGGATTGATCCTACGGTCAGAATTTTTTCCATCAACGCAATTTCTTCTTCGGTCGTGTTTGGTTTTACTTCTTTCCCCATGTGTTGAGTATAGTATACCTCCTGACTTTTATCACGCTATCTGTCTCGGACAGAACACTAGTAAGACTAGGGGACTTGAGAATGCACAGACATTCACGCAGACATTCACCGAGCCATGGAAAGGCGGTCTATGGACATTTGAGGATGTCGTGGCTTATCCCGAATCCGTCATATATTCTTATGCTAAAACTCTTTCCAAACTTAAAGACGATTTCATCGGCAATTTCGTGAAGATGGGCCAGGATGCCGTACGCAAGGGGCTTACCGAGTCTCCCTCTGCGTTCATCCTGCCCGCCGATCCCGTCGATCCGGCGACCCTAAATTGGATGCTTGAGGTCCTAAACTTCCAAGGTACGGAGATTCACAGAGCGACCGCACCCTTCGTTGCGGACGGTAAGTCATACCCGGCGGGGACCTATGTCATTCTGACGGCACAGCCTTACAGGCCGAATGTAATGGCTTTGCTCGATAAACAGGTCTATCCCAACAGGTTGCAGTACCCAGGCGGCCCCGCCAAGGCTCCATATGATGTGGCAGGCTGGACGCTTCCTATGGAGATGGGTGTCGAATGCATAAAGGTCGAAAAGCCGTTTGACGCCAATCTTGAGCTTGTAAAAATTTTTAAGTCGGTACCCGGAGCGATCGTAAAAGGATCTGCTGATTATGGCTACGCATTCAGGCCTGAGGCAAACAACAGCGCCACCGTGCGCAGCAAGCTGCTTGCCGCTGGATTTAAGCTTCAATGGCTCATGGAACCCGAAGTGATTGAAGGTACGGAGTTTCCTGCAGGGACAACAATAGTTCTTTCTCAGGATGGTTTGACGGCGAAACTTTCGGACATCGCCTCCAAATATTCCGCTACCTTCTATCCAATATCTTCTGTCCCGACCGCCAAGATGACAACGCTATCAAATCCGAGAGTGGGTATTTATGAGAACTGGGGCGGCAATGCAGACGCGGGCTGGACGAGGATGGTATTCGACAAGTTCGAGATTCCTTACACATTTATGCGCGACACCGACATAAAAGAGGGCAAATTAATAGATAAATATGATGCGATTATATTGCCCGACAGTTTGACAAGCAGTCTCAAGAAAGGGCTGGCTGCCAATTGAACTGACCCCCTGCAAGTGGACACAAAAATGAATTCTACTTCACCATATCTCTGGTTTCTATACTGGATTGGGCTTGTCCAGCCAAGATTCTTTTGGATTCTTCTCTCGTTGTAGAATGAAATATAGTCGTTGATCTCCTGCGCCACGTGAGGGAAGTTCTGTTGCTTATTCCTTCCATCAACGTAGCCAAGCTCGCATTTCAAATGGCCGAAGAAGCATTCGATGAGCGCGTTGTCCCAGCAGTTCCCCGCTCTCGAATAACTGGAGACCATCTTGTATTGTTCCAGTAAGGTTTGGTATTCCTCAGATCGGTACGCCGGTCCGCGATCGCAGTGGAGAAGTGCTCCTTCAAGAGTGTTCGTCGCCAGAAGCTTCTTGATCGGTGCCACTGCGGTCGCAATGGTGTTCTGGAGACTCAATTCATACGAAACGATCTCATGGTTGAATAAATCCATGACCGCACTGAGATACAGGGTGCCGCCTGCAAACGTGACCCACGTGACATCGGTCGCAAGCTTTTTAAGCGGAAGTACCGAGGTGAAATTCCTATCAAGGATATTCGGCCCACACTGTCGATCCGACAATCGCTCCTTATGTCGCTGCCGATACCAGTACGCAGGGTGTCGTCGCTTCCGAACGCGCGCATTAAGCAGGTTCTCATTCATTATTCGTGCGATTCGCTTGTGATTGATCGGTATTCCTTCGGTCAGGCTAAGATACCGGGCCATTCGCTTGGCGCCGTAGCTATAACGGACGTCTTCCTGGATGCGTTGTACCTTCTCAGTCAGCAGAGAATCCTTAGGGGGCACTTTACTCGTATACACGTACCGGTAATAACCGCTGCGTGAGACTTCCGCGATATCACAAAGCAGTTTCACTTTGTAGCCTCGTGCGGCAAGTTGTTCGATGGCAACAAGTCTTTTTTTTTACGGCCATTCTTTCGATACCCGTTCAGAATGAGCATCTCCCTCAGATAGGCGTTTTCTGTCCGGAGATATTCCATCTCCTTTCGTGGATCTTCAAATGCCGGAGGTTCATGCAGGTGCAGACAGGCTTCTCTGGCTTCTTCGCCCTGCCTGATCCGTTTACCTGGGTTCTTGCACTTCTTGATCCATGAAAGAATCAGCTGGTGCTTAATGCCATAGGTTCGCTCAAGACCACGGATGCCGTCTATGCCATCGAAGTAATCTTTGAGTACCTTCGTCTTTAGTTCCAGAGGATACTTCATAGTCCTCCTCTCGATCTTACGGTATTTCATTCTATACCCCCTTTTGTGTCCACTTGCAGGGGGTCAGTTCAGTCGGTCCGAACCCAACGGATCGGGGAAAAAAATGGGAGCAAGAGGCATCTTTTGGTGGACGGTCGTGGGGTCCCGCTCTCCCTCATCGTGACCGGGGCCAACGTTCATGACGTCAAAGGGCTTGTTCCAGTGCTCGATACCATTATGGTAGAGCGTGAGGATCCTCCATTGAGGCGTAGCAAGCACTTGTGTGCCGACGCTGGGTATCGGGGTTCTGATACTAGGATCACGATTGAGGAACACGGTTATATTCCCCATATCGTCGACCGTCACACTGAAGCTGAAGACCTACAAAGAAACCCCAAGAAACAAGCCAGGCGTTGGGTCGTGGAAGTTTGTCACAGTTGGTTCAATCGCTTCCGGGAACTTCTCGTTCGATATGAGAAACTCGAACGCAGTTTCGTCGCTCTTAACCACCTTGCGGCAGCAATCATCACATTCCGTAAGGTCCCATTGGTCGTCAATATTATTTACGGATAAGTTCTAAGCAATTATGCAAAAATCGCTGATAGTCCCGGATATTATGTATGATAATTGAGTGTTCCCGGTAAGGATGGCATTATTATAACCTAACGATTACCATGTCAAAATTGGCTTTAAATTCTTTGTCAGACCGTTATTATTTTTACACCTTGTTCCATAACCTCATTTTCAAAGTTTTTATCTATTTCGCTGTCTGTAATTAAATAGTCTACTTCGGATAAGGATATAGTATTTGCATTTCCTTTTTTATTGCATTTAGAAGAATCCGCGCACAGGATGACATTATCAGAACACCGTGCCATTTGTCGTATTACCTCTGCAATATCCAGCGATGAAGCCGTGACTCCATATTTTGCGGAAAAACCTATAGTACCAATGAATGCATATTTTGCATTGAATCTTTTGATGGCATCGAGGGCTAAGGGGCCAATAAAGCATTCGTCGAGCAAACGAAAGTCTCCCCCTACCATCGTGAAACGTACAGAGGGGTTTCTGCGAATGGACTGAATTGGGAGTAAAGAATTTGTAATAATGTATATATCGCGTTTACCCAGCAGAAACCGTGGGATCATGGCGGTGGTTGTTCCGGAGTCGATAAACACCGTATCTCCACTCTGCATCATTTCTGCCGCTTTTCGAGCTATCTTGGTTTTTTGTCTCAAATTTGTCTGTTGGCGTTTGACAATATTCGGATGGAGGGCAAGCATGGCTTTACCGTGAGTGCGGATGATGAGGCCTCTATTGGACATAAAATTGAGGTCATTTCTGACCGTTGCATCAGTGACACCTAGAATTTTGCTCATCTCGAGCACAGAAATACCTGGACGGTCAGTAAGAATGTCGAGAATTTTCTCTTGCCGTTCGGTGATAAATTCATCGATATAATCAGATTTGGGATTCTGCTTAGTCCTCATTTTGAGCTGGTCTCCTCACCAAAAGCAGTTTGTGTTATTTTCAGCTTTCGCTTATCGCACAGGAATTGATTAATTTTCTCTTAATATGGCCTTCTGAGTCAAGCTCTGAAAATACAAGCGTTGTCTATATGATATGAAAGACTTTCCCCTAGGAATTAAAACCCCATCAAAATGGTCTTTATCTATCTGGCGGCCTACCTGTGTTCAGCGTTAAGCATTGTGCTTAAGTATCGACTCGCATCGTTTTTTGCATTCGAGCATTGATCGGCCAGTGTGATATATGGCCTTCCACGGATTGCCGATGTTCCCGATTTTGACGTTTCCATCTTTATCAAGAAGCTGTCGCCATTCTCCTATGGCATGATCAATAAAATGGAGTTTTGCAAAATTCCAAGTCTGAATAAACGCGTAGAGATATTCATCTTTTCCGAATGTCTGATAAGCATCAAGGAATCCGATGAGCGCTTCGCAGTTTTGCCACCATTCTTTGTCTGTGTTTGAAGCCGGACCGATGTGCGGGCCTTCTCTATAAAGACCTCCGGAGGTTCGGTCGAAGCCGTATTGTAGGGTATGGGAAATCAACTTCTCCTCAAGATCGGCATATGAGGAAATGGGCATCTTGAGGACTTTCAACGCCCTGTTGAGTAGCCACACCAATTCGATATTATGTCCGTAGGAAGTCGAATCAGAAGATTTTTCCTCTATTTTCTGAGTGAGGCGCTCCGAATTCCAAGTCCGGTTGATGTTTATTGCCGGGATAGGGTTGAATGCCAGATCAAATTGATTCCGTCCACACCCTCTATCCACATCGATCATTTTTGCGATTATAAGATTGATGACTTCAGAAAGCCGCCGCATATGTATTTCTGCAGAAGAGCATTGCGCCAGTGAAGTGAACGCCTCCATAAGATGCATGTGAATATCAATTGATTTTCTGTCACCCGCCCAGAACCCCTTTTCTTCCAATGTCCAGTCCTCTTTGAGATTCTCGTAATACCCTCCATTGAGATTGTCCGCACAGTACTTCTCAAGCAGATCGAAAGTTTTCGAGGCGTATTCTAGACCCACGGGTTTACCGGAGGCTCTCGTATATTCGGAAAGGGCATATATTGCAAAGCTTTCTCCATATACTATCTTGGCCTTGTCTTTGGGAGCGCCTTGTCTTGTCGTACGCCATATCCAGCCGCCGTGTTTTTTATCCCAAAAATGCCCGAGAAAAAAATCAACGCCTTTTTCGGCCTCTTTTAAGAATTCCTTTCGATACGGATATTCTAGATATAGAGAGGAGAGACCCCAAATCATCCGCGTCTGTGTCACGATGTATTTATCCGTGTCTCCCGATGGTTTTCCATTTTGGTCAAACGATGTCAGAAAGCCACCATACTCTTTATCAATGCCATTATCAATCCAAAATTGCAGGATTCCTTTTTCAAGATGATCACATATTTCTTTATAAATGATCGACATGCTGCTGGATAGGTTGGCGTTCATGGTATAACGGCTCCTTGTTATAAAGACGAAACTTTAAAATAGTACACATATATTTTGTCTATTTCTTTTTGGTTTTTCTGATTATTACATCATCTTTTACGATAGCGGCTCCGGCGCGGACGATTATGGCATAGAAATCATTGATTTGGTCGTCTGTGAATGGCTTTACGGAATCTGACAGACAGAATTCTTTGTTTCTTAGTACATATTTGTTTCTGCCTAATGGATTATAATTTATCAATTCTATGGGGATGTCGCTTCTTGTTGTCGCAACAAATTGAGCAATTTGCTGTATGTTTTCCGGTGTCGCAGTAAATTCCGGGATGAGTGGTATTCGTACCAATATCGGATTTACCTTGTTGGCTAAATACTTAAAATTGGCCTTGATTATTTCATTGTCGGCCCGTGTATGCACTATGTGCTCCTCTCGGGCAAATATTTTGATGTCTATTATGAATTCGTCGACACATTCGACGACATCATCGATGGTTTCTCTAGTGGTGTAGAGGCATGTTTCTATAATGGTATTGATTCCCTCTGTCTTGCATGACTCCAGGATTTTTCTGCTGAAGTTTTTTTGATAGAAAGGCTCTCCACCCGATAATGTCACCCCTCCGTGCGATTCTTCATAGAAAGCCTTATCTTTTTTTACTTCCTGGATGATTTCTTTTACGGTCACGAGCCTCCCATCAAAGGCGAGAGCGTTGGCGGGACATTCAGAGACGCATATTCCGCATTTGTTGCACAGGGACTTATCGATGTTGATATGATTGGCTTTATCCGCCGATACCGACAATGCTTTTTGTGGACACTTTCCGACACAGATATGGCACGCGATACATTTATTCTTAAAATGCCACAGATCGATGCTGCTTTTTTTCCCCTCGGGATTATGGCACCATTTGCAATCCAGGGGGCAGCCTTTCAAGAAAACGGTGGAGCGCAATCCTGGGCCGTCGTGAATTGTGAAACGCCTGATGTCAAAAATGATGCCGCTCTCGCCAGTCTCAATCGGCCCCATATTCTGTTCTCCTGATGATTTCATCCTGAAGATCATCCGCGAGTTCTGTAAAATAGGCCGTATAACCCGCAACTCTTACGAGAAGATCTCTGTATGCTTCGGGATTCTTCTTTGCAGCCAGAAGATCTTCCCTTCGCACAACGTTGAATTGGACGTGGTGAATGTGAAGTTTGATGAAAGTGCGCAGGAATGATGAAAATTTGACAATATTCGATTCTTTTTGGAAAAATTCTGGCAGAAACTTCAGATTCAGCAGCGAGCCGTTGCTGGCCAGTATCGAGTTGACTCGGGAGACAGAATTTAAAAGTGCAGTGGGCCCTGTTTGATCCCTGCCATATACGGCGGACAAACCTCCATCCGCAAGAGGCTGTTTAGCTAATCTACCGTCAGGAGTCGCCCCGACGTTGAGTCCCATTGGCACATGAGCCGATACGGTATATAGCCCGATTTGGAACAGTCCACCTCTTGCGTTTCTATATTTCCCGACTTCTTTAGAAAAATAGGCTACCCATTTCTGGCCTATCCTATCGACCCATTCAACATCGTTGCCATATTTGGGGATCTTGTTGAGCAGTCTGTTTCTCAATATTTCATATCCTTTAAAATTTTTCCTGAGCGCTTCGAGCAATGTGACCGGCATGACAAATTTCTCGTCGTAGACCGAAGTCTTTATCGCGGCCAATGAATCCGCAACATTGGCGACTTGAATGCATTGGACGCCGCTAAAATTGTAGAGGGCTCCTCCTGCCGTCACATCACGGCCTTTGTCCAGGCAATTCTCAATGACGGAAGATAAGAAGGGAGAAGGAAGACAGGCCGCGTGCATTCTGTCGACGATGATACATGCTTTTATCATCTTGTCTATAAAATAATTAATTTGTGTTTTAAATGCGTCTTCCAAATCTCTGTAGGTTTTGTAGTCATACAGGAATCCTGTCTGGAGTCCAAGTTTTTTGCCTGTGAGAAGGCAGTATCCGTTGTTAAGAGTCAGCTCGAGTACTTTGACCATATTAAACATGGCAGCATCACTCCAGCCGAGGCTATTACCGTGTGTGCTGAGCTCGACACAGCCCACAATCGAGTAGTTCCTTGCATCTTTTATATCTATTCCCTTGTTTGTGAGGGCTGGGATGATACTCTCATCATTGAATATCTGGGGCATCCCGCCGCCATTTCCGATTACTTTTATGCAAGCATTTAAGAATTTCTCCGGAGTTTTGTTGTGAATTCTGGCTGAAAGGTTGGGCTGGGAGAGTCTCACTTGATCCTGGGCCTTTAAGAATATAAATGAAAGGAGATTCGTGGCATCATTGGAGTCATCGTCCACTCCTCCGATAGCGACATTGAAGCCCGTCGTGAAACCGGCAAAATATTTCGCGCTTTTTGTATTGCGCATATATACAATATGGTTAAACTTGATCCAGAGAGCCTCCGTCAGTTCTAGCGCACGATCGAGAGTCAAGCGTCCTTCCAAGAAGTCTTTTTCAAAGTATGGATAAAGATACTGATCCATCCTGCCGGGGGATATCGAGTTTGCATTCGATTCCATGTGCAGGATTACAAACAAAAACCAGAGCGACTGAAGAGCTTCATGGTATGACTCAGGAGGAGAGGATTCGAGTTTTTTACATATGCGGGAAACCTCAAGGAGCGACGATTTAGCGGACTCGTCACTTTCGGAATCGGCCATCCGCTTAGCCAAGTCTGCATAGCGCCCCATGAAATGTATGGCACCTTCAAGGACAAGATCGACAGACAGATAAAAATCCTGCTTTGAAATATCACAATCTTTAATTTTTCCCTGGGCAATTTTTCTGAGTCCAGAGGGACCGTGCGAAAGCCATTTTTCTGTGCCAGGGCAAATATGACCCTGGGAGTGATCCTTTTGATTTATTTTGACTGCGAGTTCGAAATCATCGATGTTTTCATCGAGAGCTTGACCTATTTTATCTCTCAGCCCTTTATTATGCCAGTAAGGATAGAGTTCGGACCTAAATTCTATAATATCCTTATCATCCACATTGAATCTGTCCTGGGCTCTTGTCGGCAGCGACTCTATCTCATTGTTGATCCACTCGATTCCAGCTTCAGGAGAAACGATCCCGGCTCGTATTTTGGTCGACCTATTGCCAACGATCAATTCTTTAGAATCTAAGCTTATTTCAATCTGTTCCAGAGCGTTTTTCAGTGCAAGGGCTCTTTGAATGATCCGGGGCTTTTCTTCATTTTGCCGATAGGTCTTGGTGATGATTTTAGCTTGTTCTATTGATAAATATCTTGGTTCATGCAGAATATGTTTTCTCAGCTTGTCTATTCGGCCAAACGGCTCTATTGAGTCTAGCCTGTCCAAATAGAGATTATAATCGAGCATACCCAGCTCCTTTTTCAATAAGAGAGTATGACAGTTAATCCCCTGACACTACGATGGAGATCTTTCTCTCTTGGGGACCATCGAGTTCCACAAGATAGATTTCCTGTGCGCCTCCGAACAGAACTTTTCCATTTTGGATTGGAAATATGGCATTATTCCCCAGCAGCAATCCTCGCAGGTGACTCGTCGCGTTGGCGGAAGTTCTGCCATAGGAAGGTAGAAAATGTGCATGGACATATGGACTTTCATCCGGCACAAGTTTTTTAAGAAGATCAACAATATCCAGCTCAAGGCAGTCGAGGCCTTCATTGACGGTTATACCGGTGGTCGTATGAAGCGTGATGATGTTGACCACGCCCGTCTGAATGCTGCTTTCTTGCACTATATCAGAAACGATACTGCCCATCCGTATCATTTGGATTGGTTGGGATGTTTTGATAGCCTTAGAATATATTTTGGTCATATTATTCTCCTTGGAGATTTAAGAATCGGATTGGATTCAGTTCGAATATCTTATGGAGGGTTTCTTCGCGGAAACCTGCGTATTCAAGAGCCTCTCTCATTCGAAGCTGTTCGATGCGCGGATAGTTCGATCCAAAAAGTACCTTGTTCGATAAACTCCTATCAATCCAGGATGCTTGAATTTGGGAAGAAAAGACATATTTGAAGAATTCTCTTGGGGAATCGAAATAAAGCATTGAGGTGTCGATATATACGTTGGTGTATTTCATGGCCAGAATACAGCTTTCTACTACCCATGGCCAGCCAAAATGAGAGATAGAAAATTTGAGGTCAGGGAAATCTTTCGCGACGTTTTCGAGCAATAAGGGGTTTGCATATTGGAGTAAGCTGTTTGGTTCCCAGCTCATGCCCATATGGAAACAAATAGGAACATTGTATTTTTGGGCTATTTCGTAGACAGGATAGAGAATGGCTTTGTCATTGGGGAAGAAGTGTTGCGATGAAGGGTTAAAATTAATACCTTTTAGACCGAAATCCTTTATAAGGGTACGTAAATCGGAAAGAGCGGTCTTAGAATTTGGATCAATGCTGCCAAAACAGATGAAAGTATCGGGCGCAAGATCTTCCAGATACTTCATGTCATGATTAGACATCAATGTGCCACCAGCCGTGCTGCTCAAATCAAGAGGAAGCAGGACGACTTTATCAATGCCTGCAGCAGCGATCTGCCTTTTAAACAGATCAATGTCCTGGAGTGCGATTTTATATAATCCGAAATTATCTCTTCTGAATTTAACCTGCTCTTCCGAACCGCACATTTCTTTTAAAAAATACGGGTGAGCGTGAACGTCGATAATCATGATTTCCTCCCTGCCTTGTTTGGTTTCTGCTGGCTTGTTATGAGATCGAAGACCTCCTCGATAGCCGGTGCGCCTTCCATGGGCCCCCATTTTGTTGTTGAAAGAGCGGCGGCGGCATTAGCAAAAAGGCCAGTATCATACAGTGGCCATCCTCTTATCAGACCCGTCAGGAAGGCCGCGCAGAAAGTATCGCCTGCTCCTGTAGGATCAACGGCATCGACTTTATAGGCGGGGATTTCAAGGGTGTCTCCATTATGATAAATTTTACAGCCCTTGTCGCCCAATTTTTGCACTACGAGCTTGCCTTTTTTTTGCAATAACCTACAGGCTTCGTCATCATTGCCGACGTTCATGAAATCTCTGCCTTCCTGGACGCTGGGAAGGACAATGCATGCGCGCTCAAGTACCGGATCCGCGATCTTTCTGAGTTCATCCGCACCGAGGGCTTCCTTTCTTATATTGGGATCAAAACTGACTTTTGTCGTGTCAGGGATGACTTCCAGAATCTTGAGAACGGCTTTTCTTGAGGAAAGGCTGCCCGATAGAGCAAATCCCGTGATATGTACCCATTTTGCATCTTTAAAATAAGCTTGATCCACGTCGTCGGGAGACAGAAGCCCCGCTGCCGCGTTGTGGAGATGGTAGAGAAACCTTCGTGATCCATCATGGAAATACGCTATAAAAGTCACGGCAGTTGTTGCGTTGTCAGCGCACTTTATTTGGGAAATATTGACTCCGGAATTGGATAATTTATTGATAAAGCAGTTACCGAAGCCATCCTTGCCCACAACTCCGATAAAGCCGCATTTGTTCCCCAGTTTTGCCGCCGCGTTGATGAATATAGGTGTGTCTCCGCTTGGGAATGGCCCGAGGAAGGTACCCGGCCTGGAAAAATCGCAGTCAATATCTTTCCGCATTATCTCGACGAGTGGTGCTCCGATAGAAATGATATCAAAACCCATCAAATTACTCCTTAAAAAGTGCTTTTTTTCTGCCTGTATAAGGGCTATCTCGATTTAGAATATTTGTTCCAAATCATGACACCGAGTAGTACGATTCCCCATATGAGAAGTTTGTAGAAATTGCTGAAATAGGGGAACATGTTTATCGAGGAAGATAAAAACTGAAAAATGAGTATGGCGATCATGACATTAGAAATTTTGCCATGACCTCCTTGAGGGTTGACGCCTCCTAGAATCGCGATGAGAAGGCACTGCAGAGTATATTGCTGGCCATAATCGGACTTGGCAGAGTTCAGGCGGGACATCATGATAAGGCCAGATACCGAAGACAGTATGCCGGCAAGGCAGTAAGTCTGAATGATTATTTTATCTACATGCAACCCACTGAATTTAGCGGCTTTAGTATTTGATCCCACCATGTAGAGCTTAATTCCATACGCTGATTTGTTGAGCATGAAACTTACAAAAAGTGCAAGAAGGATAAAGATGAGTAAAGGGAGAGGGACAATATTAAATAGTGCGTAATTTCCTATTTTTGCATAAAGAGGGGGAAGTCGGTTTATCGCGTTGCCCTTGCTTAGGATTATTGAGACACCTGAAAACAGTTGCATGCTCCCGAGGGTGGCTAGTATGGGGGGTATACCTATCTTTGAAATCAGGAGTCCATTTAGCAGCCCACACAACAGACCTATTAGAATGGCGATGAGGCAAGATATTATTATTACATAAATAATCAGATTCTGATTTGGGATAAGATTCGCCAATTTTATCATCATCAGGGCTGCGATCATTGAAGACAGATTTGCCATGCCGACAATTGAAAGATCGATTCCTCCGCTTATCATCGCCAATGCCATCGCAAATGCCATAAGCCCATACTGGGGAAGCTGATATGCCATGGACTGGAAATTGGTAAAGGAAAAAAACTTCGAAGATTTCAGTATGGCCATGGTTATCAGAATAACCGCAGCAACCACCAAGTTATTCAAAAGAGTGTTGTCATTTTTCTGCAATTTTCTGGATGACAGGGCGTCATGCTTCATTTTTCGATTTCCTCATGGAGGGTAAACGGTGGCTCGACAATATCAACTGGAACGAAGTAACTCCCGTGCCGATAATTATTATTAATCCAGTGAAAAATGACTGCCAGTAAGTTGGAATACTGAGAAGCAGAAGACTGTTCGAGATTATCGTTAACAGGAATGTACCTAATAAAGCTCCGATGATTGTTCCGGACCCGCCCTTGACACTTGTACCGCCCAAAACAACCGCCGCGATTACTGTCATCTCCATGCCGATCAGGTTGTTCGGCTGGCAGTTTTGCATCATGCACACTCGCGTCATTCCGGCTATTCCTGCCACTATACCGACAAAGCAATATATTGAAAACTTTATTTGCTTGACTTTAAAGCCGGCCCGGATCGCCGAATTGGAATCACCGCCTATGGCATAGACGCCACGCCCCCACATCGTAAAATGTAGAAAAACATATGTAATTATTACAACGGCGAACAGGATTAAAATGGAAGAAGACATATTTGATTTCAGGCCGTTCAGGGGATTTATCGCTACAAAGAGTTTTGCATTACCAAAGTCGAACATGACTTTGGGGATCTCCGCAATTTCCTGAGCATTGAGCGCTCCCTGCAAGATACCCATAAATATACTTTGGGTACCCAAGGTCACGATCAGCGCGGGGAGATTGAAAATCGATATGAGAGCACCATTTATCGCGCCCATTATCAAGCCAAATGAGCCTGACAGAAGGAATGCAAAAAATACGTTACCGGTATAATCCATGCTTAAGAGTATTTTTGTCGTCGCAAACATGCTCAATGATGCGACGGCAGGGAAGGATACATCCATGCCGCCTGATATGATGACAATTAACTCGCACATGGCAAATATCGCCGGCACGATGAAAGAGACCATGAGGTCAACAATATTATTCAGTGTGAAGAACTGGCCGCTTCTTGCCTGGATGATCAGGCTGAGAGACACTATCGCTAGAAACACATAAAATTCATGGCCTAATCTTTTCTTTCCCATTTCTACGCAAGCTCCTAAAAATTGAAAAAAGGATCAGTTTGAGATACATTCTCTGGCCAATTCCATCTCTGATATGTCACTGGACTTCAATCTGCCCATTAAATTGCCATGTTTCATTATCAATATCCGGTTGCAGGTCGTTAAAATTTCAGGGAGATCATCTGATATGATCAAAATACCCACACCTTTTTCGGCCAGGGACCGAAGTATTGTGTGTATTTCATTTTTTGAGCCAATATCCACGCCTATTGTGGGGCCGTTCAGGATCAGAATTGCAGTGTTTCTTGACATCCACTTCGAAAGGACGACTCTCTGCTGGTTTCCGCCGGACAATGTCTGAACATTGTCTCTTGGGTCCGATGTCTTTATAGACAGCTTTTCTAGCCATTCTTTTATTGCGGCAATTCTCTTTTTATTGTCGAGAATTCCGATTTTATTGGACAAGTTTTCCAAATTGCTGACGATGATATTGTCGCTGATTGCCTGATCGAGAAACAAGCCTTCTGTCAACCTGTCATCGGGGACATATCCTATGCCATTCTGGATTGCGTCAAAAACAGAAGTTATTTTTACATCAGTCCCGTTTAATTCGATTGACCCAGAATCTGCCGGACATATGCCAAAAAGTGATAATGCCAATTCTGTTCTGCCCGAGCCAAGCAATCCGGTGATACCCAGAATTTCCCCTCTATAAAGGGAAAAAGAGATGTCGTTGAATCCATTTTTTAGCGATAAATTGTTGACTTTAAGAATTGGGGTGGCCGAGTAATCGATAGTCGGATCATAACAGGACATCTCGAACTTTTTCCCGGTCATATAATACGAGAAATCCTGATTATCTATCTCAGACGTCGAGCAGGCCAAAACATTTTTCCCGTTTCTCAGGATGGTTAGTCTTTCAGATATTTCAAATACTTCTTCGATTTTATGGCTTACAAATAATATTGAAATGCCTTTCACCTGTAGCAATTTGATAATTCGGAAAAGGTTTTGGACTTCTTTTTTTGTCAGTGCCGTGGTCGGCTCATCCATAATGATCAGTTTTGCATCGTTGATGAGCGCGCGACATATCGCGATTTGCTGCCGATTGGCGATGGAAAGCAGTTCGACTTTTTGATCGAGATCTATATTGAAGTCGATCATCCTGATAGCTTCTTCGGCTATTTTACGAAGCCGTTTCCAGTTCACAAACGTTCTTTTTTGCGCCAATTCTGTGTTGTAGGCCAGATTCTCCATTACGGAAAGATTGGGGAACAAAGAGAAGTCTTGATATATAACCTGTACTCCATTCCTTATAGAATCGATCGGTGAGATTTTGTGATATGTATGACCATTGAGCTCGATTTTACCGGAGTCCATTCCATATACGCCAGAAATGATTTTGATAAGCGTGGATTTACCACAGCCATTTTCTCCCGCGAGACAATGGATTTCTCCCTTTTTAATCTCCAAATCCACGCCGTCAAGGGCAACAACTCCAGAGAACGACTTTTTAATATTGCTTGCTTTTAGTATGATCTCTGCTGTTTGTGGAGTGGTGTCCATAAAAGAATTTTCTCCTAACTTAACATTATCCCTCCATAGCATTTCGCTATGGAGGGAAATCAAAACAGAAAGCTATATAGTTAGAATCATTCAGAAGTCAAAGTCATCAATATTATTCTTATCAAGAGTTATCCAGCCAGATCCGATAAGAAGATTCCCCTTAAGGATCATTTTCTCATAACCTTTTCTCCCAAGGTTGATGCCATTGGTTATTGGCTGCTTATCAAGGATCTTTTTTGCGAGAACACACATGACATATCCGGCATCCGCGGGGTCCCACAGCGTCGCATACTGAATGGTCCCGTCCTTTATATACGTGCGAACCTGAGAAGGAAGCCCTGTGCCGCACGTGAATGCCTTACCCTTGAGCCCCAGCTCCTCAATAGCTTTTGCGGAATTTGGCGCAGCATGTCCCGATGTCCCCATAATCCCCTTCAGATCAGGATATTTTTTGAAAAGCTCTTTGGCCTTCTGATAGGTAATGTTCGGATCATCTTGAATTTCGACATATTGATCGGCAGTGATGAGTTGCATTTTGGGATATTTCTCTTTCTGGCGTGCAATTCCGCCCTGTGCCCACTCCATATGGGATGCATTTGTGACAAAACCGACCATGGTGACATATTTGCCTTCATAATTCATGGCTTTCGCCAAATTATCCATGATGAACGCACCATATTCTTTGTTATCGAAAGCCTCTATGTCATACATTGTATTTTTCTGTGTTGAACCTTCGTGCGTGATAACCACGATTCCTTTCTTCATGGCCTTTTCAAGGACGGGTTCAAGGGCCACGGGGTCTATTGGAACAACACAGAGCGCGTCGACTCCCGCCGATATTAAATCTTCGATAACCTCGGCTTGTGCGGACGCATCGGTTTTCGAAGGTCCTTTCATGTACGCGTGCATGCCTGTCTCTTTGGCATATTGTTTTACGCCCACTTCCATGCGCTTGAACCATCCGATTGTTGCATCTTTGGGTACAACAGCGATTTCGTAGGTTTTACCTTCAGCGAACGAGGCAAAACACACAAAGATCACCATGAGAATGAGAACCACAGAACTTTTCCTCATCGAATACCTCCATTACTCCTTAACAGGATTATTTTTGTATACAACCGTTTTTTTAATCTGTCAATAGAAAAAAGGAAAATAAAAGCAATTTAAACGTATTAAATATATTATATAGTTATATTTTATAATAAAAATGAAAATAATTTAAAAACGAAATAAAAATATTAAATCTTATGTCTTCCTTGCTTTTTAGTAACTCTTGGTTTAAACACATTTAAAAAAACAGATAGAAGTCTATAGAGTGTTTTGCTGGGGTATATCCCGAATAACCTCAATTATGTGTGAAGGGGAGTAAACATGACTAATCATGCGGCCTTTAGTATGATGGGGGGATATTGGTACACCACATGATGGAAATACAGGATGAAAACGTAGGCTAACGCTGAGTATATTTTAGGCTAGATATTAATTTTTTGTGTTTCTATTGACAAGAACACTTCTTTTCTGCCATAGTGCGTATCTATAAACAGAATCACTAAGGAGGATTCGACTATGGCAACCACAAAGAAACGGATGACGACCAGGGATCTCGTGCTCACCGGCATACTGCTGGCCGCGGGAACGGTCATAAAGGCGGTGTTCCCCAAGCTGCCCGTCACGCCCAACTTCATCATCTCGATGTACTGTCTCGCGGTGCTCCTCGTGCGGCCCAGCCTTGTCGAGGCGATAGGGATAGGTGTGGTGTCGGCGATCCTCGCGCAGCTCACGACGGGGGCGGCGGTGCCCTTCATCAACTTTGCCTCGGAGCCGATCGCCATCGTCGTATGCTATTTCCTCTGCAAGATCGCTTTTCCGAAGGGAGCGGCTCCCAATATCGTGCGCCCTGCGGTGGTGACATTCATCACGACCTTCGTGTCGGGGACGGTCTTCGTGCTCATACTCTCATTTGTGCTCCTCGCCCGCGGATCGGGCGCCAAGTACATGATGATCTACACGGTCGTCCTGCCCACGGCGGTGGCCAACATGGTGATCACGACGCTCTGCTACGCTCCGCTGCGCAAGGTGCTCAATATTAAGGATGAAGAGCCTGCGAAGGCGGTGGCGTGATCGATTCTTCCTTGAAAGACCGCGCCGGGACCGCGTTTCCCTCTTCGCCTCAGATCTCTTCGGTCGCGCCCATCGTCCGACTGGAACATTTCAGTTTCACCTACGAAGACGCCACGCAGCCTTCTCTGGTCGACCTCAATCTCGAAGTCCGGCCGGGTGAGTTTGTGGGAATCGTCGGGGCGGAGGGGTCGGGCCGGACGACGCTGTTTCGCGTTTTGAATGGGAGCGCGCCCCGACATTTCCGGGGAGAGTGGAGCGGCGCCGCGCATGTTGGGGGATTCGACGCCTGTGAAGTCGGCCATGCGACGTTGGGCGCCACGGTGGCTTCGATTTTCGACGATCCCGACGCGCAGATCGTCAGCCTCACGGTCGAGGAGGAAGTGTGTTTCGCTCTTGTCCAGCGAGGTTTCCCGCCAGAGCTTGTCTCGGCCCGGATGAGAGAGGCCCTCGCCGCCGCGGGGCTTGCCGGCCTGGAGCGGAGAGCTGCGGCTTCCCTCTCCGGCGGTCAGAAACAGCGGCTCGTGACCGCCTCGGCTCTCGCGCTGGATCCGAAACTCGTGCTCCTCGACGAGAGCACGGCGTCGCTGGACCCCCGTGGGGCGCGCGAGCTCTACGGTCTGCTCCGCGCGAAATGCAGCGAAAAGGGCCTCGCCGTCGTCGCGATGGAGCGCGACCTTGAGCTCCTCATGGGGTACGCGGACCGCATCGTCGCCCTAGAGTCCGGCCGCATCGTCATGGACGTGGGGCGCCGCGGGGTGGCCGCGCACTCCCGCCTCCTGAAGCGAATCGGCGTACGTCTTCCCGCCTGGCTCGAAATCGTCGACGCGCTTGAGGCTTCCGGCCACCTCGCGGCCCCGCTTCCCGAAACGGAAGCCGAGGCTGTCGCCCGCATGGCGGAGCTCCTCAAGGCGGGCAGGATGCGCGGGCCCGCCATTCCATCCGCGCAGGAGGAGAGCCTCGCCGAAAGAGAGCTGCCTGCATGATACAGGTCAGGGAGCTTGTCGCGCGCGCCGGCGCGTTCGAGATTCTCAAAGGGATCGACCTCGACATCGTGCCCGGGGAGTTCGTCGCCCTCCTGGGGCCCAACGGCGCGGGAAAGACCACGCTCATCAAACACTTCAACGGACTCCGCGTGCCCAGCGCAGGTTCCGTGGTAGTGGACGGTATGGACACGCGGCGCGTGAAGACGAGCCGGCTCGCCCGCTCGGTGGGCTTTCTGTTTCAGAATCCCGACCACCAGATCATCTCGAACCGGGTGGACGACGAGATCGCCTTCGGCCTCAAGCAGACCGGCATACCCGAGGCGGAGCGGGGCGAGCGCGTGCGCGAGGCGGCGGCGACTCTGGGCCTCGCGGAGCTCTTGGACGCCGATCCCTTCACTCTGTCCAGGGCGTTCCGGCAGCGCGTAGCCCTCGCCTCGGTTCTCGCCCTGCGCCCCAAGGTGCTGGTGCTCGATGAGCCGACCTCGTCCCAGGATGAGCGCGGCTCCACAATGATCATGGAGGTGGCGCGGGAACTCAATGCCGGGGGAACGACGGTGATCCTCGTCAGCCACGACATGGAACTCGTCGCCCGCTACGCGCGCCGGGCACTCGTGCTGGTCGACGGCCGGCTTGTCGCGGACAGGAGCGTTCATGCGCTGTTCCGGGACACGCAGCTGCTGAATGCCGCCGGCCTATCGATGCCGGGAGCCTACCGCCTCGCAGCGGCGCTCGGCATAGAGCCGGAGAGCGGCCGGCAGTTCCTCGCCTCCACGGTCGTGGAGGCCGTGCGGAAGCGACTCTCGGAGGCCCGGGCATGCGCGTGAAAAGACTCCGGGACTTCTCCCCCCTCGTCAAGTTCATCCTCATGCTCTCCGTCATCGCCTGCGTGTATCTGACGGACAGGCCCGCCGCCATCGCCGTGCTCGTCGCGGCCCAGGGCATCGTCGCCTGGACAAACGGCGTCGGCAAGGTCTACAGGACCACGCTTCTCGCCCTCGCCGTGGGGGCTGTCACTCTGACACTTTTTCAAATCTTCAGTATTTCAGAAGGTCGGACAATTTTTATGATCATTCCTTCGCTCGGTCTCGGGCGCGTGACCGACAGGGGCCTCCAGATGAGCCTCCTCATGTCCCTGCGCATGGTCGCCTCGGTGGGCGTCATCCCCCTCGCCGTGGCCCTCACCCC
>Ga0228535_1002329_pt1 | contig 18993 bp, 14 predicted proteins | sample SJ1metagenome_FD_168457 | JGI IMG/M metagenome (GOLD analysis project Ga0228535, IMG submission 168457) | Enriched culture of PCE-dechlorinating microbial communities from Ithaca, New York, USA - SJ1 | ecosystem: Engineered > Modeled > Simulated communities (microbial... > Unclassified | place... | reverse complement strand
GTATTGGAGGAATTCCGCCGGCCCGTTGGGCTGGCATGTATTACGCTACGAGGGAATCGGCATAAGGCGACCGTGTCCACGATTGACAGTAGGGGTCACTGCGTCGGATTCGCTTTTCTTCTTCTTCGGTTCAAGAGCCAAAGATGCCCGAAGCTTCCATCCCTGGATTCTTTCAGCCGCGAGATCCTCGATACTACGATCAACTAAGGGGATCTGGTCAGCATCTTCTAATGAAATTGGCAGAAGTTCCTCAGCCTCATTCTCGGCTGAATCCGGGGTTTCATCTTCCGCAGCCGCTTCTTCGGATTCATCGGAAGTATCCTCGTCCGACTCTTCCTCTTCTGCAGCATCGCCCTTCGCCGCCTTCGCGAGTTCCTTGAAGAGTGTCTCTAGCTCCTTGTCCGACATAGCCTCGAGTCGGGACAGGGGGAGGGCAGGCTGGTTGCCCGCATTCAGAAACACCATTGCGTCATCCGCTTCAGCACGGCGGAGCTCGAAGTCCAGGAGCCCCTCATACAAGATGCCAATGTACTCGCTCGATAGGTCGGAGAAATCCACAGGTGCTTTTACCGGTATTGATCCCCGTCCTTGCCTTGTACGGTAGGTTGCGTAGCACAAAAGATCGAGGAGCTGGGCAATCTCAGCATCGGACAGGGGGCTTGCAATATCTTCAAAGGACGCCAAGGCGCGAGACGTTGGATCTTCGGAGTCGGCTTTCCCCGGCTCGAAGAGTCCGCCACCATAGGCGGTCATCGGTAGAGCAGCGTGCTTGCTTCCTGCATATACAAGGCGGAAAAGGGAGAGGACTCGTGGCCAAGCGCTTCTTCCATTTCGAAGGCTCCCGTCCTTACGACCTATCCGTCTATGGAGCTGATCTCTCAAGCCCTCCAAGCTATAGCTATGGGCATAGACAGGATTATCTCGAGGGAGTAAAGCACGAGCCTCCGAGAATAGAATTACGATGAGGCGCATGACGATTCGGACTGCCGCGAGATAGACCGCGCGTCGACCTTCATCGTCTATCGCCAGTTCGTCGAACCGATCTCCACCTGCTGCGACAAGGAGCTCTACTCCTCGCCTGATCCGTTCCCCTAGGTCGCGCGAAAGCTCGCCTTGACCTGCCTTTGCGCTTGCCGCGAGATCGAAGAGTCGCTGTAGATCGAAGAACAAGATACGGAAAGCATCTATCTGATAGCCCTCGCGACCTTCTTCGAACCAGAGGCTCTCGTCCCATTCAGTGAAAGACTCATAGTCCGTTGCGGCATGAATGAAGCGCCATTGCGCTCCATTGGTAGCCAGGGCAAAGCGCAAGCCTTTCTTTCTTTGCCACTCGAGAACTCTGGCAATGAAGCGGCGATTCCGTGAAAGAGGTTTTGCCGATCCGCGCTCTTGCTTCTCGGTAAGGAATAGAGGGAGCGTGAGTCCGTTTCGACTATAGACGCGCCATGGTTTGACTATCCGGCCAGTTATGGATTCCGCTGACCAGCTCGCATCGGGTGAATTGAGCCAGCCATCGGAGCTTTTACGAAGCACAATACCCCAAAGAGTCTCTAGGACGAGGGCTGGTGGATTTGTCCAATCGTCTCTTTGTGCGAGGGTGGCAGTCTTGAGCTTCGTATACGCATAATCGTTCAGGGGGAGAATTGCGTTAGCCTCAGGCGAAAGGCTCTTGATCTGCGCTGGGGAGAGCATGAGGCCACCATGGTTGAGTGAATTCCACCATGCCTGATTGTCATTCTCGCCGCTATTCATCCGTACATTAGTCATACGATTGACTCCGGGAGAACAAGCTCAACCCCAACCGGGAACACTTGAATAGCCCCTGCAAGGCTATAGCGCCGCGGTAGGACTTCTTCCAATAGACGCTTCTGTTCGTTCTTAAGGAAATCGCGGAGTTCTCGATACCGTCGTTTCCGTAATTCGAGTTCCTCCTCAAGGCGCCGTTTCCGTTCGGCCTCGTCTTGCGATATTTCCTCGAAGAGCCAAGTTTCTCCTTCAGCTATAAGGGCATCTAGCTCCTTCTCCTTAGAGATCGCTCTTACATTTGCATCTTTCATTGCGATATCGATTTCTGCGATACGCGCATCGAGTTTCACCTTCTCTTTCCCGATTTCCTCTTTAGTTGCAATCGCAAGGAGCGGCTTAAGTGAGGTGTTGAGATTCTCCCTTATAGAGGCGAACGCGTCGGCCATCGTATCCTCAATGTCCATGAAAATTTGTCGGGCAGATTCGATTAGTTGGGAATCCGTAGAGGCATCACGAACCAGTGCTTTCCTACCTGATGATTGTCCAATGAAGGGTGTCGGGGACTTGAGCCTTCCTTCGGCGTCGATCCCGCATTCCCAGATGCGGACCCAATGATGAAAGGCTTCTCGAAGCTCATTCACAGCCAACTCTTCTACCGTCAATCGGAGAAGGGCACGAGTCCCTCCTGGTAGCTTTCCACGATGAACAGTCCATGGACCAGCGCCACCCTTACGGTCGACCCAGGCTTCATAGCGACGACGAGACCAGACAGCCAATGCTTCTCGGACAAGGGGGTGTCCTAAATGGAGAAGCCGAGAATCGGCAGGGACCTTGAAGAGGGGCCTTCCATGTATCTGCTCGATACATGCCATCCCATCGAAGATTAAGGCAGGTATTGCCCTGCTTTCTGGATCCGCGATCTCATCCTCGATGAGTCGCTTCCAATCACTGGGGAGGGGAAGCTTCAAGCGATATTTACAAGCGCTATCCGGCCCTGTCATTCGCGGCGGCGGGGCGCTCTTGCCGGCAATAGCCCGGTCGATAAATAGCTTGAATGCCTCTGGCGTGAAACCGAGAGCAGCTCGATATCGTGCGATGTCTTCGTCTATCGTAGCGGTATCCATTGCAGGGACATTAATTCGTGCCTGGCGGCGCTTGATGTCGAGCTCGAGATCGCTGACTACCGTTCGAACTTCCTCGCCGTCCAGGAGACGGCGCTGGAACGCCCGGTCGAAAACTTCACCCATGGATCCAAGATCTTCCCGTATCTGCTGGACCTTCTCGACGATCGTAGCAAGAAAGGCGAGGTCAAGGTTTTGCTCGCAGGTGAAGTGATAGACGACGACGTTGCGTGCCTGGCCATGTCGATCTAGGCGACCATTACGCTGCTCAAGCCGAGAAGGGTTCCAGGGTATGTCGAAATGGAAGACGCGGTGGGCAGTTGCCTGGAGGTTGAGGCCCTCGCTCGCCGTGTCCGTCGCCAGAAGAAGCCTTACTGGATCGCTCGGGTCATTGAAGCGACGTTTGATTTCCTCGCGCCGTTCTGCATTCATGCTTGGGTCGCTTCCTCCATAGAGGAGGGCAATCCTATCGGTGCTCTCTGGATAATGTTTGCCAAGCTTTGCTGCTAGGTAGTCGAGGGTCGTTTTATACTCCGTGAAGACAATCATCCTTTCGTCGTCTCGCCAGATGCCACCTTCACGAAGTTCGCTTTCGATCGTCTCGATGAGCCTTTCAATTCGGCTATCTTCAGGAGCCGAATAGGGATCGGAGGACTTGATGCCCAAGGCTGTAATTACGTCACCGATCGCATCTATCTCACGCTTAAGCTGCGGAGCCCAAGGCTTTAACCAGGCGCCTACTGTCGCACTCGCAAAGCCTTCGCGTGAGTTCCTCTCCTGATCGTCATCTGTTTCGTTATCCAGGTCGCGCTCAGCTCTCCTTACGGCTGCTTCATTGGCTATCTCTAATGAAGTACCAAGCTCGTTTTCCACGGAATCATCACGAAGATTTTTTACCATCCTGAACCAGGAATCCGCGAAAGCGAAGGGACAAGAGAGGAGGCGTTTTGCTAGTATCTCGACGGCGAAGGCGCCTACCCTGTTCTTCTCTATTCCTACCGACCTTACGAGCTTTTTCATCGAGGTACGGAATTCACCGAAGGCATTATAAAGCCGAACCTCATTTGGACTGAGGTATACCGGTGCCGGGGAGACGCTGCGGTCAACGAATCTCTGCGGACGCTTTGCAGCTTTATCCTGGGCGTTTATCTCTCGCTTCAGTCTCCTTACGACGAGGTTCTTTACTAGAGTGCGCTCATTCTCGGATAGTTCGCTTTTCTGAACGAAGCGGACAGGATCGAGGAGCTCAAGCAGCCCCGTAAAACTCCTCGTGTGACCATTGTGCGGGGTCGCGGTGAGGAAGAGTTTGTGCTCGAAGTAAGGACCTATCTCCCTGAGCATCTTCGTAAGATCGGACTCTTCACCGAATGGAACAGGCATTAGGTTGTGGGCCTCATCTATGATGAGCAGATCCCAGGGGAGCCTTCCGCTTTCTCCTCCAGGTCTCACAGCATCGCGGCACGTCGAGAGGAACTGCTCAAGGACATCCGGCTGCCTGAGGTAATAGTAACTTGCGATGATTCGGGGAAGGAGTCGCCAAGGATTTGCCTCAAGCCCCTGGCTGCGACGGAAGCGGGCGGTTTCCTCGCGATCTACGACGTCGAAACCGAGGCTGAAGCGCTCCTTCATCTCCTCTTTCCACTGCGCCTTGAGGCTCGCAGGCGTAAGGATGAGGACACGCCGAATCTTCCGCCTAAGGAGGAGCTCGGTCAGGATGAGTCCCGTCTCGATCGTCTTTCCAAGGCCTACATCGTCCGCGAGCAGGAGCGATATGCGTTCCATCGAGAGCGCTTGGAGTAGGGGAACTATTTGGTAGTCCTCCCCCTGCACCGCACCGAAGAGTGGACTGGAGGCGAGGTTCTTTGCTCTCTCATAGGGGGAGTACGGCGATAGGAATGGGGTCAGCGCGTTCCAGCGGGCAGCCGAGATCATTGCCGCATGGTCATCTGGATCCATGGGTCTTGTGCTGGACAAATCGCCGATCTTTGAGATCTCAAGTACTCGGGCGTCTTCCTCCCGTTCCCAGATGACGGTGTCGTCACCTCCACCATCAGCTGCCCCATACTCAATCGTTACGAGATGCAGGATTCCCTCGATCCCGCGGGTATCGAAAGGTTCTACATTGGTGATGATCCCCCAACGGGAACGGATATAGGCATTGAGACCGATACGGGGAAGAGCAACCTTGGAGACAGAGGGCATATGGCCTCTTTGTTTTGCAATCGTTTTGTGGTCCTTCCTCGTTCTTGTGAAGCCCGAGGTAAGCCACGTTTATGAATCCATAGAGATGGGCAAAATGCCTTTCTCTATAGGAAATCAGCTGAAATCATAATACGCTACTTTATTCTCGAATACAGCCATTATTACGCATTGATGGTTAGATTTTATAACACGCTCCTTACGCCCGCATCTTGTTGTCTTGGCAGTAGTGGCTAAAAATCGCCAACAGGGCACTATTCGCTTTAGCTGTGGGCATCAATAAAGCGAAAGCTGCCAAAGCTACTGCGGATTTGTGGAGACACATTCAACTGCCTGGAATAAATAGTGTTTGGGAATTACGGGTAATATTATAGTAGAATCTGAATAAGCTAATTGAAAATTTCCCGATAATATTGTATTATCGGGTATATGGAATCTGGCCAAATTTCCCCCTTTGAAGAGCCCTCCTTCGACGTCGAGCGTGTGGTCCAGAAGCTCCTCAGAGAGGCTCCCTCCCTCAAGGACCTTTCCCCTGATCAGCTTGACACCATAGCCAAGACAGTCGTCCTCGAAGATCTCAAGGATGATCTAAAACATCGACGAGACCTCGCCAGGGTTGATCTACCCTCGCTCCAAGAAACCTTCCTTACGCGGCAGAAGAGCGTGCACACAAAACGGGCATACGAAGGCGCCCTTACTCTCCTTACGGCCTGGGCGAAGCGTGCCGGTGTCCATATTCTTGAGATGAAACCTCGTCACGCCGATGCCTTCATTGCGTCACTCGAAGGCTCCGCGTCCTCAATCCGTCTCAAGGTAGCCGTCGCCTCCTCGTTCTTCGCCTTCCTTACGAGGGAGACCGAGAATCGGGTGACGAATCCATTCCGGGGGACACGCGCCCGTCCAAAGCGCCAGACCTCCGCCCCGCTCGTACCGACCGACGAGGATACTAGAATCCTCCTTACGGTTTCAGAAGGGAGTCTCCATGCTGCCATTCTCTGCATGGTTGAGCATGGCTTCAGGATTGGCGCACTTCCCACCCTCGAAATCTGGGGTGCTAGGTATAAGGCAGCTTCGAAAGGGAAACTGCTTGCTGGTGAACTCTCGAACGAGACTATTGAGGCCATCAAGGCAGCGGGGCTCGATGCTCGTCATCCTTGGGTAGGGGCGAACCCGGAAGCTATCCGTGACGCTTTTCGGTACCTTGCACGGACGCTTTACAGAAAGGGAATCACAAAGGCACTCTACTCAGTTCACGACCTCAGGCACTACTATGCGATCAAGCAGTACCGACAGGATCATGATATCTATCGTCTTAAAGAGCTCCTGGGGCATAGCTCTATCCAAGTGACCGAAATCTATCTCAGGGGGATCATAAGCTATCTCTGACGACTACACTTAATCTCCATGGAACCTACTGTAGAAAACAACCTTGAACAGGAACGCGACCTTGATCCAGGACGGCAGAGAAACACATCCTTACGAATTAATGAAGCCATCCTCAAAACAGGCAGGAAGTATTGCATACATTGTCAGACCTGGGAGCGAATTATAAATTGCATTATTTTGCTTGATTTTCATCTTACAATGCTCAGTGCTAATTCAAGATTTTTTGCCTAATAGGATACAATCATTGGAGTAAGGAATAAAACGATTGGAATTAGGGTACCAAGTGAGGTTGATTCGATAGATTCTTGGTTTCTATAGTTTCACCCCAGTGGAACTGGTTTGATTGGCAATGATGATATAAAATACGGTAAAGAGATGAATTGTTGGAGAAAAAGTGAAAAAACTATTATTAATGATTCTTTTCCTTGAAGTCTATTCCGGCATTTTCGGACAGGACTTTAGCGAACTTGTTCAGAAAGGTCGCCTTGCTGAAGTCCAGGCAGCACTATCTGACGGTGCAGATGTAAACGCCAAAAGCATAAATGGTCGGACCCCACTTATGCTGGCGGCATGGGAAAATCCCAACCCTGAGGTTATTGCAACGCTCGTGGCTGCCGGTGCTGACGTGAACGCCATTAATTCCTATGGTTTGACACCTCTAATGTATGCGGCATGGGAAAATACCAATCCTGAAGTCACCAAGGCTCTAGTTGCTGCTGGCGCAGAAATCAATGTGCAAGACCATTCTGTCAGATCACCGTTAATGCTAGCGGCAAGGTACAATCCCAGTCTCGAGGTAATGATAGCTTTGCTTACTGCCGGTGCTGATGTGAATGCTAGGGGTATAAATGGTAGGACTCCACTAATGCTAGCGGCTTGGGGAAACTCCAACCCTGAAGTGATCAAAGCCCTCGTTGCTGCTGGTGCCGACGTGAATGCCACTAATACTTATGGTTTAACACCGCTAATGTATGCGGCATGGGAAAATTCCAACACCGAAGTTATCAAAGCCCTTGTAGCTGTCGGTGCCGACGTGAATATCATGAACACCTATGTCAGAAACACGGATAATTGGGACACACATGGTTGGGCTACAGAAGGCAGGTCGCCACTGATGTACGCGGCAGGGTATAATGACAGTCCTGATGTCATATCAACACTGTTAACTGCAGGTGCAGATGTAAATGCCACAAGCTGGGATGGCTGGACGCCGCTGATGTTGGCAGCGGAGAACAACACTAACCCTGAAATCATCACAGCCCTCGTGGCTGCCGGTGCCGACGTGAATGCGATAAACAAGTATAGCTGGACTCCGTTAATGTTGGCTGCGGAGAATAACTCTAACCCTAAAGTCATTTCAGTCCTGTTAGCAGGTGGTGCGGACGTGTATGCCACAAGTATGGATGGCAGTACGCCTTTAATATTTGCTGCACGGGGAAACCCTAATCCTGATGTCATTTCTGTCCTAGTGGCAGCTGGGGCGGACATGGAAGCCCGTGGTACAAATGGTTGGACGCCATTAATGCTGGCAGTCAAGTACAACCCCAACCCTGATGTGATCACAGCTATAGTAGCCGCCGGTGCTAAAGTGAATGCACATGACTCAGGAGGCGATACAGCGCTGCTCGAGGCTGTTTACAAGTCCAACCCTGAAGCCGCTAAAACCCTAATTGCAGCTGGTGCTAACGTGAACGTCAAGGACTGGGCTGGTAGGACTCCGCTATTAATAGCCATTGCTGAAAATTTTAATCTTGAAGTCGTTACAGCCCTTGTAGAAGCTGGCGCCAACGTGAATGTCAAGGATAGAAATGATAGGACGCTACTTATGTTAGCATTGTCCTATCCTGAAGTTATTACCACGCTGATTGCTGCAGGTGCGGATGTGAAGGCTCAAGACTGGCTATCCATGACAGCGCTGATGATAGCGGCTGCTTCCAACTCCAAACCTGAAGCAATCACAACACTAGTGGCAGCTGGCGCCGATGTGAATGGTAAGGCTAGAGATGGCAGGACGCCGTTGATGTATGCCACACAGGAAAATACTAATCCTGAAGTCATTACAGCTCTTATAACAGCCGGTGCTGATTTGAAAGCCCGTGCTATGGATAGTATGACTCCGCTGATGTATGCAGCTCACTACAACTCCAAACCTGAAGTCATTACGGCTCTAGTGGCAGCTGGCGCCGACGTGAAAGCCCGCGACTGGGAAACCAGGACGCCATTGATGTTGGCGGCTGAATACAACTCCACCCCTAAAGTTATTACGGCCTTAATTGAAGCTGGCGCTGACGTGAATGGCAGAACCAAGGATGGCAGAACACCGCTGATGTATGCGGCTGAATACAACCCCAACCCTGAAATCATTGCCACATTACTGGCTGCAGGCGCGGATGTGAACGCCAATGACACAGAAGCCAGGACACCGCTGATGTTGGCGATTGAATACAATTTCTGTCCAGAAGTAATTTCAGCCTTAGTAGCGGCTGGTGCGGACGTGAATGCTAGGGCTAGGGATGGCAAGACGCCATTGATGTATGCAGCTCGTTGCAGATCCGATTCTGCAATTATAACAATCTTGCTAGAGGCTGGAGCTAATGGAAAGTTAACAGACGATTCAGGGAAGACAGCATCCGATTATGCAAACGAGAATTTCACCCTCCAAGATACTCCAGTATTCCAGAGTTTGAATAATGCTATGCACTAATGCTATTAGCGATGCAATTCGGTATAATCATTACAGCATCGAAGTGTATAACTCATTCGTATAAAGAATCATGGGCTATTTCATAGTATTGACAGTTTTTAAAAAATTCTCATAATGTCGTCTGTTGAAAATTACTAGCCGTAAATGACCTTTCCCGACTCCTAGCACAACAGATACCTCAATCTTGACCACAAGATACGTGTATCCGCTGGCAAATCTTGTTTCACAAGAAAAGGAGTCAACATGTTCGACATACCTAATCCCAATAGCGCAGAAGTCCTCATCCAAGCTGGCGCTGATGTCAACGCCATGGATTGTGAGGGAAGAACCCCTCTCCACCACGCTGCACGCGATCCTTACAAAGAGGCGGCAGAGTCTCTTCTCTCAAACGGCGCCGATATAAACGCACGGGACAATATGGGTTGCACTCCGCTCATGATGGCAGCCGCTTTCAATTCCAACGCTGCGATTACCGAGCTACTGCTCGAAAAGGGTGCGGATCTCTACGCGCAGGACAATCAGGGATGGAATGCGCTTGACCATGCCAGGCTGCTGAATCGTAACCCGCTCATCCAGGACATTCTGATCGGAAGAGGGCTTTCCCATGCATTAAACCAGGAAATCTTCGACGTCTTCCCTGGCATACACTCGATTCCTTTCGAGCAGCCCTCTGATGCGGATCAAGCCGCACTAGATGCGATGATAGATTCTTTGGCCGGGGAATCCTGGGACTGGGAGGCAAAACAATGCAAATAGACCTTGGTTCGCCACCTTCCGATGGGAAGTGGCTGGAGGAACTCGCCGTAGAGTCCCTCCTTGCGATGGAATTCCCGATACAGGCGATCCTGAAGGATTCTCTCTACTATCCTGCTTCAGGTTTCGACGGGGATCCAATAAAACATCTACTCGGTAACTTCCTTTCTTTCATCTATGTCGATTACGCTCGATCGCATGACCTCCTCATGTTGGAAATCCGAGGGAGGGGATTCAAAGGGTATCGGATACTCGGCTGGAGAACCGTGACCAGACAGGAGCTCGTCCCACACGGTTGGACCCCTCGATATCCTACGCGGGAGGATGGAGATCCTCGATCTGGATACCGGTGGGCGAAACCGCCTTTCTGTGACTGGTGTGTCTTTGAGCGATTACCGGAGATGCCCGAGGGCTACGGTCCTTACCGTTTCAGTCTGCTGTTCCTAGGTGGTGATGGCGTCGCCACGTTTCAAGCACTTTACCTGGGGAACCATGCCTTTCCCCGAGGGGTGGCGATCATCCAGGATGGGTTTGGCTTCGGGTTCAATTGGACTCCATTCAGGGACAGAAACCGGATCTTTGCTAGATCCGTGATGGAGAGTCCTTACGGAAAGCCTGAAATATTGCTACACGGTGGGTGGTCTGATTTAGACAATTACAAAGACCCTGTATGGCCAGAATATTCAAAAAAACTTATGCAATTTCAAAAGACTAGAGGGGGTGGATTTGTTATCTGGGGAAAATAGTTTTTCTTAGAAATTGTTATCCGGGCTTTAGTTACTATTTGTTTCTCCTTGTGCTGTCTGCTTGAGGGGGGAGGTTAACTCCACTTTTATATCTGAGCCCCGTTTACAAGGGATCTTCTATAATTACTTTTTTTATAATAATATAAGTTCTATCTGAGGAAGTAAGACCTCTAGATATAGAATTTGAAAGGTTGCGGGGGATTAGTGAGACGAGGAATGGCAGTAAGGATATCACCTACCGAATTAGAGAATCTAAGGGTAACGGGGATACCATCACCAAAGATACAAGCATTATAGTTTACTTTTGTTAAAGCCAGTATATCTGCAAGTACAGTTTGAATATTTGCATTTCCGTGTGTGATTCGAATATAGATAGGATTTGGAGTCTCTAAGGTTGAACTCGTTTGAAATCTTGGAATGAACCCTTTTGTCCAAAGATAAGCCTCTTTTTCATTAGCGATATAGTAGGTACCTCTCATCACTCCGTATCGTGTATTTCGGTTCTCAAGATCTCTATATAGCTTTATCATTCCTGTCTCTCGTATTGAGACTCCGACGACCTTTATTGCTGGATTATAATTATTAGCAGCTTCTTGGAATCCTGCCCATTCTTCTCTGGAAAAGCGTACTCTTCCGTGAACAAAAAGCTCATTCGGTGGAGATCTATGCTTTTCAATATATGCGCGAATCGCCCTATCAAGAAGCTGTTTTGAGTTTTCACGATCAAGATGAAATTCAAGTGTTTCGCTATTGAGCCAAGGGCCATTATTACCTCTGAATACTGTACCATCTCCAGAATCTAGGAATAACTGAGCTGCACTACAGGCAAACCGGGGTCTACTTTTATCCCCGAGTTTCTTAAATACCATACCAAGGTAGCATACGCCGTCTCGAACTTGCGAAAGTCGCCAAGGAAGTTTCCCAAGTTTATAGAAGAGTGAGTTGGTATGGGTCCATGCAACATGGGCTCGCATATCTGAGGTATACGGTTCAAGACGTTCTTTGGTTTGGAAGGACAAAGTTGGCTCAACGATGATCTGAATAGGTGTAAGTATCCCTGCTTCAATGGCGCGTGCTTTCAATTGGTCGTGGAAATCAGGATCAGATTGACTAATCTCCAGCCTCCTTCCAATATCTTCTTCTAGCTCATCAAATAGCTGGGCTTGAGCATTACTGATATCATTAATTTCGGCATTTGTAATTATTTTCCCCGAAGTCTTTGAGCGCGGCCTACATTCATGCCAGACTACCTGTGGTACTATTACATACCATAAGTGGATATTGATCTCTTCAGTATGGGTTATTTTCATTATTCGATCTAAATACAATGAGACAATATCATACGTACGTTTATTGACGTTTCTTTGATTAATGCACTTTTCAATCACTGAGTGTTCGATGATACTCTGGTAAGCCGGAGCGCTTGGCCATTTTATCGAATACACTGCTTCAATTCCAGGGAAAGATGGACGAGCGAAATTGTTGCTCTCAATAGGATGAGATATTATATTTGTAAATTCTGAATATGCTCTAATTCCTTCTATGGTTCCAATAACACCGACTTGAGCTTCTCGATATGGACTAGTTTCATATGGGCCAAAAAGAATCAACCCATCTCTTGGATCAGCCATGTCTTGGTCATGGCCGAATTTTATGGTCGGTTCTTCTAGGTAACCTAGATCAATCGATTTCATTAGTATTAACTCCATTATGAGTTGGCTCTATATATCCGATGGTACTGTAACCAGATAGTGGAACAGAAGAAATAACAATCTTTTCGTCACTGCCTGTGTCAATCGAGATTCTTGGTTCAGAGGCGTTAGGATCATCGGATATATACAACGAAAATGCTAATAAAAGATCGCGCCAACGGTCATTAAACCACATTCGGCATACATGTCTTCTTGCAGAAGCTTGGCGATTACTATCTAGTAATTGTCCATTTTTAGTAAATATTACATGATTTTTAAATACTACATGGAGAATTGGGTCTAAAACCGTAGATATTGAAACACCATAATGCCATTCAAATTCACCACTACTACCGCAAAGATTACGAAAATGACGGCCATATCTTTTCATAGGTACTTTTAAGGTACGGTTAACGTAATAAATGTTAGGACCGGTGGTTCTTGGGTAAACCATCAAGCCCTTTGTTTGTAGGCCATGTTCTATGAGTCGATTACAGAGTTGTACGATAGCTTTCTTTGAATCATATATATTCACAGCTGTGGTATTTTCTTGAGTACGATACTCATTAATTATTATCTGTGTACTAAATTTGTCTGCTTTGATAAAAGCTTCAGCTTCCTTTTGGCCAAAAAGGGTCAGAACTGACTCCGTATGTGGCTGTGTAAAAGAATATTGAAATCCAGCAATAGTGGTTATCTGACTAGGGCAGGGTGATGCCTCGAAAGTGTTAGGTGAAAAGTAAACATATTCAGGGAGTTCTAGTGGGAACCAATTCGTCCAATGCCGTTCATGATCACTTGTAATTGTTGATGCGACGATTTGTTGCCCTTCTTGCCAAAATTTGTTAGCGCGTAGTAGTAGCGAATTTTCAGCCTTTGGTACACAATCCTTCTTTAGCTTTGTTATTAAGCTATCAAGTCCATTTGCCCACCCGGGGAAAAAATCGATAAGGAGAGAACGAGAAATTTCTGCAGGAAGATCAGTACTGTAGTCAACATCTTGTACCCGGACTGGTATTACAAAATCATTAATGCCACTTACTCCATCAGCTAACGCAAGTTCCCGTCTAGTTCCGCGTTTTGTTATGGAATTATGTGATGCAACAAATATAAACTTTACTGCTTCATTTCTAATTGTTCTTTCAATTTCACCCCAAAAATCATCTTCTCCACCAGTCATTGATCGTAAATCGCACCATACCTTATAACCTTCCATTGAAAGTTTAGCAGCTAGCCAGCCAGAAAAAATATTATCTTCAGGATTTGCATGACTTATAAAGACTGTTTCCTTTCCCATTTCTACCTCAACCTTAGGATATCATAATTTCTAAAACTAAAGGTCCAATTATCAATCCTATCCATTACTATGGAATAATTCATTATTGAGAAGCTAACCTTTTTAAAATCAATCTTCCGGATCAGAAAAAAGAGATTCAGGACTATTGTGCTTGTTTCTAGAAATACTATTCTACCCAATGGTGACAACACGAAAAGAGTATTGTCTGTTACTTGTCATGCAAGAATCTCCTTTTTGTGAACGGCTTGGCTCCAGCCTTTTCCTGGTTGGGAGTAGTATTTACGAACCTCATTGTGCCCTAAGAGATTAGCAAAAGTACGGAAATCCCTCTTCGTATGCTGAATGCGACCTGCGACAATGGCTGGATGAACACCATGATTGCTTGCATAACGCAAGACCTCTGTAGTAGATACTTTGGATTGGGTGTCAAGCGAAAAATCAGTAGGTAATAACATATGACTTGCAAAATCGTCTGCTTCAATTTCCTGTCTTGAATCATTTGTAGGAAGTTCAAGATCATCAGCTATCCATGATTGATCGTCAGAGAGATGACCGAGTTTTAAATGCCCGAGTTCATGGAGAAGAACGAACCAAAAATTGTCGAGCCGGTCGTAACGAAGAGTCATAGCAATAATGGGCTGCTTACCCTCAGTCATAAATATTGCGCCATCGAGGTATGTATGGGCAAGATGGGGAATTGCGAGCAAGGTAATACCAGCCTTATTTAAGTATTCCCGTGCCTGACGAGGCCCGTCATCAGTCACAGAAAGCGAAACCAAGGTCTGAATGAACTTATCTGTAAGGGTTTCATGATAAAAGTGACCACTCGCGGGATGCTCCGCCGCTTCGTGAAGGACTTGAAGGCTCCACCCAAGCAAGGCATACGAATCTAATTTAGCATTGAGCCGCATCCCATCGTTCTTTCGTAGCGCAAACTGGGGGACCGCTGAAAAACCTCCGGCATGAGTCACGAGCCACCGAATAGCTTCCTCAGCTTTTTCAGTTATTTTTGCGGTACTAAGATTGAAGCCTATGAATGCTCCATTTTTTTCCATATCTTTGAGCGGAAACTTGGAAAATTCTAGATCTGCGAGAGCTTTTGGCAAAGGAGCTTGAGGTTCCTTAATCAGCGATTCGGCCGGTATCCCAAGGTGTGTGTTTAGGGCGCGTATCATGGCCAGAGTAAGTTCGCGTTTTCCGGATAGAACCTCAGAAACCCTAGACCGAGAACCAATACAGGGAATCAGATCTTTCTGGCTCAAGCCCGCTTGTTCCATCCTGAACTTGATCGCCTCGATCGGATTGGGAGGATCGAGGTGAAAATGTGCATCCTCATATTGTTCGATAAGGACAGAGAGAAGTTCCATGTCATCGTAGGAACGCTCGGACTCGGGGACCTTGAGCATTTCTTCGAACTGGGCCAAGGCAGATCGATATTCGGATTCGGTTTTAATCACCTTGAACGGGTTCATCATTGTACTCCTGGGCGTTGATCTGGTCGTACTGCTTGTGTGTTCCAACAAACTTCACGTAGATGACGCCGATCGGATACACAACCTCGACCAAGAGGCGGTACTTATTGCCGGCGACATTGAAGACAACCCGGCTTCCTTTGAGGATGCTTGCGTTTCTGTATTGTGCCTTGATGTCTGGAGGTAGGTTCCAGTTCGCGTGCAGAGCTTCCTGGTACCAGGATCGCAACGACTGCTCGCTATCCGGATACTGCTTCCAGAATATCTCAAGAGTGCTTCTCGCGATCACCCTCATTACAATAAAAGTACTACGTTCCCATATTGTTGTCAATATCAATGTTCCCATAATGGTAACTATTATATTCTGTTTGAGATGGGAGCTACCTGTGTTTTTTCTCGGGTCTCAGTTTTCGAGGATCAGTTTTTTCTGCCAAGGTATGAGACGCAATTGGGTTGACGATTACGTAGGGGAACATTATCCGATTGCAGATGCACTTTGACTCAAGTATTCCAATGAGAGTTCGTCTGTTGGAGTGAACAAGCAGCCAAGTATCTAAATCTATTCCAGATTAGTTTGAACGTTATGATTTCGTTAAATGATCAGTATAAGACATATTGCAAACACATACGCGCAAGTGTTATCATTTTGTCTGTATGGAGCAAAGCAAAATCAAGGAGCTTTTCCTGGCTAATGGCGGCTACCTCAGGATGAGCCAGGCCATTAAAGCGGGCGTATCGCGTGATACATTCTACGCGCTTCGCAACAAAGGGATAGTCATACAGGAATCCAGAGGCCTTTATCGGCTTTCCGGACAGTCCGATCATCCATATCCCGACCTTTGTGTTATAAGTCTTCGTTATCCCAAGGCGATCCTTTGTCTTGTTTCGGCTCTTTCTTTTCATGATGCAACGACGCAGATTCCGAAAGAAGTGAATATCGCCCTTCCTAGAGGATCACGAACTCCTGTCGTGGGATACCCTCCTCTCCACGCCTATTTCTTCTCGAAGGCTTCATATGAAGCTGGCAGAGAAGAACATATGATCGAAGGAGTAGGAGTGAAGGTCTACGATCTGGAAAAAACGATCATCGATTGTTTCAAATTCAGGAATCAAATTGGAATGGATGTGTTCCTGGAGGCGATAAAGCTTTACAGGGCGAAAGCGAAGATTCAGCCTTCCCGGCTCGCCGAGTACGCAAAGATCTGTAATATGGAAAAGGCAATAACTCCTTATCTTGAGGCAATTCTATGAGCAGTCTGGTAAAAAGCAACATTCCTGCCTCCATACGTCAGAGACTTTTCGACCTATCGAAACGTGAGAACAGGCCATTTGGCGAAGTACTTCAGTACTATGCGATGGAACGTTTCCTATTCCGCCTTTCCAAGTCGAAGTATGCCGATAGATTCATCCTTAAAGGTGCTCTTCTGTTGGCGGTGTGGCGTAGTGAAGTCTCGCGATCGACAATGGATATTGACTTGCTTGGCCGCATCGAAAACTCAGAAGAAACCATCACTTCTGCGATTCGGGCTATTCTTGAACAGAATGTCATCGAAGATGGAATTGTCTACGATGCGAGCACAATTAGGGCAGAGCCTATATCTGAAGATGCGATGTATCGAGGCATTCGTGTTTCTTTTGAAGCTACTCTCGCAGCCGCTAAAATCCGGCTAAAGATCGATATTGGGTTTGGCGATTCGATGTATCCGGCCCCGCAATCCCAGGAGTTTCCTGTTCTGTTGGATCAGGAAGCTCCCAATCTTCTCTGTTATAGTCGTGAAAATGCCATTGCAGAGAAGTTCGAAGCTATGGTCAAACTTGGAAACCTCAACAGTAGAATGAAAGATTTCTTCGACATTTGGCTTCTATCCCGTTACTTCAGCTTTGATCAGGCAGTCCTTACGAAAGCCCTGGCACTGACCTTTGCCCAGCGAGAAACGGAAATGGATACGACCGTTGTATTCTCTCCAGAATTCGCAAGTCTGAAGCAAGTACAATGGGAAGCATTTCGTAAGAGGCAAAAGCTTTCATATGCGCCCGACCAGTTTTCCGAGGTAGTAAATTGCCTTTCTGTCTTCCTTGCGCCATGCGTGTCACCTGAGGTAATGGAGGAGAGAAAGGAAATGGTATGGGAACCGCTTGGCCCTTGGGAAGGGAAAGTGAGAGGCTAAGATATGGTGTTATGAAACCGCTATTAGTAAAACTGTAGTGACTATAAATATATAAAGCCAAGAGTTATCGCTCAAACGTTATCGCCTCGTTCCCAACTAGAGAGCAAAGCAAATCTCTCATTTGGTGTTTTCCATGATCTGATTAGATCGGTTACCGACTTCGTGCCGAGAAGATCCTTGGCGGTAGTAAGCCTTGAAGATAGCTCATCTCTTGTTTCTGGCGCTTCTTTATCGAGGGCACGAATGATCTCGTCGATAAACTCTCGTTGATTTTTCAGTGTGGCCCATGCAGCAATCAGTTGCTCAAGATTACTTCGGCTCTCAGATTCTGCTTTCTTTCGTGCCTCCAACGCCCGCTTCCGCTGATACTCTCGCTGTTCAGCTTCAAATTTGGCTTGTGCTTCGGCAGCACGATTCTCTCCTTCTATGATCAATGACGGAATCTGGCGCGCCATCGCCTCCATCTCACCAATGATTTCATCAAGCCTCTGTGTTAATTTTGAATCCTTGGTATCCTGCCAACTCTTCACAAGCGTTGTATGTTGATAGGGAGAATAGGCGTATAGCCGGTATCTGCGTGAACCAACTTTTTTTGTGGAAGTATATGAATAGAAATAGTTATCTTTCGTTGTTACCAATTCTGTCATCTCAACGATTGTTAGCCCAATCGCTACTGTTCCCAAATAGGCCACAGTGTTCACCCTAGGCCGACTGGGAGTAATCGTATAATACTCTTCCTTTTTATTTTCAGGGATTTCATCTGTTTCAATTCTGATTGTTACGAAGTTGTCATCTGCGTTTGCGAGAAGTATCCGATAGCTGTAATCTTCGAGACGAGAAAAAAGCTTCTGTGTCACCGCCAAGGAATCCTCCAGGTGTTCCTGTGAGGTAACGAGATCGACAAGTTTATAATGTCTGGTACTAAGGTATATCGAGGAAGTGGACGGCTTTGCCTTGGACAGAATCTCTTTCGCATCGAGTAGCGGTCCATGTAATGGCCTAGATCGTCTGGGTGGCGGGGTTTCTGCACGTGGTTCGGGTGGCAGGGGCATAACATCGGTAGGGCGAGAGCTTGTCGTTGACCTGATCCATGTTGTGGGTTCTCCCGCTTGGAGAACCGGGAGGGCTTCTTTGGGAGGATTTTTATTTGTTTTCAACTGCGTCCAGTAACCTCTCCCTGGGGTAGGAACATTAAGGATTCGACACATGCGGGCAAGGTATGAACCAGATACATTATAGGATGCCGCCAGCTTAGAAATCGGTTCTGCCCAGACCTGGCTATAGAGCTCCTCTCGACTTACATTTGGATGTTCTTTTCCCATAGTGGAATTATACTCAGGTATTTCTATTTCATCATCTATCGAAACTCGAAAGACTAGAAAAGATAGTAAGCAGGCTCTGGACAGCTGTACTTGCATATCTCAAGTCGCCTATCAAGTCGATGTGGTATACGCCTTCCAGCTCCACACTGCAGAACTTTTCCTATGCTGTAGGTTTGGGAAAGCAATAATCAGATGATATCCGTAGAATAAACGTAGTTAATATAAGAAATACATCTATCAATTATATATATAATAATATATTAAACTATTGTAGGCATGGGGGTTCAAGTCCCCCTCTGGGCATTAACTTTTTTTAATCTATATAATTGCCTTGTCTTTGGTAGTTGAGGCACATTGCTTGAGTTCTTACGTAAAACTTCCTTATTTG
>Ga0228535_1002327_pt1 | contig 19011 bp, 19 predicted proteins | sample SJ1metagenome_FD_168457 | JGI IMG/M metagenome (GOLD analysis project Ga0228535, IMG submission 168457) | Enriched culture of PCE-dechlorinating microbial communities from Ithaca, New York, USA - SJ1 | ecosystem: Engineered > Modeled > Simulated communities (microbial... > Unclassified | place... | reverse complement strand
GCATCAGGGTCTCAAAGAAGGAGCTTGAAGAGCTCAATATCAGCAGGCATGAGTTCCATGGCGAGTGGAATTATTGGGTATCTCCGTCGGAGACTTTTGCTTAGATTATTTTCTAACAGTTCCTAAGGAATGGGTAGGCATAGTAAATTCCAGACATGAGAATATTCGAAATTGTTGATAATCTGCAAAAAATCGTATAAGCGTTGACCCTGATTATTGAGCGTGGTACCGTCGATTGAGGGGGTGCTGGAGAGAGCTGCAAACTTGGTGGGCAACCACTACAAGCCTGCACAGAACCAACAGAAACAGACCCCTTCTGCTGATGGGCTTGCAAGTATGTCTAGAACAAGTGTGCCAAAGCAGTTCAGCCATCTGTTCGTTCTGAAACAGAATATTCTCATCACTTGTCGTGTATTTCCCAGTGTCTTTTAGAATAACCAAGAAAGGTTCTTCATGAAAAACAAAGGTATCCATTGGATTGTTTGGCGAGCACGGTTGAGCCTTGTATCTCAATTCTATACCCGTAGGGATGATTTCTCTACTTATTCCAATGATTTGAACAAATGTTCATAGTAGTAGGTTTGTGCGAACAAACATTCTCATTGACAGTAAAAAAATACTGCCACTATCATAATAGTAGATAAGAAATATTGAACAATTGTTCAGAAGGTAGGTTCTGATGAACGGACTGGAAAGGAAAAAAACCATATTGATGAATCATGATGGGAAACTCTTCCTTGCTGCTTTCGACCATCCCCAGATTTATGGAGTGATGCAAGGTTTGGAGAATCCTATTGAGGCTATCAAGCGCATCCTTGATACCGATATAGACGGCTATATTCTCAATCCTGGGATTTTCTCCCTGATCGATGCCTCTCTGGTGCAGAACAAGAAACTAGTGCTTCGCGCATCTCTCGGTGGTACGTTGATGGGAACCACGTTTGCTGATTTTCACAGCATCATGGTCTCTCCCAAGCAAGCCTTGGACCTGGGTGCGGATGCGGTTTTGATCATGCTGGTGCTCGGAGGCTCCCATGACAAGGAGTCGATGACCGATGTAGCCAAAGCGATTGATGCCTTTCATCAGTATTCGATTCCCGTAATGGTGGAAGTGCTGCACGCCGACTATACAAAGAACAATGACACGTCATTTATCCGAAACGGGGTGCGCATAGCCTCTGAGATTGGTGCTGATTTCGTCAAGGCTTTTTACTGTGAGGATTTTGCTTCGGTGGTGTCAGGATGCCCGGTTCCCATCGTCTTGGCAGGAGGTCCCAAAGAAGCCAATATTCTGGACATCGCCAAAACAGTTGTAGCTGCCGGTGCTGCGGGCTTTGCATTTGGAAGAAACCTGTTCCAGAGCGAGAAACCAAAAAAAATAGTCGCTTCTCTGTGTGATGTCCTTCGGGGGTAACCATGTTGGATGATCGAGAACTGCTCTATTCCATTGCTTCCCTCTATTATGAGAAAGGAAAGAACCAGCAGGAGATTTCCAACCTGCTCAACCTCTCTCGGCCCATGGTATCACGGGCATTGGCAAAAGCAGAAAATCTTGGGATTGTGCGCATCCAGGTAATTCCTCCTGCGGGGTGTTCTTCGTTGGAAATGGATCTTGCAAAAGCTTTGGGCATCAAGCGGGTGGTGATCGGGCAATGTCCTGATCGAAGTTCCAATGATCGGGACAACCGTATAAAAGCCATTGCAGTTACAGCCGGTGCCTTTCTTTCCCAGGCGGTGCAGCCAGGGATGGCTGTTGGGGTAGGGTGGGGCGTCACAGTTCATAGAAGCGTGCTCGCTCTCCCTGATTGCCCGAACCTCAAAGGAGTTACGGTTGTCCCGATGGTGGGCAGTGCAGGTCGTACCGAGTCTCATTACCAGGTCAATATCATTGCTGACAGGATGGCTGAGAAACTGCATGGCAATGCATTGTTTTTCAACATTCCTGCTTTTGTTTCCGATGTGAAAATCCGTGATTTCTTTGGGCGCGATCCTCAGATGAAAGCCATCCAAGATTTATGGAACAAACTTGACATGGCCATTGTAGGGCTCGGAGCATTTGGAGGTACGCCAAGTTTTCCGGTAGGCGAGTATACCTTGGAAGCCTTGGATGATTTGCAGCAGCAGAACGTGGTTGGAGACATTTTGGGCAGGTTCTTCAACACCGAAGGGTTCATTGGTGATGTCGCCCCCGACGACAGCCTGATCACCCGGCATGCCCCTAATGTGAATGATAAAATGTATCTCGGTATCCCCGTCGATTCCTTGAAAAAGGCAAAACAGATTATCTGCATTTGCGGAGGAACCCTTAAGATTCCCGGCATTAGAACTGCTGCCGTCCTGAAACTATTTGATTGCCTGATAACCGACTCACAGACCGCTGCGGAATTAGCAGAGTCATTGGAGAAATGAATGAAAGCATTGATGTATACAGGGATAGGTGAGCTTGAAATGCAAGAGATTGCCGATGCACAAGGTGCGTACGTTGTACGTGTGCTGGGGTGCGGCATTTGCGGAACCGACTTGAAAACCTTTACGGTCGGCCATCACTTTTTCAAACCTCCCACGATTCTTGGTCATGAGTTTGTTGGCCGACTGGTCCGTGTACCCGAAAACTCTTCCTATACGATTGGAGATACCGTGGTAGTAGCTCCCTACTATGAATGTGGGACGTGCAACAACTGTACCACCAACCTTAAGCAGATGTGTACTGACAAGCATTATGTCTCCTCGGGAGCTTTTTGTGAGTATGTGGCAATCCCTGAGGACTATGGTCCAGGCATGATTCGACTCCCGCAGTCTTGTGATGAACAGGTATTTACGTTAGTCGAACCGTTGGCTTGCGTATTGAATGGTATCGATCACCTACGCCTTCGACCTTGGTCCAAGGCTCTGGTGGTGGGAGGAGGCCCGATGGGTATCCTGTTCGCTCTCTATTTCCAGGATACAGGCGTTCCCGTAACAGTGGTGGAGCCAAATGCCTACCGTAAGCAGATGATCCAAAGCTGGGGCATTGAGTGCATCGATCCAACCGATTTCGATCCCAGCCAGTATGACCAGGTGATCATCAGCGTGAACCAAGCCTCGCTCATTGCTGATGCAGTGCATCGAATAGGCAATGGAGGTACGGTTCTGGTATTCAGTGGCCTGAAGAAGCAGGATACCTTCGAAGCTGATGCCTATTCCATTCATTATCGTGAAGTCTCGGTCACGGGTTGCAGCGGGTTTGCTCTTTCTCACTTTACCCATGCGTATGCAATGATTGAGGCAAAACAGTCCCACTATGCAAAGTTGATCACCCATCGGTTGAGTCTCGAACAAGGTCGTGAAGCCTTTGACCTGCTTAAACAGGGAAAAGCATTCAAGATTGTGCTGAAGCCGTAAGAGGAGAGAAGATGACAGTAGCCATTGCATTCAACCAGCATTCTTCACTTCCGTTGCACCAGCTTGAAGCATTGGGTTCTTCCATCATGCAGTTTTTCCAAGGGGCCTCTTTCGTAGTGTGCCGAGGGTACGGTCATCACTATTGTCCAGCAGCGGAAATACTTGAAATTGAAAGACAATCCGATTACAAGGCACAGCTCGCGGTAATGGTCGATGCCCTGCTTGCAAAGAATCCGACCTATTTGGTCAGTGTCGGCGGAGACGGCCTTGCTTCCTATATTGCATCTCAGATCGTGAGGAGGAAGGCAGAGGTGATTCTGCTGGGTATCGCAGCGGGAACTGCGAATGTAGGACCGATCGTCAGCTGCACACCCGAGGAGTTTGCCAATTTGGAGCCATCGGATCTTGAAGTAGTAAGCATTGACGGAGTTGCAGTATCAGACGATTCAGGTTTTCTCGGTGTCGGGTGTAATGATGTCATTCTGGGCAACACCTTTTTGGGTACCGAGAATGGAGTATGCTGCAACCTGTCTGTTGAGGAGTTGCTGCTTCATGATGCACGAGTACCGATTCAAGTGGGAAAACGCTTGGTAACCGACCAGTTCTCCATCACCGTTGATGGCGTGCAGAAAGTATACAACGGTGGGGTTCCTGTCGAGCAGATTGTCATAACGCCCCTGCAATTTGACAGGCTTTATGGACGGGCGATTTTTGGTGGTCTGTGTCTTGGAAGGGAGAGAGAGAGTCTGGCTGCCGTGGGGCTGTGTTCTCGAAACGTCGTGGATTGCAATCCTGAAGCATGGAATTACTCGGATTTCACCACAATACAGCATCTCGTTGTTCCAGCCAATAGTTCGGTGGAATTCGCCTTCCTCGGCCCTGATGCTCATATTGTCATTGACGGCAATCCTTTTCTGAGGAACGGAAAGGTGATTTGCTCCTTGATTCCCGGTGTCGTTAAAGCACTGAAACACAAGAGAGGCTGGTAATGAGAGAGAATAAAAGTGCGCTGCGCATCCACCGGGTAACCATTCTGGGCAAGCGGTATGAGAGTGCCCAAGTACGGGCTGCATCCGTGTTGCTGCTGCCCACAATGGTTGCCATCGTTCTGTTGTTCATCATTCCTGTCGTGCAGGTGGTAGCGTATAGTTTCACCAACTACAACCTCACGACAGGGCTGAAATCCTACAACGGCCTTGCCAACTACAAGTACCTGTTCACCGATGACCGGTTTTTCAAGGCAATCCGCAATACTTTTACGTTTGCCGCTTTGAAATTGGTAATCGATACTTCATTGGCCTTGGCTATCGCTTTGATGCTTGATTCGGCCATTCCCATGAAGAAGTATCTTCGTTCAGCCTACTTTGCCCCGGTTGTTGTTCCGGTGGTTGCCTCCAGCTTGATCTGGATTTGGTTCTTTGACCCGGGAATCGGGCCTTTCAACCAAATTCTCTCCGCCTTCGGGCTACCGACTTCCCAATGGCTCTATCATGAGGACACCGCACTCCTTTCCATTCTGATGTTTTCCATATGGAAAGGGTTGGGGTACAACATTGTGCTCTTCTTGGCAGGACTGCAGAACATTCCGACCTCGTTTGTTGAAGCAGCCCAAGTGGATGGTGCCAAAGCCCACCAGGTGCTGTTTATGATCAAGTTGCCGCTCTTGCGTCCGATCATCTCATTTGTGCTGATGATCGGTATCATCAACACGTTCAAGGTGTTCGCTGAGGTAAACGTGATGACTCCCAAAGGCGGGCCTTTGTACTCCACTGCTCTGATGGTCAACTACATCTACGATACTGCATTCACCAGTGGGAAAATGGGTAGAGCCTGCAGTGCTTCCATCATCCTGTTTATCATAATTTTCGCCCTGACGCTCATCCAGACAAAGTTGGATGCACGAAAATCCATCTCCTTGGAGTAACGGTATGGCACAAAAACTGAAACACTCGAACAAACTGATTTTTCTGATACTCTTAGTGGGTTCGCTGGCCATGGTCTTCCCCTTTGTCTGGATGCTTCTTTCGGCTTTCAAGACAGTACCGGATGTATATGCGTATCCCCCGAAGTGGATTCCCAGCAGCTGGGAGTTCAAAAACTATGCAAAAGTATTCCAGATGATTCCGTTTGGAAAGTATTACTTCAACAGCATCTTCACCTCTACGGTACAGACCGCCCTCCAGCTCATACTCTCGGTTACCGCAGCCTACGCCTTGGTAGTGCTGGATTTCCCTGGCAAGAAGTTCTTGTATTCATTGATTCGCAGTACGATGTTTGTTCCGATAGTGGTGACACTCATACCTTTGTACCTGATGGTCAGCAAGGCAAATATGATTGACACATATGCGGGCATCATCCTACCCCAAGTATTTGCTGCCTTCACCATTTTCCTGCTGGTTTCGTTTTTTTCTACAGTTCCAACCATTCTCATTGATTCGGCAAAGCTCGATGGCTGCGGCTACTACCGCATCCTGAAAGAAGTAGTCATTCCCAATTCAAAGTCTCCGATCAGCACAGCAATGCTCTTTTCATTCCTTGGGCATTGGAAGAGCTACACCTGGCCATTGATCGTTACCAATAAGGCAACATACCGAACCTTGCCGATAGGCATGAAGTATTTGGTGCAGGAGTCTTCGTCGGAATACCAAATCATGATGGCAGCTTCAGTGATGGCCATCCTCCCGGTTCTGATCGTGTACTTGTTATTTGAGAAGCAGCTGGTGAAGTCGATAACACTCACTGGTTTGAAAGCATAACGAACAAAAGAGAGGTGCTATGATGAAAAAGGCTACAGTGTTTGTGTTGATGCTCGTCTTGGGCATGTCATTGGTCTTTGCCCAAGGTTCGAAAGAGACGGTTGCCAGACCCGAAGTGGTTAAACTTCAGGTTTGGTATGCAATTAGTGGTGCGTCCGGTGAGCAATTCCTTGCTCTTGCGAAAGCCTTCGATGCGACCCGCGCCGACATAGAACTTGAATTGACCTATTCAGGTTCCTATGCTGATACAGCAACCAAGGTAAGTGCAGCCCTGCTTTCCGGTGATGCCCCCGATGCAGCCATTATGGCCGCAGGGCAGCTGTATACCGGTGGCCGTGGTGACTATTCCATGGAAGACTTGGTCAAGGATCCTGCCTTCAATGTGAACGACATTTTCAAGGGAATGCTTGAGTATGGCATGTTTGAAGGGAGAATTGCTGCGGTTCCGTATGGTATCTCCAGTCAGGTGATGTACTACAACAAGGACATCACCGACAAAGCCGGACTGGATCTTGAGAAGAATCCTCCCGCAACGTGGGCACAGTTCTACCAGGTTGCCAAGACTGCCATGGAAAAGGGCAATGTGAACAACAGCTCTGACTTCTACGGCTTCGATACTTCTGATGGTGTCTGGCTCTTCAAGACCATGCTTGGCCAGAATGGCAACGATGTTGTTCGCAAGGTCAACGACCGCGTGCAGCCGGCTTTCCATGAAGCAAGTGGTGTTGAAGTGGGTACATTCTGGAAGTCGATGGTTGATGCCAACCTGATGCCGGCCGGCCAGCACAACAATGCTGAGAAGAAGTTTCTTGCAGGCAACCTTGCCTTTATTGCAGCTTCTTCCAACCGTGTTGCACGGTGGCAGGGCAATACCAATTTCAAGCTTGGCGCTATCATGATGCCCGGTTTCAAGAACCGCTCCATCGCCCTCGGTGGCAACGTAGGAGTCATCCTGACCGATGACACCTTCAAGCGTGAAGCTTCCTGGGAGCTGTTGAAGTATCTGTTGGAAGAGAAGAATCATACGGCGTTTGCGCTTTCCACCGGGTATCTGCCGGTACGTAAGTCTGCTCAGAACAGCGCAGTGGTCAAGGAAGCTTTGGCAGCCAACCCGCTGTACAAGGTTGCTTTCGACCAGCTTGAGAATGCCTGGGCTTATTTCCACTTCTCCGAGATGGGGACCATGGATTCCTTCTTCTGGTATGCTCTTGATGAGATTGAGAAGAACGTAAGCTCGGTGGAGGTTGCACTGAAAAAGGCTGCAGATTCCTTGGTTAAGGAGATTGAGTAAGCGTGGATCTGTGAGGGGGGGGGTAGAGAGACCCCCCTCTCTGGAATGTGAGATCGTGAAGAGGTATACATGAAAGGATATTCAAATAGATATGCATTTTCCACCGGGGCACTGTATCCGTTGGAATCGGAAGAGGCATTGCGCCTTGTCGGCGAGGCTGGGTTCGCCCATGCTGAGTTGATGCCCCAGTGCTTCAAGGATGTCAGCGAGGATTCTACGCTTCGCTTTGAGAAAACAAAGGTACATGTATCCTCGATCCACTATCCCTTGGCTATGTTTTCAATGCTCTACTCAGCTCATCCGACCATGTCGGAGGAGGGAAGGAAACTTTCCAGGGACATTGTAGCGATGGGAAAGCGACTGGGTGCTGAGTGTATTGTAATCCATCCCACAACCAAGTACGAAGCTGAGATGCAAACCTATATCGAGCCTAGGGTCATCGAGAACCTGAGGTATCTGGGGGACTTGTGTGAAGAGGCTTCGATTACCGTGGCAATGGAGAACTACCCTGTTGGTGTCGGCCAGTACCCTGATACACTGCAGCAATATGTGCGGGACTGGAAGATGAAGGCAATGAAAATCATGGTGGACACCACCGAAGTCATGGAAGGCGGTGGCGACCCCCTCACGTTCATCGGCGCTTTGGATGAGGCCCCCTGCCATCTGCATCTTAGTGACTTTGGAGATAAAAAGAAGCACCTTCCCATTGGCAAGGGTGAGATTCCTTGGAGCGAGGTGTTTTCGCTGCTGAAACAGAAAGGGTTTACGGGGTATTACACCCTTGAGCCGGCCTATCGTCATTACTTGAGCGATATCCCTGCCAAGCTTCGTAGAGATTTTGAAGTTCTTTCGAGCCTGGTATGATTACAGCACACCATATTGAAGCAATTTTGGAAGGGTTTGCCGTCGGGGATGCGATGGGCATGAGCACAGAGTTCATGACGCGCACCCAGATAGCAAAGACGCTCGGAGAAGTCACTACGTTGGTGGAAAGTCATCTTTCCGCCAACCATAGTGACCTGCCCAAAGGGAGTGTCACTGATGATACCGAGCAGACGCTGTATCTCCTGGACAGATATCTGAAGCAGGGAGTGACCATCGATTCAACTGTGGAAGGTCTGCTTGCATGGATAGATGAGTCCGATGCTGTAGCAAAGCGCTACATCGGCCCCAGTTCCTTGAAAGCATTGAAGGCTATCAAGGACGGAGTCGATCCGAAAGAAGCGGGAAAGCATGGGACCACCTGCGGAGGGCTGATGCGGACTTTGGCTCCTACGCTCTATGCACTTGCAAAGAACCTTGACCGCATGCAGATGCTTGAGATGGTTGTTACGTGTTTGACTCCCACCCACTACACAAGCCAAGCATTGGAGGCGGCATGTGCCTATTCCTGTGCAGTGGCTGAGGCGGTAGGGGGAGGCTCGGTTGTTGAAATTATCCAGGCGGCCTATGAAGGCGGACGGTATGGGTTGTCCCAATCACCTTACCAAGCATGTGCTGCTTCCAGTCTGGGCAGGCTCGCTTTCTTGGTTGAGTATTTGAAAGCGGAGCATGGTGAGGATGAGCTGCTGGACTTCCTGTTCTCTGTCCTGGGAACCGGGCTGGAGTCGGCGGATGTGTTCTCTGCAGTGTTTGCCCTGTTCCTTTTCGCTCCAGGGCAAACCTTCAAATCCATCTGCCTGGCAACCCAGGTCGGCGGCGATACCGATACGATTGCTGCGTTGGTCGGGGCTTTGAACAGGGCCTGCAATTTGGATTCTCCTATTCCTTCTTCTGTGTTGGATACGGTGTACCAAGTCAATGCTTTGCCATTGAAAGCGCTCTCTGAAGCTCTCAAGAGGTAGAATTTTGTGAAAGCCTATCTATCCAAGCTTGAATGGAATGCTCGGGTGTGTACTTCGTTCTTCCCGTTCTGGGCGATTCCTTACACATTTTATATGTTTTATCTCAGCCTCTATCTCAAGAAGGCTGGGATTTCCGATGTACAGATAGGCAACATCATGGTTGCCTCCAATGTGGCAGCATTATTCAGCTCCTTCATAGCTTCTCCTCTGGTGGACAGGTTGGGAAGGCGATGGGCTACCTTGCTTTTCGATCTTGTCAGTTCAGTGCTTCCAGCCTTGCTCTTCCTATTCTGGCCCATCTATGAGGTAGCACTGATCGCCATGGTGCTTACCGGTTTGAACAGGATTATGAGCGTTGGCTACTACCTGTTGATGATCGAGGATGCTTCTGAAGAGAACAGTGTTGTCTCTATGAATCTGTTCAACATTATATTGGTGGCAGCTGGGTTGCTTACCCCTTTGGCAGGTCTCTTTGTCATGCACTGGGGCGTTGTGCGTACCGAGCAAGCTTTTTTACTTATTGCAGCAATAAGCATGGCCAGCCAGGCTATCATTCGGCACTTCCTGCTTAAGGAGACGCCGACAGGAAAAATGGTTCAGCAGAGGATGAAAAAAGAAGGGCAATTCTGGACGTTCCCAAGGTTTTTCGCTGTCTACAAGCAGGTGTACAGCACTGTTAAAAATGACCATGCCATGCTTCGTGCAGTAATCATCAATGCTTTGATTTACGTCTATTTCTCCCTTGGGACCACTTCAAGCTTGCTCTTTGCTCCCTTTTTCATCGATTTTGTGAAGATTTCAACATCACAGATTTCCTTGATCGGAGGATTATATTCACTAGGAACCTTATTGGCCATGATTGTGGTTAACCCTCATCTGAAACGGCGAAATCTCTATGCTTTTTCTGTTTGGTCCTCACTGCTATCGCTTGTGGGATTTGCGCTTTTATTCTTCTGTCCCAAAGGAGGATTGCTCTTTCCCTTGCTTGCAGTCGTCTGTATTTCTGTCTCCTATGGTGTTTTGAAAACACTTGCCGATGCAGTGCTTGCTGTGGAAACACATGGTGAGCACCGAGCCGGTGTCTATGCCGCCAGTTTTCTCATCTCTTCATGTGTAGGCATTGTGTTTATCAAGTTCACCAGCCTGCTCTATACCAATAATCCCGGATGGTTGTTGTTTGTCTGTGCACTTATCTTGTCAGGTGTACTTGTACTGAGTCTGAAGAAACAAGGAGTAAGCGATGGAATCGTTTGAATTGCTGTTCCCTACTCATATACGCTTTGGCCGTGACGTAGTCGACCAAGTTGGAGAGGCAGTCAAAGGCACGGGAACGACAGTTCTTGTAGTGTTTGGACAAAACTCCGTTATTCGAAGCGGTCTCTTTGCGAAAGTAGAACAGCTCCTTGTCTCTTGTGGCTGTAAAGTTGTCAGCGGGGGTGGAGTCAAGCCTAATCCAACGTATGAAGGAGTGCTTGCTTTGGCAGAAATTGCCAAGCGGCATCAGGTTGACTGCCTGCTTGCCTTAGGGGGAGGGAGTGTTATCGACACGGCCAAGGCGTTGGCTGGTTTGTTGGTGGCTTCTGATCCCAAACAGTATTGGACAGACCACTTTGAAAACTATACGCCTGTTGAACAGGCTCTTCCTCTCGCAGTTGTTCTTACCATTCCCGCTTCAGGCTCAGAAACCTCCGATTCGTGTGTGATCAGCGAAACAAAGACCGGATTAAAGCGTATTGCAAGCGGGCCTGCTCTTGTCCCCAAGGTTTCCCTACTCGATCCATCACTCACCTTGAGCCTTCCTGTATATCAGACTGCGTGTGGCATAAGCGATATGCTCTCACACCTGCAAGAACGGTACTTTATTCCATTGATGGAGAACGACCTCACCGACCGGCTGTTGGAATCTGTTATGCGCTGTGTTCTCGACAATGGTCCGTTGGTGCTTTCCCATCCCGATTCCTATCACCTCCGCTCGGAAATAATGTGGGCAGGAACGCTTGCCCATAGCCCCCTCTTGGATCGCGGCCGAGGGGGTGGCGATTGGGCTTGTCATATGATCGAACATGCTCTCAGTGGTTTCTGTGACGTGCCCCACGGTGCAGGTCTGGCAATCCTTACCCCTGCTTGGATGCGTTATATTGCCCCCAAACACCAATTCAGGTTTCTTCAATATGCCGGCCGAGTCTGGCATATTGAGATTCCTCTTGCTTCCTTTGAGGATGTGCTGGCGCGTCTTATTTACTCCATGCAATCCTTTTACAGATGTCTTGGCCTTCCTACCCAACTTAGGGAGATTGGAGTTGAAGTGGCGGATTTGCCTGCCATTGCACAAGCAGCTGCTGGATCTCATCCTATAGGAAGCTTGCAGCAGCTGGAAGCCATGCAGGTGTTGGATATCCTGCATCTGGCGTATTAGCTGACAGGAGGGGAGAATGATGGTCGCACGTGTCATCGATCAATTCTTGAAGTTGGTTGCAATAGACAGCCCGAGCGGGCATGAAGAATCTTTGCGTTCTTTCATCCTAGAGCGACTCAAGCAGCCGCATCTTGCCTGCATCCAGGACTCCTTTGGGAATTTCTTTGTTCCGGTGAACTGTACTGAAGCTCCTCCGATAACCTTTGCCTGCCATATCGATACGGTTGGGAATGCAGTGGGGGTAAAGCCTGTCTTTGAAGAAGAATATATTCGAACTGATGGAACCACTGCTTTAGGCGCCGATGACAAGATTGCCGTTGCCCTTGCACTCGTACTTGCCCAAGAGAAAGAACGTTATGGTTCGTTCGGTTTGCTCTTCACCATCCAGGAGGAGGTAGGGCTTCAGGGGGCTAAGCATCTTGGACCCGAGATTCTCTCCCAGCTCAATACAGTTTTTGTGCTTGATACTGGAAGACCAGTAGGAACGGTAGTCATCCAGGCTCCTTGGAAACTGGATGTGAAGATTGCCTTCCATGGCAAGGCAGCCCATGCCGGGGTGGCTCCGGAGCTGGGCACATGTGCCATCTCGCTGGCAAGCAAGGCCATATCGCAGATGAAACTGTTGCGGGTTGATGAGATGACGACTGCAAACATTGGCTCGATTCATGGATTCGGGAGTACGAATGTCGTGTGTGATTTGGTCCAATTGCATCTGGAAATTCGCAGTCTGGTACGTGATAGAGCTTTTGAGCACCTGAGACATATACGCCAGTGTTGTGAGCAAGCCTGCAGCCAAGGAGGAACTTTCTCCTTGGAGTATGAGATTTCGTATGATGGGTATCAGGTTGGAGCATCAAAAGCATTAATAATGTTTCAGCAGGCTTGTACTGCGTGCAACATTCCCTGTACAGAACTCTCCAGCGGAGGGGGCAGTGATGTGAATATCCTCAGAACCCATGCCAAGGATGCCATACTTCTAGGGGTCGGGTATGAGAAGGCGCATAGTACAGAAGAGCGGATTAGTATACAAGAAATAGAGAAGCTTGTGAGGGTGGTTGATCAGATGTTGACGTGATGTGGTGAAAACTTCACGTTCTTGTTGATAGCCTCAGCAACATATTTGTGGGTGAGTCTTCATACTGCAATTTTTCAAGCAGTGATAGGAAGTATCCACAACGTTTCTCTGCTCCAGTATTCCATAACTCAACGCAATCCGATGTATTTCAAGCCGGCATAGAACTAATACAGAGCACTCTTGTGCGCAACCCCTTCTTGCTATCAGCAGGAATAGACTGTTTATAGACAAGCTTGCTACTAAATGAATCGGCCTGCAGGCACATCGAACAGAGCTCCAAGCTTGAGAGCCATATTCCTGCTGATGGGCTTGCTCCCGTTCTCCAGATTGGATACGAACTGTTTGGAGATTCCCAGCTTGTTGCCAAGTTCAGTCTGATTCATATGGGCAAGCCTACGGTAGAAACGCAAGTTTCCACCAGGAGTCTCTTCTGCCTTCAACTCCTTGTACCAAACCATTTCCTGAACGTCCATCATGATTGTGTTCTCTTCTTCAATATGCATGAGACTATCAACCTCCTTATTCATACGTGAACCGCACCGTTCTGGTATCTTCCTCCTTCCCTGTCCTTTCTGAGAGGAGGGTATAGAGCTCGGGCCTGCGTGCTTTCATCCATCGTCTGCCATTGCTTGAGGGAAGCAGTGAAGCATCCAACTCAGCAATGACCATATCCTGCTCGATAGCTTTGGACTCTGCAAGGATTTCCCCATATGGGTCGAGGATCATGGCATTGCCGGTGCGTACCTCATCGTCATCCCTGCCAACCCCGTTGCTGAAGATCAGGAACATACCGTTGTCATGGGCACGGGAGGGTAACCAGCGCATCAGCCACTGTCGTCCTTTCGGACCTTGGAACTCACCGAGGAGCTCTGCTTCTTTTGTGGAACGTTCTTCCCAAAGTTTTACATCGATTCGTTTCATCCCCTTCGGACTTGCCGAGTTGCACCCGCCTGTCTGATGGGGGGCGAGCAACACCTCAGCCCCCAGAAGGGCCGTGATGCGGGCATTCTCTACGATGTTGTTGTCGTAGCAGGTAAGTACTCCCAACCTGATTCCCTCTGGAGTATCGAAGACGGTATAGGAGGATCCGCTCTTCATATGGGCGCTGATGAAGGTGTGAAGCTTCCTGTGCATATGAATGGTGCCGCCGCTGAGCGTTACGGCATAGGAGTTGTAGAGCTCACCTTCTTCGGAAAGCTCGATCAAACCCGCTCCGATGGTCATGCCATATCGGAGCGAAAGGCTCTTCAGATATTGAATTGATGAACCCGATGGAACTGGTTCTGCAAGGTCGATGATCTCATCTTTGCTGAGATTGCGCACATGCCAGTAGCCGGTGATGCACATCTCAGGAAAGACAATGAGTTTGACCCGCTCTTTTGCTGCTTGCTCTACAAAATATGTGATGGTCTTCAGGTTTGCCGGTTTGTCCCCCGCCTTATGCTGAAACTGAACGCTCGCTACCTTGATATTCTGCATGGAACCCTCCAGAAAAACTATACCACAGATTTGTTGATACTCTTCGTTGCAAAATCCAAGGAAGGTGGTAGGCTGAAGGGCGGAGGTGAAAACACCATGCTTGGCAATACCAATCTTCATTCCTTGGATGCTCGAATCAAGGTTCCCTCATATGATCGAACAGCTCTAGAGCCGCACATTGTACACTTGGGCCTTGGGCACTTTCATCGCTCTCACTTCTGTTACTACTTGCACCAACTTTTGGAGCAGGGAGTGACAAACTGGGGGATCGAGGAAATCGACCTTGTTCCATCCCATACCGCCGAGGTCGCTGAAAAGCAGGACTACCTGTACACCCTCTGCAGCAAGGATCCCGAGGGAAACCGAGAGATGACAGTCATCGGCTGCATCCTTGGGTATACCAAGGGGTGGGAGGACAAGCGAAAGGCAATCGATTTGATGAAACGGCCGCAGACACAACTCATCACCCTCACCATTACGGAAAAAGGGTATTGCTATGACAATCAAACGCAGTCGCTTGACTGGCAGCATCCCCATCTGCAGCACGACCTGCTTGATCCTCGAGATCCCCAATCGGCGGTGGGATATCTTGCACTTGCCCTCTCTGAACGGTGTCTGCAAACCAAGGAGAAACTCACCATCGCATCGTGCGACAACATCCCTTCCAACGGACAGGTGTTGAAACGGTGTATTCTCCAATACTGTGACCGTGTCTTCCCCTCGTTAGTGCCTTGGATAGAGCAGCATGTTGCATTTCCCTTGTCCATGGTGGATAGGATTACCCCGAACACCAAGGCTGAAGATATTCAGTTTGTAGAACGGGAGTATGGTCTTCGGGATGATTGGCTGGTGGTCAGCGAGCACTTTCTGCAGTGGGTGATCGAGCCGGAAGGGTTGGAAGGACTCCCTCCGTTTGAGAAGGCGGGTGCCTTGGTGACCAAGGATGTCGAGGCATTTGAGACGATGAAAATCAGGCTGCTCAACGGCAGCCACTCTGCCTTGGCGTATCCGGCACTCCTGTTGGGCTACACCTTTGTGGACGAAGCCCTTTCTGATCCACTGCTGCACTCGTTCATCCGGGATTGTTACATGCGTGAAGTGGGAGAAACCCTGCTTCCCATCCCAGGCTACAACTTTGAGGTATACAAGGATCGGTTGATCGAACGCTTCTCCAATCCTTACTGCAGCGACACGCTGCTGCGTCTTGCCCAGGACGGATCCAAGAAATTTGCCAATGCGCTGGTTCCGGCACTCAAGATTGCTTTGGAAAGAGGCCTGCCTCACAAGGCAATGGTCTGTGCGCTCGCTTTCTGGGCCAATTTCTTACACCAAAAAGAATCGTTGGTTGATGACCAAGCTTCTGAGGCGCTTATTGATGCCGTTTCCCTGCTGGACGTTGATGTGAAACCATTCTTCGACATCATCGGGCTTGCCGGTAAGGCGCATGAATCTCTTAAGCCGTTATTTCAGTCGTATCTCACGTTGATTGAAACTGAAGGGGTGAAGCATGTATTGATTCACTCTCAAAGATAGCCTTGATACTTCTGGAAGGTGTTGCAGAGAAGCCCAAGCTATGGGACAATCTAGGGAGTTTGGGGGGATTCGTCATGCATTTGACCATTGCGGGAACCGGATATGTAGGATTGGTGGCAGGCGTGTGCTTTGCCAAGGTGGGGCACCACGTAACCTGTGTGGATATCGATGAGAAGAAGGTGGCGATGCTGAACAAGGGCATCAGTCCCATCTATGAGTCTGATTTGGAAGAGTATCTGCAGGAAGGCTTGGCGAAAAGTCTTCTGCGGTTTACCACCAATTACCAAGAGGCGTATAAAAGCCCCGATGTGATCTTCATCGGAGTAGGGACGCCCGAACTTCCCGACGGCTCGGCGAACCTCAGCTATGTAGCTTCGGTTGCCCGCCAGATTGCCGAGAATATCGAGCGCGACTGCCTGGTCGTCGTAAAGTCCACCGTTCCGGTGGGAACCAACGACAAGGTCGAGCAGTTCATCAAGGACTCGTTGGTCCATCCGGTGTGTATCGAGGTTGCCTCAAACCCTGAGTTCCTTGCCCAAGGATCCGCAATACATGACATGATGCACGCTCAGCGCATCGTCATCGGGGTGGAGGACAAGCATGCAGAAGGAATACTCCGAGAGCTGTATGCACCGTTCAAATTGCCTGTGGTTGCCGTCAGTCGACGTAGTGCAGAAATGACCAAGTATGCAGCCAATGACTTTCTTGCGCTGAAAATCTCCTATATGAACGATTTGGCGAACCTGTGTGAACTCGTTGGTGCAAACATCGAGGATGTGGCGCTGGGCATGTCCTATGACGAGCGTATCGGCTCTCGTTTCTTGAAGGCCGGCATCGGCTATGGCGGCAGTTGCTTTCCCAAGGACACCAAGGCCCTGCAGTATCTGGCAACCCAGTACGGCTACAATCTCAGGACGGTTGGGGCGGCTGTGGAAGTCAACAACGAGCAGCGCTACAAGCTCTACCGCAAGGCCTGCAACCGCATGATCACCTTCAACGGCATCAAAGTGGCCGTTCTGGGTCTTGCCTTCAAGGCAGGCACCGATGACCTCAGGGAGTCTCCCTCCATCTACAATATCCCCTTGTTGTTGGATCAGGGGGCTTTGATCACAGCCTTCGATCCCGTGGCAGAGGAGAACTGCAAGCGCCAATACCAATTTGATATGCAGTATGCATCAACGGTTGAGCAAGCGCTAACCGGAGCCCAGGTCTGCTTCATCTTCACCGATTGGCCTGAGATACGCAGTCTCTCTCCATCGGTGTTCAAACAGCTCATGCGTACTGCTCTCGTCTATGACGGGAGGAACCTCTTCAACCCAAGGGCCATGCTCGAAGCCGGGGTGGAGTACTACAGCATAGGGAGGTAGCAAGCATGAAAAAGGGTCTCTCGCCTGAGCGAAAGACCCAACTTGAACATCTTGCAGCTCTTATCGCAGGGCAAACTCCACCATGTGCTGTTTTGCACCGGCGATATTACCCTTGTCCATCGCCTTCTTCACCTTCAGCAGGATTCTTCTTCCCTCTGCTTCGGTGAGGGTGTTTCCCTCAAGCGTCAGTGCCAGATGTATGCTTAGATCCAGCACGCCGTATGCGGCTTCAATATTGCCCCGCTGGATGTTCTCGATCAAAGCTGAATCGAGCATATCAAGCAGGAACGGGGTGGTGACTACGGTGGGCTCCTCTCTGAACAGCGTCGCACCATGTGGTGTATATCGTATCATAGGCTACTATCCTTTATGCGGGGTTTGTTGTCCCCCTAAGGGTAATATCGCCATAAACGCTTATCTTTTCAAGTAGTAACAATGGGTGTTGCTCTCCTGTCCGACCAAGGTGACCATTTCACTGTTTCCATCGCGGCTTTGTGAGTAGCTGATGGTGATCGGCAAGGCCTGGCCATCGTAGTAGAGTGAAAAACCTCCTTCCTCATCAAAAACCAATCTCCCGTACAGAACTACTCGATTGGTTGTTGTGAGTGTCGTCTCAAGCTCGCTTGCTTGAGCTAGAGCACTGCCGAACGAGATTTCCTTCAGACAGAAGCCGAACAGCTCTGCAAAAGGGGGGATGCCCTCGGTATCGTCGATTTCCCATCGGTTGCCTGCAAGGCGTGAGACCACATCGATCGCCTCTTCGGCTGTCGGCTCCTCCAGCACAGGTTGGTAGCTGCAGCCATAGCACCCGAAGGTGAAGATGAAGAGCAACACCAAGGCAAACGTGACGAGGATTGCAATCTTGGGCTTTGACAGCTTCTCTTTCTGGTTCTTTTCCATAGAGTCCTCCTATCTGACTAAGGATCAGTATTTCTTCATTGCATAGGGTTCTCCAGTTGCAAAGGGAATCTACAAAAGACAGTTGCCCCACTTGGCTGGAGCATGATAGGGTAGAGTCATCGGGAGATGCGTGCCATGTATGAATTCGACGTCTCAACGCTGCTTGTTGCCTTTGGGTTGACGGTGTTTGCAGGCCTTGGTACCGGCGTAGGCTCGGTGATGGGTTTCTTCTCCAAGAAATTCAATCCGAGGTTCCTTGCCGCCGCTCTTGGATTCTCCGCAGGCGTCATGATATATGTCGCTATGATTGAGATTTTTGTGAAAGCGAGAGAATCGCTGGAAGGCGCCCTGGGAGCAAAACCCGGTTATGCCTTGACCACCGTCGCCTTTTTCGCCGGCATTGCCATTATTGCCATCATCGACAAGATCATCCCCGACTACGAAAACCCCCATGAAATCCAGGACCATGGTTCACAGGCCAAGCCCTATGTCGACAACAATGACCAAAAACTCATGCGGATGGGCTTCTTCAGTGCCTTGGCCATCGCCATCCACAACTTTCCTGAAGGCTTGGCCACCTTCATGGCAGCCCTCAGTGAGCCACAGCTGGGTATCAGTATTGCAGTGGCCATCGCCATCCACAATATCCCCGAAGGCGTAGCCGTCTCCGTTCCCATCTACTACGCCACCAAGAGCCGCAAGAAAGCCTTCTGGCTCAGCTTGCTCTCAGGGCTTGCCGAACCGGTGGGAGCCTTCATCGGCTACTTCTTGCTCAGACGCTGGTTCAACGACGTTACTTTCGGTTTTGTCTTTGCCGCAGTTGCCGGCATTATGGTCTACATCTCCCTCGATGAACTCTTGCCCACCGCCGAAGAGTATGGCGAACACCACGTTGCCATCACCGGTGTCATCGCCGGCATGGTGGTAATGGCCGTGAGTCTGGTAATGCTGTCGTGAAATGTGTAATCG
>Ga0228535_1002326_pt1 | contig 19017 bp, 17 predicted proteins | sample SJ1metagenome_FD_168457 | JGI IMG/M metagenome (GOLD analysis project Ga0228535, IMG submission 168457) | Enriched culture of PCE-dechlorinating microbial communities from Ithaca, New York, USA - SJ1 | ecosystem: Engineered > Modeled > Simulated communities (microbial... > Unclassified | place... | reverse complement strand
GCATCATCGCTCCGGCCAGCAAAGGCGGAATGTTTTCCGTCTTCCCCTGCAAGGCTGTTTCCTTCAGCAGTTGCCACATGCCGGGGAATTCCGGATCCCTTTCGCTTCGTATAATGGCGATATCCCGAAAGTGCTGGCCTATTTTTTTACTGATATCTTCCACCGTACTGACATGCCAGAACCTTACGGAAAGGCGCGCGGCATTGGGCGACAAACCGAGGATATAGAAACGCAGATCGGGATCGCCGATGGCGGGCAGTGGCTTCCCGTCTCGTGCCGCAGCAAGGAAGAGGCGGACGTTTGACAGATCCGAGGCATCGTCACGGGGATCGAGAATGACCCCCATGAATCCCTCGATAGGGGAAGCCCTCTCCGTCCAGAAGACCGTGGTGGCATCGCCGATCCGGATCTTCTGACGACTCTCGAAACGAAGCAGATGATTCAGGGCGGTGGTGTAGGCAAAGGCGGCGCGTTCGCTGATGGGGGCGTTGAAATTTTGTTCTTTGCCATAGGATAGAAAGGCATCCAGATTGAAAGAAACAATACTTGCCCCTGCACTCTGTGCCCGCGGCCCCTGAACTCCTTTGATGGCCGGGTGCAGGCGGGCAATCGGCGTTTCCCGCCCACAGACCAGGCAGGGGGCAATGACCTCGGAGGCCTCTTGGGCACAGTGTTCCGTCCAGGCCTGCTGCACGTCGGAATGATCGTGGACATACATCATCTCACCGTCAAGCTGAAAGACCAGATTGGCCCCTGCCGCCATCTCTTCCCAATGCTCCAGTCTAGGGGCATCTTCGGGCCTCCAGGAATCAAGGAAGGCAAGAACCGCCTTCATGCCGGGATCTTCCAGATTATCGCCGACTCTATGATGGAGCCGCCGAAAGGCTTCGAAACATTTTAAGGCCCGTGCCTCTTTCCCCTTGGCATCTCGACCGAGGACATAACCGGCATTGTCCCACATGAAATTCGGTTCGATATCGACAGACCGCTTCTTGCTGATCATCGGGACCGTCAGAGATATCGGAACCGGTCTGTTCTTTGGCTTTTCTCTGAGATCCCGCACTTGAACAAGCTTCCCGCTGCTATTGAGCACCAGCGCAAAGTGGATCTTCTGCCTGCCGAATCCCAACAGAGGGATGTCCGCATGAGGGTCGTCCTTCAGCCTTTCATAATACTTGTTCAACGACTGGAGGATCATGACATCACCCCCTTCCCGTTCATGGGCGGTACTTCGATAACACCATTGCGCATGACCGCCCGGAAAAACTTTGCCTCCATCTCCTTTTCAAAATCGATGTCGTGGAGCATCCAGCCAAGGTCCACCTCCCCCTGCAGCGCGGACAGGGGGATAGTATCGGCGACGAGATCGAAATGAGCGGGGAATTCACGGCAGCCCAGGTAGGGATGATGGAAACATTGCCCTTTCCCAGCCCGGCGATCGAACACCTCCTTGTGCTTGGCCCGGTTGTTGTCTTCGTTTCCCGTAAAGGTAAAGTGGGCCTCGATTACATAGGCCACATCCCGCAGGATCAGGGCAGCCCTCTGCTGGCGGTCATCCTCGATGAAAACCTCCACCGGAGAGCAACCGTCGTTCATGGCCTTCTTCACCGCGCCCGGCGCCAATTTACCGGCCAGTTCATTCCTCCGGATATTGTCGAACCGGATCGGGTTGAGGACGTGTATCCGGTCTACAACCCAGGCAATGGCCGGCTTCCAATAGATGGCCTCCAGAATGCCGCGCGCCGCCGAAGGAGTCATGACGTCGTAACTGACCCGCTCGACCTTCATCTCGGGCCTGGTGAAACAGGCATAGTCTCCCCACACCTTCAGCTTCACCCCATATGCCATGCACAAACACCTCCTTTCTCAAGATCGGTTAAAGTTTTCATTATCTTGAAATAATTACAAAATAAGGCTTTCGATCTTCTGGAACGTCGGGTCTTCAGGGCAAAGCCCCAAGTCATCCCGATAAAGGTCTTTGTTGAGCAGGACGTTGTATTGGTCATGCAGTCGTTCCACGCAGCCCGCCCTGAACAGGGCGTCCAGATCCTGCTGGTAGACCTGAACGGTGAAGCGCTGGGCCTTGCGAACGGCAATTGCCGGCAGGGAACCATAGCGAAGGTCTTCCACGATTGCCTCGGCTTCGCCGTTCCAAGGAATGATGACAGGTACCGTTGTTTCCTCGATGATCTTGAATTTCTCCGCAACTACCCGGAAGGGGAAATCTCCGGTCATGGCGCCATCGGCAAGCACGGCAAGTATTCCCTGCTGATCCAGGGCTGCCCCCTTCAGCCAATAGAGCTGTTCAAAATAGGCATGCACCGCTTCCAGAGACAGGGGATCTTCATGATGACGCAGGACCGCTTCCGCCGTCTCGGCGGTCTGGCGGAAATAACCTGGAGGGAGCGCTGCCTCGGGCGAAAAGATGAATACCTGGCCGTCACCCGGGAGTTTCCCTTCCCGGTTACAGCGGCCGGCCGCTTGAGCCATGGAATCCACGCCGGAGATTGCCCTGAAGACCACGGGAAAGTCGATATCGACACCAGCCTCCACCAGCTGCGTGCTGATCACGCGGCAGGGCTCCTCATTGGCCAGGGCCAACCTGATCCTCGCCAGGACCTCCGAACGGTGAGCCGGGCACATCAGGGCGCTCAGGTGGTAACAGCCGGTCAGGTCAGGGAGGCGTTCATAGAGCCGGCGAGCATGCTTCCGGGTATTGACGATGCAGAGTACCTGTCCGTATCTATCGAGCTTCTTCAAAAGCGCTGCATCGGAAAGGGCAGGCAGTTTGGTCGTTTTTACCCGTTTGAAGAACCCATATAGCTTTGCAGGTTCAGGGATGATCTCCCGAACGTCTTTCAGGCCTTCCGTGAATGTTGCCGAAGCAGAAAGCGCCGGTTGCGTAGCCGTACAGAGAACGAGGGTTGTCCTGTAGTTCAGGGCAAGTTCCCGAATGGCTTCTAGGGACGGTTTCAGCAGGGGCACGGGGAGCATCTGCGCCTCGTCGAGAATGACGACGCTGTTGGCGATTCGGTGGATCTTCCGGCAACGGGAAGACCGGCAGGCGAAGAGGGATTCAAAAAACTGGACATTCGTCGTCACGACCAGCGGCGCATCCCAGTTTTCCGCAGCCAGGCGGGACCTGTGATCCTCTTCCAGCGGATCGAAGTTACTGTGATGCTCCAGGACGGCGTCATCGCCAAGAATGTCCCGAAAGACGGCCGCATTCTGTTCGATGATGCTGGTATAGGGAATGACATAGATAATCCGCTTCTTGCCATAACGGAGGGCGTGTTTCAAGGCAAAGGCCAGAGAGGCGATGGTTTTCCCGCCGCCCGTCGGTACTGTCAGAGAGAACAGGCCGGGCTGCCGGGCTGCTGCGTTGACACAAAGATTCAAGATTTCAGCACGGTGATTATTGATCGGCGTCGGAGATGCTCTTGCAGCCAATTGCTCCAGGTATGCGGTGAGCCGCTCCTGCAGGGTCGCAAGAGACGAGTATCCTTGCCGCCATCCGGATTTCTTTTCATCAATGAATCTTTCAGTGTCCAGGAAGTCGGCGTCAACCAGGCATGAATAAATCATCCGCGTAAAGAAAGAAAGTTGGAAGCAAAAACGACTTTTATCGAGAGAGAAGGGAATCTTTCGGGCAATCGGTTGATGGGCAAGGTGCTCGGGGCAGGTATCACAGGCGGCGATCTTCTTCGTGAGCCGCGCTGCAAGGCATGACGCCTCGTTATCTTTCCCGTTGGGGAGCCCCGCGTGGTGTCCGGCAATAGTATACGCTATAAGTTTCCCTTCGTTCTGCGACTTTCCAAAGGCATGCTGCGCCCCGGCTGTCGAATGATCAATCCGGCCGGATTTCGTCTCGATGCCGGCGTCGGAATCATCACTGGATAACAGATAATTCTGGTATTCTTTCGAATATTTACCAAGGTCATGCCAGAGGCCCGCAAGGTATCCCCAATCCCCTGCACCGAACTCGTCGGCAAATAAACAGGCCCGTTCGGCAACTCGCTTGAGATGATCCTCCAGGGACTGCCATTCTACTGGTGGTCGGCCCTCTATTGAATGTGCGTAATAATGACCTTCACCTGTTTTAGTCATCAATTGTGGAGCTTTACCTCTTTAAAAAAGAATCAACCCCCGCACTTTTTCGAGATACGGGGGTCTGTTGTATCATCTCTCCATAGCTTCCTTTCCCGGGAAACCGTTAAAGACATACTCGCGATCTGATTCATGTTTTATGATAAATATTCAGCAAAGCACGATAATCAGACAACCTCCGTCGAGTCAAGGGGTATTTTAATATAGACAATCCATCTCGCCGACATTCAGAATTCGATAGGCTTGTTTTGTATAACATATTAAATGGTTGTATTTGAACCGGGCCTACGGATTCCAACGATAATCAGTAATATCTATTATTCTTCTGTAACGTATAGCACCTTGTTGACGTGCGAGTTCCCGCGACCTGCTGGTTCTGCACCAGCAGGTAGGCGCGTGCCCTCTCCCGCTCCCCACGGACGCGGGGCACGGGGGGGTTCGATCCTGTCGGGCCGGAAAAGCCGGGAGGGGCCGCCTCAATCCTTCATCTGCTTCTTGACCGCCTTGACGAAGCGCCCGAAGGCCCTGTCCTTCCTGCGCCTGTCCAGGTACGACATCCCGTAGTGCTCCGACTCCTTCCTGAGCTTGAGGTAGCTGGCGTAGCGCTCTTCGTCCAACTCGCCGCTTTCCACGGCGGCCCGCACCGCACAGCCCGGCTCGCGCTCGTGGCTGCAGTCGGCGTAGCGGCAGCCGGCGGAAAGGGCGGCGATCTCTCCGAAGTCCCTGTCGATGCCGTCGCCGGCTCCTGCAAGGCCCAGCTCCCGCATGCCGGGCGTGTCGACCAGCATGGCGCCCCCGTCCAGCAGGACGAGCTGCCGGCGCGAGGTCGTGTGGGTCCCCTCCCCCGTGGCGCTGACGGCCTTCGTGTCGAAGGCCTCCCGGCCCATGAGGCGGTTGATGAGGGTCGTCTTGCCGACCCCCGACGAGCCGAGCAGGCAGTAGGTCCTCCCCGGCCGGAGCGCCTGCCGGAATTCGTCGAACCCGGCGCCCGTGACGTTGCTCAGGCCGATCACCCTGGCCCTGGTGGCGGACCCCGCGATCGCGAGCTTGCGCTGCAGTTCGTCGCCGTCGATCAGGTCGGTCTTTGTCAGGATGACGACCGGCTCCACGCGGCCGTCCGCCGCCATCACCAGGTAGCGGTCCAGGCGCCGGGGGTTGAAGTCGAAGCGGCAGGATTGGACGATGAAGGCCGTGTCGATGTTGGCTGCGATCATCTGGAGTTCGGCCGTCTCGCCGGCGGCCCTGCGGCGCAGGAACGTCTTTCGCGGCAGCACGGCGTGGATGATCGCCGCCGCGCCGCGGTCGTAGTACTGCGCCGCCACCCAGTCGCCCACGCACGGCAGGTCCGCGGGATCCACGGTATGGTAGGAGAGCTTCCCCGCCAGCTCCGCGGGGACTTCGCCCATCTCGTTCCTGATCAGGTACGAGCCGCGGTCCACCGCCGATACGCGGGCCATGCCGCGGCCTTCCCCGCCCAAAGGCGCGGCGTGCGCCCCGAACCATTCATCGAATCCCAGATCGCTCAGTTCCATGATGTCCCGTCGCCCTCCTTGTCCCCTGCGGGCCTGCCTGCGGACCGCGCCCTGCCCCGGGGAACCCGCGAAGGATCATACAGGAGGCCCGGGCGGCCTGCAACGGCAAATCCCCTCTTTCCGCCGCAGCACGGGGCGACGGCGCTTGAGCTTCATCGGTCGTTGCGATCACCGGTCGCAACGGCAGGGTCAAGGGACAGGGAACCATCGCCGGACCGGTCGATGGGTTTCAAGGGCCGGGATCCCGGGGAATAGCGGCCCGCCGTCCCGGGACGAAGGGTTCCGTCCATTGAACGCCTCTATTATTTAGGTTGCTTTGTAAGCAACAATCCTTTAGAGGAAGAGTGACGGTGTGCACCGTCGAACAAAAAAGAAAAGCGGAGGTGTTCAATGACCAAGATGGAGTTGATCGACGAGGTGGCAAAGGTAACGTGCAGCAAGAAAGAAGCGACCCTGGCCGTAAGCGAAACGCTTGCCGCCATTCAAAAGGCGCTCAAGAAAGGCGAGGCCGTCACCCTTACGGGATTTGGCACTTTCAGCATCACCACGAGAAAAGCCCGGACGGGCCGGAATCCGCAGACAGGCGCGTCCATCAAGATCGCCGCCAGGAAGGTCCCCGTATTCAAGGCGGGCAAGGGGCTGAAGGATGCGGTGAAATAGATCGGCACCCACCCTATTGCCATCTCACGATATCTTCAGAGCCGTCTCATCCGCCGATGGGACGGCTCTTTTTTCTTTGCCGCAGCCGGTTCCGGCGGACGCAGCTTTTCGATGACCTTTTCCCGTCTCGGATAAAGAGGAGAATGCCTGGCCGGGTGGTCTTGCGCACCCGGCCAGGCAGTTTCTTGCGGCACGGCCCTGAAAGAAACGATCCGCCTCTTAAAGCGTTTCCGGCCGGCCGCTCACATCGTGGACGGACCCAAGGGACCGGCAGGGACTGTGAAGGCCGGGGTCATCCAAATGGTTCTGCCGGCCATCGCTGAAGGGCTTCCGGGCAAGCTGAGGCTAGTAGCGGCCCCTGCCGCCACCCCGGTTGCCGCCGCCCCTGGGGCCACCGCCACCCCGATTGCCGCCGCCCCGGGGGCCGCCGCCGCCGCGGTTATCCGGACGAGGGCGGGCCTCGTTCACGTTCAGAGCCCGGTCATCCATCATCTTGCCGTTCATGCCCGCGATGGCGGCCTGGGCCTCTTCCTTCGCCGGCATCTCGACGAAGCCGAACCCCTTCGACCGGCCGCTGAACTGGTCCTTGATGATGGATGCGGACGCGACTTGCCCGAAGGCCGCAAAAGCCTGGCGCAGATCTTCTTCCGTGACGTTGTACGACAGATTCCCTACATAGATGTTCATGGTGAAGCCTCCTCCTTAACAGGGTGCGAAAATGGAGTGTTATCCTTTCCTCACCCGCCTTTCCCCGACAGTGCGATCCAGGGCCTTCCCGCCTTGCAGCCGGCCGGGATCACTCCCGACCCCCGTTTCGGAGGAGGAATCGTCGCGTCCGACGAACCGGCGGCAGTGCTGCCTATTTCGCCTGCGCTGAGCGGAGCCGCAGGGGAAATCCATCCAAGGAGCGCGGGGCCTTGCGAGCCCCCTTGCTTGCCGGCCCGTTCCAGCGGGAACGGGCGCCCTGCACTTCACGGTCACGCCCGGAGCCCCCGGCCGGAATCCCGCGAACGCCGAAGGACCGGGCAGGAGCCGCTGACCCGCTTCCTGCCGGCGCCGGCGCGGCATAGTCGAAGCCTTCCAGGGTGCGCCTTTCGATTGTCTCACCGAGCACGTGCTCTATGCCGCTCAGGAACGACCGGTCCTGGGGCGTCACCAGGGTGAAGGCGTCGCCGGTCTTCTCCGCCCGGCCCGCCCGGCCGATCCGGTGCGTAAATGCCTCTACGGTGTCGGGCATGTCGTAATTGATGACGTGGGAAATCCGCGTGACGTCTATGCCGCGGGCGGCAATATCGGTGGCCACCAGGATCCGGTACTTGCCGCTGCGGAAGCCCTCGATGGCATCCTGGCGCCTGTTCTGCGAGAGATCGCCCTGCAGGGACGCCACGGAAAACCCGGCCCTCTTCATTTTCGCGGCCACGCTCTTCGTGCGGTGCTTCGTCCGCGCGAACACGAGGACCGCCTCCGTCTCCGTCCTCTCGATCAGCGTCATCAGGAGGGAGGTCTTGAGATGGTGCTCAACCGGATAGACGGCCTGGGCGACCGTGGATGCCGGCTTCCCTTCGCCGGCCCGGATGATCGCCGGTTCATGAAGGATCGCCTTGGCCAGCTTCTGGATGTCTTCGGGCATGGTGGCGGAAAAGAGCAGCGTTTGCCGCTTTGCCGGCAGCCGTTTCACGATTTTCCGGATATCGGGCATAAAGCCCATGTCCAGCATGCGGTCCGCTTCGTCGATGACGAGGATATCCAGGCCGGAAAAAGGGATCACGCCCTGGTCCGCAAGATCGAGCAGGCGACCCGGGCAGGCCACGATGATTTCCGCGCCTGCGTGGAGTTTCTGGATCTGGGGATTCTTGTTCACCCCCCCGTAAACGGTCACGCTCTTGAGGGCCGTATCCCGGCCCAGTTCGCCGATGGCTTCGTGGATCTGTTCCGCCAACTCCCGCGTCGGGGCAAGGATCAGGACGCGGGGCTTCCGGCGCGGACCTGCCTGCAGGCGGTGCAGAATGGGCAGCACAAAGGCGGCGGTCTTCCCTGTGCCGGTCTGGGCAAGGCCCATGAGATCTTTGCCCTGGAGAATGAGGGGGACGGTCTGACGCTGGATCGGCGTCGGCTCGGTATAGCCGATGCGCCGGATTGCCGATTCGATGGACGGGTGGAAATGAAACTGTTTAAAACTCATTATCTTCCTTTTCTGACGGAATTTCAAATGCCCTGCGGTCCGTCGTCCGGAGAGGGCAGTGAGTGGTCGATGCGCTGCTTCGCGAGCTGCTAAGGCGGGTCGGTGACTGGCGTATCGCTTTCCTTCGGCCGGTCGTTTCTCTTCTGACGACGCTTGGCCATCTTTTCTTCGGCCCTTCGCTTGCGTTCAAACTCCTTCTGTCGCTTGACGAACTTATTCTGGCTCTGTTTGGCCATCTCTACTCCTTTCGTCATGCGGCATGAGCGAAGACGCATAAAAAAACCCAGAAGCCTTTTTTACAGGCTCTGGGGTTTGATCAGCCAAAACCGAAATCTAAAAAGTCTGGTGATTTATATGCCTTTGCGCAGCTCCTGTCAAGGATTATTTCGTTATTCTTAGAGCTTTACGCTTTGGATCCGTCCTGGCGGGCCTTCATGATTACGTCTTGACAGCCGGTCGAAAAAAGGGTAATCGGATATATAATCTGGAATGTTTCCGAATAAGACGGGATGACAAAAGAAGCGATTATCCAGAAGCTGAAAGAAAAAGGGTTGAGAATCACTCCTCAAAGGCTCTCTATCATAGACGTGCTGGTCAGGGAGGGACATCTCCATCCGGGCGCAAGCTTCATATACAGGGAAGCCAGGAAGAAGAACGGCCGTTTGAGCCTGTCGTCCGTCTACGAGAACATCAAGGAACTGTGCCGGCACGGAATCATCAAATCTCTGGAGTTCGACAGCAGGGAGAACCGCTGCGAGGTGAATACAGGAGTGCACATCAATCTCATCTGCGAAAATTGCGGGAAGATCATCGATTACGAAGTCCCCGACTCTCTGGATCAAACGGATGTGGCAAAAAGAACGGGCTTCATGATTACAGACAGCAGGCTCGAGTATTACGGGTACTGCTCAGAATGCAGCAACGGCAAAGGATGGACCATTTCCGGACGCAAACCGCTCGGCACGCCTTCGTAAAAAGCGGTTTTTACGTTCAAATTTTTTTGCAGTCTAATCTGGAATGGTTCCGCATAAGAAAAAAGGGTAAACTGAAGCAAACAAACACAACTTGGATCATTCAAGCAGAAAGGAGCGAATATCATGAACGAAGAGAGCAAGGCCCAGGCAGCGGGCAAGTCGCACGTTGCCGGCGGCGGCACGACGAACCGGGACTGGTGGCCGAACCAGTTGAGGCTCGATCTCCTGCACCAGCATTCCTCCAAGTCCAACCCGATGGGCGAGGGTTTCAACTACGCCAAGGAGTTCAAGAGTCTCGACCTGGCGGCCGTGAAGAAGGACCTCCGCGAGCTGATGACCAAGTCGCAGGACTGGTGGCCGGCGGACTTCGGCCACTACGGCCCCCTGTTCATTCGCATGGCCTGGCACAGCGCCGGCACATACCGCACCGGCGACGGCCGCGGCGGCGGCGGCAGGGGCCAGCAGCGCTTCCCGCCGGTCAACAGTTGGCCCGACAACGTCAGCCTGGACAAGGCGCGCCGCCTGATCTGGCCGATCAAGCAGAAGTACGGCCGGAAGATTTCCTGGGCCGACCTGATCATCCTGGCGGGAAACGTCGCCCTGGAATCGATGGGATTCAAGACCTTCGGCTTCGGCGGCGGCCGCCAGGACGTCTGGGAGCCTGATCTCGACGTCTACTGGGGCGCCGAGAAGACCTGGCTGGGCGGCGACAAACGCTATTCCGGGGAGCGGGACCTCGAAAATCCGCTCGCCGCGGTGCAGATGGGTCTGATCTACGTGAATCCGGAAGGCCCGAACGGCAACCCGGACCCGATCGCCGCGGCCAAGGACATCCGCGAAACCTTCGCCCGCATGGCGATGAACGACGAGGAGACGGTGGCGCTCATCGCGGGCGGCCACACCTTCGGCAAGACCCACGGCGCCGGCCCCGCGTCGCACGTAGGACCCGATCCGGAAGCGGCCCCCATCGAGGAACAGGGCCTGGGCTGGAAGAGCACCTTCGGCACCGGAAAAGGCGGCGACGCCATCACCAGCGGCCTGGAGGTCATCTGGACCAACACGCCCATCAAGTGGAGCAACAACTTCTTCCGGATCCTGTTCAGCTTCGATTGGGAGCTGACCAAGAGCCCGGCCGGCGCATACCAGTGGAAGCCCAAGGGCGACGCCGGCGCCGGCACGGTGCCGCATGCGCACGACCCGTCCAAGCGCCTCGCGCCGTCCATGCTGACCACGGACCTCGCCCTGCGGTTCGATCCGGTTTACGAGAAGATATCGAGGCGCTTCTACGAGCATCCGGATCAGCTCGCCGACGCGTTCGCCCGGGCGTGGTTCAAGCTGACGCACCGCGACATGGGTCCGCGCGCACGCTATCTCGGCCCGGAGGTCCCGGCCGAAGAGCTCATCTGGCAGGACCCCATCCCAGCCGTCGATCACGTCCTGATCGACGCCCTGGACATCGCCTCCCTCAAGGGCAAGATCCTGGCTTCCGGCCTGTCCGTGTCGGAGCTGGTTTCGACCGCCTGGGCGTCGGCGTCCACCTTCCGCGGCTCCGACAAGCGCGGCGGCGCGAACGGCGCCCGCATCCGTCTGGCGCCGCAGAAGGATTGGGAGGTCAACGAGCCCGCCCAGCTTGCGAAGGTGCTCAAGACCCTGGAGGGCATCCAGGCCGCGTTCAACGGCGCGCAGTCGGGCGGCAAGAAGGTCTCGCTCGCCGACCTGATCGTCCTGGCCGGCTGCGCCGGCGTCGAGCGGGCGGCCAAGAACGCCGGCCGCGAGGTGACGGTTCCCTTCACGCCGGGGCGAATGGACGCCTCGCAGGAGCAGACCGATGCGGCCTCCTTCGCCGTGCTCGAGCCGGTCGCGGACGGCTTCCGCAACTACCAGAGGACCCGCTTTTCCGTATCGGCCGAGGAGTTGCTGGTCGACAAGGCGCAACTGCTGACCCTGACCGCGCCGGAGATGACGGTGCTCCTGGGCGGCATGCGCGTCCTGAAGACCAACTTCGCAGGGTCGCCGCACGGCGCCTTCACGAGGCGGCCGGAGGCGCTCACCAACGACTTCTTCGTGAACCTGCTCGACATGGGCACGACGTGGACGCCGACCCCGGAAAACAACGGCGTGTTCGAGGGCCGCGACCGCGCAACGGGCGCGCTCAAGTGGACCGCCACCCGCGTCGACCTCGTCTTCGGCTCGAACTCCCAGCTCCGGGCCTTGTCGGAGGTCTACGCCTGCGAGGACTCCCAGGAGAAGTTTCTGGTCGACTTCGTGGCGGTGTGGAACAAGGTCATGAACCTCGACCGTTTCGACCTCGCCTGATCGCGGCATGATCGCCCCTGAGGGCTTCCAATCACAACCGGCCTGTTCGGCGGACGGCATTACGCCGTCCGCCGAACGGGAACATTCGAGATTCCCGCGGACCGCTCCGGCCCGGCATCACAACCCCTCCGCCGTCGTTTCGCAGGCGCGGCAAGTCTCTCACTCCGGCATCCTGCCTCATCAGGTCAATGACCGAGCTTGCCAGCGGCGTCAACTCGGTCTGTTGTTTTTTCTTGATGTCCTCGATGACCTGCTCCAATGATTTTTCGCCACAACGGACCTTTGCCGCAATCGAAAATATGTCGTCGTGAACCCTTTCAAGGCGATTGATTTGATCGATCAATTCTCTGTTGGAAGAAAGCAGGGCGATCCAGCCTTTCTCATTGTTGATCGCGGCAACCGACTTCTCAAAGGCCGGATCCGATACGACAAGCGAAAGCCTCGAGCCGACATCCTTTCCCCCTTGCTCCATAATGTCTATCAAGTCTTGAATGCCGCCTTCAATGTAATAGTAGGCGCCGAGAAAATTCGAATATCGTTCCAGCCTGAGCTTGCTCATTTCTTTCTGACTCTGGCGATCGAACTGTTCCGTCCGGATCTTGACCTCCTGCCTGAATTTGATGATCGCCATGACGACGGTGATTGCTCCGCCAAGAATTGTACCGACCAGGCCAAATATTGCGGCTTCCATAACGTCACCTCATAGGGATTTCAGCGTCTCGGCCGGAAAAGCTGAAAAACACAAAACCCCGTCTCTTTTATGAAACAGGGTTCCTTCAGACATCTTTCCCTCCGGTACGGCAATACGGGATGGAACATCAGTGATTCTTATGTCTTGAGGATGGTCTTCTCACCATTTTTATTTGAATGCCGGCCCTGGAATGCGATTTATCCATTCCAGGCTTTCGGGGCAAGGCCATTCTGCAATCGGGGATCACGGACGACGCACCCCAACCAACGGCGCCGGCGCGAGGGGCAGGGCCAAGGGACGCTGAACCACCGCGCGGCCGGCCGATGGATTTCACGACCGACCCATGCGCAGGACCCGCGGTTCGTCACCCGTATGAATAGACGGGCTGGCTGTCCTTATCCGCAACGCTCTTATGCACCTCGGTCAGGCAGATCTTCACGATCTGCCTGAGCTTTTCTTCGGGAATCGGCGTCGTCTGCGATTGCGCCTTTTCACAGCGGCACTGGTATCTCACATTGCGGCAATGGAGCGCCCCGGCAATCAGCAGCTTGCTGACGGCAGCCTCGGTATTGGCCGCCTCAACGACGATCACGTGATTGCAGGGTGCGGGACAGGCGAACAGGTATTTCATGGCTGAATCCCTTTCGTGAGAAAGCCCTCCAGCCCTCCGACGCGGCACCGCACCGCCGCAGCATCCCGTCTTTCACGAAGGCTGGAAGGGTCGTTCTATTCCAATATACTCCCCGATCGGGAAAAAGATATTGGACCTTCGGCCAATAAAGCCGTTCACGACTGCCGGCTTTTCTCCTTCCGGAGATAGACGGTCCGCTGGGGGAACGGGATCTCGATCCCCTCCTCCCTGAAACGTTTGAATATCCGCTTCCGCAGCTCATGCTGGGCAAGATATTGGTCCGTAAACTCGTTCACCTGGCAGATCAGGGTAAAATCGAGGGAACTCTGCCCGAATCCGGGGATGAACCGGACAAAGGGCTCGGGATCGCCGAGCAATCCCTCCACGTGGCCGACGGCCAGCTTCGCCTCCTCGACAAGGATCGCCTCGATCTTCTCCGGGTCCTCGGCATAACTGACGCCGATGGACAGCAGCAGGGACATCCGCCTCTCCGGCAGGTAGTAGTTGGTGATGATGGACTGGGAGAGTTTGCTGTTGGGGATCACCACCATGTTGTTCGGAAGCATCCTGACCCTTGTCGTCCTCCAGGTGATGTCCTCCACATAGCCCTCCTGTCCGGTCTCCAGACGGATGAAATCGCCGATCCGTATGGGCTTTTCCATGAGGATGTGCAGTCCGGAGAAGAGGTTGGCGAGGGAATCCTGCAGGGCAAGGGCGACGGCGAGCCCGCCTACGCCAAGGGCGGTCAGCATCGGCGTGATCGAGATCCCCAGCATGCTCATGATGACCAGGAAGCCGATGACGATGATCGTCGTCTTCAGTATGCCGTTGGCAATGCCGGTCGAGGGGATGGGCAGGTTTGACCTGTCGACATAATAGGCCAGCAGCCTGCCGGCCAGGTTGGCGGCAGCCAGCGTGACCGACAGGACGACGATGATGTTGATGAGGTTGGTCGACGAGTGAATGTACCGCTCGGAAAGCGTGGAGACCGAGATTCCGGCATACAGGCCGATGGCCAGGCACCAGAACAGGGAAGGCACCTTGAGAGTGGCCACGATGTGGTCATCCAACTTTGTCTCGGTGCGTTCGGACCAGCGGTGAAGCACCTTGAAGGCGATGAGACGGACCGCATAGAGCACGATCACCGCAACCACCGCCACGCCTGCGGGGATCAATATCCGCGGCACGAGGTTTTCCATGATGCCTCCGTCATTGCTGAGAGTGAATTCAGACGCGGTTATTCCGGGAACCGGCCGCGGGCCGGGGCAACCTTCCTTGAGGGGCGATCCTCAGGAGGGTCGCTTCGGCGGCAGCTCCCCCCGGGCCTCCTCCATACGCTCGATGGCGTCGACGGCGATTGCCGCGGCATCCTCGACGCTGAGGCGCCGGGTATTGAGGATGAGGTCGTAGTGCAGCGGATTCATCATCTCCTCCCTGAAGTACCTCTTGATGAATTCGCGGCGCCCGTCGTCGGAACGGATGATCTCCTCCCTGGCGGCCATCTCGTTGAGCCGCAGTTTCGCCATCACCCGCTTCACGCGTATTTCCAGCGGCGCCACGATCAGCATATGAAAGGTATCGGGGTTGTCCTTCAAGATGAACCGGCTGCCGCGGCCCCGTATCACGATCGCCCCACCCCTGGCCATCTCCTCAATGACGTGCTTCAGCCCCGCCAGGAATTCGGAATCATTCAGGGGGACTTCCCAGGCGGGCAGGTATATTCCCGCGTAGGCGCTCTCGATGACGGAGGCGTGACTCATGGCTTCGGCGATGCGTCCCCGAAGGGTGGTAGGAGGCATCTCTTTGTTTTCTATGGCATAACGAGGTTGTCGCAGCCGTTCGGCCACGTTGGCGATGATTTCCCGGTCCACGTAATCGATATTGAGCTTCTGCGCTATCGTCTGCCCTATTTCCGGCACTAAGCTGCCAAGTTGCCCTCGAATGGTGATGACCGGCATGGCAAACCCCCCCTCCTGACCTCCCGCTCCATCGGCGGGGCTGAAGCTAAAAACAGCAGGCCGCCGTTGAGCCGTTCACAGGCGGCGATGCAACGGTCTTCCCTGCGGTCCGCACGGTACATCCCCATGGCTTCCCGCATAATCCTCCGCTGCCGGGGCCGCGCCCGCATCTTTTCTTCGATGCCGGCTGCCGAGGGGACCCAACACGACCTGCGGCTCCACCAGATGAACAATGCCGCAGGCCGGGCAACGGTAGTGCAGGTGTCCGGAGTAGTGGTTGCGGCCCACGCGCTTGAACAGGGATGCCGACGGCCCATGGTCGTTCAGTCCCTTGACCGCGATATCACCCACTTTGCCGCAGTAGGCACAGACAAACCTTATGGCCATGCTCATCCCCTCTAGCCCCAATGGGCGGCGGTGGGATATTCCCCGCAGCTTACGTTCGCCCGGTGTTCCTGCTCCGTCGGCGTCTCTTTTCGGTTCCCCGCGCCTTCCAGGGGATACGGCCGCCCTGCCCGAAAAGGTTCCCCTGCAGGGGAGCGGCTGGTCCCCGGTTGCCGGAGCAGCGACCCGCTGTCTGAGGCGCCCCAAGACCGGCGGCCCGTGCAGGCAATCGCCTATTTTCTTTATTATGCCGTTGAGCGTAAAAAGATATTGGACCTTAGGCCAATAGGGGACGGGTTGAAATCACGCCAGCCGCTCGGCCAGGCGAACCAGTGCCGCCAGGGACGGTGCTTCCATCTTCTCCATGATGCGGGCGCGGTGGACCTTCACCGTTTTTTCGCTGATCGCCAATTGAAAGGCGATCTGCTTGTTGAGCATGCCGGTAATGACGAGCCGGAACACGTCCCGTTCCCGGGGGGTCAGGCGCGCAAACCTCTTTCTGATGGCATTGAGTTCTCCGGCCTGTTTCCGGTGGCGGGCGTCCTGGTCGATGGCCCGCCGGACCGATTCCAGCAGGGTCTTTTCTTTGACGGGTTTTTCAAGGAAATCGACGGCGCCGGCCTTCATCGCCCGGACGCTTTCCCCGACGCGGCCGAATCCGGTCAGAAAGACGATGGGGATGGTGCGGCCGGCGGCGATGAGCGCCTCCTGAAGCTCCAGACCCGTGATCTCGGGCATCTTGAGATCGAGGATGAGGCAGCTCGGCCCCGGCGGCGGCGGGCAGGAAAGGAATTCGCGGGCCGAGGGGAAGGTCTGCACCGCAAACCCCGCGGACCGGATGAGCCGGTCGAGGCTCTTCCGGACCGCCTCGTCGTCGTCGACGACATAGACGATCGCCTCCGCGTTCACCGGGCGACGCCTTTCCCGGCATTTATCGGCAGGCTGAAGGAAAACGTCGTTCCGCCCGTCGCGTTGTTGTCCGCCCATATGCGCCCCCCATAGGCCTCGATGATCCTCTTGCTCACGACCAATCCCATGCCGAGGCCTCCGGCTTTCGTGGTGTAGAATTTCTCAAACAGGCGCCCCTTGACCTGTTCATCCAGCCCCGGCCCGTTGTCCCGTACCGAGACGACCACCTCGCCGGCCCCCTTCGGCACCGTCCGGACGTCGATCCTGCGCAACGGCACCGCCACCTTCCTCATGGCATCGCAGCCGTTGAAGATGAGGTTGATGAGCACCTGCTGCAGTTCGATCTTGCCGGCCATGGCCGTCAGCCTTTCGGGCCAGAGATCCAGGTTCACGGCAACCTGGCGATGGTCCGTTTCATGATGGATCAGGGCCGCCGTATCGGCCACGAGCCTGTTGACGTCGATGCTCCGGCGGTGCAATTCCTTCCTGAGCATGAAGCTCCGGAAACGGCGGATCACCGCTCCGGCCCGTGAGGCATTGTCGATGATTTCCCGGAGCGCGGCAAGCGATTCCGCCCTGTCCGGCCGGGGCCTGGACAGAAACCTTCGGGCCGCGGCCGCGTTATTGGCTATGGCGGAGAGGGGCTGGCTGAGCTCATGGGTGATGGCCGCGGTGAATTCGCCCACCGCCGCCAGGCGGCCGAACTGCGAGAGTTCCTGGCGGTGGTAGATCCTGAGCTGCTCGATGCGCCGGCGCATTTCCTCCGCCTGCTCCCTGGCCGAGCAGTCATGATAGACGATGCAGTATTCCCTTTTGCCGCCCCAGAGGGTCAGGCTGCGGGAGACCTCGAGATGACGGACCTCGCCGTGCTTCGTGATCACGTTGATGGCGTATTGGTCGGGCTGCAGGTTCCCCGACCGCAGCCTCTTCCTGAATCGCTTCAGGAATACCCGGTAACTGTCCTGCGTATAATATTTGCTGAAGGGAACCGCGCACAGCTCCTCCATGCTTTCGCATCCCAGGATGTCCAGCAGGGCCTGATTGGTATACAGCGTCTTTCCATCGGCCGTGGCGATGCGTATCCCCAGCGGAGAGGTCGCCAGCGAGCGCCGGTAGTTCCCTTCCTCCTCCCTGCGGCCGAGGCTCTCCGTCTGCAGGGCTTCATAGGCCTGCTTCAGCTCCGCCGTCCGCTCGTCCACCCGCCTTTCCAGTTCGTCGCGCGCCTGTTTGAGGTGATCCTGAGCATGCTTGATGTCGGTGATGTCGGTGAGCGTCGCGATGACGCCGATGATCTCCCCCCGGAAATCGCGCAGCGGTGAGATGCGGCGGATCGCCCAGCCGGGCGTGCCCATCCCGAACATGGAAAGGGGGGCGCTTTCCATCGTGCACTTCTCGCCCGCCAGGGCGCGCTCAAAGAGGCGGTAAACGCCGCTTTTGCGGAAGCCGGGAAACAAGGCCAGGCAATGCTTGCCGACCACCTGTTCCGCGGGGAGGCCGGTGATCCGTTCCATGACCGGGTTCCACAGGCAGTACTTCAGATCCTTGTCAAGGACGACCAGCCCTTCCTCGACGCAGGCGAGGATCTGCGTGTGGAACTCGTTCGTGTCGATCAGCGCCTGTTCCGCCTGCTTCGCGTCGGTGATGTCGCTGAAGAACAGCCGGATCAACGCCGGCCCATCCCCGTCCCATGCCGCGGTCGCTTCCAGGCGGCTCCAAAAGCTTTCCCGGCCTTCGGCCGTCATCCGCAGGTCCCATCTCTGGGGGAGGCCGAATTGCAGGAGCTGGCGGAGATGGAAATGGAAGCGATCCCGGTCTTCCGGGAGGATAAAGCCGGCAAAGGGCCGATCGACGAGGCTCCCCTTGGCCAGCCCCAGCAGCCCGGCTGCCGTGCGGTTGGCCTCCAGGACCAGCCCCTCTTCGGAAAGGAGGCAGGCGCCCGTCGGCGCCATGTCCAGCATCTCCGACTGACGGGCCGTCAGGGATTCCCCTCCCCGCCGCGCCCCGGGGGGAGCCGGGTTCGCCCGCAGGGCTTTCCTGCGGTTCCCGGTGTCTCTGGTCACTGTGCCACCTCCTGCGCGCCGCCGGCCCCTTCCACCCTGCGCTCCGATGCCGCTTTTGCAGGTCCCGGCGGTGCCGTGCCGTCCCATGCCCTTCCCGCCTTCCGGAGGTCATGGCCCGCGATCTCCCGGGGTACGTCCGGCAATAGCGGCGCTGATATGTCCGGATACAACGACAGGCTCATGACCATGATCCGATTCAGAGGGGTTCGGTGGATAAAGGACGTCATCGCGCTGCCGGTTACGGCATGAGAACGTTCATGACTTGCGGCTATCTTCTTTTGTCCCGGACCGAAAGTCAATGCTTTTCGCCGGAAAATTTTCTCGCAATGCCTCTTGCGGCAATCAAGCCGGAGAGCGCCGCGCCCACGATGCCGCGGCTTTTTCCCGTGCCGTCGCCGGCCACGAAGATCCCGCCGACGTTGGTCTCCAGATCCCGATCGGTCGGGAAGTGCGTGTCGAAAAACTTGATCTCCGGCGCATAGAGCAGCGTGGAGGGATGAAGGATGCCGGGGATGATCTTGTCGAGGGTCTTGAGGGACTCCCAGAGGTTGTCGACGATGCGCGCCGGCAATCCGAAGGCGATGTCCCCCGGTGTGGCCTTGCAGGTCGCCTT
>Ga0228535_1002325_pt1 | contig 19018 bp, 13 predicted proteins | sample SJ1metagenome_FD_168457 | JGI IMG/M metagenome (GOLD analysis project Ga0228535, IMG submission 168457) | Enriched culture of PCE-dechlorinating microbial communities from Ithaca, New York, USA - SJ1 | ecosystem: Engineered > Modeled > Simulated communities (microbial... > Unclassified | place... | reverse complement strand
TAGAACACGTCCTCACCGGGAATGGTATTGACATTGGGCACATTCGCCTCTTTTTTGGTGGGGTTGATCGTGCTCCGGTCCGGGCTGAACAGGTGATCGCGCGCGGTAAACGTCGATTTTTCAAGCCGGTGGATGCGCAGGGCGAGATCGCTTGCGGCAAGAAACGCATTGGCGCCTCTGTCGGGCATCGCCGCGTGAGTCTGCTTGCCCTTCGTCGTCACTTTGAGCCAGCAGATATTCTTCTCCGCCACTTCGATTTCGGTCGCATCGGCCGAACCCCCATCGGGGATGAGGATGATGTCGTCTTTGCCGAAAAGCTTGTGATGCGCAAGCAGATACTGTATGCCGAACTTGGATCCGACTTCCTCGTCCGCAATAAAGAGGAGTTTTATCGTGCGCTCCGGAACGATGCCGAGCCTGAGAAAGGCGAGGGCTGCAAAGACCGACGAAACAATACCCTGCTGGTTGTCCTCCACGCCGCGGCCATAGAGCTTGCCATTCTTCACAACGACCTTCCACGGATCGCTCTCCCAAAGGCGACGCTCCCCTTCCGGCACGACATCGAGGTGCGACATGATCCAGATCGGGCTGTCCTTTCTTTTGCCGGGAATGGTCGCCACCATGTTCGGACGAATTTTCGAAGGAACCCGGGAATCCGGCGCATCGAAATGCTGAATCCCCGTAATGCCCTGCTTGTCGAGCCAGGCTTCAAGAGCGGCTGCCTTCTCGATCTCTCCAATGCCGCCCGACTCGGGGGCGAGTGCAGGATGGGAAGAGAGAAGCGTTTCAAGCTCGATGATGCCCTTTTCCTGCGAATCCAGAAATTGCTGTATCTGAGAGAGTATGGTCATGGTCTTTCCCTTTCATGCGCAAAATGCTGTGCATATGCACGCCACGACGTGGCGATAATAGTCTCTGCATCAGAATATTTCGCTTCCCAGCCGAGCAGTTTTTTTGCCGCCGCGCTTGAAGCGACGAGCTTCGCGGGGTCTCCAGGCCGGCGCCCCGTCATCACCGCGGGAATGGGCCGGCCGGTGATTCTCCGCGCCGTATCGAGGATTTCGAGCACGGAGAGCCCGCGCTCGGAGCCCAGATTGACGGCGAAGCTCCCGGGTTCTTCCACAAGGTGCATGAGCGCGGCGTAATGTGCCTCGGCGAGATCGGTCACGTGGATATAATCGCGGACTCCGGAACCGTCCGGCGTGGAATAGTCGGTGCCGAACACCTCAAGGTGCGGTCTCAGCCCCACCGCCACCTCCATAATGACAGGCACCAGGTTCGCCGGATTTCTCTCAAGCCCGTGCACCCTGCCCTCCGGGTCGTATCCCGCCGCATTGAAGTAGCGCAGCGCCGCAAACTTGAGTCCCTTGAGCCTGTCGTACCACTCGAGACAGCGCTCGATTTCGAGCTTGGTAAAACCGTAAAAATTGGCGGGATCCTTCGGGTGCGCTTCATCGATCGGCAGATATTTCGGCTCGCCATAGATCGCCGCCGAAGACGAAAACACGAGGCGCGGAATCTTCGCTTCGCACGCGGCATTGAGAATGCTGATCGTGCCCGTCAGGTTCTGAATGGCGTATTTCTCAGGCCTGATCATGGATTCTCCCGCAGCCTTGGCCGCGGCGAGGTGCACCACTGCGTCATAGCCTCTCTGCATGATCGCCACAATCGCCCGATAATTGAGGATATCCTCTTCGAAGAAACCGCAATCCGAAAACAGATTCTCTCTTGTGCCCGTGGACAGATTGTCGAGCACATCGACCTTGAGACCGCGGTCTGCAAAAAATCGCGCGACGTGGCTGCCGATATATCCGGCACCACCGATAACAAGCACATTCATGCAGGCACCTCTCCAGAATTTTAAAATACAATGATTGAGCGATTGCTACTGTATCGCAGAGAGCATGAGAGTGCAACAATCGCCACAGCGTGCTGCCGGACACTCCGGGCAAAAAAAAGCCACCTCACAGAGAGGTGGCCGAAATGCCGCCGACCAGAATCGAACTGGTGACACATGGATTTTCAGTCCATTGCTCTACCAACTGAGCTACAGCGGCATGCTGTAGTCAAAAGAATGGGCGGTGCAAGAGTCGAACTTGCGACCCCCAGCGTGTCATACTGGTGCTCTAACCAACTGAGCTAACCGCCCATATCTGCCGCAAACGACAAAAGCTCTTATACCAGACAGGCACAGAGAATGTCAAGCGACCTCCGGCGTGAGAGAAGTGTTTGCAAGAATTGCATTTTGATTGATTTGTGTATACAATAGCGAGCATTAGTGGAGGAGCACATGCAAAATACATTGCGCCATTATAAAAGCTTGGTATTCGCAAGTCTGTTTATGATATTGGGAGTGTCTGTATTTGCTTTCACTTTCATGCCAATGTCCATTTCGATCTCACCAAGCGGCGCCCAGAGCATTGCCAGTTTTCGCCTGACCAATGATGCTGCCCAGCAGATAGCCATTTCGATCAAGGCCATGACACGCTCGATCGATGAAAACGGGAATGAGATAAACGAACCGGCCGACAAAGATTTCACAATATTCCCAACCCGGGTCGTCGTCCAGCCCAACTCTTTTCAGAATATAAAAGTGCAGTATAAGGGCAACTCCAAGCTCACCAAGGAAGTGGCATACCGCATCATCGCGGAGCAGGTCCCCATCGATTTCGTCCAGCCGCAGAGCTCGGGCGTAAAGGTGTTGTTCAGATATATTGCGGCGCTCTATGTGGCTCCCTCCAATGTCAAAGAGATGTTGTCGGTGTCAAAAGTCGAATACGCTGAACAGGACGGAAAGAAGGGTTTTTTGGTGACCCTCACGAACAGCGGCACCCGCCACGCGCTCATCAACGACCCTGTATTGAAGATTGGCGGCGGCCCTTCGGTCTCGGTCACGCTCACCGAAGACCAGGTAAAAGCCATTCAGGGCCAGAACCTGCTCGCGGGGAATGTGCGACACTTCTTTATTCCTTATGACAACGTAAGTCCGAATGCAAGCTACTCGGGAACACTGTCAGCGACGATCGAATAGGGATTTTTCTGCGTTGATTATTTTTAAAGTCGATATAAAAAATGTGATGTAGGGAGCAATTGTCAAATGGCTACTAGAAAAGTCCCGCTGTTTCTTGTGCTGAACCTCGTTGTTGGGATAAGCATCCTTTTCGGCCAGTCCTCCGATGTCCAAAAGATGAAAGGCCAACTCCCGAATGTGCCGATTGCCCACGATACAATAACGCCGGAGCTCACCATCAGCTTTATGCTGACAATAAACGACAAGACGATAGGCGAAATCGATGCGGGGGTGTGGCACAATGAGGCGATCATCGAAAAACAACTCGCGGCCTCACTCCTCATCGAGTACCTCCGCCCCGATATCTATTCAACTATTTTCGATACCATGTTCAGGGGCCTCTCGTGGCTCAGCGCCGAAGATTTTGCAATTGCCGGGATCATCTTTGCATTCGATTCCTCGGAGCTCACCATCAGCATCACCATACCTCCTGAATATACGCCCGTTGTCGACATCGATTTTGTGCCCGAACAGGTGCCGAATTACAAGCCCATTCTCAGACCGGCTCCCTTCGCGGGGTTCATCCAGGACGAAACAAATCTGCAGGTCTCGAATACCTCCGGCAGCACGCTGTTTTTTTCGACAAAACTCTATTCTGTCATCGATATTCTGGGAACGCATCTTTTCACGTCCGGGTATGTCTCGCTCTCCGAGACGTCGGAGACATACTATTTCGACAGTCTGTATGCCCTCTGGAACAACAATGCCCAACAACTGCAGGTATCGCTGGGCATGATAACCATCCCCGGCACGGGCTTTCAGTCACAGCCACAGCTCTACGCCGTTTCGCTCGCAAGCATCGAGAATTACCGCTATATCGTGCGCCAGGGCTATATCGACGACAGAACCGAGTTCACCATCCACAAGCTCGCGAAAGTGACCGTCGAAGTGAACGGCCGACCCATCCGGCAAGTGCTTCTGGCGCCGGGGAATTACCGCATTCTCGACCTGCCTTTCACCACGGGCCTCAATGAATTCGTACTGCGCATCGAGGAAACAGATGGCAATGTGCAGGTTTTTCGCCGTCTCATCCCGCGCGACAACAATATCCTAGAGATGGGGACTTCGGAATTTGCGCTCTCCGCGGGGACCTCGACCAGCGCCTGGGATGAATTCTTCGCTTCGGGCTATTATCTCTACGGTTTTTTGCCGACATTCTCGGGCGGCGTCAACCTTCAGGCCGACAGGCGCTCGGCGATGGCAGGCCTTACGGGGACCATCGCCCTGCCGATCGGCAACCTGAGCGGCTCGGCCTCCATCGTGGGCCGCTGGGATGGATGGGGAGATATGTTCGCCCCGGCAGCCTCCATCAGCTATCTCTTCTCAGTGCCCGAAAAGGATTACATCCCCTCGCTGGGTATTTACGGGACTTACCGTGGATCGGGTTTCTCACCGCCGAACATTTCAGCGCCGACTGGTTCGGCGCCGGACGCCTTCTTCACGCTCTCGGCCAACCTCTACTCAAGGATTTTTCTGCGGACAGGCACGAGCGTCGGCTATTCCTTCACTCGCACTGAAAGTTCACCTCCGGCTATGACCCACGGAGTGTATGCATCGATCAGCCAGACCTTCAGGACCGGCGGGAATCTCAGCCTCTCGGGACAGCTTTCCCTCCCCGTGTCGGGAACGCCCACTTTTTCCGCGCTTCTGGCCTTCAGCATCATACCCAAGGACAGGTATCAGCGCTCTTTCAATTATCTGCAGACGTCTTCGGGGAACACGAGCCTTGGCATACTGGACAAGATCCCCGCCTTCGGGAGTGTCTTCGATGTAAGCCTCAATGCGAGCAATCTCCTTCCAGGCTCGGGAGACGACAGCTCCGTCTCTTTGGGAATCCGCAACAATTCAGATCTGTTCGACGCCAGCGTGAGCGGGACCCTCGGTTATTCGGACAGCACCGACACGTATTCTGCAAACGGATATGTGCAATTGAGGACTACAATGGCCTTCGTCGGGAGCCATATTGCATTTACACGGCAAATCCCCGATTCTTTCCTGCTGATCTCCTCACCCAAAACAAAGGACAACGGGACTGTATCCTACAAGCTCAACAACGGCGCACAGTATCTCGCGAAACACGGCCGGAATGTCGTCATACCGCTGACAAACTATACGACGGCCGTCATCTCCACTGACCTGATGGGATCTGCCCTCAATCTCAATCCCCGCTATCCCTTTGTGGTCGTCTCACCCGCATACCGCAGCGGCATTCTCTTCCAGAGCGATGTGATACGACGCTACATGATCACGGGCCGTCTTGTCGACCAGAACGGCAAACCGATCGCATATCTTCCCGGCAATGTCTACGATATCGGCGGTTCGCTGGAAACCTCGACATTCACCGATGATGTGGGAAGATTCGATATCTACGACATTCTGCCGGGAAAGTACAGAATCGAGTGGCCTGAAGGCTATGGGACCACCCAATTCGAACTGCCCGAGACTGAAGAGGACAGTATCGATCTTGGGGATGTCGCGATACCCATAGTGGCAAAATAGCAGTATACTAAAGTAGGTGTATATGAGAAAAAAAATTGTGTTTTTTGCGTGCATGTGCGCAATCGCCATCTCGTCGGCGAGCGGACAGTGGTGGCCGTTCGCATCGCTGTCGCTCGACACCATGGCCAGCCCAGACATAGTCACCTATGATCCATATTCAGGGAGCGACACCACGGGCCCGCAGTTTACGTTTACCGTGCGCCTGAGCAGCACACCGTGGAGCAGCGTCGATTTCTGTGCGGTGATCGATGGCTCGTCTTCGCCGAGCTCGCGCCGCCTGACCTCAACCTCAAACAACCTCACCGTGGACTTCTACCAAAACTCCTCATACAGCAAGGAAATAAAGAGCAGCGCCGATTATACATCCTCCACGATCATTTCGGGCTCATTCTCCGCGGGCACCACTGTCCTGACGAAGACCTATACTGTCTATCCCCGCCTCGACAAAGGCCAGAGCACACCATGGGGAACCTATACGGGCAATTTCTCCGTAAAGCTCTACAACTACTCCGTCCCGTACAACTTCTTTCTGTCGGATAGCGCGAGCTTCACCTATACCGCAATAGTCGACCAGACGGTGGATGTGCGGGTCGGGTCGTCGGGCGGCAGCTTCGACACGGGTGTAAGCTCCTACAATATCGACCTCGGCGAACTCTCGCAGGGGGCAAGCGCAAGTTTCGGAATATTTGTGAAGGGGACTACGGGATATACCCTGACCATGAATGCGACATCGGGGGGCTACCTCACTTCCAGCACGACCAACGATAAGATCCAATACTCACTGACAATCAACGGCAGGAGCTACACCCTCGGCTCCGGCGTGGTAATCGACCGTCAAACCTCGAAAGCGCTCTACAGCAAAGTATTGCTGGGAACGATAACCGTCCCCGCCGGGCAGAATGCCGATGCCGGCCAGTACTCCGATATCGTCAGTTTCTCGGTGGCGGCCAATTAGCGCGCCGCGGAGGCGAGCCTCGGTGTGAGTGCATTCCGCCCTTGACAGAATCGGTTTTGTGACATACATCATGTAAATCGGTTTAACTATGAATATTCCACGCAGCTGCGGCGTGCTTCTTCATCCTCTGTCCCTTGGCGGACCCTGGCTCTGCGGGACATTGGGCGAAGAGGCGCGTGCATTTGTCGATTTTTGTGCGAAAGCGGGCATTGGCTGGTGGCAGGTTCTCCCTCTCGGCCCTACGGCCTATGGCGATTCGCCCTATCAGAGTCCCTCGGCTTTTGCCGGAAACCCCTATCTTATCGACCCGCAGCCGCTCGCAGAGTGCGGCCTGCTCACCCCCGGGGAACTCGAGTCATACCGCAAGAATTCTTCGGCGAAGGCGGCAGAGGCCATCGACTATGCCCGACTCTTTGTCATGAACACGGAGCTCATGGACAGAGCATGGCTCCGGTTCAAGGCAAATCGGCAGCTCCAGGCCGACTTCGGACTATTCTGCACAGCACATGCGGGGTGGCTCGACGATTACGCGCTCTTCGCCGCAATCAAGGAGACCGAACATCACCATGCATGGAATGAATGGCCTCACGAACTCAGGTTCAGGGAGCGCAGAGCCCTCTCCCGGTTTGCCCAAGAGCATACGGACTCTGTCGGGCGCATAAAATTCTCGCAATTCCTGTTTTTTTCGCAGTGGCGGGCGCTCAGGGAATACGCGCATGCGCAGGGGCTGAAGATCATCGGCGACATTCCGATCTTTGCCGCGTACGATTCCGCCGACGTGTGGGCGCATCCCGAGCTCTTCAGGCTCGACGGCAAGGGAAAGCCCACCCATGTGGCGGGGGTGCCTCCCGACTATTTCACTGCGACCGGACAGCTCTGGGGCAATCCGCTCTACAGCTGGTCTGTCCACAAAAAACAAGACTATGCATGGTGGATCGAGCGCGTCCGCCATTCTCTCCATCTCGTCGATGCGCTCAGAATTGACCACTTCCGCGGCTTTGAAGCATACTGGGCGGTCCCCGCCGGAGAGCCGACCGCCGAACATGGCCGCTGGGAGAAAGGGCCGGGTTACAGTCTCTTCAATGCGCTGAAAGAGGCGCTGGGGGAGCTGCCGATTATCGCGGAGGACCTTGGATTCATCACCCCTGAAGTGACCGAGCTGCGCGACAGCCTCGGCTTTCCGGGCATGAGGATTCTACAGTTCGCCTTCGAACCGGAGGGAGACAACCAGGATTATCCCCACAATTATCCCCGGCACTGCATCGCCTACACCGGCACGCACGACAACGATACCGCCATGGGGTGGCTTTCGCATGCCGCCGGGCCCGCCAAAAGGCGCGCGCTCGCCTACATGTGCGCGAAAGACAAAACTTTTTCCTGGGACCTCATACGCACTGCCTGGGCGAGCCCCGCGATGCTCGCAGTCGCCCCCATGCAGGATTTCCTCGGTCTCGGTTCGGAGGCCCGCATGAACTTCCCCGGCAGGCAGGACGGCTACTGGACCTGGAGGATGCGCGAAAATGCGCCCTCTCCCGGTATCGCACGGAGACTGCGGCGCCTGACCGGGACATATTTCAGGCTTTCCGGCGTCTGAAGATTTTCACGATCTCATTCAGGGTGATGGTGAATACCGCCAGCAAAAGCACGATGAGCCAATCCGTCACCCCGAGCACCGCAACCTTGAAGAAGTCGGCAAAGAGCGGAATCGTGATGACCAGAACCTGCAGCAGGCCCCCCACAATGAATGCTCCCACGAGATAGTGGTTGCTGAAAGGGCCTATCGAGAAGAGCGACTTCGTGGGGTGGCGCAGGTTGAACGCGTGGAACAGCTGGGCAAGGCTTAAGGAGGCAAAGGCCATCGTCCTCGCCAGCGTCACCGCGGCGTCGCCCGAAAGCCCCTCTACCGAGGCACGTCTCATGCCGATGAAGAATGCCGACAGCGCAAGGGCGCCGATGATTATTCCATTCATGATGAGAGAACTGACCCCGCCCCTGGAGAAGAGGCTCTCTTTGGGATCGCGCGGTTTTTCATTTATGACGGACGGATCGCCAGGGTCCATGCCGAGAGCCAGCGCGGGGAAGGTATCGGTGACAAGATTCACCCACAGGATGTGGATCGGCAGGAGGGGTATGGGAAAACCGAAGAGGATCGCCGTAAAGACGGTGATTATCTCTCCCGTATTGCAGGAGATGAGATACAGAACCGCCTTCCTTATATTGTTGTAGATGTTGCGGCCGGTCTCTATGGCCCGCACAATCGTGGCAAAGTTGTCGTCGGCAAGGATCATGTCGGAGGCACCCTTGGCGACGTCGGTGCCGGTGATCCCCATCGCGACGCCGATATCGGCGGACTTCAGGCTGGGAGCGTCGTTGACGCCGTCCCCCGTCATCGAAACGATGTGTCCTATCGACCTGAAGGCCTTGACTATCCGGACCTTGTGTTCGGGCGAAACGCGGGCAAAAACCCTGACATGGCGGACCGCTTCGGCAAGCTGCGCGGTATCGAGCAGGTCGATCTCCGTCCCGGAAAGGGCATCGGTTTCGTCGCTCGCGATGTCCAGGTCGCGGGCGATGGCGAGCGCGGTCGCCTTGTGGTCGCCCGTTATCATGGCCACGCCGATGCCGGACCTCCTGCAGGCGGCGATGGAGTCGCGGACTTCGAGCCGCGGGGGATCGATCATGCCGACGGCGCCCAGGTAGATCAGGTCGTTTTCCGCCGACTCGCCCAGCACTTCTTCTCCGTCCGAAAGCGGGCGCCAGGCCGCTCCCAGCACGCGCAGGGCCTGTGCGGCCATGGCATCGGAAGATGCGAGAATGGATGAGCGGGCATCATCATCGAGGGGAAGTTCCCTGCCGTCCCGATAATAGTGAGTGCATTTCCCCAACAGCCTGTCGACGGCGCCCTTCGTCATGATGAAACGCTCCCCCTCCCTCTCGTGGACGGTGCTCATCATTTTCCGCGCGGAGTCGAAGGGAACCTCCCCGATCCGGGGTGCCGCGCGCAGAAGGCCGGCCTGTTCTACGCCGTGTTCCTTCGCGAGTTCGAGCAGCGCGATTTCGGTGGGATCGCCGGTCGACACGGCGCCGATCGTGGCGTCGTTGCAGAGCGCCATGGCCTCGAGCAGAAGCCTGTGCGCTTTCCGCGAAGGATCGAGTTCCGCGGCAGTGCCGGCAAAACCGTCCGAAGCGAAGGCCGTCACCGACATCTTGTTGCGCGTCAGAGTGCCTGTCTTGTCCGAACAGATCATGGTCACGGAACCCAGCGTCTCGACCGCGGGCAGCCTGCGGATTATGGCCTTCTCCTTACTCATGAGCTGGACGCCTATCGCGAGGACTATCGTCACGATGGCGGGCAGACCCTCGGGGATCGCCGCAACCGCAAGCGACACCGAGGTGAGAAAGAGTTCGAACACGCTTCCCTTCGCGATGACGCCATACCGTATCAATTCCTCGCCAAGCCCCAGCAGGAACATGAAGCCGCAGAGAATCAGGATGCCAGTCCCGAGCTTTTTGCCAAAATCCTCCAGTTTCTTCTGAAGCGGCGTAGCCTCTTCCGGTTCGGCCTCGATCATCTCGGCGATGCTCCCCAGCACCGTATCCATCCCCGTAGCCACGGCGATACCCCGACCGCGGCCATACGTAGCCGTTGTGGAGAGGTAGCCCATATTGAGCCTGTCGCCGAGAGATGTTTCCTCTTCGGCCACGAAAGATTTGTCCTTTTCGACCGGCACGGATTCTCCCGTCAACGAAGCTTCCTCGACTTTCAGGTTGATGGCTTCCGTCCATCTGAGATCACAGGGGAGAAGACGACCGGCGTCTACGACAACGAGATCGCCGGGGACGACTTCTTCGGCCGGTATCTCCATCTGCGTGCCGCCGCGGACAACAAGGGCCCTGGGAGACGAGAGCTTTTTCAGCGCCTCTATGGCCTTTTCGGCTTTGGATTCCTGTATGACCCCGACTATGGCGTTGATGAGGACGACGATGAGAATGATCACGGCGTCGGAGACCTCTCCGAGGAGGATGGAAATCACGGCAGCGGCTATCAGAATGTAAATCAAAAAATCGTTGAACTGCTCAAGAAACCGGCGGAGAAGGCTTTTCGGCTTCTTGCCGGCCAGTTTGTTCGGGCCATACACCTTAAGACGCCTGCCCGCTTCTTCTGAGGTCAGACCGACCTCGGCGTTCGCTTTGAGCTCATCGAGTACCGATTCAATAGTCCCTGCATGCCATGACTTCATAGACCCTCCAGATCGTACCTGTTGTGCTCCGAATACAAAGCAAGACCTTCGTCCCGAATCCCTAAAGATACGGAACGAAGGTCTTGCTTTCTCGTTACATGAGCGAAAGACCGGAACGTGCTCCCGCACGATCGTCCTGACGATCTTTCTTCCGCGCCGCGGACAAGCTACTCCCCTTGCAGAGAGTAATAATACTTATGTCCCACGGGCATGGTCAAGGTTCGAAACCACAATTGTCCACAAAAGAAATAAAGAAAGGCCCGGATCTGTTCTCCGGGCCTTTACCTGTCGATGTTGAGCCGCCCCAGGATCGAACTGGGGACCCACGCCTTAAAAGGGCGTTGCTCTGCCAACTGAGCTAGCGGCCCCCGACTCTGTCGCGGGTTGTAACACTAGCGGAAATGGCCGGAAATGTCAAGAATCCGCATGTTGCTCAAAATCGGATCGCAGCCTGCACCATTATGCCTGTCCGCCCTATCGTCTGGTCTCCGACACTGACAGGCTCGGTGAACATGGCGGCATTCACTTCCAGGACCCACAGATCCAACCCCGCCCCAAACGATACATAGCCCTGGTTATAGCCGACACGCAGCGCGAGGAACCTGAGCAGTGTTATCTCGGTGCCTATGTGCAGCTTGGAGGGCGCCGACTCGATATCGGAAAACAGTGATATGGGATCGTCGGCCTCGGCAAAAAATGACGCCGACAGCAGAGATCCTGGATTCAGTTTGAGCGATAGGCCGGCCGTGTATACCGGCGAAACAGAATAATAGTCAGAACCGCCCAAAGGAACCATGCAGGCATTTGCGATCCCTTCTATGGTAGATTCGCTCATCGCAAATCTGTCGGCCAGATCGCGCACCATAAAGCCGAGCCCGAGAGGGCCGAAGGACAGGGTCGCACCGGCGTCGACGGAGAGGCCGAAACCTCCTATCACTTTGTTCGGATAGATGAGAGTGTAGATATCGGAGCCCGTCATGACAGCTTCGGCGAGAGGGTCAAAGGCCCAGCCGCCGGACGATGTCTCCATGCGATAATAACCCCGCACGCTCGCGCCCACATCGAGTTCAAAGGCTCCGAAACGGATCGGCCATGCCATTCCCAGCACCGCATTCGTCTGGCTCCGTATTCCCAGCGTAGAATCCGACAGTCCGCTTCCGCTGACCACCGCATCCGTTATCGAGGTCACTCCGAGCCCCATTCCGTCCCCCGTCCAACCGAATCCGAGGTATTCCCCGCCTCCGAACCCATTCTCGTCGATGAGCCCATCGAGTATCGACTTGGTTTCGTCGTGGCTCTTCCCGCCGTTCAGCACGGCAAAAATATTGTCGATATTGTGGGGAGTGGGTCGTATGTAAACCCACGTGGACGAATCCAGGAGCGTGAGCGACTTTTTATTCGCAAGCCCTGCCGGATTTCCCCAAAGCGCGCCATAACCCTCTGCAAACACCAAGGATGAGCCGCCCATTCCCATCGAGCGAGCGTCCTTCGGCAGAAGGTTTGTCAGGCTGGATTGGGCAAATCCGGAAATCGAACATAGGGCGGCGAAGACAGCAACAGCTGCCAGTCGCCCGTGGCGCACAATCAATGAGGTCCTCCGTCTACACTATGCGTTCATTTAATGTATCGGAAACAATGCCACACAATATTCACAAAATCTTGCAAAAAAAGCCGCCGGCATTCAGACGCCGGCGGCTTTCGTGTCTACACAGGCCCCCTGAAGCAGGAAGCCCCTGCGAATTCTATCTGCCTAAGCGGATGGCGGCCTGTACAGAGAGACCGCTTCTCCCTTTATCCCCGGGATAGGCTCCCAGCTCTTCGGTGAAGATGGCGGCGTCGATCTCCAGGAATGAGAGGTCCAGGCCGGCACCTACACTGTACCAGCCCTTGTTCAGGCCTCCGCGGATATTGATGAAATTAAGCAAACGGATCTGCGCGCCCGCGTGCAGGGAAGTGAGGAGGTCTGCAAGAATATCGCTGCTGCTGAACAGCGCTATGGGATCATCCACTTCCGCGTACACACTCGGCTCAAACTTTGTATTCTCAAAGAGCCGTAAGCCCAGGCCCGCAGTGTAGGTTGGAGTGAGGGCGGCGGCCGTCGTCCCGGAGAAAGGCAGTGCGCCGAGACCCTGATTCTGGACATCGTCCGAGGTGAATGATCCAACATTGAATGCCAGGCCGAAATTACGGGCCGTAAAGCCGAGCATGACAGGCCCGATGCCGGCGACGAGTCCCGCATCAGCCGCAAAGCCGTAACCGCCCAGAAAATCGAGAGTAGGAATACTGTTGTTGGCCATGTAATCGTTGAGGAGGGTGCCGAAGGGCCATCCCGTCGTCGGATCCGACTGAACACGGTAGAATACGCGGCCATCGGCGCCGATTTTGATCCACACCGGGCCGATGTCTATGGGATATGCAAAACCGATTATGCCGTTCGCCTGGGTGGCGCTGACCAGTTTCGAACCGAGGAGGGAATCGCCGGAAGCCACTTCGTCGGTTACGAGGGTGACACCGACGGCTATGCCTTTCTTGCCGACCCAACCGCCTCCTACTGAGGCGCCGGCGCCCAGACCATTGTTGCTGACCATCCAGTCGCCGACCCAGTTTATGATCTGCGTATCGGTCGCGCTCCCGTCGATTATCTGCCGTACTCGCCCCAGATTCTCAGAGGTGGGAGCCAGATATGCCCACGCGCTGACATCGGCGATCGTGAACGAGCTGGTCGCCCCTGCGAATCCGGCCGGGTTTCCGAAGAAGCTCGAGTACCCCTGACTGAATACTCGGAACGCCCCACCCATGCCCATGGAGCGCGCATCTTTCGGCATGACCTCGGAAAATTGAATCTGTGCGGAAGCAGCCGCGAGAGCCGCTATCAACAATATGGTTATTAACGCTTTTCGTTTCATATATTTGCTCCTTTCGCGTTCCGGCTTTGTCAGCTTCCAATGCCGCTCAGTTGGGCAAGAACATCGCCCATGCCCGCTTCATTGAACAGGGTATAGAGCGTCGTACCCTCGGCTGTCAGGGCGGACATGTCCGGTGACGTCTGTATGTACTGATTCATGTCGATGGAAGAGGGATCCTCGCTATTTTTTATGTCTTCAACGAGGGCAGCCATGGCCTCTCCTACAGTATCGTAATTAGACGTGTTGGGAGTGGCATCGCTGACGATCTCCGCGAGCAGAGCGGTCTGAGCGGCGCTCGCGACCACATCTGGATCGAGTGTGCTGCCATTCGTGCTGATGTTTGCGGCAAGATTGTCGTAGTCGGACGTCATCGTACCGAGATTATTGATGATATCGGCCAGATTGTTAGTGTCCGGCAGAAGGACGTCGATGATGGCCGCGAAGTCGACATTACCGCCTTCATCCATCTGGTTGCTGAGCTGCTCTATGACGCTTCCCGCCGATTCCGTGATGTTGGTCACGATGTCATCGGCTCCGTAATCGGCGAGCTTGATGCTGATGAGAAGTGTCTGGGACTGCTGTACCTCCTCGGGAGTCGAATCTGGATCAGTGGCGGTCGCCTCAAGCTTCGCCATCACCGTTGTCTTTGTGTCGTCATCGCTTAGGACTGTATCGATGAAAGTGCTCGAAACGGAACCGGAAGAAACACCCGATTCCTCAAGAAGGGCCGCCGTATCCGCGCTCTTGAGCTTCTCCGCGCTCGGCTGCCCCCAATTCGCCTCTTTAAAGACATTGCCAATCAGTGCATCGCAGCCGCTGAAGAGCAATATGAAAATTGCCAATAGTGCCGCATATGCGCCATATCTTCTTCGCATAAAAATCCTCCTAATAAAGTCTCCTGTAAAGCCTACTTTTACCAGAAAACACTATTTATAGTAACCATTGTAGTGCAGTTTCGGCAAAAATCAAGAAAAAACGAGGAGTATTCGGCGTTTTTAGGCCGTTGCGGCCCGATATGCCGTAATTTCAGCGTGCCTGCTCCTCGATTCCTCCTGAATCACGATCCTGACTGCCCCGCCCGGGGGAATATCGCCATTTCCATTGCCGATGATCTCAGCCTTAAGATAATTCTCGGTCGTTCCGATAATTCGCGGGGCGTCGGCAGTCTCGTGCTCGACGACCATCTCGACTTCGCGGCCGAGCCAGCGCCCGATGTAGGCAGCTTTACCGCGGCCGGCCAGCGCAAGGAGACGCTCGACACGAAGGCCGGCGACGCGCTCGGGGACATGCGGTCTCATGGCCGCGGCGCGCGTGCCGGGTCTCGGGCTGAAGGGGAACGCATGAATCCACGCAAAATCGAGTTCGGACAGTAGGCTGAAGGTGCTCTCGAACTCGGTCTCGGTTTCCCCCGGGAAGCCCGCGATGATGTCGGCCGCAAGGAAGGGGTCGTCGCGGACCGCGCGCAGCGCCTGCACGGCGCGGCGCACCTCTTCGGCTCCGTAGGGGCGGGCCATGCGGCGGAGGGTATCCGTGCATCCCGCCTGCACCGAGAGGTGCATGTGAGGCCGTACGCGCGGGTTGGCAAACGCCGCGAGAAGGGCATCGTCGACGCGTTCGGGCTCATAGCTGGAAATCCTGAATTTGATGGAACTCGTCTCCTCAGCCAAAAACGAGAGGAGCCCGGAAAAATCGAAGCCGTCGCTGCGGTATTGCGCGAGGTTGACGCCCGTGAGCACGACCTCGGCCTTCCCCGCCTCTTCGAGCCTGCGCACCCGCGCCAGCGCTTCCCGGGCAGGCAGTGAAACCGAGGGTCCGCGGGCGAGACAGACCCGACAGAAGCTGCAGCGATTGTTGCAGCCATCCTGGACTTTGAGGGCCGGACGGGAGTGCATCGCGAACCGCTCGGGATGAAAGGCGAAGCGGTCCAGCGAGGATGTATCGCCCCGAAGCTCTGCCTGCCATTCGAGCACGGCGTGGAACAGCTCCCCGTGGCCCTGCCAGTTGTCCGACAGCCACCGCGCAAGCGAGAGCAGGCTCGCCTTCAGGTCTCCGGATATGACGATGACCCTCTCTCCGAGGGCGGTGAGCGCGGCGGGTTCCATCTGCGCGTAGCAGCCCGTCGCCACGACGACCGCATGAGGCACTCTGGCGAGCGCCGCCCGAATGTCGTGCCGTGCCTTCTGCTCGGCCTTGGAGGTGACGGTGCAGGTGTTCACCACATAGAGATCGGCAGGGACGTGGAACGGCACAATCTCCGCCCCCGCATCGAGGAATTTGTCTGCCACAGATTCGGTTTCGAGCTGGTTGAGCTTGCAGCCCAGAGTCTGAAAGGCGACGCGCAGGAGTGTCATAGAGATCGGGTCTCCCGCATCAGTCCTGAATCCTCGCGAGCATGCGCGTCTTCCCGCTGAGCGCATCCTGGAGGTTGGGGTTGAGGCTGACCGCCTGCTCGTATGCCTTGAGCGCCGGAAGGTACCGCGAGATTTTTTCCCTCACCCAGCCAAGGCGTGTCCACCATCGGGCGTTACTGGGGTTATACTGCAGGGCGGTGCTGAAAGCGATGTCTGCATGGTAAAACTTCCCCATGCGCACAAAGAGCTCGCCGCAGAGGTAGAATGTGACAGCCGCCTTGCTTCCTTCCGGGAATTTCGCCAGATATTCCTGGAAATTGGCGAGGGCTGCTTCATTCTCGCCGAGATAATAGAGGGCCTCGCCGAGCGCCTGCGCGAGCCTGGGATCTTTGAACTTCGCATAGCCGGCCTGCGCGATATCCCGGGCCTTCTGATACTCCTTGAGCGCGTTGAGGCTCCACGCATAGCCTATGTACGCATCGATGTCCTGGGGATTTTTCTTGAGTATTTCGGGGGCGATCAGGGCGACTTCATTGTGCTTGCCTTCCTGGCTCATGCGAAGGATGTCCGAGCCTGTCATGCCGGAAGGAACGTTGATCGCGGTCTGGGCCGATGCCGCAAAAACAGCCAGACACAGAAACACGCCCAAAACCGCAATCCGGGCGATGCCCGCTGATCCGTGCCTCATGGTGTGAAAACCGTCGTCCCTTTGAAAAAGCAGTCCGGCGAAAGATAGATGTCCGGCGCAGAGAGGCTCCCTTCGACATGCCCCCAGTCGAGGACCGCAATTAAAGAATCGGCAGAGATGTCGCCATACACCTTGCCCCGGATCACCACTGTCGCCGCGTGGATATTGGAGTGGACCTCGGCCTGTTCGGTTATATAGAGTTCGGCGCCGCAGCGTATGCTGCCGCTGATTTTTCCCTTGATCATAAGTGATTTCGACGATTCGATGTCGCCCTCGAATTCGATCTCCGAGCCGAGCACCGTATCGACTTCCTCCTCGTCGACGACACTCAGCTTAACTTCTTCTTCTCCCATCTTAAGACCATATGATAAAGAAATAACCCGTTTTCAGCAAGAAGTTTTATCGGTGGCCGCGGGCGCGGATCTGGGCGGCGCATCATCAGGGCGGCCAGCAAGCATCAATCTGCGGTACAGCAAAAACAGTTCCTCCGGGCCGAGCACTTCTGCGCGGATATCGGCGTCAAAACCGATGCTCCTCAGACTCTCCTGCAGTCGGGCTCCGAATTCGCCTTCTTCCAGAGAAGGAAAATTCGCGCGGGCCCAAAGATACAGTGCGTTGCGCATTGTCTTCCGCCGCGAAGAAAAGGCCGCCCGCACAAAATCGAAAAAGTCCCTGCGCCGATCCAGGGGCAGGGTCTCATCTTTCGGCACAATCTGAACTACAGAGCTCGTCACCCGCGGCTGAGGCCAGAAGGCGCTCGCCCCGATATCGAAGAGTATGCGCATGTCGCACACGGAAGCACAGAGGACACTGAATGCGGAATAGTCTTTGCTGCCGGGCCGGGCCGTCATGCGTCTCGCGGCTTCCTTCTGAAGCGTGAATACCATGCGCGGCGGAACGCAGCCGCGCTTGAGAAGGTCCGTGATGATGTCGAAGGCGACATTGTAGGGCAGGTTCCCGAAGATGCGGTCGGGATGAGCTGTCTGAGTGCGCCATGTCTTGAGCATATCGCCTTTTACGATCGAAAAATTGTCATGGCCAGAAAAAAGCCTTTCGAGGAGCCGCACAAAGCCGTAATCGATCTCGAACGCGGTGAGGAGCGCCCCCTTTTCCAGAATGAGCTCGGTCATTGCGCCGAGACCGGGCCCGATTTCCCATACCCGCAGGCCCGGTTCCACGCCGAGGGCCTGAATGATCCGCGCCCGCACCTGCCGATCGACAAGGAAATTCTGGCCGAAACGCCGGCTCATCGCGAGATTGTTGTCCTCGAGAAAAGCGCGGATGGAAGCGGGAGAATCGTAATCCAATCCGGTATCCCTCATACGTTCACTCTTTCTGCAGCTCGAACAGCAGGTAACGGCTCCTCGCGCGGAGGCGTGGATTGCAGGCACCCAGGATCTCAACCCTGCGGCGCGAATTCCGCCACTGCAGCCAGGGAACAGCATAGATGAGGGCAGCGATCAAAGCAATGAGTGCACAGCCGGCCACGCGCCATACCGCACTCGCTCCCAGATCTATCGCGGGCAAGGATGCGCCGAATGCAAGAATCGAGGTGAGCACTGTCTGCAAAAGCTCGAGCGCCGGCGCCGTGATATACCCGATCATAGGCACAAAAACCGCGAGGAGCCCGCCGGTCAGCGCGATCCACATAAACGCGAGCATGACGGGCGCCGCGGCGGTTCCGGAGAGAATGCTCGCGGGGATGAGTGTCCCGAAGGTGAGCACGGACACCATGGCGGTGCCGCAGATGGCCGCGAGCGACGCGGAGAAAGCCTGCGCGACCGAACCCGGCAGATACTGCTTCAGAAAACCTGAAAATCTGGACGAAAACAACATGAGCCCCGCCATGGCGCTGAATGAGTAGACACTCGACAGGGAATTGACAGAAGACGGCGCACACAGTGCGAGCAGCACAGAGGCATGAGAGAGAATGGCAAAAGAGGACTGCGGCCTGTCGAGCACCCTGCCGGCTTCAGCGGCGCTGAGCATGAATACCGACCTCAGAAGGGAGGGCCCCGGGCCGGCCAGCCACACGAAGAGCCACGCAAAGCCGAACGATACCCGGCGGACTCTCTTCTCTCTGCGCGCGATGCGGCGTCCGACGAGCGCCACCAGGGCGCAGATGATCGAGAGGTGCTGGCCGGAGAGCGAGAGCAGGTGCGCACACCCCGCCTCCTGAAAAAGCTCCTTGAATTCAGTGTCGAGCTCATCTCTGACGCCGAGCAGCAGAGCCTGGGCGAGAGGACCGGCCCTGCCGGCCGCCGTCGAAATGCCCTGGGCAAAATGGCCCGCGAGCAATGCCCGCAAC
>Ga0228535_1002324_pt1 | contig 19038 bp, 15 predicted proteins | sample SJ1metagenome_FD_168457 | JGI IMG/M metagenome (GOLD analysis project Ga0228535, IMG submission 168457) | Enriched culture of PCE-dechlorinating microbial communities from Ithaca, New York, USA - SJ1 | ecosystem: Engineered > Modeled > Simulated communities (microbial... > Unclassified | place... | reverse complement strand
GCGCATGGCGGGAATGAAAGCCCGCGTGACGTGCACCGGCGCCAGCAGGTTGAGGCTGATCTGCCCTTCGATGTCCGCGTCGGAAAACTCTTCGGTGGCGCCGATGATGCCGCCGCCGGCGTTGTTGACCAGGACATCGACCGGGCGGCGGGCCTCGGCGCGCTGGACCACGGGTGCGATGTCCCCCTTCACGGTCACGTCGAGCCGTTCGACAACGAGCTGGTCACCGTAGCGTGCTGCCAGGTCGTCGAGCGTCTCGGGACGCCTGACGGTGGCCGTGAGGTCATCCCCCGAAGCCAGGATGATTTCAGCAAGATGGCGACCGATGCCGCTGGATGCGCCGGTGAGGAACCAATGTCTGGACATAAATGCACTCCTGTGGTTTACTTACCAACTAGTTTGTAAGTTAATGGCGCCCATGTCAAGCGATGATGGGTGCTCGGATGAAATGTTGTTGAGGAGTAACGGCCCATGGCCAAGAGACGTCCCGCCGAGACCCAGCAAATGCTGCTGGACGCTGCGCTGGGGGAATTTGCCGAGAACGGGCTGGCGGGGGCACGAATTGACCGGATCGCGGCGGCTGCAGGCATCAGCAAGCCGATGCTTTATGTCCATTTCGGGGACAAGGAGGCTCTCTTCGACGCCGTGCTCAGCCGGGAAATCCTCGCCGCGGCGCAGGACGAGCGCTTCGATGCGGACGATCTTCCCGGCTATGCAGGGCGCACCTACGATTTGCTCACCGAGCGGCCGCACCTATGGCGGCTCATGACCTGGTTCCACCTGGAGCGAGGCCAAGAAGTGCTCCTGCTTCCCGCCGGTCACAGCGTACTGGAAGCCAAACATGCGGCCATCACCGCTGCCCAGGCGGAAGGACGCATCACCGCGGATTTCACGCCTGATGAGATCGTGCGACTGGTAGCGACGGTCGTGCAAACGTGGTGCATGGCACCGGCGGCGAGGGATTCGCAGGAGCACGAGGCGCGCAGACGGGCGATTCAGTTGGCGATTGCGCGGATGCTTACGCCTGGCGAATCCCCTCTCCAGCGCAGGAAAATGGTTGACGCCTCGCGCTGAACGCCCGGACAAGGAAGTGCTACTTGGCACGGGAGGACGACATTCAGGCGCGACGTGGCCATCGGTCCCACAGCCATTCGTCAGACATCCGAACCCAGTGCGACCTGGCAACGCACATGAAGAAGCAGAGTGCGTCGGCGCAATCAGCGTCCGGTCGTGGGTCCTGCTGGAAGGGGGTTAAGCCGAGACCGTGATGACGCGCGGGTCGCCACGCCCCTGCACGGCCGCCCACTCCTCGGCGCTCAGCAAGCTCTGCGGATCGACACCGAGCCCTTGAGCGGCCTCCGCCGCGACGTGCGCCCACGTGCAACGGTTCGCGAACAGCATGCCGGCCACATCGAGTGTCCCGCCGCGCGCCTGGTAGCCCAAGGCACGGGTCTGCCGCGCCCCTGTATCGATCCGGCGCATCAGGCCCAGCGTCGGCTCGGGTCGCATGTGCGAGACGATGACGCGCACGGCGGCAGTCTCCGGGAACAGGGCGCGCAAGGCCTGGTCGCCGGCCACAAAGTCCTGCTCGCGTTCGTCGCGGGGTGCTCTGAAGCGGCCCGGCTCGATGACGCAGGTCACTGCGGTCCGATGTCCAGCGGCTTCGAGGCGCCGCCCCGCAAGCAGGGCCTGCTGTAGCTGGTATGCGCCGATGGCAACCAGCAACACCTCGGGGGCGTCGCAGGGCTTCACCACCCAACCACCCTGATCGACCAAGCGTTCGGCCTGCTCGGCACTCAACTGGCTGGCGACGGCCCGCTTGGGAACGACCAGCGTCCAGAACTGGCCATGCGAGGCGTAGGCCGCGCGCAGCGCCGCAACGGCACTGTTGGCATCGACCGGGAACAACACGCGCGAGGTGTCGGACATTTCGCCCAACAGCGCTTCGGCCAGCGTCGGATCCTGGTGCGACTGCTCGTTCTTGCCGTTCTCCCAGGTGTGGGACGTCGCAACCGTGACCACCGACAGCCATCCGGGTGGTGTGCCTGCCTGCGCCTGATGTCGCGCGAACAGGATTTCCTGGCGCAGCGCGCCCAGCATCTTGACGGCAAATGCCTCGTAAGAGACGACCAAGTTGATGCCGCCCTTGTTGCCCAGCGCCGCGCTGACCACCGCTTCTTCGTTGAGCGCCGTGATCACGGCGCCATCGACGGCCTCCGCCAGGCCCGGTTCGGGCGTGAAGACGCGGTGTTTGAGCAGGTCCAATGTCTGGCCCATGCGGTTGCTGCGCAGCTCGTCCGGATTGCCTACCCGCGGACGCAGCTGTGGGTTGGCTTGGACGAGGGCCGCGAAGGCTCCGTCGAGTGCCGCCATTGGCGAGACCTCGCCCTGGCCCGCAACATGCCACTGCGGAACCGGAAGTCTGGGGGCCGCCACCTGGCGGTGCGCCAGGGCATGGTCCCGCTCCAGGGGACGATGCTGCACTTCGTGCCGGCGCAGTAGTGCGACCGCTTCGTCGAGTTCGTGCGACGGCACGAAGAGAGCGCGAGCACCCTCGTTGAACTGCTGAAGCGCTATCTGGTCGACCCGGGGGTTCCCCTCCAGCGGCAGGTTGTGCGCGGCATTGGTTCCAGCACCGGGGAAGCCGAATCCCTTGGGCGCTTCGGCGATGGTGTAGTGGAGGGGTACCGGGTACTGAACGGTGCCCTGCGAAACTCCAGCCGCGCAGGCCGACAACCGCTCCTCCATCGCGTGAACGGCCCAGGCGAACGCGGCGGGGTCGGTGCCGTCGATCTCCATCGGGTCGAAGCCGTTCAGCCGCAGATGCTGGTGGAACCATTCTCGGCCCCCCTGCTGCTGCATGGTGCTGCGCTGTTCGATGCGGCGACCGTTGAGGATCATGAACGGTGCCACGAAGCCGCTGTCTTCTGCCCGCCACCAGCGCGGCGCCCAGTCACTGCCACGCTGCTCCTCGAAAGCGCCGTCGCTGAGGAACACCACCAGCCGCTCGCCGGGCAAGGGCATGTGCACGTACTGCAGTTCGGCAAAGCCGAGATAGCCGCCCTCGGACAGACCGCCTGCCGTATTCGGGCCGACGTGGCTGCCCAGCGGCGAGGCGGGACGCCCCTGTGCGTCGATCGCGTAGCTATAGAAATCCCGGGCAAAGCGCGTGAGGCCGCTTTCGCTGCGGTCGTATCTCTCGGCGTGGCGCGGCGTCATGTTGCCCACCAGAAGGTTGCAGGCATCGATGCCCGCGACGCAATGGCCCTGGCCCATCAACCAGCCACGCGTCAACCCACTGAGCGCGTTCGCGGCCAGGTAGCCGACATAGGCCGGCACGATGTTCAGCGACCCACCGGTATGCCCCTCCGGCGTCTCCTTGAAATCCTCGGCTCTCATCCCCCGGCCATCGGGATAGACCCGGTCGGCATAGGTCATGTGAACCGTCAACCACATGCCTGCCACGGCCAGGCGGTCCGCCGCCCACAGCGTGCGATACACCGCGGTTGTGTCGCTCGCCTTGCCTTCGGCAACCAGCACCTGTGCGAGATCGTGGACTCGCAGTTGCGTGAGATCGTTGTGGGTGATGGGGCCGTGGCCGCGCGCCCAGCGGGCGAACTCGGGATCAGACTCGCGGAACACGCGGACGCGCTCGGCGACCCAGGGAAGCTCGTGGTTCATGTGGAAAGTCCTTGAGAGCCGGCACGCAGGTAAGCGCGACGGCGAGATTGGGAAGGCTGGCGTCTGCGATCGTCTTTCGCGCGCCAGCGGCACGGCCATCTAGCGTTCATGGCTGGTGTTCTCCATAAAGATCAGAGCGGGTCAAAGGCACGGGCCAGCTTCCGCCGTCGCGTTTGGACGCGACGATCTGGTAGATCCCAGTCCCCCCGGCCTCGAATTCCAGTGCACACGCCGCCATGTACAAGCGCCAGATGCGGAAGGTCACCTCATCGACCTCCCGCAAGGCCTCCTCCCGGCGCGCTTCGAGCCGCTGGACCCAATGACGCAAGGTCAGCGCGTAGTGGGGTCGAAGACCTTCGACGTCATGGATCTCGAAGCCGGAGCGCTCCATCCCTAGCTGGATATTGCTGACGCAGTCCAATTCGCCGTCGGGGAAGACGTAGCGGTTGATGAACTCGGTCGCGACGGTTCGGTTCCAGCCCTCCTCGTCATGGGTGATCCCATGGTTGAGGAAGAGTCCTCCTGGCCGCAAAACCCGCTGGACCACGGCGTAGTAGGCCGCTAGGTTCGCGAGTCCCACGTGCTCGAACATGCCAATGCTTGACACCTTGTCGAAAACGGCCGTGCCTTCGAGGTCACGGTAGTCGCGCAGTTCAACGGTGACGAGATCCTGCAGGCCCTCCGAGCGGATGCGCTCGCGCGCGTATTCGAGTTGCTGTTGGCTGAGCGTGATGCCGTGCGCACGGACGCCATGTTCTCTTGCCGCCCAGCATACGAGCGCGCCCCAGCCGCAGCCGATGTCGAGCAGGCGTTCGCCTCGCTGCAGGCGCAGCTTGCGGCAGATGTGCTCCAGCTTGTTGCACTGAGCCTGGTCCAGCGTGTCATCCGTCGCCTTGAAATAGCCACATGAGTAGACCCTCTCGGCATCGAGCCAGAGGCCATAGAACGCGTTGGACACATCGTAGTGAAAGGAGATCGCGGCCTGATCGGTTTGACGCGAATGGCGATGGGAGAAGCGACGTGCGACGCGCGAGGCCAGACTCCGCGAGGGCTTCAACCCGTCCTGGTCGGACACACGCAGCAGCAGTGCGTCGCGCAACAGGGCCAGTTTGTCGCGCCAAGAGAGCGAAAACTTCTCGAAATGCGCCTTGAGCCCGAGCGCGGTGTACAGGTCTCCCTCAATGTCGATGGTGCCGCGGAAATAGGCTTCCGCCAGCAGCAGCGGATCCGGGCGCAGGACCAAGCGACGCAGCAGTCCCGGGTCACGGATGATCAGGGTGTATTCCGGGTGCGATTCGAGCTCGTGCAAGAGCATATCGCCCAGACGCAACGCCGGCGGGCGCTCGATGCCGGCCAGCAGCCGGCGCAAGATCCGTAGCGCGGCGGCATATCCGTCGGGCGATACGGTTCGATCCCGTGTCGTGAGGTGGCTCATCGGGGGCGCCTCGCTCGCTCGTGTGCAGCGGATGCTGCGAAGTGGATAGACGACTCACACTTGGCGCTGGCGTGATCGGCACGACCACAACCGCTGCACCGCATGTACGTAGAGCGTCGTGATGCCGGGGAATGTCGACGATGATCAGAGCGATTCATGCGCGTACACGACGGGACTTCGCGCGCACCTAATTGCGCTGAACGTCCGCATCCGCTCCTTCGATCAAGCCGCAGACGGAATGGCCATCCGGGACGCCGTCCGGCAACCGCTTCCAGTCGCGCTCTGCCTGCTGCATGCGGCGATGCAAATCCGTCGCCTCCTTCAGCCGCCGGGCCTGCTCGTCAAGCCGTTCGCTCAGCAGCGCCCGCGCGCGCGGACAAGGCGATGCACCGCGCTGGCTCATCTCGACAAACTCTGCAGCGTCCTTGAGCGTGAAGCCGAGGGCCAATGCATTGCGTATGAAACGCACCCGGGCGACGCTTCGATCCGAGAATGCGCGGTAGCCGTTCGTGCCCCGGCCATCGGGCACCACAAGCCCCACCCGAAGGTAGTGACGCAACGTGTCCGGTGTGACGCCTGCCGCCTTGGCGCATTCAATGAGTTGCATCACCATCCTCCAGCAAGGTTGTCTTGAATCCCTTCACTTTCGAGCGAGTTTGAACCCAGGTGCTGCACATGGGTCAAGGGCCCGGTGTCTGAACCGCTCCGTTTCTTCCTTCAACGTGCGGTTGGATGGGCAACTGGACCATCTTCGGAGCGAGCATCAACGGGCGTGGCTCCCGGCCCGGAGGACGACTTATCGTGGTCTTGTCCCAGTTCATTGCCTATACCAAACCACTTGCCTGGTCATTCAGCGCTCGGAACGTCTCACGCGCGATCGCTAACTGCTCGCGTGCTTGAACCACCAGCACGGCGACGGCGGATCGGGATGACTGCAACTGGGCGACTTCAGTGTTGGGCGAGTAGGCGCGATTGCGCTCTTCGTCTAGTTCCAGGCCGATGAACTCCAGGCCATCAACGATGCGCCGACGCAACGCGGCCGAATTTTCTCCAGCTCCGCCAGTGAAGGCCACAGCATCGCAACCGCCCATCGCGGCGGCGTAGGCGCCGATGTACTTGCGCACGCGGTACGCGTGTACCTGCAATGCCAGTTGGGCGGCTGCGACTCCTTCTCCCGCGCGCTTCTCCACAATCCGCAGGTCCGAACTCTCACCCGACAATCCTTTGAGTCCACTGTCGCTGTAAAGCGCCGCCTCGATCTGCGCCAACGTCAAACCCAGTGCGCGTGCGACGAAGCCGGGTACGCCAGGGTCGAGGTCTCCACAGCGCGTGCCCATCACAAGACCTTCAAGCGCGGTCATTCCCATCGATGTATCGATCGACCTTCCTCGATCGATCGCGCAGACGCTGGCGCCGCTTCCAATGTGGCAGCTCACGATACGAAGTTCTGACGGCGGCCGTTTCAGCTCGGTGCTGACGGCGGCCAGTACACCCTGGTGGGACAGGCCATGGAAGCCGTATCTCCGTACCCCTGCCGCGCGCCACGATGGCGGAACAGCATAGGAATGGGCGTATTCGGGCATGTCGTCATGGAAAGCGGTGTCGAAGACCGCGACGTGGCGCACGCCGGGCCAACGCTCAAGGGTCAGGCGTATGCCGGCCAATGCGGCAGGATTGTGATGCGGCGCCAGAGCCGAAGCCTTGCCGATCTCGCGTTCGACTTCTTCATCCACGAGCACCGCGTTGCTCAACAGTGGGCCACCGTGTGCGACGCGGTGACCAATGCCATCGATAGTTGTGACACCCGCCCTGTGCAAGTGCCGCTCGATCTCCTCGAAGGTCGCAGCATCCACCGCAGGATGATCAATCGCCGATTCGATCAATGGCAAGGTACGAGCCGACTCGAAAACTCCGAACTTCAGGGTCGCACTGCCGGCATTGATGGCGAGGACGCGCATGTCGGAGCTCCGTCAGCGCCGGTCAGTGCCGACGTCGCCGCCATTGGCAACGTTCATCAGATCGAATTGCCAAGTTTCGCTCGGCGCTAGCAGCACGCGAGGCCGCCGATCAGGCCCATGCTTCCGATGCTGTAGCGCCGTTGCTGGCGTGGTGATACGGGAGAATCCAACTTTGATCCGTGCCTGGACGACGCTGAAAAGCGGAATCGGCGGTGGCAGGCGCATCGCCTCCGGCAAGGAGCGTGCTGCTTGCGACCCGTGAGCGTCTCTTTTTGCAGCCACAGTGGAGGGTCGTTCAGTTGGCATAGGCCTGCTCGAACACAAGCTCAGCCCACAGGTCCCGGCTCTTGCGCCATGATTCCATGGCCTGCCCAATCGCGTCTGCACCAGTTCGCTCAAGCTGATACCAAGGATTTTCGACCCGATGGGGATCCTGCGCACTCCACTGCTCAAGCCATCGTTGCACCCATGGCAGCAGCGCCAGGGCCGGGGTCACCTGCTCGGACCAGACCTTGCGACTGACGCGCATGGGGTGCAGCGCGCGAAGTTCACGAGCCGAGTCGGGGGTGACGGCGAAGCGGACCCACGGCGACACCCACTGCGAATAGAAGCGCTCGGTGATCTCCGAGAGTGCTTCGACCTTGTCGAACCCCGCAGGGTTGGCGTCGTAAGGCAGGTCTTCCAGCCGCCGCGGCTGGAACTGCGCAGCGGCGGCCGACTCCGAAGAGGCGCTGTCCTCCAGAACCATCTCGTAGAGTCCAGGCTTGAGTGCCTGGATCGATTCGGCATGATGCAAGATGGCGCGGTGCTCGCGTCGCGCCACCCCCGCGGAGACGAAGATGCCAAGGTGGCCAACATGTTGGTGCAGCAGGTACACCACGCGCTGGCCCGCCGCCACCAGGTCTGCGGTCGTCGGATATACCGCTTTGAGCCAGCCGAGCGCCTGGTGGGGCGGTGTGATGTTGTCGCCGTTGGAGCAAAAGACCACCAGCGGTGCGCCAATGCGGCTGAGATCCGCGCGGCAGTGGCCATCGACCACGACCTCGCCGCTCTCCAGGTGATTACCTACGAAAAGATCGCCTGCGATCGACAACATTTCCTCGCGGGCAAGCTGGTAGAAGCCATTCCACCAACGCTCGAACTCCAGGAAGCGATCGCGCTCAGTCTCCGGCTGCGCGAAGAGCGTGTCGTATTTCTTGAACACGCCCTCGGGCCGCAACGCCTCGAAGTTCTGGACCAGCCAGGCACCGTCGAACCGCCCGGCGCCGAGGTCCGACGCCCAGTGCGCCGGCCAGATGCCGCCCGTGAACCCACCGAGCAACCGCATGGGGTTGATGCCTCTCTCGCCTGCCCAGTACGACAGCGGCGAGCCATTGAGCACTGCCAAGGCGGCACGGTGCTCGCAGTGCGACAGCGCCAGCGTGATCGCCCAACCGCCTTGGCAGTTGCCGTAGACGATCGCGGCCTTGCCTCGGTGGCGCTTGGCCACCATGTCGATGAATGTGGCCAGGGTCTGGACGACTGCGCCCATGGTCTGGCCCTCGACGGGCTCCGGATCGAACACTACGAAGTACACGGGATGGCCTTCGAGCAGTGCCATGCCAACTTCAGAATCGCGTTTGAAGCCGCCAATGCCAGGGCCATGGCCGGCGCGTGGATCGACCACCAGCACCGGCGCGGCGCCTTTGCGCACATGCTTCTCCAAGGCGTCGGTGTGAACCGCCCCGGATTTTGAGGAGGCTCCTTCGATTGAGAATGGAGCCAAGATGAGGAAGTCCCCGAAGTTTTCCCCCGAGGTGATCGAGCGTGCGGTGCGCATGGTCTTCGACGCCAAGGACCAGTACCCGTCGCAGTGGGCGGCGATCGAGTCGATTGCGGCCAAGATCGGCTGCACGGGCGAGACGCTGCGCAAGTGGGTCCGCCAAGGCGAGCGCGACAGCGGCGTGCGCCCCGGTTCCACGACGGCCGAGCAGCAGCGCATCAGAGAGCTCGAGCGCGAGGTGCGCGAGCTGCGCAAGACCAACGAGATCCTGAAGCTGGCCAGCGCGTATTTCGCCCAGGCGGAGCTCGACCGCCATCACAAGAGGTGAACGCCTTCATCGACGAGCACCGCGCTCGTTGCGGGGTCGAGCCGATCTGCACAGCGCTGCAGGTCGCCCCATCGGCGTATCGCCAGCACGCAGCGCGCCAGCGCAATCCCGCGCTGCTGCCAGCGCGGTCCAAGCGTGATGCCCAGTTGCTGCCCGAGGTGCAGCGTGTCTTCGAGCAGAACCTGCAGGTCTACGGCGCCGACAAGGTCTGGCGCCAGTTGCAACGCGAGGGTCTGGCAGTTGCGCGCTGCACCGTCGAGCGGCTGATGCGGCAGGCCGCACTGCAAGGTGTGCGGCGCGGCAAGTCGGTGCGCACCACCGTGCCCAATGCCAAGGCGGCGTGCCCGCTGGACCGGGTGAACCGGCAGTTCCAGGCGGAGCGGCCGAACCAGCTGTGGGTAGCTGATTTCACCTATGTCTCGACCTGGCAGGGTTTCGTCTACGTCGCCTTCGTCGTCGACGTCTTCGCACGCTACATCGTGGGCTGGCGGGTCAGCACCTCGATGCAGACCGACTTCGTGCTCGACGCGCTGGAGCAGGCGCTGTACGCACGCCGGCCCGGGCGTGACGGGCCCCTGGTGCATCACAGTGACCGCGGCTCGCAGTACGTCTCGATCCGCTACAGCGAGCGGCTGGCCGAGGCCGGCATCGAGCCATCGGTGGGCAGCACGGGCGACAGCTACGACAACGCATTGGCCGAGACCATCAACGGGCTGTACAAGGCCGAGATCATCCATCGGCGCGGGCCCTGGAAGACCCGTGAGGCGGTCGAACTGGCCACGTTGGAGTGGGTCTCGTGGTTCAACCACCATCGCCTGCTGGAGCCCATCGGTTACATCCCGCCGGCCGAGGCCGAGGCCAACTACTGGAGGCGCCAAGCGCCGGCCTCATCCACAACCAAGCCTGCCCGAGCGGCAGCGCAGTAGGAGGGTTGAACCATGAGTACATGGCCCAACCGGGGGGCCTCCGGCGGCCCCTGCGGGGGGGCTGGAATAATGAAAACGCAAACAGCCAAAAGAAGTCAGACCATGCCGGTTTGACTCAAGCCAACAGGCCTCCTTGAAAGCCGGTGCGGTTCACAGCCCGTATGTAGACCTATAAGGCTGCGACACAAGCTCAGCCGAGTGCCGCTGAGTCAGCCGCGATGCCCCTTCTGAAGCAAAGAGTAGAGGCGTGCAACTTCATTGCTGGTGATGGCGATGTTCCGGCCGTCCTTCGCAACCACGGACGTACCGATCTTCTGATACGTCGCGCGGCCAAAACGGTCTTCCTGCGCCATGAGGCCGTCTTTGAAGATGTAGAGCGTTCCTCCATCGGCCAACGGAATCATCTCCTTGGCAGCCTGGACTGCGGCATCACCGGCGAACACCGGTGCGGAAAGCGCGCCCAACAGAGTGGCGAGGACGATATAAGACTTCATGATCAGCTCCTTTGTGAAACGACGGCAACTTGCGTCGCGTCATCACTGTAGGAGCTTGTCGCTTTCCAAGCGATTGCGCCATGATTACATTGCGTTAATGCGGCGTCCCCAAAGAGACAGGCTCTGCAAGCAGCGAACACACCGAAACGGCATGCTCCCGCCGAAAGCCCTTGGACCACCGGCTCGTCATAGGACTTCCCGCTCGCAGTAAATGGCCCATCCAAGGCGTGTTCACCGAGCAAGCCGGGCGACGTTGGCACACGAGCCCTGGGCCACTCGCACATCAAGCACCTGATTTTGGCCACGCGGACGGGGCTCTGCATGCGTGCCGTCAACCGAAGTAGTACAGCCCGAGCTGTTCCGTGCCCGAGCGCTCAGAGACATCCACGCGGCTGCACCACCTTGGTCGACGACATCGACTGAAATGCCACGGCCATCAGTTCAAGCTCCACCCGCGCTCTTTCAAACGGGGACACGCGGGTCAACGGTGGGCCTTGCGCCGAAGGAACGGTCGGCCAGACCATAGTAGTCCGCCCAGACAGGCTCACGTGAGCGTGCAGGCTCTTGCCCCGCAATCAGTGGCAGGAGCCGCAGCAGCCCCCTCGCTTGACAGCGGATGCCGGCGCAGCAGCCGGCGCGTTCACCTGAGCGGGCGAATACCCAGCGTCGGCAATCGCCTTCTGGACGATGCCCGCGTTCGCATCGGTTGCCACGCTCACCAAATGGCGGCCCAGGTCGACCTGGACATCTGCACCTGGGTCGATGGTCTTGACCGCCTTGGTGATGGTGCTGGCGCAATGGCCGCAGGTCATATCGTTCACTTCGAATGCAAGCATTGGTTCTCTCCGTCAGTGGTTAGGTGCTGCTGACTCTAGACCTTGCCATCGTGGCAATGTCAAGTGTCAGTTTCTGGCCTCCCATCGAGGGCCCACTCCAAGCGGAGCAGACGCTGGGCTTCTCATCGAGCATCTCGTAAAGTGAAGCCGCCGCGGCGCTGCGCGGCGGCTTCATCTTGTACGAGGTTGGATGCTCTTCGGCTCTCCGCCGTTCGCCCTAACCGACAATCAGCCTCCACTGTAGAGCTGCATGCGTGCGTTCCGCTCCGCCGGCGTCTCGCTCAGCAGCTCGCGAACCACTTCTTCGCGCGTCTTGCCCGGTCCGGCACTGGGCACCGGAGGCGGGTAGCTGCCCTCGCCGAAATTGAGGAGTCCCTGCTGTACCGCAGCCTCGGCCTCGGCTCGGACCTGCGCACGGGTTTTCTCGCTCTTGAAGTGATCCGCGTGAACGACCACGCCGACTTCGTCGCTAGTCGGATGCAAGTATTCAGCCGAGGCCATTCCCGGCAACCCCAGGGCGGCAGCCGCGGCTACGGCTGCAATCATGGAAGAGATGGAGTGGCTACGTTGAGTCATGATATACGTCCAGCGAACTGAGGCGAACATGCGGAAGGCTGCAATGCGGATGAGGATGGGTCGGCAGTCCGTGTCCGCTTGCCCATTGTTTCCCGGTAGCTGAAAAATCACCATGCATCACGACCACTCCTCCCCCCATACCAGCGATCGACGCAGTGGCTTCTGGCGTTCGCGCTACACCCTGGGAATGCTCGTCCTCGGTATCGTTGCCGGGTACTTCCTCTGGACCGAACACCGGGCCCATCTACAGCAGTGGTGGCCCTATGCGCTGCTGTTGGCCTGTCCGCTGATGCACGTATTCATGCACAAGGGGCATGGCGGACATGGCAACCAATCCCCTGGGTCCGACGAGGGCAGGCGGTCGAATTCCGACAGGGACTGACCATGGGCCGCGCGGGGTAGGCCTTATGCCTGCGTCTCTTTGACCGCTTCGCCTCTCTTCGGCCGTTCAGCCAGTCCGAACGCGGTTGCACACGCAACTGACATGCTATGCCAGCAGGAAGGGCCCACTGCATTCTCCGGGTCTGCCACAAGTGAGCGTGCCGCGCGCCGCACCTCCGTTCGCATGGGATCGCTTGGCTGCACTTGGGAACCGCCGGCGAACCGCAAAGTCGCATCCTGCAACACAGGTACCTGGAGGGAGCGAACCATGAAGCTGAAGCAGTTGGTCTGGATCACGACAGGACTGCTTGCTTTGATCGCCACAGCGGCAGGCAGCTACTTCCATCTTCTCAAGAGTGCTCCGCCAGCGGTTCCGCCCACCCGCAGCCTCCGGCCAGAAGATCCGCAGGTGCTGCGACTCGGCGCCGCGATCTATGCACAGCAATGTGCGGCCTGCCATGGGGTCAAGGGCGAAGGCCAGCCCAACTGGCGTGACCGCGGACCTGATGGTCTCTTGCCAGCGCCGCCCCACGACCCCAGCGGCCACACTTGGCATCACCCCGATGAACAGCTGTTCGCCATCACCAAATATGGCTTGGCGAAGTTGATTGAGCAGCCCGACTACCGGACGGCCATGCCGGTCTACGACAAGGTACTGAGCGACGACGAGATCGTGGCCGCGTTGTCATGGATAAAGTCCCAATGGCCTCTTGAAGTTCGGCGCCGTCACGACGTGATCAATTCCCAATACCGCAAGTCGCTGAATCGATAACCAGCACCGCCACCGGATACTGCAATAGGCTAGACGGAATCGCTCGCCAGGATATTGGCTTGACCTTCACACAATGGCAAGGCTAATAATCAAGCCAGAATTTACGAAAGCACGGGTATGAACGACCACACGCATAAGCATACGCACGGCAAAAGGGACGCAGCTTCTTCGGTCGAACGTCCAGTAGCGACCAATGCTGCCGCCGCCATCGATGGCACACCAGGATTGGCTGGTTCCGCAGTTACCTACACCTGCCCGATGCACCCGGAAGTGCGGCAGGACCATCCGGGGCGCTGCCCCAAGTGCCAGATGCACCTGGTCCCTGAAGGGCAAGTTGCGCATGGCGACCACCGCCACCACGACCACCACGCTCACGCTGCTCGTGAGTCGGCTCCTGTGGCGCCTGCCGCCGCACCGCAGGAAGCGCCTGCCGGCACCACCTATACCTGCCCGATGCACCCGGAAGTCCGGCAGGACCATCCGGGCAATTGCCCCAAGTGCGGCATGACACTGGAGCCGATCATTCCGCTGGATGAAGAGGACAACAGCGAGTTGAAGGATTTTCAGCGGCGCTTCTGGTGGACGCTGCCGCTTACTGTGATCGTCACGGTTCTTGCGATGTGGGGCCATCGCCTTGGCTTGTTCAGCATGGCAACGCAGACCTGGGTCGAATTGTTGCTGTCGCTCCCCGTCGTGCTCTGGACCGGATGGCCATTCTTCGTGCGGGGCTGGCAGTCGATCGTCCACCGCAGCCCGAACATGTGGACCTTGATCGGCCTGGGAACGGCCGCGGCATTCGTCTACAGCGTTGTTGCCACGGTGACCCCGGGTGTGTTTCCCGAATCGTTCGTGGCGATGGGTCGCGTCGCCGTGTACTTCGAGGCCGCGGTGGTCATTATTTCGCTGACCATGCTGGGCCAGATCATCGAGCTGAAAGCCCGCTCCCAAACATCGGCCGCGATCAAGTCCCTGCTGGGGTTGGCGCCGAAGACCGCCCGGCGCATCAATGCGGACGGCAGTGAAGAAGATGTGCCTCTCAACCACGTACACGTCGGCGATCTGCTGCGCGTGCGTCCCGGCGAGAAGATTCCGGTCGATGGCACGGTCACCGAAGGCAGCAGCGCGGTCGATGAGTCCATGCTGACCGGTGAACCAGTACCTGTGACCAAGCGGGTTGGCGACAAGCTGATCGGCGCTACCCTCAACACCAACGGTGCGCTGATCATGCAGTCCGAGAAGGTCGGGGCGGCCACCATGCTGTCGCAGATCGTCCAGATGGTCGCGTCTGCCCAGCGCTCCAAGGCCCCCATGCAACGCATGGCCGACGTGGTGGCGGGCAAGTTCGTCATGGTGGTCGTACTGGTCGCCATCGCCACGTTCTTTGTCTGGGGTCTGTTCGGGCCGGAGCCAAGCTGGGTGTTCGGGCTGATCAACGCGGTGGCTGTGCTGATCATTGCCTGCCCGTGCGCGTTGGGCTTGGCCACGCCGATGTCGGTGATGGTCGCCACCGGCCGCGCCGCGACGCAGGGCGTGCTGTTTCGCGATGCCGGTGCGATCGAAAAGATGCGCGAGGTGGACACCCTGATCGTGGACAAGACCGGCACGCTCACGGAAGGCAGACCCGCGTTCGATACAGCCATTGCGGCTCCGGGCTTCACGCCCGATGAAGTGCTGAGGCTGGCAGCCAGTCTGGACCAGGGCAGCGAGCACCCGCTGGCAGACGCGATCGTCAGCGCTGCGCGAGCCAAGGGCTTGCAACTGGCCAAGCCCTCCGATTTCGAGTCGGGCAGCGGCATCGGCGTGCGCGGAACGGTGGAGGGACGGCGCCTGGCATTGGGCAATACGGCACTGATGGAGCAGGAAGGAGTGGCGGTTTCTGCACTGCGTGCCGACGGAGAACGGTTGCGCGGTGAAGGCGCCAGCATCATGCACTTGGCCGTGGACGGCGTATTCGCGGGCATCCTGGCCGTGACAGACCCCATCAAGGCCAGTACGCCCGATGCCATCCGAACCCTTCACGCGAGCGGGCTGCGCATCGTGATGGCGACTGGAGATGGACTTACCACAGCCAAGGCCGTGGGGGCCAAGCTCGGCATCGATGAAGTGCACGGCGAGGTCAAACCCGCTGACAAGCTGGCACTGGTGGACAAACTGCAAAAGGAAGGCCACGTGGTCGCCATGGCGGGAGACGGCATCAACGATGCTCCGGCCCTGGCCAAGTCCGATGTGGGCGTCGCCATGGGCACGGGCACCGATGTTGCAATGAACAGCGGCCAGATCACCCTCGTGAAGGGTGATCTGCGCGGCATCGCCTCGTCCCGTGAGGTCTCCATCGACACGGTACGCAACATGCGGCAGAACCTGCTGTTCGCCTTTGTCTACAACGGCATCGGTGTACCCATCGCGGCTGGCGTGTTCTATCCGTTCACGGGCTGGCTTCTCTCCCCATTGATCGCGGCGCTGGCGATGAGCCTGAGTTCTGCTTCTGTGATTTTCAATGCGCTTCGGTTGCGCGGTGTGAAGTAGCCCAGGATGATTTGGAGCCGCTATCAAGTCGAACAACTCGAAAATCAAGTCTTCAGATTGATTGACATCAATTCCACAACACAATCACCTGGCTAACATATCCCCATGATCTGCTTTAGACGCATCGTCACGCAATGGGGCCGCTGGATTGCCAGCGGTCTCGTCGTGACCTTGCTCTTTTCGCAGGTCGCATTGGCGATGTATGCCTGCCCCAAACTGGACTCGGACACGCACGTCGCATCAATGCAGATGGCAGGCATGGCCATGGAGGATGCCGCCAGCATGTCCGGTATGTCGGACTGCCACGCCATGCCGGGAACCATGGACGGTGAGGCGCCGCAGTTGTGCCGCGCACATTGCAGCGGCGATGACAAGCCGGTGCCTTCATTGCAAGGCTTGGACGTCCAGACTCTCGCTGCCCAGGCGGTCTGGTTCGCGTACATGCTTCCGGCCGTGATCGAAGCCCACTCGGCAGCCGGGCAGCACGTCGCCTATGTCCCGCCCGACCATCGAGCGGGCTTTCCACCGATCTACCTCACGCTCCAAGTCCTGCGGAATTGACACGCCGATCCGTGCTCGCTGCGCAACCACGCGGCCGGCCATGTGATTTCGTGAACATCAATTCCGAGGACAACCATGTTTACTCCCTTTTTTGGCGCATCCGAGGGGCGCCCGTCGGCGTACGGCCGAGGCACAACGCCGGCCTCGATGCGATTGCATCGTCTGAAAGCTATCAGCATCGCATTGGCGGGCAGTGCGCTTGTTTCGCCTGTAGCCTACGCCCTCGATTTTGCTGAGGCACGCCTTATCGCGGAGCAGCAGAGCCCGCGCATAAGCGCGCAGCAGTTGCAGGTTAACGTCGCCGAATCCGTGCAGAAGGCAGCAGGCTCGCTGCCCGATCCCAAGCTCTCGCTCGGCATCGAAAACTACCCCATCAGCGGCATGGATCGCTGGAGCATGACGCGCGAATCCATGACGATGCAGCGCCTGGCGCTCATGCAGGAAGTGCCCAACAGGGCCAAGCGCGACGCCCAGGTCGCCAGTGCGCAGGCGCGTGTGGATCGAGAGCGCGCGGCGCTGGTTTTGCAGCGATTGCAGATCCGCCAGGAACTCAGCCTGGCGTGGATCGCCGCGCAGGCGGTGGAGCAACGGGAGATACTGCTGACGGAACTGCTCGCGGAGAACCAGCGCCTGCAAGACAGTCTCCCCGCTCGCGTCGCCGGCGGCACGGCCCAGGCTGGCGACCTGTTGGTCGCGCAACAGGAGGCGCTGACACTCACGGACCGCCGTGACGATCTACAGCGGGACCGGGCCAAGGCCAGGGCCGCATTGCGGCGCTGGGTGGGCTCCAGGGCCGACGAAGCACTGCAAGGCGATCCAGGCCCGCTCACTCGCCCCGTCGCGCAACTGCGCACAGAACTGGCGAATCACGCGGAGCTTGAACTCTATCCGGCGATGCAAAGCATGGCCCGGGCCGAGTCCCGCGAAGCCCAATCAGAGACCCGCGGCGATTGGGCCTGGGAGATTGCCTATAGCCGGCGTGATCGCCGATGGGGCGACATGGTGTCATTCCAGGTGACATTCGATCTGCCATGGCAGAAGGATCGACGCCAAGTGCCCATGATCGAGGCAAAACGGCACGAGTTGGAGCGTCTGGACGCCGAACGCGAAGACGTGGCGCGGCGGCATTTGCAGGAGTTGGACGACAGCGCCGCCGAACTCCAAGCGTTGAACAGCCAGATCGACCGCCTGCAGACCGCCGGCTTGCAGCTGGTACGGAACCGAGCGGCGCTTGCGTTGAGCAACTACCGATCCGCCAAGGGGGACCTGAGCGCTGTGCTCAGTGCACGCGCCCAGGTGCTGGAGACGCGCATGCGTCTGATCGACCTCGGAGCGCAGCGCGACAGCCTCGTCGCCCGACTGAACAGCCTGATCGCGGACTGAGTGGAGACCCTCGCCATGAATACCTCTTCGAGAAACATTCTTGCCGGCTTGACGCTGGTTGCTGCCGGTATTGCCGTTGGATGGGGCGTCCCCCAATGGCGCGCCGGCCACCTCAGCGGCTCCCCCGCTGCCAACATCACCGTTGCAAGCGCTCCGACCGAGCGCAAGGTGCTGTATTGGTACGACCCGATGGTGCCGACCCAGAAGTTCGACAAGCCCGGCAAGTCGCCCTACATGGACATGCCGTTGATGCCGAAGTACGCGGATGAAGACACGCAAGACAGCACGGGCCTCAGCGTGTCGGCGCAAGCGGTGCAAGCCCTGGGGCTGCGTACAGCCGAAGTCCTGCAAGGCAAGATCGGCGCAGATGTGAACGTCGTGGGCACCGTGCTGCTCAACGACCGCGACGTCAGCATCGTGCAGGCGCGGACCGCTGGCTTCGTCGAGCGTGTCTACGCACGGGCTGCGGGCGACGTGATCGCAGCAGGGGCACCGCTGGCTGACCTATTGCTGCCGGAGTGGATCGCCGCACAGCGCGAGTTTCTCTCGGTTCGCGCGATGGGCGACGCACCGTTGACCGCAGCTGCCCGCCAACGGCTGCTGCTGCTCGGCATGCCGCAAGCCCTGATCGCCCAGGTGGAGCGCACAGGCGAGCCCAAGGGGCTGTACACGGTCACAACACCTCAAGGCGGCTTGGTGGCCGAACTGATGGTGCGCCAGGGCATGACGGTTTCCGCCGGGGAAAGCCTGGCCAGGGTGAATGGCTTGGCCACGGTGTGGATCGAAGCGGCCGTCCCCGAAGCACAAAGCGGACCATTGCAGGTCGGCCAAACGGCGCAGGTCCGGCTGGCGGCGTTTCCCGGTGAAGTGCTCCAGGCGCGCATCGTGAGCATCCTGCCCGAAGCCAACCGCGACACCCGTACGGTGCGAGTGCGGCTTGAAATGGCCAATCCCGGCCAGCGCCTGAAGGCCGGCATGTCCGGCCAGATCGCGCTCAAAGGCAACGAACAGCCCGCGCTGCTCGTTCCCAGCGAGGCGGTCATCCGCACCGGCAAGCGCGCACTGGCCTATGTGGTCGATGGACCCGGCAAGTTCCATCCCGTGGAGGTCCAGGTGGGCGCGGAGGTAGGCGATCAACTGGTGGTCAACGGCGGGCTCGCGGCGGGACAGCAGGTGGTGGCCTCGGCGCAGTTCCTGATCGATTCGGAAGCCAGCCTGCGGGGCGTGCTGCCTGCAGGTGCCGCGGCGTCCGCACCTGCATCGCCGCACAACGGGCACGGCACATCGTCGCCACCGGCCGCGGCCACCAACGCTTTCGTGGTGCGCGGCGTGATCGAGGAGATGTCGCCCACCGAGCTGACGCTGGCGCACGAGGCCGTGCCAGCCCTCCAATGGCCGGCCATGACCATGGGCTTCAAG
>Ga0228535_1002321_pt1 | contig 19085 bp, 18 predicted proteins | sample SJ1metagenome_FD_168457 | JGI IMG/M metagenome (GOLD analysis project Ga0228535, IMG submission 168457) | Enriched culture of PCE-dechlorinating microbial communities from Ithaca, New York, USA - SJ1 | ecosystem: Engineered > Modeled > Simulated communities (microbial... > Unclassified | place... | reverse complement strand
AACCCCGCCCCCTGAGGGGGCGGGGTAAAGCGTGGGAGAGAAAAGAGCCTGTAGTGACCTACGCTACAGCCAACCCGCCTATCTGCGCCGCCCGCCGCAACCTTTCGGCTACGACGGAGAGTTACGACAACCGGGCTGACCTTTGCTTGACTGTCACAGATACCTGAGGATCCGACAGTGATCTTTCGACCACTGCCGAACCCCAGAGATACGCAAACTAAGTTTGGCGTAAAACCTGCGGCACCTGTGACAATCTTAGCTCGACCATTATCCATCCCTTGGCCGCCGACAACAATCCGAACAGACTGCTGCCGACAGCATGGGGAACAGATAATGATCTGCCCGCCGGCTAATACCGAGCCGTTTGACCCGATATTAACCTTTGGCCGACCACCGGATAACCCGTTTGGATCATCCGGCAGTCTGGGCTCGGCCATTACAGACCCTTACACCGCTAATTTGTCCATTCTTCTCGCCTTATATAGCAGGTAATTTGTGGTCTTTTTTTGCATAACACTCGCCTGATTATACTAAAATAGCGGCAGAGACGGTAAGTTTACGACAGGAACGACAGTGACAGGTGAAGGAGGGGATCGCTATCGACGACGGGATTTTGGTTCGGCTGGCGGCAAGCCTGCCGCCCGGCCGGGTACGCCTGGCCGAGCCGCTGGCACCTTATACGACGTTCCGCATCGGCGGTCCCGCCGATGCCTTGGTTTTGCCGGAGAATATCGCGGAACTGCAGTCCGTGCTGCGGTACTGCGCGGACTGCGGGCTTCCTGTTTTCATCCTCGGCCGGGGCTCTAATCTGCTGGTGCGCGACAAGGGGGTTCGGGGAGTTGTCGTCAAGCTGGCCGGAGAGTTCACCCGGACTGAGGTAAGCGGAACAGCGGTCACGGCCGGGGCCGGCGTTCCGCTCGCCGAAACGGCCAGGCTCGCCTGGCGGCACGGCCTGGGCGGAATGGAGTTTGCCCATGGCATCCCGGGTACTGTCGGCGGCGCGGTGGTCATGAACGCGGGGGCGTACGACGGGGAAATGAAGGATATTGTCACCGGCGCTAAAGTCGTCGACCGGCAGGGTAACTGCCGTGAAATCGACCAGGCAGAGCTGTCTTTCGGGTACCGGCACAGCGCGCTGCAGGGTGACGACTTGATCGTAGCGATGGTGGCCTTGAATTTGTATCCGGCCGACCCGGATGCTATCCAGGCTAAGATGGACGAATTGGCGGCGCGGCGCCGTGCCAAGCAGCCGCTCGACCTGCCGAGCGCCGGCAGCACTTTCCGGCGGCCGCCCGGCTACTACGCAGGGACACTCATTGATCAGGCCGGCCTGAAGGGACGGCGGGTCGGCGATGCCCAAGTTTCGGAGTTGCACGCCGGTTTCATCGTCAACCGCGGGCAGGCGACGGCGGCCGATGTCCTTGCCTTGATTGCGATAGTGCAGGCAGAAGTCCGGCAACAGTTCGGGGTGATGCTGGAGCCCGAATTGAAAATAGTCGGCGAAGCTTAGCCGGGGAGGGGTGGATATGCTGCATATCGTTTTGGTTGAACCGGAGATACCGCACAATACCGGCAATATCGCCCGGACCTGCGCCGCCACCGGCTGCCGTCTGCATTTGGTACGACCGCTCGGATTTTCCACCGCCGACCGGTATTTGAAGCGGGCGGGACTTGACTACTGGCCGCTTGTGACCATTACCTACTGGGACAGCTTTGCCGAACTGCGGTCGGCTTTTCCGGACCGGACGTTTTACTATGCGACGACGGAGGGCCGGCAGAACTATACGGAAGTAAAATACGCGGCCGGCGACTTCCTTGTTTTCGGCAAGGAAACGGCCGGCCTGCCGCCGGAACTCATTCGGGCGAATCTGCCGTACTGCATCCGGATTCCAATGACGGCCGACACGCGGGCCCGTTCGCTTAATCTTTCGAACGCTGTGGCGATCGTTGCCTACGAAGCGCTGCGGCAGTTGGGCTTCCCGGATCTCGCCTGACGCCGGCTGGTCCTTTCGCCGGGTCCGATGGCGGACCAGCCGGGATGCCCTCATCCCGGCTTTCGGCTGCTGCTTGGATTGCGGCCAGAATTACGGCTGGATCGATGCCGCCGTAGTATCGCAAGTCGCCGTTGATCAGAATGAGCGGCGGCGTGTAACCGGCGGCGACCAGCCGCTGTGCAGCCGGATAGAACTCGATGGGAGTATCGAACAAATCGATAAACCGCAAGTCGGTGACCTTCACCAGACCGTTTTGCCTGAGTTGTTTTTCCAGGTCGCGGTACAGTCCGCCGACAGTTCGGACTGCCGACGTGGGCTTATCCCGACAGCAGCCGCCACAGGCCCCGCAGCCACCCGTCGTCCGGGACGCACCGGCATCCGGGTGCGGCGATGCCGCCAACCGGGAACAGCCGCCGCAGCCGCCGGCTTGTCGGGGACAGCCGGCGCCGCTCAGTTCACACCCAATAGCGAAGATTTCCACAGTGATTGGTTTGCTCATCTTAACCTCCTGACAAAACTAGTTTATTACCCGGATAAGGCGGAATTATTCTTTTTTATTACCGGGACCGCCGGCCGGAATTAAGAACGGAGAAGGGACGCGTCCCTTCTCCGTTCCGCTTGCCAGGTTCTTCAGCTTCCGCCGGAAGCAAGCATCAAACCTAGGACGGCGCCCAACAGAATGCCGGCCGCAGGCTGGCAGAAGATTGATCAGGTGGGGCCGATCCGGCGGACGAGAGCGCTGAAAACGAAGCCGAGGATCCCGCCAAGCACGATCCCAATTATCGCTTTCGGAAGCATTTGCGACCCTCCTCGGATTGCGGGTATGAATTTCTCCGTAATACTTAATATATAATTAGCTGCGGCAAGCTATTCTCCTTTTCGGGTTAAGAGACGGCGGCGCGGTTTACTGGAAAGAAGGCGGGGAAGCGATGCTGATCGGGGTTCTGGCCGATACCCATATCCCAAAACGGGCAAAACGGATCCCGGCACCGGTCCGGCAGGCTTTTGCCGGGGTGGATCTGATTCTGCACGCCGGTGATATCTTGGCGGAGTCCGTGCTGGAGGAACTGGCGCTGACCGCCCCGGTGGAAGCAGTGGCCGGGAACGGTGATCCGTCCGAACTGGCAGCCGTTCTGGGCCGGAGGAAACTGTTGGTCGTGGCGGGATGTCGGATCGGCCTCGTCCACGGCGACGGGGATGAGCTGACGACGCGGCGGCGGGCGATGCTCGCTTTTCCGGAAGCCGATTGCATCGTATTTGGTCACAGCCATATCCCCTGCAATCTGACCGAAAACGGGCAACTGCTCTTTAATCCCGGTTCACCGACGGACCGGCGCCGTTCGCCCCGGCCTTCCTACGGGCTTCTGCGGGTGGCCGGCGGCGCGGTGAACGGCGAAATCATCTATTTTTAATCCTCTTTTTCACCCAACCGACAGCCCGTTCATAAGATACAGCAGCAAGCGATAGGGGGGAAGAGGATGGCACCGCGCACCATTGAGACATTTGCCTATTATACCGGGACGGTCCAGTCCGGCCGCGCTTATGAGAACATGGTTGAGTTTAGCGAATATTTGACGTATATCGGCATCTTCAATTACGATATAACTCCGGACGGTACCCTGACGGGGGAGACCAACCCGTCCCTGATTGCCGAGGCCCAGTCTCTTGATATCGCCGTCCTGGCGGTGATAACCAATTTTGTCAACGGCGAGTTCAGTCCGGAGCTCGCTCACACCGTTTTTGCCGATCCGGCCGTGCGGGCGCGTCTCGTCGATGCGATTTATCGGCTGATCGTCGAGAATAATTACGACGGGGTCAATCTGGACATTGAAAACGTGGCGCCGGAAGACCGGGAACTGTTCACAACTTTTGTCCGCGAATTGTCGGAGCGTCTCCGGCCGGAAGGGCTGGTCATGTCCATGGCCGTCCCGGCGAAGACGGGCGAATTCCCGGAGCGGGAATGGATCGGCGCCTTTGATTATGCGGCGCTTGCCCCGCTCAACGATTGGCTCATGATTATGACTTACGAATATCACTGGGCCGGCGGCGAGCCCGGTCCGATCGCGCCGATACCCTGGATGAGAGAAGTTCTCGATTTCGCTTTGACCCAGATTCCGCCCGAGAAGCTGCTGCTCGGCATCCCGCTCCACGGTTACGACTGGATTGTCCCGCCGCCGGCCGGTTTTTTTGCCCGGGGTATTTCCTACGAAGGGGCAACCCGATTGGCGGAGGAATATGAAGTGCCGGTGCAGTGGGACGACGTGGCCAAGGAACCGTTTTTCTTTTACGTTTCCGACGGCGAAAAGCACGAGGTATGGTTCCAAAACCCGAACAGCCTTTACGCCAAGATGGAACTCGTCGACGATTATGGCCTCCGGGGGCTTGGCCTGTGGCCGCTCGCCTTTGCCTTTCCCGAATTCTGGGCCGAACTCGCCGAGTTGTTCACCGTCAACAAGCTCCAATAACCGCCCGCCGGGCGGTTATTTTTTGGTCTCGGGTAAAAACCGTGTGCGAGGGAAAACTTGTCCGTACGAAAGAGATAAGCGGGGAAAAAAGTGCCAAGGGAGGCGGATTCTTTCCAGAAGCATATTCGACATACTAGATGTTGTAGATTATAATTAAATAGCAAACAATATATAGTAGAAAAAAGCGTAAACGCACTGCGCTATCTGGGGGAGGGAGACAAGTTGCAAGTAACGAGCAACGCTTTGACCGTTCTGGAGAGAAGGTACCTGAAAAAACAGGACGGCAAGGTAATTGAGACACCGGAAGATATGCTGCGGCGGGTAGCCGACAATATCGCAGCGGTGGAAGGCGAGGTTTACGGCAAGGACGCTGCCGCGGTTCAGGCCATAGCGGAAGAGTTTTTTGCGGTGATGGATAACCTGACTTTCATACCCAATTCGCCGACGCTGATGAACGCGGGTCGGGAGTTGCAGCAATTGTCGGCCTGTTTCGTCCTGCCGATCGAGGATTCGATGGAAAGCATCTTTGACTCCATCAAGAACGCCGCCCTGATTCATAAAAGCGGCGGCGGTACCGGCTTTGCCTTTTCCCGCATCCGTCCCCGCAACGACCAGGTCCTCACGACCGGCGGAGTTGCCAGCGGGCCGATCTCCTTCATGAAGGTGTTCAACGCGGCGACCGATGCCGTCAAGCAAGGCGGTACCCGCCGGGGGGCGAACATGGGCATTCTCCGGGTCGACCACCCCGACATCGTTTCTTTTATTACGTGCAAACGGGACAACCGGGAAATCACCAACTTCAATATTTCGGTCGGGATTACGGAAGAATTTATGCAGGCGGTGGAGGCGGACAGCGAGTACGAACTTCTTAATCCGCGGACCGGTGAGCCGGCCGGACGACTGCCGGCCCGGCAGGTTTTCGACTTGATTGTGGAGCAGGCCTGGAACAACGGCGAACCGGGCATCATTTTCCTCGACCGGATGAATAAAGATAATCCGACCCCCAAGCTCGGGCGAATCGAGAGCACCAATCCCTGCGGCGAGCAGCCGCTTCTCCCTTACGAGTCCTGCAACCTCGGCTCGGTGAATCTGGCTCAGATGGTGCGCAGCAAGGGCCGGAAAATCGAAATCGACTACCCCAAAATCCGCCGGACCGTCCGGACGGCCGTGCGGTTCCTGGATGATGTGATTGACGCGAACTGCTACCCGCTGCCGATGATTGCCGAGATGACTAAAGGCAACCGGAAGATCGGTCTCGGGGTGATGGGATTCGCGGACATGCTCATCCTGCTCGGTATCCCTTACGATTCGGAAGAGGCGGTAAGAACGGCCGAAGCGGTGATGCAGTTTATCGACACGGAAGCCAAGAAAATGTCGGTGGAGCTGACAGCCGAAAGAGAAGTTTTCCCCAACTTTGCCGGCAGTATTTATGACCGGCCGGACGGAATGCGGTTGCGGAACGCCACGGTGACGACGATTGCCCCGACCGGGACCATCTCGATCATTGCCGGCGTCTCCAGCGGAATCGAGCCGCTCTTCGCCGTTTCCTTCACCCGGACCGTAATGGACAACGATGCCCTGATTGAAATTCACCCCCTGTTCGAAGCGGCGGCGCAACAAGGAGGTTTTTACAGCCGGGAATTGATGGAAGAGATCGGACGGACCGGAAACATTCAGGCGATCGAAGAAATCCCGCCCGCCGTCCGGGATCTGTTCGTGACCGCCCACGATATCAGCCCCGAATGGCATATCCGGATGCAGGCGGCTTTTCAGAAGTACACCGACAACGCCGTGTCCAAAACGGTTAATTTTTCGCACGAGGCAAAGCCGGAAGATATCCGAGAAGTTTTCCGGCTCGCCTACGAACTGGGCTGTAAGGGCGTGACCGTTTACCGCGACGGCAGCCGGGAAGCGCAGGTGCTGAGCACACCGGCGACGAAGGAAGCGGCAGGGCCGGAATCGGTCTTCAAACCGCGGCCCCGCCCGAACGTCACCATCGGCATGACGGAAAAAGTAAAAATCGGCTGCGGCAATTTGTACATCAATGTCAATTCCGACGAACAGGGGATCTGCGAGGTATTCACCAACACCGGACGGCACGGCGGCTGCGCTTCCCAGTCCGAGGCGACCAGCCGGCTCATTTCCATCGCGCTGCGCTCCGGCATCCCGACGGAAGTGATTGTGGAGCAGCTGCGGGGTATCCGCTGCCCGGCCTGCGTTCGGCGCGACGGCATCAATGTGACTTCCTGCCCGGACGCCATCGGGCGGTCGATCCAGAAATACATCGAACACGAGCAGAACGGTCACCTCCGGCCGGAAGCAGCGGCGGCGCAGTTCATCGCCGCCGAGGCGGAGCACCGCAACCACAAAGCGGCGCCCAAGGCGAACGTCTGCCCGGAATGCGGCAGTCCCATCACTTACGAAAGCGGTTGCGTGACCTGCCTTTCCTGCGGATACTCCAAATGCGGCTAAGCGAGCTGCGCTGAGCCAAAATGTAAGCTGTGTAAGCAAGACCCGCCGGGTGGACTTCCCGGCGGGTCTTGTTCATCTTTCGCTTAAATAAAGGCTTTGCCCGGTTTGAACATGGTTACCGTTTTAGCGGGGATCCGGATGGATTTACCGGTGCGGGGATTCCGGCCGGTCCTGGCCGCCCGCCGGCGGACCTTAAAGGAGCCGAAGCCTACTATCCGGACATCCTTGCCGGTATGGACGGTTTCCGAGACGACGGAGAGAAAGGCATTCACGACCTTCAAGGCCTCTTTTTTGGTGACACCGGCCTTTTCGGCTATAGATGCCACCAGTTCCGTTTTGTTCATTCTTTTTCTTTTCCTCCCTTCTTATTTCCCGGTCTGCGCAAAATAAATAGCCCCGCCGAAGACTACGTCAACTGCGTGGGCTAACGTCCGCTTCTCCGGCAACCTGGCGGTCATGACAGCGTCGGGCTGTTTTAGACCCATGGTTTTGCGCCCCCGGCTTTCGCTGGGTTTGCCTTTATACAGAAATGCCTTATGCAAATGTCAGGCGAGACCTCTACCAGCATCATACAACATCCAACAAATTGTGTCAATAATTGCCACCAAATTGTCGGCGGACTTTTCAGGCAATTTCCGCCTGCATACCCTGGGCCAGTATTATCCGCCGGACGGCGGCCAGCTTAGCCGCATCCGGGGGGGCGACACCGGCCAGAGTGTAGGGCAGACCGAGGTTTTCCCATTTGTGTTCGCCCAGACGGTGGTACGGCAGCAATTCCAGGCGCTGCAGGGACGGCAGCCGGCCCAGGAAACGGCCGAGCCGGGCAAGATGTGCGGTGTCATCCGTATAGCCCGGGACAACCACGTGCCTGACCCAGAATGGGAAGCCTTGCCGAGCCAGGAAGCGGGCCAGCCGCAGAACTTTTCGGTTGCTTTGGCCGCAGAGAGCCAGATGGCAGTCGGCATCGATATGCTTGATGTCGAGCAGGATCAGGTCGAGGCAGGAAAGGAGCGGGGCAAGCGCCGCCGGTTCAATCCAGCCGGCCGTATCCAGGGCGGTGTGAATGCCTTTGGCCTGGCAGGCAGCCAGAAGCTCGCGCAGGAAAGGCAACTGCAGGACGGGTTCGCCGCCGGAGATGGTCACGCCGCCGCCGGATGCCGCGAAATAGGGAAGGTAGCGCTCGATTTTGGCCATGACCTGAGCGACGGTGTAGGGAGTGCCGCCGCTCAGATCCCAGGTATCCGGGTTATGGCAATAGCGGCAGCGCAGGGCGCAGCCCTGCATGAAGACGACGAAGCGGATGCCCGGGCCGTCGACGGTGCCGAAGGACTCGAAGGAGTGGATGCGGCCGATAGTCTCCATCTCTTACCCCTCCTCACATACTCGCATGGAAGGTGCGGGCCAGTATCTCCTCCTGCTGCGCGCGGGAAAGCCGGGTGAAGTTGACGGCGTAGCCGGAAACGCGGATGGTCAGCTGCGGGTAGTTTTCCGGTGCCCGCATGGCGGCAATGAGGGTTTCCCGGTCGAGGACATTGACGTTCAGATGATGCGCCGGCTGGAAGAAATAGCCGTCGAGCAGGCCGGTCAGATTCCGCTGCCGGTCAGGTTCCGTTTTGCCCAGAGCGGGAGGAACGACGGAAAAAGTGCAGGAAATCCCGTCCTGACAGGCGGCGTAAGGAAGCTTGGCGACCGAATTAAGCGACGCGAGCGCGCCGGCCCGGTCCCGCCCGTGCATCGGATTGGCGCCGGGAGCGAACGGCTCGCCGGCTTTGCGCCCGTCCGGGGTGGCCCCGGTCTTCTTACCGTAGACGACATTGGAAGTAATCGTCAGGACGGAAAGCGTAGGTTTGGCACCGCGATAAGCCGGATGACGGTGCAGTTTCGCCGTGAAGGCTTCAACCAACTCGACGGCAAGGGAGTCAACCCGGTCGTCGTCATTTCCGTACTGGGGGAATTCCCCTTCGGTTTGGAAATCGACGATGATCCCGGCCGCGTTGCGGAGCGGTTTTACCCGGGCGTATTTGATCGCGCTCAACGCGTCGGCGGCCACGGACAGGCCGGCGATGCCAAAAGCCATGAGCCGGTCGACCGCAGTGTCGTGCAGGGCCATTTGCAGTTTTTCGTAGGCGTATTTATCGTGCATATAGTGGATGATATTCATAGTATCGACGTAAAGGGCACAGAGCCAGTCAAGCAGCCGGTCGAACTTTTCCCGCACCTCGGGATAAGCAAGATATTCGCCCTGCACCGGCTCGGACGGCGGTGCTACCTGTTGTCCGTTCAGCTCATCCCGCCCGCCGTTTAAGGCGAGCAGGAGCGCTTTGGCCAGATTGCACCGGGCGCCGAAGAACTGCATCTGCTGTCCCAGACGCATAGCCGACACGCAACAGGCGATCCCGTAGTCGTCCCCGTACTCCGGCCGCATAATATCGTCGTTTTCGTACTGGATGGAACTGGTGGTCAGGGAGATGGTCGCACAGTAACTTTTAAAAGTAACCGGCAGATGCTTGGTCCACAGGACGGTCAGATTCGGCTCGGGGGCCGGGCCGAGATTCTCCAGCGTACGGAGGAAACGAAAAGAGGTTTTCGTGACCAAGTGCCGTCCGTCCAGTCCGGCGCCGCCGATAACCTCGGTAATCCAGAGCGGGTCGCCGGCGAACAGTTCATTGTAATCCGGTGTCCGCAGCTCCCGCGCGAGGCGAAGCTTGATCACGAACTGGTCAATCAGTTCCTGCGCCGAACTTTCATTGAGTACGCCGGCCGCCAAATCCCTTTCCAGGTAAATGTCGAGGAACGTGCTGACCCGGCCGAGCGACATCGCCGCGCCGTTTTGCTCTTTGATCACCGCGAGATACGCGAGGTACAGCCATTGCACGGCTTCCGCCGCGGCTGCCGCCGGACGGCCCAGGTCAAATCCGTATGAGCGGCCGAGTTCTTTCAGTTCGGTCAGGGCCGTGATCTGGTCGTGCAGTTCCTCACGCCGCCGGATATTCTCCTCCGTCATGGGCGCGGTGGCTGCCTGGCGGTCAGCCTCCTTGCAGGCGATTAACCGGTCGACGCCGTACAAGGGCACCCGCCGGTAGTCGCCGATGATCCGGCCCCGCCCGTAAGCGTCGGGCAGCCCGGTAATCACGCCGGATTTGCGGGCCCGGAGCATTTCCGGCGTGTAGGCGGCAAAAACGCCTTCGTTGTGGGTGCGCCGGTAGCGGGTGAAGGTGTCACGGATCCTTTCGTCAATTTGATAGCCGTAGGCGGCGCAGGCCTGTTCCGTCATCCGGATGCCGCCGTACGGGTTGATGGCCCGCTTGAGCGGCAGGTCCGTCTGCAGTCCGACGATTACCTCCCGGTCCCGGTCGATGAAACCGGGTGGGAAGGCATTGATAGCGGTGACGGTGGCGGTATCGACGGCGTATACTCCGCCACGGGCCGCTTCCTCCCGCAGCAATTCGCGGCAGTTCTGCCAGAGTGCCGCGGTTCGCTCCGACGGTGGGGCGAGAAATTCCGCCCCGCCGTCGTAGGGGCGGTAATTCTGCCGGATGAAAGCCCGGACATCGATGTCTCTCTGCCAGTCTTCACCCCGAAAACCATGCCAAGCATTCTTGTCCATTGCTTCGCCTCCCGTTCTCCGGACGGCGGACAAACAAAAACCGCCCGGGTCAAATAATTGCCCAGGCGGTCGGCATGGCTTAAGTCGCACTCCCTGTGGTTAATTCCACTGCCGCCAGTTATGCGACCTGCTGTATTTCTTTACAGATAAGTATAGAGAAGAAATTGGCGCCTGTCAAGGGGGGGAATTGGGTGTTCGCATAAAGCGGAAAGCATCGACAAACGCTAAAGAAAAGGAGTTTTCCAGTCGGAGGCTTGGGACAATGCAATTGACCGGTTTGTTGCACCGGATCTGGCGTAAGAAACCGCGGTCGGCCGGCAAACCGCGGGAAGCGGCCGCCGCAATGGTGATTGCGGCCGACCTCGCGGCCAACGAGGCGGCGCTGCGGGACCTTTTCCACGACTGCACGGATGCGGTTTTTCGCCCGGTTCGTTTCGGCAAAAGTGGGACAGCGGAAGGGCTGCTCGTTTACCTTGATGTTCTGACCGATGCGCGGACTTTAAACTTGGCCGTCCTGCGGCCGCTGGCGCAGGCGGACTTAAGTACGGCCGCCGGGGTTACGGCGGAGGAACTGAAACGGATAGTTCCCGTAGCGGAAGTAAGCGAAGTAACGGAGTTCGCACCGGCGGTACAGGGAATTTTGTCCGGTGACGCGGTCCTGTTCGTGCGCGGCACGCCGGCGGCTCTCGTCATCAAGGCGCGCGGGTGGAAGAGCCGCGGCGTGCAGAAGATCGAAGATGAACGGGTAATCCTCGGCCCGAAAGAAGGGTTTAACGAAACGGTCCGCGATAATATCGCCCTGATCCGTCAGCGGCTCAAAACGAGCGACCTGAAGGCGGAGCGGTTTGTCATCGGGGAGAAGACGCAAACCGAGGTTGTGTTGATGTACTTGGCCTCCCTGGCCGGGGAGGAAGTGGTTCGCGGTATCAGGGAAAAGCTGGCGGCGATCCGGGTCGACGGGGTCGTCAACCGCGGGGTGATCGTGGAAATGCTGGAAGGGAACATTCTCTCTCCTTTCCCGCAAATTACCGAGACGGAGCGGCCGGACAGCGCCGTCGGAAACCTGCTGGAAGGACGGGTGGCCATTCTGATCGACGGCGTCCCGACCGCGGTGCTGCTGCCGGTCGTATTTGCCCAGTTGTTTCAATCGCCGGACGATTATTACAACCGGCCGCTCCTGGTCACGGCGATTCGTCTGGTCCGGGTGCTCGGCTTTTTTGTGGCTACCACCTTCCCGGCCATCTATGTGGCGATACTGACTTTCCACCACGAGATTATTCCGCCGGAAATGCTGGTGCCGCTTGCCCAGTCACGGGTGGGGCTGCCGTTTTCCCCGCTGACGGAGACGCTGCTGATGGACGTCGCCGTAGAACTGCTGCGTGAGGCGAGCCTCCGTCTGCCCGGCCCGGTCGGGCAGACGATCGGTATCGTGGGAGCGCTGATCCTCGGCGATTCGGCGGTGCGCGCCAACATCGTCAGTCCGATTCTGGTCGTCATCCTGGCCGTCAGCATGCTCGGCTCGTTCACCGTGCCGAACTACAGCGCATCGCTCGGGGTGCGGCTGCTGCGCTTCCCGATTACGATTATGGCCGGCTTCCTCTGAGGGTACGGTATTTCGATCACCTGGGCGGTGATCTTAATCCACCTTTGCGCCCTGGAATCGTTCGGGGCGCCTTACCTGACGCCGATCGCCCCGCTGCGCCTGCGGGATCTGAAAGACTTTATCGTCCGGGCACCCTGGTTTCTGCTGGGCGAGCAGCCGAGCTTTCTGCGAGCCGGTGCCGACCGGGCCGAGACGACGCGGGAGGAAGATGAGCAGGATGAAAGCAATCCCGGAGAATAAAACGCTGACCGATTTTCAGATGTTCACATTTTTGACGGGCATCATCATCGGCACCGGGGTCTTAAGCCTGCCCCGGGTACTGGCCGAAATCGCCGGACACGACCTCTGGCTGTCTCTGCTGCTGGGCGGTCTGTTGATTGGCGCGTCCGGGACGGTTATCGTGTTGCTCTGCCGCCGCTTTCCCCGGGACAATGTGTTCGAAATCAGCGAGAGACTTCTGGGCCGGTTTCTCGGCAAACTGATTATCCTGTACTATATCTTATTCGGCGTGTTCGCTGCGGCTGTGGTCACCCGCATTTTTGGCGATCTGACCCGAACCATTTCGTTTGTCCGGACACCGCGGGTGCTGTTTATCGCGCTGCTTGTCCTCACGCTTGCCTATATCCTGCGGCACGACCTGGTGGTCTTCGGCCGCTATTCGGAGCTGATTTTCTATCTGTTTCTACCGACCCTTTCTTTCTATTTCCTGGAGATCGGGAATATCAACTGGCTGAACTTTCTCCCCGTCGGGGCGGCGGGAGCCGGGAGCATCGTCCGGGCCGTCCTGCCGTCGCTGTACAGTTTTTTCGGCTTTGAGTTCATGCTGGTCTTCTACCCGTTTTTAAAGCAGAAAAAAAACGATATGAAAGTCATGGGAGCCGTAATCGGCTTTGTTTTGCTTGTTTATCTGTTTTCCGCTGTCGCCATCGTCGGTTACTTCGGCGAGATAAGGACGCTTGGGCTGACCTGGCCGTTGCTTGACTATCTGAAAAACGTCCGGCTGCCTTTTTTTGACCGGGTCGAGCAGCTCTTCCTCTTCCTGTGGGTGCAGACGGTCCTTATCACTATCGGCGGCACCTTGCTGGTGGCCGTCCAAGGCGTCACCCATCTCCTGCGGCTGCGACACCACAAGTTCACCCTGCCGGTGCTAATTCCGCTGCTGTTTGCCCTGACGTTCATCCCGCCGAATGTTACCCAGACGTATGAAGCGGTGGATATCGTCAGCTACCTGAGTATCGGCGGTATGTTTGTGGTTCCGGTTCTACTGTATCTGGCTGCCAGGGTGAAGGGAGGGAAAACCGGTGCGAAAGCGTAAAGCAGCGGCAGTTTGCCTGCTGGTAGTGCTACTGTCCACCGCCGGCTGCTGGGATCAGCAGCCGATCGACCGGCTGACCATCGTCTATGCCCTTGGCTTCGACCCGGCGGCCAGCGACGGGCAGATGCTGCATCTGCAGACGGTAAGCCCGGTTTTCGAAAGGGATGCCAGGACCAGCCGCGAATTGATGGATGCGGAAGGGGTTACCTTCGACGCCGCGCTGCAGACGCTGCAGCGGCGGAGCAACGCCAGGCTGGTCCTCGGCAAGGTCAAAGTGGTGGCTCTCAGTGAAGAATTGTGCCGACTGGGAATAAAGGCGGTTATGCACCAGCTCGACCGCGATTACCAGTTCAATACCCGGGCCTACCTTCTCGTGACTGAGGACCGGGTGGCGGATGTTTTCCGCTTCACCCCGCAGGAAACCGAAAGGATTGCGAGCTACATTGAAGAAATGGTTTCCGCTAATACGGAACAAGTCTCTGCCGTCCCTCTGGTACGGTACGTCGATTTTATGAAAAAGCTGGACTCGCGGCATGACAACGGATATATCCCGCTCCTGTCGATTGTGGCGGAAGGGAAGGCGCTGCAGCTGACGGGATTGGCCGTCTTCCGGCACGACAAAATGGTCGGCAAGTACGACCAGGATGAGACGCTGGCGGTCATGCTGATTAACGGTAATCTGTTCGACAAGGCGTATACGTTCGAAATGCCGGACAGCGACGGGGAAATCGTCACCGTGCGGATCATGGGGGGGCGCCGCCGGTTGACAGTGGCGGATCTCGGCCGGGCGCCGGAAATCGAAATCCGCTACACGGCCAAAGCCGGTTACCTGGAGGAGCATAAGCTGCCGGAGAAGATCTTCGAACCGGAAGCGGTGGCAAAAGTCGAAAAGGCGCTCAGTGAAAACCTGACGGAGCTGGCAAATCGGGTGATGAAAAAGCAGCAGGGGTTCGGCAGCGATGTCTTCGGCATCGGGCCGTATCTGGCGGCGTTCTGCCCGGCGTATATGCAGTCCGTGGATTGGGAAGAAACCTTCCCGCGGGCAAACATCAAGGTCAGCGTCGATATCAGGCTTGACCGGGTGGGAATCCGGCAAGATTAATCAACATATGTCAGCGGTCTGTTCAGGCGCTTCGTTATCCAGCAAGTAGAGGGATTTATCAAGGTAGTCTGAAGAGAGTTATCATTGTCGAATAATAAATGTTAATTTGGCGTTAATGTTCGCCTAACAGCTTGACAATACCGTAATCAGGCTGGTAAGATAAAATTGTTAGGATTAATTACGAACATTTTTTGCAAAGGTGTTTGGTAAGCAGTTACTGCGTTAACCCTCGCCCCCACCGCCGGCTTCCTTAGAATAGCCGGTTGCTGTCAGGCACCATGCAGCTAATGAGGCCGGCGGTGCCGCCGACTTCCATTGCATACGGGTTACTGCCGGCAGAAGGCTATCTTCTATGGTAGTCGGCGGTGCGCCCTCTCCACAATCTTGGGAGAGGGAAGAAGGGAACGGGCGTGAGGGTAGGTATTGCATGGCAGCCCGCGGTGATGACAACGGCTGATTTTTTACTTCCGAAGGCGGGTGAGTAAAACTAAGCCGTCCGGAAAGGAAGGGTCGGGATGGAAGAAAAATTGGTGGGAATTGTTCTCGGCAGCGATTCGGACTTGCCCGTAATGAAGGACGCGGCGCAGGTGCTGGAAAAATTCGGTATCGGCTGTGAAATGCACATCGCCTCCGCCCATCGGGCGCCGGAAAAAGTGCTGCAGTACGCCCGGACGGCGGAAAGCCGGAGATTGCAAGTGATTATCGCCGGAGCCGGCAAAGCGGCCCATCTCCCGGGTGTCATCGCCGCGAGCACCAGTCTGCCGGTTATCGGCGTCCCGCTGCGGAGTTCTTTCGGCGACGGGGTGGATTCGCTCTATTCCATCGTTCAGATGCCGTCCGGTGTGCCGGTGGCGACGGTGGCGGTGGACGGGGCGAAAAACGCCGCCATTTTGGCCGTGCAGATTCTGGCCTTGCGATACCCGGAACTGCGGGAAAAAATCCGGGTGTTTAAGGAGGGGCTGGCGGAAGAGGTGGCGCAGAAGGACGCGGCGCTGAATGAGCTTGGTTACCGCGAATATCTTGCGAAATATCTGCCCGGGAAATAAGGCGGCGGATTCCGAGTAAACCAGGCAGCGTTTGTCGGTCAGGATTACTCAGGAACTATGCATTGACCATGCCTTGGAAAGTGATGGTAGATAGCAGAAACATACAGGAGAAGGAATTGCGGCTTTGCTTCGCAGGATGGATTTTTCTACGGGCCGGTCTTAGCTCCGTAGTTTCGCATCGGCCGTGTCAACGGCTTGCCTGCGGACAAAGGGGCAGACCCGACAAACATGGCATCCGTGCCATGATTGTCGGTTGCTCCCGTCCTGCTCGCAACTGCCCCTTTGTCCTTGTCTTCACCGGACACGGCACGATTCTCACTAAAGGTCGCTTGCGCCCGGACCGTGTGTGCAGGTGAGGAACGAAAACAAGGAGGAAGCAAGACACAGTCCTCCAGTGTTGGAGGCAATAAATCGAATCAGGACGGAGGTGGCGGCAGTGATTGATCGGTACAAGCGCCAGCGGATGGGGTTTGTCTGGGAGCCGGAGAGTCGGTTCGGAAAATGGTTGGAGATTGAGGTTTTAGCCTGCGAGGCCTGGGCGGAGCTGGGGGTAATTCCCGTAGAAGCCGCGGCCGCAATCAGACAGAAGGCAAAGTATAATGTTGACCGGATTGCCGAGGTCGAAGCTCAAGTACGTCATGATGTGTTGGCTTTTACGACCAACGTCGGGGAGTACGTGGGGGACGAGTCTCGGTTTATTCATCTCGGGCTTACATCCTCCGATATTCTGGATACGGCGCTCGCCCTGCAGATGCGGGAAGCGGCGGATATCATTATCGAAGACCTCGACAAGCTGGCGGCCGTGCTGCGGGAAAAAGCGGCCGTTTATGCCTATACGCCGATGATCGGGCGGACGCACGGAGTGCACGCCGAGCCGGTCACTTTGGGGATAAAATTTGCCACCTGGCTGTACGCGGTGGAGCGGGACAGGGAGAGAATGACGGCGGCCCGGGAACGGAGCAGCATCGGGAAGCTTTCCGGGGCGGTCGGCACTTACGCCAATGTCGACCCGTTCGTCGAGGTCTATGTCTGCCGGAAGCTGGGACTCGTCCCGGCCAAGGTGTCGACTCAGATCGTCCCCCGGGATGTGCACGCCGAATACCTGAGTACGCTCGCGGTTATCGCCGCGACCGTCGAGAACCTGGCGGTCGAGATCCGGAGTCTGCAGCGGACGGAAATCCTGGAGATGGAGGAGCCGTTCGCGGCCGGACAAAAAGGGTCGTCGGCCATGCCGCACAAGCGGAACCCGGTCGGCTGCGAAAATATTGCGGGGCTGGCCCGCGTCATCCGGAGCAATGCCCTCGCCGGCCTGGAGAACGTCACGCTGTGGCACGAGCGGGACATCAGTCATTCGTCGGTGGAGCGGATCATCATTCCCGACAGCACTATTCTGCTTGATTATATCCTCGCGCGCTTTACCGGCATCGTGGAGAAGCTCATTGTATATCCGGAAAACATGCTGGCGAATCTTGAGAAAACCCGCGGGCTGATTTTTTCCCAGCGGGTGTTGCTGGCCCTCATCGCCAAAGGATGCAGCCGGGAGGATGCCTATGCCGTAGTTCAGAACAACGCGATGCAGGCTTGGCGGGAAGGAGCGGATTTTCAGGCGCTGGTGGAGAAAGACGCCGTTATTGCCGGGTATTTGTCGCCGGCGGAAGTGGCGGAATGCTTCGATTACGGCTACCATATGAAACATGTCGATACTATCCTGAACCGGTTCGGAATCGCGGGAAAAAAGTAAAGGAGGCAGGCGGAATGGAAATCAGGGAACAGCTTTACGAGGGAAAGGCGAAAATCGTTCTGGCCACGGATGACCCGGATCTGGTCGTCGTCCGGTACAAAGACGCGGCGACAGCCTTCAACGGGTTGAAGAAAGGCACGATCGCGAACAAGGGCGTCTACAACACGAAAATATCGACGATTTTCTTCGATCTTCTGGAGCGGCACGGGATCCCGACGCATCATGTCAAAACCCTGAACGACCGGGAGATGCTGGTGAAAAAACTTTCCATCGTTCCGGTCGAGGTGGTCAGCCGCAACACGGTAGCGGGCAGTCTTTCCAAGCGTCTCGGCATTGAGGAAGGCTACGTCCTGCCGGCGCCGGTGCTGGAGTTCTACTACAAGAGCGACGAGCTGGGCGATCCGATGATCAACCATTATCACATCCGGGCGCTGAACTTGGCGACGGATGCGCAGATGGAAGTTATCGAAAAGCTTTCCCTCGCCATCAACCGGATTCTGAAAGATTTCCTCGCCGACAAGGGACTCGATCTGATCGATTTCAAACTGGAGTTCGGATTGCACAAGGGCGAAATCCTGCTCGGAGACGAGATTTCCCCCGACACTTGCCGGTTTTGGGATTTAGCGACCCGGGAAAAGCTAGACAAGGACCGTTTCCGCCGCGACCTCGGTAAGGTGGAAGAAGCGTATCAGGAAGTGCTGCGGCGGATTGGGGGGACCATCTGACATGGTTAAAGCCAAAGTCTTCGTGACTCTGAAAAAGAGCGTGCTGGACCCGCAGGGGAGCGCCGTGCGGAGCGGTCTCGCGACGCTCGGTTACCATGAAGTGCAGGATGTCCGGGTCGGAAAATACCTTGAATTGTTCCTCGATTTGCCGGCGGCGGCAGCGGCAGGGCGGGTCAGGGAAATGTGTGACAAGCTGCTCGCCAATCCGGTAATCGAAGAATATACTTTTGAAATAGCGGAGGTAGGGCAATGAAGTTCGGAGTGATCGTTTTTCCGGGAACGAACGGGGACTTCGATGCTTACCACGTTATCAAAGATGTTCTGCAGCAGCCGGTGGACAAGCTCTGGCATACGGTGGATAATCTGGACGGCTACGACTGCGTAGTTCTGCCGGCCGGTTTTTCTTACGGCGACTATTTGCGGACCGGTGCGGTCGCCCGTTTCTCGCCCATCATGGGGGCGGTAGAAAAGTTCGCCGCTGCCGGCAAGCTGGTCTTGGGCATCTGCAACGGTTTTCAGATTCTGCTCGAAGCGGGCCTGCTGCCCGGAGCGATGCGGCGCAATGCCAGCCTCCAGTTCCGCAACATCTTCGTCAACCTGCGGGTGGAGAACAACCGGCTCCCGTTCACTTCCCTCTACCGGGAAGGGCAGGTGCTGAAGATGGACATCGCGCACGGCGAGGGCAACTATTACGTTGACGCGGCGACGCTGCAGGAATTGGAAGACCATAATCAGATAGTCTTTCGCTATTGCACGCCGGAGGGGGAAATCACTCCGGCCGCGAACCCGAACGGGGCGCTCATGAATATCGCCGGCGTCTGCAACCGGCGGGGCAACGTCCTCGGCCTGATGCCCCACCCCGAGCGCTCCTCGGAAGGAATTATCGGTTCGGCCGACGGAAGACTTGTCTTCGAGTCAATACTGCGGTTCTGGGAAGGGCGGGGTGGCAATGGCTAAGAAGGAACGCTGGGCGGAGATGGGCCTGAACCGGTCCGAGTACGAGAACATTCTGAAT
>Ga0228535_1002320_pt1 | contig 19089 bp, 20 predicted proteins | sample SJ1metagenome_FD_168457 | JGI IMG/M metagenome (GOLD analysis project Ga0228535, IMG submission 168457) | Enriched culture of PCE-dechlorinating microbial communities from Ithaca, New York, USA - SJ1 | ecosystem: Engineered > Modeled > Simulated communities (microbial... > Unclassified | place... | reverse complement strand
CCTCCCTGTTTTTTCAAGGGCGATGCGGACAGCCTCTTCGGCAGTCGACGCCTCGATCATCGGTGTCAGTGACTCCCCGTCCTCGGAGATATGCCAGGATTTCAGGGATATTACCGGTTTTCCGGACCTCAGGGCGAACCCGATCTCCGAAAGAGTGCCGAAGGCCCCGCCTATGGAGATCACAACCTCCCCGGCCGAGGCCACGGCGAAATTCCGGACCTCTCCGAGACCGGTGGCGAGTGGGATGGTGACATAGGGATTTGCCTCCCGGATATCCCCGGGGAGAAGGCCGATCGAGATGCCCCCCTCTTCGGAGACCCCCCGGCAGACGGCCTCCATGACGCCCCCCCTTCCGCCGCAGACCACGGTACATCCGGCCCTGGCGAGGAGGCGTCCCACATCCAGGGCCAGTTCATAGATCCCGGGAGATGCTGTCGATGTTCCGATGACTGAAACAATGGGGGCTCTTTCCATTCCGGATGTGCTCCTTTCCATGTCTTTGCTAGACCGCCATCCCCGCGCTCCTGGTGCCGAACAGCCTTCCCAGGAAGATCACGGCGCCGAGGCTCAGGATGCTGAACAGCACCAGCAGCGTCGTGGCCGCACAGGCGAATCCAGTGCTCACGTAGAAGGCCTGGTAGAGGACCACAGGGTAGGTCTGGCTTGCGGACCCGGTGACCATGACCGCGAGCTGGAACTCTCCCAGCGACATGGCGAAGGTCATGATCGCCCCAGATAGAAGCCCGGGGACAAGATTAGGCACAAGGACGCGGGAGGCGAGGAAGAACGGGGATGCCCCGAGGGATGTCCCCGCTTCTTCGAGAATATTCCAGTTCAGCATATCCATGTTGGCCATGAGGGGGCGGAGCATGAAGGGGAGGGTATACACGAGGTGGGCCCCCAGGAGGAGCTGCCACGTTCCCACGAGAGAAAAAGAAGGCCAGTTGAAGCCCTGAATGAGGCCAAGCCCCATGACTACGGGAGGAATGGCGATGGGAAGCAGGATCACGAACTCGAAAACCCTGCGAAGCCATTTCTTTCCGAGTACCGACACCGCGTATACAGAGCATATCCCCACCACCGCGTTGATCCCGACCGTGAGGCATGCCACCAGCAGACTCATTCCCATGGCACGGACGTACATGGTCTTGGAAAACAGGTCGGCATACCACCGAAGTGTGAACCCTGTGGGGAAGAGGGTGCCGAACCATTTTTCTCCGAACGACCCTGCAAGGATAAGCGCCAGGGGCGCCAGAACGTAGACGAACCAGAAAATCCCGCCAGAAAGCCAGAGCGCGCGCCTCAGCATGGTCTGAGCTCCTTTCCTGATCCTCGATCACAGGAGTATTGTACCAAAGAAAAGCAACGGCGATGTAACAATTCCTTCACCCGCTGCCTGAAAACGGCAGCAGGATAAGAATTATTGGTCAATGCAAATCGTGAAAAAAGTCTTTTTTCTTTTCTGAGAAAATCACGTATAATGGACACGTCGCATCACAAAAGTATTTTTTCACAATATTATATGGGGGTGTCCTTATGTCAGAACTGGAAAAGACACAGGAAAGAAGCAGAAGCGAAACGCTCAGTGTGCTTCTTGGAGCGGCGTTCCTCATGGCCACGTCGGCCATCGGCCCCGGGTTCCTCACCCAGACGATCTCCTTCACCAATGAACTGAAAGCGACGTTTGCCTTCGCAATACTGCTCTCCATTCTTATCGACATCGTAGTGCAGCTGAATATCTGGCGTATCCTCGCAGTTTCCGGCATGCGCGCCCAGGACGTGGCCAACAAGGTCCTTCCCGGTCTGGGGTATTTTCTCGCATTCGCAGTCGCCCTCGGCGGCCTGGCGTTCAACGTGGGCAACGTGGGCGGAGCGGCCCTGGGCTTCGAGGTGCTCTTCGGTTCCGAGCAGGTTGTCGGAGCGTCCATCAGCGCGGCCATCGCCATCACCATCTTCCTCTGGAAGGACCTCGGCAAGGCCATGGACAAGTTCACCCAGATCCTCGGCTTCCTCATGCTCGCCCTGGTGTTCTACGTGGTCTTCGTCACGAAGCCTCCCGTCATGGAGACGGTGCATGAGATGGTGAAGCCCTTCACCAGCATGGATCTCCTGAAGGAATACAAGTGGCTCGTTGTTCTTACCCTCGTTGGAGGAACTGTCGGCGGCTACATCACCTTCTCCGGCGCCCACAGGATCATCGACGCGGGGATCACCGGCAAGGAAAACATCCGTCAGATCAGCAGGGGATCCATCAACGGAATCGCCATCACTGGTGTGATGCGCTATCTCCTGTTCCTCGCCTTCCTCGGCGTTGTCCTTCTCGGTACTGAAATCGACATGAGCAACCCTGTGGCCTCGGCCTTCAAGATCGGCGCGGGTGAAATGGGCTTCCGCATCGCCGGCGTCGTCCTCTGGGCGGCGGCCATCACCTCCGTTGTGGGAGCCTCCTACACGTCCGTCTCCTTCCTCCGGACGCTGTTCGGCGTCGTGGACAAGTACTACCGGTTCTGGATCATCGGTTTCATCATTGCCTCCACGTCGATTCTCACCCTCGTCGGCCGGCCCGTGAAGCTGCTTATCGTGGCGGGCTCACTCAACGGGCTTATCCTTCCCCTGTCCCTGAGCTGCGTGCTTCTCGCCGCCTACAAGAAGGAAGTGGTGAAGGATTACGTCCACCCAATGTGGATGACCCTGCTCGGCTGGGTGATCGTAGTATTCACGGCCTGGATGGGCTTCAATTCTTTTGCCGGCATCGTAAAACTGTTCCAGTAGGAGGTGCTGCAGTTCCAGCCATGGAGGTGATCGAAGGTTGGAGGAAAAAAAATATCCCCGGATTTTGACAGCAGGCGACGGATGTGTAGTGGCTGAATTCGGAGACTCAATTGATATGGCGATCAACTCCCGGGTAGCCGCCCTCGGGAGCGCTGTTGCGAAGCTTGATATTCCGGGAGTTCTTGATGCCGTTCCCAGCTATCGCTCGCTCGCGGTCTACTTCGACCCGGTGAATACCGATGTGAAAAGACTCTATTCACGCCTGGGGGAGCTGTGCCTGAAAGAGGACACGGCAGCCGGACATGAGCGGAGGCGGACCATAATCGTCCCCACTCTCTACGGAGGTGAATGGGGACCTGATATGGCCGACGTGGCAGCACACACGGGATTTTCTCCTGAAGAAGTCATCAGCCGTCACTCGGGCAGAGACTGTTACTGCTACATGCTTGGGTTCACGCCGGGCTTTTCATACCTCGGCGGCATGGATCCGGCTCTTGAAACTCCCAGGCTGAAGAACCCCAGGGAGGTTATTCCGGCCGGGTCGGTGGGTATAGCGGCAAAACAGACGGGAATTTATTCCATCGTGAGTCCCGGCGGATGGAGGCTCATCGGAAGAACTCCCATGCTCATATTTGACCCGAACAGGGATCCTGCGATTTTTCTCGAGGCAGGCATGTGGATCCGGTTTCGTCCCATAGACAAGGCCGAGTTCGACGAGATTGAAGCGGCGTCCAAAGAAGGGACCTACCGTCCGGAAATCCTCGAAGAAGAGGAGGCGTCCTCATGAGCGCCCTTGTTTTGGAATGCCGGCTTCCCGGCATGCTCACCACCGTTCAGGACAGCGGCAGATGGGGCTACCAGGGAAAAGGAATGCCTGTGGCGGGGGCAATGGACCTCCAGTCCTTCAGGCTGGGGAACATCCTCGCGGGCAACGATGAAAACGATGCGGCCCTTGAGGCGACGGTCCTGGGCCCAACCCTGTACGTCGCTGACGGAGAAGGAATTGCGGCTGTCACCGGAGCCGATCTCGGGTTCCAGGTAAACGGGCAGGCTGCCCCCATGTGGACAGCCCTGGCAGTAAAGGCCGGGGACACTCTCTCCTTTTCTGGCCCCAGGTCCGGATGCCGGGCATACCTCTGTTTTTCCGGAGGAATCGATGTCCCCGTGGTCATGGAGAGCCGGTCCACCTATACCAGGGCGAAAGTGGGAGGCCTGGAGGGCCGCGCCCTAAAAAAAGGCGACAGGGTCCTCTGCGGTGAGCCGAGGCCGCTCTGGAAGAAGTGCGAGGGGCTTGTGTGTCCCAGAGAACTGAGGGCTGTCTATCCGCCCGACGCACCTCTCCGGGTGGTCCCCGGTCCCCAGGAGGATCTCTTTACAGAAAAGGGAAAAGAGACATTCTACGGATCCGACTATGCCGTCTCCAACAGCGCCGACCGTATGGGATACCGGATGGACGGCCCGGAGATCGAGCATACCGGGGCGGCGGATATCATTTCCGACGCCATACCCCTGGGTGCGGTCCAGGTTCCAGGCCACGGGCACCCCATCGTTATGCTGGCTGACAGGCAGACCACGGGAGGTTATACCAAGATCGGCGTTGTCTGCTCGGTGGACATCGCCGCTCTTTCCCAGCGTCTGCCGGGCCAGAAGGTCCGTTTTGTTAAAATTTCGCTGGACGAAGCGCTTCCCCTCGTAAAAGAGGAACAGCGCAAACGGGATGAACTGCGTCGCCTGAGGGCGATCTGGCGGTCGACACCCCGTTCTCCGGCCCCGGTTTCCGATGGAGGCCCGGGATTTCCCACGGCCGGAGAAGCGATCCTCAAGGTCGACGGAGAAGAACACAGGGTTTCCTGGGAAGAGCTGCAGGAGGTGGAATGATGCACGTGATCGACCTGAACAGTGACCTCGGAGAGAGTTTCGGCCCGTGGAAGATGGGCATGGACGCCGAGGTCATGGAAAGCGTCTGCTCTGCGAACGTGGCGTGCGGTTTTCACGCGGGCGACGCGGAAGTAATGATCAAAACGGTGAAGGCGGCGAAATCCGCGGGCGTAGCCGTGGGAGCCCATCCGGGACACCCCGATCTCCAGGGGTTCGGACGGCGAACAATGGCCTGTACGCCCGATGAGGCATACGCATTCACTCTCTACCAGATAGGGGCGCTCCAGGCGGTCTGCACTGCCCGGGGAGTGCGTCTCGAGCATGTAAAGGCCCACGGCGCCCTGTACAACCAGGCCGCCAAGGATCTTGCACTGGCAAAGGCCATCGCGCAGGCGACGAAAGATGCGGGGGGAGACCTCATCCTCCTTGGTCTGGCAAACTCGCTCTTCGAGCAGGCTGCCCGGGAAGTGGGCGTTCTCTATGCAGCTGAGGCATTCGCCGACCGCGGCTACATGGACGACGGTTCCCTCGTTCCGAGAAGCAAGCCCGGCGCTTTCGTCCACGACTTCAACGAAGCCGGCGAGCGCATGGTGCGCCTCGTGAAGGAGGGCGTTGTCCGGTCCGCGGAAGGAAAGGACATCCGCCTTGCTGCCCATTCCATCTGCCTCCACGGCGACAATCCCGCCGCAGTGGAGATGGCGCGCCATATCCGCGGGACTCTTGAGAAGAACGGGGTCACCGTGAAGAAAATCCGGGAGGTGCTGAAGGGATGAAAGCCTTCGATTACGCCAATGTATCGCCGAGAGATGTCCGGCAGATGATCCGCGAGGGAAAATGGACGCTCCCGACGCCGGGCATGTGCAAGGGGCACGTCCAGGGGAACCTGGTGATTCTGCCCAGAGACCTGGCCTACGATTTCCTCGTCTTCGCCCAGAGGAACCCGAAGCCCTGCCCCATCCTCGACGTAACCGAGCCGGGAAATCCCGAGCCGAAGATAGTGGCCCCGGGCGCCGACCTCTCAACGGACCTGCCCCGCTACAGGGTGTGGGTGAACGGTGAGTGTGTCGAGGAGCCCACGGACGTGAAAAAATATTGGAAGGACGACCTTGTGGGATTCCTGCTCGGATGCTCCTTCTCCTTCGAGGGAGCGCTGCTCGAGGCCGGAATTCCGGTGCGCCACATCGAACAGAACCGAAACGTCCCCATGTATATCACCAATATTCAGTGCGCTCCGGCCGGAGCTCTCAAGGGACCCATGGTGGTCAGCATGCGCCCGATACCTGCCGCACAGGTCCCAAAGGCAGTCCTCTGCACAGGGCGTTTCCCGGCGGTACACGGTGCCCCTGTGCACATCGGCGACCCGTCCATCATCGGCATAAAGGATGTGAACATGCCCGACATGGGCGACCCTGTGGACATCAACCCGGGAGAGGTTCCCGTCTTCTGGGCCTGCGGATGCACCCCCCAGGCCGCCATCATGGCGGTGAAGCCCCCCTTCTGCATCACCCACGCGCCGGGGCACATGTTCATCGCCGACCCGAAGGATGCCGACTACGCGGTCTTCTGATCCGCATTTCCGGCACAGCGGAACCGGAGGGAGCGAAAGCCCCTCCGGTTTTTTTATCCAGCCATTATGAGGGGAAGGGCTCCGTCGAGGACCGCCACGGAGGCGTGAAAATCGCAGAGGGAAATCCGTTCTTCCGACGTGTGGTCCAGCCTGCTGTCGCCGGGGCCGTAGGCTGCCATGGGGCAGTTCCATGCCGATGCGAGGTTGAAGTCGGCGGTGCCCCCCTTGGCCAGTACCCGTGGAGTATTCCCGTTTTTCCTGATGGCCAGGCGGAGCGCCCGCGCCACGGTGTTGTTCTTGTCCTCCACGTGGGGGGGCGTCACGCTGCGGAACGATATGGACACGCCCCATCTTCCGGCTGCCGCACGGAGGGAATCCATCCACTCCCCGGGGAGGCTGCCCTCGGGAAGGCGGATATCGAGCTCCGCCGTTCCGTTTCGTTCTCCCTTTTCCCTTCCCTCCATGGAGACCACGGCGCCGGAGGGGCGCCGGATGACCGGCAGCGCCGGGTCGTCCAGGCTGTCCACCAGGTCCAGGATGTCGGCGGCACACCGGAGAACCCCTGTGACGGGGCCCGCGTCGCCGCTCCTGTGGGCTCCTCCGTCGGAGGCGGCGAGCACAGCCCGGAGACTGCCCCGGTAGCCGATGGTCACACCGTCCGTCCCCGATGGTTCCCCGATGATGCAGGCGGCGGGACGATGCCTGGGAATCCGGTGGAGGGCTCCCCGGGAGTCGGCCTCCTCCCCGGTAGCGGCCACGAGGGTGACGGCCCAGTCCGGAGGGAGAGAGACCCGCCCCCCGGCGGCGGCGAAGGCGCACAGGGGGCCTTTGGCGTCCACCGTTCCCCGTCCCCAGAGAATGTCCCCTTCAAGGCGGTGTTCCGGTCCTCCGGGCACGGTGTCGATGTGTCCCAGGAGCACCAGCTCCTTCGGCCCCCGGCCCCGCCGGGCCACCACGCTTCCAGCGCCGTCCACCTCTACCTGTTCCCATCCGAGGGAGGGCAGAACTCCGGCGAGGTAGGAGCAGGCTGCCTCTTCACGGCCGCTCGTGCTCGGAATGGACACCAGCCGGGAGAGTACGGCCCCCGGGGCGGTCATACCGCGTCCTCCTCCAGGGTTTCGGCAAAGAGGGCCGCAGCCCGGTCGAAATCTTCCTTCTCCGCGGTGAAGGGCGCAAGGAACCGGACCACCGACGGCCCGGCCGGAAGGGCCAGCAGCCCTTTTTCCTGCAGGCGCTTCACCACGGGAACGGCTTTTCCCCGGAGTTCTACGCCGTTGAGGAGCCCCCGTCCCCTGACCTCGGCGATGAGGGGGGAGCCGATTGCCGAAAGGAGTTTCCTGAAATAGCCTCCCAAAGCTTCAGCCTTCGCGGGGTATTTTTCGTCCTTCAGCAGCTTCAGCGAAGCGTCAGCAAGCGCCGCGGCTAGAGGTCCGCCCCCGTAGGTGGAGCCGTGTCCTGAAGGCGGAAAATCGCCCAGCTCCCGTTTCCACAGGGTCAATCCCGCCGGCAGGCCCCCCGCGACTCCCTTTGCGAAGCAGAGGATGTCCGGATGGAGGCCCGCGCCTGGAGAGGCGGTGAAACTGCCGCACCGTCCCCACCCGCTCTGGATTTCGTCGCAGACGAGCAGGGCTCCCGCCTCCCGGCAGGCTTCTGTTATCCGGGTGCCCAGTTCCGGGGCAAGAGGATAGACTCCGCCCTCTCCCTGGACGGGCTCCACGAAGACAGCGGCAGTCTCCCCGTCCACGGCGGCGGGGAGTTCCTCGGGCTTCACGTGGGTCACCGGGGCGAGAATACGGGCCCAGTCCTTCCGGTACTGGGGATTGAAGGTCAGGGAAAGGGCCCCCAGCGTCCGGCCGTGGAAGGCCCGGCGAAGGGCAAGCACCTTCTTTCTGTCCGGACGGAGGGAAAGGGCCAGCTTGAGCGCCGCTTCCACCGATTCGGTGCCGCTGTTGCAGAAAAAGACGGCATGACCCGGAAGTTCCTCCGAAATGCGGTGCCGGAAGGCATCCCGTGCCGGGGAGCCCATTCCCGGCCCCACCGTCCAGGGGGAGTCCGCCGCTTTCCGCAGGGCTTCCACGAGTACAGGATGGCAGTGGCCAAAGAGGGCCGCACCGCTCCCGCAGTAAAAGTCCAGGTATTCCCTGCCCTTGTCGTCCCGGACGGCGGCCCCCGACCCGGAGACCACCGTCAGCCCGCGGCTGCCATAGATCCCCGACACAGCAGGGTTCCTCCTCCGGACAGGCCCGATTCCACCGGCGACGACGCCCGGCTGTCGGCTATCACGACGGCCCCGGCGCCCCCTTCAAGGGCTTCCCTGGCGGCCAGGAGCTTCCGCTTCATGTTCCCCCGGGCGCAGTTTTCCAGGTCGTCCCATCCGTCCAGGTTCCCCTCGTCGATTTTCGACGTCGGATCCCCAGGATCCCGGAGCAGTCCCGGCACGTTGCTCAGGATGGCCAGGACATCCGCTTCCACGGCCGCTGCCGCTGCTGCTGCGAGGCGGTCGCCGTCCACGTTCAGGATACCTCCGGAGAGCGCCTCGTCCGCCGCGAGGGGAGGGAGGAGGGGCAGACCCCCCATTTCCCAAACGGCATGGATGTCCCCGGGGTCAAAGGACACGATGGAGCCGCTGTAGTTACCCCGAAGAATGTGTACCTTCCCGTCCTCCACCGAGCGTAGGGCGTCCTTCCGTTTTGCCGCCGCTCCCTTCGAATCGGGCGGGTAGAGAGGAACCGCGTGGATTCCCATTTTTCCGAGGGTTCCCGCAAGCTGGACGGAAAACCGGCAGCAGGCGGCTTCGAAGAGGGCCAGCTCGCCCTCGCTCACGAAACGGCTTCTGAAGCCTCCGGGGCTTGTGACGTAGAGGGGTTCCGTCCCGGCGGCCCGGGAAAGATCCTCCATCATGGAACTGGCCCCGTGGGCGAGGACCCACTGTTCGCCCCGCTCTATCCGTTCCTTTATCTCATCGAGGAGGGAGAGGAATACATTTCCCCTGGCTCCCCCTATTTTGACGACGCCCCGCTGTATCCGGCGATTCATGGTCATTCCTCCCGCAGTCGTTATGCCGGGTAGACCGGCAGCATTCCGAGGCCGACAGTCTCGTCCAGTCCCAGCAGAAGGTTCGCCGACTGGACCGCGCTTCCCGCAGCCCCTTTCATAAGGTTGTCGATGGCGGTCACCACTACCAGCCTCGTGCCGTCCTCGTGGAGGGTGAACCCCGTAAGTGCCTGGTTGCTGCCCGTGACGAGCTTCGGTTCGGGCAGGCGGAGGTGGGACGGTCTCGCGGGGCAGAGGGAAACGAAGGGTTCCCCCGTATAGGCGCTCCTGTAGGCCTTCCACAATTCCGCTTCCTTTACCCGGCGGGAGAGGTTCACGTGGGCGATCATCTGGACGCCACGGATCATCTCCACCGCCGTCATGGTCAGGGTCACTCCCGACTCGGAGAGGTTCAGCTCCTGGAGGATCTCTGCGAGGTGCCTGTGGCGGAAGGGTTCGTACACCCTCAGGGCCCGGCTCCGGAAGGGGTGGTGGCTTCCGGCGGTGGGCGTCGCCCCCGCCTCGGAGGATCCCACCCGGACCTCGATCCTCACGTCGCCGATCAATCCGGCCCGGGCCAGGGGGTACAGGCCGAGGATCGAGCAGGACGCGTTGCACCCCACGCCGCTGGCCAGGTCAGCCCCCTTCAGCTTTTCCCGGTACAGTTCCGGAAGGCCGTATACGGCTTTATCCAGCAGCTCGGGAAAGAGGGGAGCCGAACCGTACCATTTTTCAAAATCCGCCGGGTTCCTGAGACGGACGTCCCCGGAAAGGTCGGCCACCTTCATTCCCCTGTCGAGACATTCCCGGATCAGGGGAGCGGATGTCCTGTGGGGGAGGGCCAGGAAGGCGATGTCCGCAGCGGCGCCCTTTCCCTCTTCGGGACTGCAGAAAGCCAGTTCGGGAAAACTTCCCCGGAGATGGGGGTGCGTATGCCAGACCGGTTGGCCGGAACGGCTCCTGGAAACTGCCGCTTCCACGTGTATGGAGGGATGCCCCGCGAGAATTCTCAGGACCTCCCCTCCCGCCATGCCGTTGGCTCCCCAGACGACTGCCCGGATCAAGGCGCTCATCCTTTTCCCCCGTCCGCCCCGGACACGAGGGACCATGCGTGTTCCACAAGACTGCCGGCGATGTCCACACCCGTCAGTTCACCGTCGGAACTCCGGAACTCCGGCTGGCCGTTCACTTCGTTCACCATCCAGCCGCCTTCCGGTTTCTCGAAGAGGTCGACCGCGAGGACCTCACCGCCGATGGCGTTCTGCACCCTTCCCAAAAGCGCCTTGATCTCGGCAGAGAGAGGGTATTTTTCGGGAGTCGCTCCGCGCGCGGTGTTCGTGATCCAGTGGTCGCTGCACCGCTTGATGACCGTGAGCACCTCTCCCCCGAGAAGGGTCGCCCTCAGGTCGAATCCTTTTTTCTCCACGTACTCCTGGAGAAAGAACACCGAATGGGCGGCCCCCATGTGGGCCTTGTGCTCCGCCACCGCTTCGAGGGCGTCCCGGTCGTTGATCTTCGCCAGCAGCCGTCCCCAGCTGCCCGTGGCGGGTTTGATGACCAGGGGGTAGCCGAGCCGCTCCGCCCCCTCGAGGGTTCCTTCCGGCGAAAAGGCCACGGCGAAGTCCGGCTGGGGGATTCCGGCTGCCGAGAGCCTCGCTGCTGTGGCGATCTTGTCGCCGCAGAGGGCCATGACGTCCGAGGAATTGATCGTCAGTATTCCCCGGGACTCCAGGAGCACCGCCAGGGCCGAGTTCTGGGTCTGGCTTACGCAGCGGCAGAGGGCGGCGTCTCCCGCTTCTCCGGGCACATTCGGCCAAAGCCCGTCGGATAGGTTCACCGCCGAAAATGGAATGCCCTTTTCCTCAGCAGCCCTGAAGAGGAGTTTTTCTTCAGTCCTGAGCCTTGTATAGAAGATGAAAAGGCGGGGCATTTATTCTCCCCAGTCTTCCTGCACTTCGGGGGCCTCCGCCACGGTGAGCGGGTTCAGGGAGACCACCTCGAGCTCCGTACCGCAGTCAGGGCAGGTCAGAAGCTCGCCCTCCATAACTTCGGCGGGCAGGGGGACGTCTCCTTCGCAGACGATGCACTGAACTTTTGTTGTCATATCACATTCCTCCAAAACAAAATTTTATAAAAACAGGAGAAATTTTAAACCAAAGTTTTTTAAACGTCAATAGAAAAAAGTTAAATTTATTTTTACGGGGTGGAAGTGAAGGAGAAGAGACGGGAGAAATGAGTTTCGGCGCCCGGTCGTGGGTGATTCACAAATCCGCAGTATTTCCCGGCGAATGGAGTGTCGCCGGGCAAAACGTAAATTTCCCCGTTGCCTGCCGATGTGGATGATTTGATCACTCTTGACAGGACAGGGGAAGAGGAATAAGATAGTAATTAATTACTATCTAAGGAGGTCGCAACCATGGCAAAAAAAGGGAAATATCTTCCGGCAGAAGAGCGGCGGGCCGTCATAGTGGAAACGGTCCTGGCTCTGGCGGCGGAGGGGAACCCCTCGGAGATCACCACGGCAGCCATCGCGGACCGGATGGGGCTGACCCAGGGCGCGCTGTTCCGCCATTTTCCGAGCAAGGATGCCATTTGGGAAGCGGTCATGATGTGGGTTTCTGAACGCCTCCTTGAAAGGACGGACAAGGCGTCCCTGTCAGCGTCAAATCCCCTTGAAGGCCTTGAGGCTGTTTTTTCCTCCCATATCTCGTTCATTGCTGAATACCCGGGAGTTCCCGGCATTTTCTTCGGAGAACTCCAGCGGTCGGAGGAGAGCCCGGCCCGAAAGCAGGCCAGGACTCTCATGGAAAAGTACGGCGGAAGGATACTTCGTATGCTCGATGCAGGCAAAAAAGCCGGATTGATCGATGAAAAGGTGGAAAGCAGGGTGGCGGCCGGACTCTTCATAGGAATAATCCAGGGCCTGGTGCTCCAGTCCCATCTGTCAGGAACGGCGGCATCAGTAAGCCGGAATGCAGCCGGGGTGTTCGCCCTCTTCCGGCGGGGAATAGCTGCAGGTGAGAGATCATGAAGCGTCTCTGGAAGACGATTGCCCTGCTCCTGGGGCTCCTGGTACTGACAGCCCTCTTCTTCTACGTGATGATGCGTTCCGGTCCGCTGGCCCCTGTTCCCGTGACGGCGGCCGACGTGGAGGAGCGGGCCATTTCTCCCGCCCTCTATGGAATCGGAGTGGTGGAGTCGGGGGCGGTATTTCGCATCGGGCCCACATCGCCGGGCCGCGTGAAGGACGTGTTCGTCCAGGTGGGAGACCGGGTGGAGGCAGGACAGAAGATCGCCGTGATGGACCCCGTGGACCTCGACCAGCGGACAGCGGCCCAGAGCGCCTCGATCTCAAGGCTGGAGGCCGTCGTCCGTGCTGCAGGCGCCAGGACATCCGAGACGGCCGCGAAAAAGAAATACGCGGAGGCACAGTCGAAGCGTTACGACAACCTTCTGAAATCCGGGGCGGTCAGCGTGGATTCCGCGGAGGCGAAGCGGCAGGAACGGCAGGTGACCGCCTCCGCGTGGGCATCGTCAAACGCTGACCTGCAGGCCGCAGGGGCGGAACTGGAACGGGCGCGGGCCGACCTGGACGCACTTTTCTCCCAGAAGAAAAACCTGGATCTTGTTGCTCCGGCCCCGGGTCTCGTTTCCTCGAGGGCGGCTGAACCGGGGACCACCGTCGTAGCAGGACAGTCAGTCGCCGAGGTCATCGATATCCGCGACCTCAGGATCTCCGTACGGTTCGACCAGGCCATGGCATCAGGCCTCCGGGCCGGCCTTCCCGCCGCAATAGTCCTCAGGTCACGGAACGGGCAGGTATTCAGCGGCACCATCCTTCGGGTGGAACCTCTCGCCGACGCCGTTACAGAGGAACTGGTCGCCAAGGCCGTTTTCGATGCACTACCGGAAGTTATCCCACCTCTCGGGGAACTGGCGGAGGTGACCGTAACACTTCCGGGGCTTCCCGCTTCACCGGTGATTCCTGATGCGGCGCTCCAGCGCTGGAACGGAAGCCTCGGCGTGTGGGTCATAGAAAACGGCTCCATTCTGTTCCGACCGGTCAAAACAGGAAGGCGTGACCTGGAAGGCCGCGTGCAGGTCCGGGAAGGACTGAAGCCCGGAGAACGGGTCGTTGTCTACAGCGTGAAGGCACTGACGCCCAAAAGCCGGGTGAAGATATACGCTACCCTGGAGGGAATCAGGCAATGATCAGTCTTGCGGGCCGGGATATCCTTCACGGGTGGGGGAAATTTACACTTACCGGTCTTGGACTGGGGCTGCTCATCGGAGTGACGCTCACCATGGGCGGAGTCTACCGGGGCATGGTGGATGACGCCATGGTGCTCCTTGACAACAGCGGCGCCGACCTCTGGGTCGTGCAGCAGGAGACCCTCGGTCCCTACGCGGAGTCCTCCAGCATCTACGATGACACCTGGAGGAGCGTGGCAGGAATGCCCGGCGTGGAAGCGGTCTCGAGCGTTACCTACCTGACGACACAGGTCAGGAGAGGCACGGAGGACGTGCGGGCCATGGTGGTGGGCGTGGACCCGGGAATGCCGGGTGCACCGGGGCAGCCGGGCTACCTGTCATCAGGACGCCATATCACCCGCAGCCATTACGAGGCGGTTGCCGATGCGGCTTCAGGCTTCAGGCTGGGGGACGAGATCCGGGTCAGGCGGAACACGTACACCGTCGTCGGCATCACGCGGCGCATGGTCTCCTCGGGCGGGGACCCCATGGTGTTCATTCCGCTGAAGGACGCCCAGGAGGCCCAGTTCCTGAAAGACAACGACTCGATTCTGCAGCAGCGGCACCGTACGGCATCGAACCCGTCGCTGAACCGACCGGGAGTCCCAGGACTCCTGGAGAGCGTCATTGCCTCCCAGAGTTCAAACCTCTTCGTGAACGCGGTCCTTGTGCGTCTCCTACCGGGAGTGGACCCGGAGGAGACGGCGGAGCACATCCGGCGCTGGATGCGTCTCGAGGTATACACGAGGGAGCAGATGGAGGACATTCTTCTCGGCAAGCTTATCGCCACGTCATCGAGACAGATCGGCATGTTCCTCGTCATCCTCATTATCGTGAGTGCAGCAATCGTAGCGTTCATCATCTACACCCTCACCCTGGGAAAGATCCGGGAGATCGCCGTGCTGAAGCTTATCGGGACAAAAAACAGGACCATCGTGTCTATGATCCTCCAGCAGGCAGTGGGACTCGGTATCCTCGGCTTCATGATCGGGAAAATTTCTGCCACTTTCTGGGCCCCCTTTTTCCCCAAGTTCGTCCTCCTTCAGGCCCGGGATGCGGTGACCGGGTTTGCGGCCGTGATCGTCATGTGCGTCCTGGCGAGCATCCTGGCTATACGGGCAGCGCTCAAGGTGGACCCTGCCGAGGCTATTGGAGGCTGATATGGCTGACCAGCAGAAACCGGGAATAACCATAGAAGGGCTGCGCAAGCGGTACGGTTCGGGAGAAACGGCAGTAGACGCGCTGAAGGGAGTGGACATGGCGGTGTCTCCCGGAGAGGTTGTCGGCCTTATCGGGCCATCGGGATCGGGAAAGTCCACCCTGCTCAAGTGTCTCGGCGCGGTGATTGAACCCACCAGCGGCCGAATGACCCTTGGGGATGAGGCGATCTACGACGGGAAGTGGAAGATAAAGGACCTCAGGGCTCTCAGGAGAGACAGGATAGGCTTCATCTTCCAGGCTCCCTACCTCATCCCGTTCCTGGACGTGACGGACAACGTGGCCCTGATTCCCATGCTCGCAGGCAGTTCCGACGGGGATTCAAGAAAAAGGGCCATGGAACTCCTGAAAGCCCTTGATGTAGCCCACAGGGCTTCGGCAATGCCTTCACAGCTTTCGGGGGGTGAACAGCAGCGGGTAGCCATAGCACGGGCCCTGGCGAACCGTCCGCCGGTCATACTCGCCGACGAGCCGACTGCTCCATTGGACAGCGAACGGGCCCTTTCGGTGATCACCATACTGAACGCCATGGCGAAGCAGTACGAGACAGCAATTATCGTGGTGACCCACGATGAGAAGATCATCCCCACGTTCCGGAGGATCTACCATATCCGGGACGGGAGGACTGAGGAAACGGCAGGCGAAGGCCGTGCTGTTGATAAAAAACAGAACATCCAGCAAGAGGAGGAGACAGCATGATCACGAGAAACCTTGCAGATTTCGGACCTATGGGAAACGCTCACGGAGTGGACGCCCGGAACATCTACGACACCGACGATGCCGTCCTGACGGTGATCACACTTAAACCCGGCCAGTCGCTGAAGCGGCATATAACCCCTGTGGACGTTGCGTTCTACGTCCTCGAAGGAAAAGGGACAGTGGAAATAGGGGAGGAAAAGCAGGAAGTTGGCAAAGATACGCTCATCGAAAGCCCGAAGGACATAATGCACTGCTGGTACAACACCAGCGGCGAAGTCCTTCGATTTCTGGTGGTGAAGGCCCCGAAGCCGAACAGGAAGACCACCTTCGTCGGTTCCTGATCATCCGCCCTGGGAAGAGGCCGCTTACCGGATCACCGGGAGCGGCCTCCTCCCATCCCCGCGCCCGGAGTACGGAGAGGAAACTCTCGGCGGGAGCGCGGAAGATGTCGCACCGTTTCCCGGTGAAAGGATGGGGAAAAGACAGCTTTACTGCGGCGAGCATCAGCCGGCTGCAGCCGAACCGTTCCCGAAAGAAGCGGTTGTGGCGACCTTCCCCGAAGGTGGTGTCTCCTGCGAGAGTATGGAAAATATGCTTGAAGTGCCTGCGGATCTGCCGTCTTCTTCCCGTCAGGGGACGGATCTCCGCCAGGGAATACCTCGTGGTGGGGAATTGCGACACGGCGAATGGAAGTTCCGCCTTCGCCAGGCGGCGGAAGGCCGTTCGGGCGTCCCTTTTCGTACCTGCTTCTCCCCCCCTGTCCCGAAGGCCGCCGAGGTCATCGGGAAGGGGATGATCGATAAGTCCCTCGTCAGGAAGCCATCCCCTCACCACGGCAAGGTAGCTCTTTTCAACGGCGCCTTTCCGGAAGAGCGCCGCTCCTTCCCGGGCGGCATCCCCGGCGGATGCGAAGAGAAGGATCCCCGACGTGGGGCGGTCAAGACGGTGAAGAGGGTAGAGCCGCAGCCCCGCCAGGTTCCTCGCTTCCTGGAGGGCGAAACGGGTCTCCCCCCTGTCAAGCGGGGAGCGGTGGACAAGCATCCCCTCCGGCTTGTGTACCGCCAGGAACCAGGGATCCTCGTAGATAACGGAAACAGTTCGTTCTCTATTTTCCGCCATTCGTTCTTTCCCCTCCATCTTTATGGTAGTATACAGTATGATGATCGTTCAGGGAGATGAGTGCTCATGGCAATCGGCAGGGAAACAGAAAGGGCGGAAGTCGCCTCCGTCATGAGGCGGCTGTACCGCCGGGGGCTGACAACTTCCTCCGGGGGAAACGTGAGCCTCCGGTGCGGTGATGTTGTGCTCATAACGCCCTCCGGGACAGACAAGGGGGAGATAACGGCCGGACAGGTCGGCGCCGTGACCATTTCAGGAGAAAACCTTGCGCCTGATCTCAGGCTCAGCATCGAGACGGAGATGCACCTGGAAGTCTACCGGAACCGCCCCGACGTGAAGGGCATCGTTCACGCCCACCCCGTCACCGCCTCCGCCTTCGCCGCCCTGGATGCGGAGATAGACACCAGGCTCACCGCCGAGACCTGGCACGTCCTCGGCGTACCGGTCAGGGCCCCCTATGCACTCATGGGGACGAAGGAACTCGCACGCATTGTCGGGCATGCGGCCAGGAAGGGAAACGCGGTGATCATGGAAAATCACGGGGTCCTCACAGTAGGCGATACGCTCTTTCGGGCGTTCGACCGCATGGAGGTCCTCGAGGCCGCGGCCCGGATGACCTGGATCTCGGCGACCATGAGATGCAGCCGCCCCCTTACTGAAGCCAGGATCCGGGAAATAGAAGAGGTATACGGGAAAAAATAAATTATCTTTCAGGCATCGGGAAAAATATACCGACTGAAGGAAATATTCAAAGGAGTTATTGTGCATGTTTATGGTTTCAGCAGCCATGGTTCTCATTATTTTTTTCGGATTTGGCCTTTTTTCATCAAAAAACGTTTCCTCTTCTTCAGATTACGCGGTAGCGAGCAGAAAAGCGGGAGTGAGAGGAGTTGCAGGAGTTATCCTCGGTGCTCTTGTTGGAGGTGGGGCAACGGTGGGTACAGTCCAGATGGCTTATCAGTGGGGGCTTTCCGGAATATGGTTTACCCTGGGAAGCGGGATCGCCTGCCTTGTTATGGGACTTTGGTTTGTTAAACCATTGCGCTCAGTTGAACTGATCACCCTCCCCCAGTTTCTTGGGCGCCATTATGGCAAAAAAACGGCGATGCTTGCCGCTGTTTCTACTGCTTCCGGCACCTTCCTCTCCATCGTCGCCCAGTTTCTTTCAGGTGTTGCGCTGATGCGCTCTGTATTTCCATTTTCTGCGGAAATCGCTGCTGTACTTGTAGGAGGGCTTATTATTGCTTTTGTTTTCGGAGGAGGCATAAAAAGTTTCAGCAGGCTTGGCGAGTCCAAAATTGTTTTCTTGTATCTTGTCCTGATATTATGTTCATTTGCTGTTTTTTTGCAGGGCGAAACACCTTTGAAACTCGTAGGGGCTATGCCGGGGCATCCTTACTTCAATCCTTTTGCCAGGGGCTTGGGGAAAGACTTGGGTTCCTTGGTTTCCCTTATTTGCGGCGTGCTCTGTGGGCAAATATACATCCAGGCTGTCTATACCGCTATGGACAATGGTTCAGCGAAAAGAGGCTGCCTTTGGGCCTCTTTCCTTATTCCGCCAATGGGATTTCTTGGAGTATGGATAGGCCTGGCGATGAGGAATTCCGGAGTTGTAGTGGAAGCTTCACAGGCTCTTCCTTTTTTCATCCGGACCAATTTCCCCCCCATTGTTGGCGGGGTGCTCTGGTCCGGGATTATGATCACCGTCCTTGGTACGGCTGTTGGTCTTTCCCTGGGGGTGGCAACAAATATAGCAAGGGATATTTATCTCCCGATGAGAAAATGTTCTGAACCCCTCAATGACAGAGAGATCCTGTTGCGAAGCCGGTTGATAGTGGTCCTTGTTGTTTTATCTGCGCTTGTGATCAGCTGTATTTCGAAAGGTTCGATGATACTTCAGTGGTCATATCTGGGAATGGGTTTAAAGGCTGCAGGTATATTTGCCATACTGCTGGCGTCAGTACTGAAACCAGGGAGGCTATCCCCGTGGTGGAGTTTTTCATCGGTACTGGGAGGGCTTATGGGGACTGTATACGGAGCTCTTTTTATACAGGGGATCGATCCGCTTTTCCCTGGTCTTTTTTTAGCGGGCAGTATTGCTCTTTTAGGAATGGTAAAAGGAAAGTGTGATAAAAAAGACTTCTCGAGCTAATAGAGTATCGGCTTTTTTAAGAAAACCAACTATTTCAATTTTGTCGACTCAATCGTGACTTTACCGATTTAAGCTCCTATACGATTTCAGGTGTCAATTGTTACGACATATGGGACAGTTTGAATAGAAATTGAAAAAGGTAAAAAATAGAATGTATTAAACGGTAGCATAGGTTAATTATTTATTAATGATAATTGACATTATTGTTTTTGTCATTTATTATCAACAGAAGTTTTTTTTTCATTAGGTCAGTTTAAAAGGCTTGTTATAAATTTAAGGAGGTGTCATATTTCATGGCCCACAAGCTTATCAAGCCCGTCATGTCCGCCGAGGAAGCGGTACAGCACGTGAAACCGGGCTCCTCCCTCATGGTGGGGGGGTTCAACTACGCAGGCGTTCC